>JAABUX010005801.1_pt1 | contig 15015 bp, 10 predicted proteins | sample 5561851 | NCBI WGS metagenome assembly JAABUX01 (sample SAMN10711883, study PRJNA513361) | rock metagenome | isolation source: Antarctica rocks | place: Antarctica: Victoria Land, Richard Nunatak red sandstone | collected 2016-01-03 | reverse complement strand
TTCCGGGCTCGATGTCGCGAGCGTGCTTCGCCAGCCGCGCGACCGGTCGATCGCCGACGGCCACGCGAACGAGCGCCAGATCGTCGCGCGTATCGACCGCGAGCACGCGTGCCGGCACGGCGCGCCGTTCGTCGAAGGTCGCGCGCAGATCGTGCGCGTCGTGGACGACGTGTTCGACCGTCAGAATTTCGCTGCCCGATGCATCGCTCGCGACGACGACGCCGCTACCGAACGCGTCGTCGAACGCGCCGCGTCGCTTCTTTTGGTCGCTCGGAATCTTCATCGTGAAGAGGACGACGCTCGGCCGCAGATCGCGAAACGCACGCACGAACGGATCGCCGGTCGGCGACGCCGCTTGCGACGTGCATGCGCAAGCCGTCGCGACGATCGTGCACGCGCAGGCGACGGCGCGCGCCCACGCGCGCGCCGTCACGGCGCAGACGGTGCGTCGAGGCGTTCGACGATGGCGGCTCGCAAGCGGTCGAGGCCGAGTCCTTGCGTCGCACTGATCGCGATCGCTCCCGGCGGGAGAGCATCCGCGTGCGCGCCGAGCGCGTCGGTTTTGTTGAACGCCAGGATTACGGGTTTTTCGGCGAGGTCGAGTTCGCTCAGAATCGCCTCGACGCTCGCGCGCTGTCGCGGCCAATCCGGGTTCGCGGCATCGAGCACGTGCACGAGAACGCGCGCGAGCCGTAATTCCTCGAGCGTCGCACGAAACGCGGCGACGAGTTCCTTCGGTAATTCCGTGATGAAGCCGACGGTATCCGCGAGGCGCACGCTCTGGGCGTCGGAGAGATAGACGCGCCGCAACGTCGGATCGAGCGTCGCGAACGGTTGGTTCGCGACGAAAGCGCCGTCGTTCGTCGCGTGCGCGAGACGATTGAGCAGCGACGATTTTCCGACGTTGGTGTAGCCGACGAGTGCGACCAGCGGCAGCGCACCATCGGGCGCGCGCCGGGTCACGCGCGCACGCGTCACGTCGTCGAGTTGATCGCGCAACAACGAGACGCGCGCTTGGATCTTGCGGCGATCGACTTCCAGCTTCGTTTCACCGGGTCCGCGCGTGCCGACGCCACCGCCCAGTCGCGAGAGCGACGCACTCGATCCGATGAGGTTCGCTTGCCGGAAGCGCAACTGCGCGAGCTCGACCTGCAATTTGCCCTCGCGGCTGCGGGCGCGTTGTGCGAAGATATCGAGAATGACCATCGTCCGATCGACGATGGGTAGGGGAATCGACGCTTCGAGATTCGTGCGCTGACGCGGCCGCAAGTCGTTGAAGACGAACACCTTGGTCGCGTCGCAGTCGGCCGCGATTTCGGCGATCTCTTTGGCCTTGCCGCTGCCGACGAGCGTGCTCGCATCGACGCGGTCGAGTCGCTGCACGACGCGGCCGACGAGCGTCGCTCCGGCGGCGACGATGAGGGCTTCGTACTCCGCGAGTTCGGGCTCGAGGGGCCGCTTGGGATCGCGCAGATCGACGGCCACGACGAGGCCGCGTTCGACGGGCGGCGCGGCGACGGTGCTACCGCGCGGCATGGGAAGGGCGTTCGCGATCCGAGGGCATCCGAAGATGGTTCGAGCCGACCCGCAGATGCCCCCGGGACGCCCGTCCGACGAACGTCGAACGCGGCTCCGTAACGTCGCTTCGTGTCGTCAGTCGGCGCGCGCCCCGTCGATCTCACGCGCCGCTTTCAAGTCGATCGCGTACCCGGCGACGACGAGATACGCCCGGGTCGCGGCGCGCGCGAGTTCTTGGTGCGCGCGGCCCAACACGTCGCGAAACACACGTCCCGACGGATACGCCGGAACGAGGCCCCACCCCACTTCTTCACCCACGACGATCGCGTGCCCGACGCAGCGGCGCGCGGCCGCGACGACGTCGTCGATTTCCGCTTGCAGCGCGTCCTCATCGCAGGCCGCGGCTTCGCCGTCGGCATCGAAACGCACGGATATCCGATGCGCGAGCCACGTGCCGAGCGAATCGACCAGCAGCGTTTGCGGCGCGGTCGCTTCGCGCAGCAACGTCGCGAGCGGTGGAGCGCCGGCACGCGCGGTCTCGACGAGCTTCCACGATGGTGGACGGCGCGCTACGTGTCGTTCGATGCGCCGCTGCCACGGCAGATCGTCGGTTTCGATCGCCGCGGTCGCAACGTAGATGACGTCGCCGCGCGCCGCGAGCGCGCATCGCTCCGCGAAGCGACTCTTCCCCGAACGCACGGGACCGGTGATGAAGTCGAGCGGCATCGCGGGCGCTTGCGCGCGCGCATCGGCGGCGCCTCTGCACCGTGCGACGCGCGCGACGCTACGGTGCGGCTAGGGAAACTTCACGATGCCTTCGAGACCGAACGACGGCTGGTGCGAACGGCCGATGTTATCGAGATCGTTGCGGAACGTGTAGTTGTCGCCATCCGTGCCGTCGAGACGGTACTCCGCGCGGACGATGTAATTCGCGCCGGGCGTAAAGTTGATCGTCGCGGTCGACGACTGCACGCGCTGCACGTAGCCCGAACGGAAACCGTTCACGTCGTGGAACGACTCCTTGCGCAACGACAGCGCGTAGAGCGGCGTGAACTGATAGGTCGCGATCCCTTCGATCGCGTTCCAATGCGCGGTCGCGAAGTACCCGGTGCCGTCGGCGAGCTGCGTGCCGTTGTCGTAGTTGCCGACGAGCGTCAACGCCGACGTGGGGTGCACGGTGAGCACGCCGTCGTAGAGCATACGATTGGTGAGGATGCCGACGCCGGGTCCCGCGGGCAGCCCGAGCTGGCCGAACTGCGCAAAATCGCTGCCGTTGTAGGTCGACAGATTGAGCGAATAGCCCGGCGACGGATTGACGATCAGACCGCCTTCGAGCGTCTTCTTCTTGCCGACGAACTTCCAGTCGTCCCAGCCGTTGTTGGCGCCGACGATGACCGAGAGCTTGGGGCTGTACGCGTACGTGAGCCGCACGCCAGCGTGCGTGAACGGCACGGCGTTGCCGAACTGATACGAGCGGGAGTAGTTGGTGTTGCCCGGCGCTTCGATGACTTCCGCGCCTGCGAGCGTCGAGAACTTGCCGACGAGCAACGTGAACGGGCCCTTCACGGCTTGCAGGTACGCTTGCAGCGGACCGTTCCCCGAGTGCGACTGGCCGTTCGAGGCCGCGGCATCGAAGTCGGTACCGAACGCGTACTCGATGCGACCGCCGATGAACGGGCCGTTCACGTTGAAGTTCACGATCGCATCCTGCAGGACGGGCACGTTCACGAAATCGTTCGCCGGCGCGATGATGCGCGGGCTATCGTAATCTTGGAATGGCCCGTTGCCGCCGTCGAATACGCGCGCGGGATTGCCGTTTTTGAACCGCGCCTTATCGGAGCCCAAGATCGTGGTGATGCCGGCGTCCACGGACGACCCGGTGAACGTGATGAGCTTATACGGCGTTGCCGTCGGAGAGGGCGACGCCGCGGGCATGGTGGACGGCGCGACGGCAGGCTTCGCGGAGGAAGTCGGCGATGCGACGGGCATCGGCGATGCGCTCTGCGCCGACGCGGCCGTCACCGTCGCGGCGAGCGACGTAACGGCGCATGCGGCAACGAACAAGAAACTACGGAACTGCACGGAAACTCCTTTTCACGGAAACGCAGGCGCCCTCGAAATCCCTTGCAATGAGGTCGATTTCGCGCGATAACGTTCGGCTTGCTTAGGCGGCCGATTCCGTAATGTAGTTCCAGCGACGCGAAGTTGCATATGGACAAACGTCGCATCGAATGCTCTAGCGCTAAACTATTGGTGCTTCCCATCGGGCGACGTATTCGCGAACGAGCCTTGCAACGCCGCGCGGGCCTTCATATGAATATCGCTCGAAAGCACCCAGCCGTAACGTCCGCGGTGCGGACCGGAGACGACTTTCACACCGATCGCATCTTCATCGCCGACGCCGAATTTCGGATGCGCGACGGCGGGAATGCACGAAACGACCGTCGCGAGCGTCCCGGGTTCGGCGAGCACCGTGTGCGCGAAGATCGCGCGCGTGTTGCCCCACTGCCCGGCCGTGTAATCGACCAGACGCGTTCGCGAATCCCAGATGAAGACGTCGGGGTCGACGGCATCGGAAGCCAGCACCACGCGCCCGCTCGGAACCGACGAGCACCCGGCCGCGCCCGCGGCCCCGCTCGTCACGGCGAGAAAGATCGCCGCGAGCGCGAGCGCCCTCACGCTTGGAGACCGACGCGTCGCCGTTCGCGAAGCCACGTTCCGAAATCCATAGCCGTCATCGGATGTGCGACGTAAAAACCTTGGATTCCGTCGCAGCCGAGCCCGACGAGCGCATCTTGCTGTGCGGCCGTCTCGACGCCCTTGGCGATCACGCTCCACCCGAGCGACTTTGCGACGATGAGCGTCCCTTCGACCACCGCACGCGCGGTCGAACTACTCTGCACGGTGTCGACCAGCGCCCGGTCGAGTTTGACGGCGTCGATCGGCAAGTGCGAGAGCGAGGCGAGCGCAGCGAGGCTACCGTCGAACCCATCGAGGGCGAATCCGATACCGTTCTGCGCACAATGATCGATGAACGCATCGATCTCGCTCGAACGATCGGACCGGGCGAGCTGTTCTGCTGCGATCTCGATGCGTAGCCGCCGCGCATCCCCCGCGAGGACGTCATCGGAAAGCAATGCGTCGATTTCTTCGCGCTCGAAGGCCGCAAGGTTCACATCGATGCGCATCGGCGTACCGGCCTGGGACCACATGCGCGCTTGCGTCGCGGCCTCCCGTAAGACCCACCGGTCGAGCGCGCGGCGGCCCACATCGTCGCTCGCGATCGACCAGCCACGTTCGGGCGCAAGCAAGCCGTGCGTCGGATCGATGCGCCGGATCAGCGCTTCGGCCGCGACGACGCGGCCCGACGCGACGTCGAGAATCGGCTGATAGCACAGGATGTATCCCACGTCGCGGGTCTCGCCCGCGAAGCTCGTACTCGCAACCGCGCGCGCGTCGGTCGTATCGCCCGTGTCGCCGAAGCGAACGCGCGACCCGCCGTCGCTTTTGGCTGCGTACATCGCGGCGTCGGCACGACCGAGCAGGTCGTCGCGATCGGTCGCGTCGTCGGGATACACCGCGACGCCGATACTCGCGCTCAGCGAAAAACGATACGCCTCGACGGCGAACGGAAAGGTGAGAACGCCGCCGATGCGCTGCGCCATCGAGACGATCTCCGCGCGATCGGTGATGTGCGGCATGACGATCGCGAATTCGTCGCCGCCGAGCCGCCCGATGTACTCTTCGCGCCGCAGCGTCCCACGCAAGCGCTGCGCGACCTCGGCGAGCACGACATCGCCGCCGCGATGACCGACGGTATCGTTGACCGCCTTGAATCCGTCGATATCGAGGAAGAGAACCGCCGTCCGCACACCGATGCGCTCGGACTCGCGAATCGCTTCGTCGAGTCGCGCGTGCAGCGCGACGCGGTTGGGCAGCGACGTGAGCGCGTCGATGTAGGCGAGTCGCTCGATGACCGCGTCGCTCGCGCGGCGCTCGATGCCGCGTGAGAGCGATTCCACGACCGTCTCGACGTACCGCCAATCATCGTCGGAGAACGGCTCCAGTCGCGGTCGGACCGAACTGAACGTGAGCACGTAGGATTCGTCGCCCACGCGGAAGGCGGCGGCGAGAAAACATCGCGTCCCACCGGCGATGCGAGCGAGTTCCGGAGACTGCTCGGTATCGAGCACCGCAAATGTGCCCGATCGCAATACCGCGGCGCCGACGACGGTGCGATCGACCTGCTCGCGTTCGCCCGCGCCCGGGCCCGCGTCCGTCTCCTCCGTGACGAGGTCCGCGCCGTCGAGGCGCGCGAGCGTCGCCGAGTCGAGATCGATCCCGCGTGCCGCTTCGCGCAGGATCGACCGCACGTGCTCGGCTCCCCCGAGCCCGCGCCGCACGACGAGATCCCAGAGCGATTCCAAGCGCGCGCCGCGAGCGACGACCGGCGTTTCGTCGAGGCGACGCAGCGAGACGCTGACGGCAGCGGCCCCATCGGTGCGTCCGCGTTGCCCGCGAAGCGCATTCACGCGCACGGCAACCGTACGCGGGCCGTGCACCGTCGCGAGCTGCGTTTCGAAGGCGCGCGGGGCGAGCGACGCGAGGTCGGGTAGCAGCTCGTGCGCCGTCGCCCGCCCCAGCAAGTCGTCGGAAAGTGCGAAGAGATCGCTCGCCTCCGCGCTCGCATACGTAAGATATCCCGTTGCCGCATCGACGACTAGGAGCACTTCACTCGGAACGCCGCCACGGCCGCGTTCCATACGGGACGTCAGCTCCTCGAACATCTTCCAGCGATACTTGCACGTGCGACGAGAAATGGCCCTCCGGCTTTTGTGAGAATACGCGCGAGCGTGGGTGTCTTCCAATCGCTGCGCAAGGCGCTCCGTCCGCTCGGCGCCGTCGCGGGCCTCACCGGCGCGGCCGCGCTCGTCAACCGGTCGCTGCGCAACGAGCCGCTGCCGCTCGACCACATTGGCGGCGTCCGGCGCCTCTGGACGTGGCGGGGCTACGAGATTTTCGCGACGGAACTCGGTGAAGGCCCGGAGATCCTCTTGGTGCACGGCATCTATGCCGGCGCCTCGTCGTACGAATTCCGGCTCCTCGCGCCGTTGCTCGCGCGTACGCACCGCGTCATCGCCTTCGACCTGCTCGGCTGCGGTCTCTCGGCGATGCCCGTGCTCGAGTATACGAGCGAGCTGTTCGTGGAGCAGATCGTCGACGCGATCGGCGAGTTCACGACCGGTCCGATGACGCTCGTCGGCAGTTCGCTCGGTGCGGCGTTCGCCATCCGCGCCGCGACGCGCGCGCCCGATCGGGTGAAGGCGCTCGTGACGATCTCGCCGACCGGGCTCGCCGGCATCCTCGATCGCGATCCGACCGCAGTTCAAGCGGCCGTCGGCGCGCTCTTCGCTTCGCCCGTCGTCGGCGAAGCGTTCTTCAATGCCCTCTCCGCCAAACCGACCCTGCGCTGGTTTCTCGGGTTTCAATCGTATGCCAACAAATCGTCGGTCACGAAGGAGATCGTCGATCACTATTATGCGGTGACGCAACAGCCGGGAGCGCGCTTCGTTCCCGCGCGCTTCGTCGGTGGCGGGCTCAACATCGACGTCGCGCGCGACCTGCCGTTCGTCGAGGCGCCGATGCTCGTGCTGTGGGGCGAGAGCGCATCGTCGGCAAGCCCGGTCGAGAACGCCGACCAGTTCGTGCGGCTCGCGCCCGACGCGCGACTCGAAACGTTTGCGAGCGCGGGCCTGCTCCCGCACGAAGAGGTCGCCCCGGACGTCGCTCGTGCTATCGCGGAGTTCGCTGGGATAGCCGGCGTCGCGGGGCGAACGGCGCCCGCCATGGCCACCGTGAACGTGCCCGACATCTTCAAGAGCTACGATATTCGCGGCATCAGCCCGGGCGAACTCGACGAAGATCTCGCGTATGCGATCGGTCGCGCGTTCGTCGACGAATTGAAGGTGACGTCGGTCGTCGTCGGTCGCGATATGCGACCCTCGGGCGTCGGGCTCTTCGAGGCCTTCGCGCGCGGCGCGAACGAGCAGGGCGCCGACGTCGTCGACATCGGCCTCGTTTCGACCGACGCGCTCTATTTTGCGGTCGGGAAGTACGACTATGCGGGCGGCGTGATGATCACGGCGTCGCACAATCCCGCGACCTACAACGGGATGAAACTCACGCGCGATCGCGCCCAAGCGATTTCGTTCGACACGGGATTACGCGCGATTCGCGATCGGATCGCGAGCGGCACGTTCGAACTCGCGGCTGCGAAAGCCGGCGGCGTGACGCAGCGCGACGTACTGGACGCCTTTGCCGAGCACTGCCTCACGTTCGTCGATCGCGCCGCCATCAAGCCGTTCAAGATCGCGATCGACGCCGGGAACGGCATGGCGGGCTTGACGGTACCGTACGTCTTCGCGCATCTGCCCTGCGCGGTGACGCCGCTGTTCTTCGACCTCGATGGAACGTTTCCGAACCATCCGGCGAGCCCGATCGAGCCCGAGAACATGGTCGACTTGCAGAAGGCCGTCTTGGATAACGGGTGCGACATCGGCGTCGCCTTCGACGGCGACGCGGACCGCATGTTCATCGTCGATGAGAAGGGTGACCTCATCGGCGGCGACATCGTGACCGCACTCGTCGCGATCAATACGCTCAAGCGCGTGCCGCACGGCAAGATCCTCTACAATCTCATTTGCAGCCGCAGCGTTCCCGAAGCGATCCTGGCCGCTGGCGGCGTACCCGTGCGTTCGCAAGTCGGACATTCGCTGATCAAAAAAACGATGCGTGACGAAGACATCGTTTTCGGCGGCGAGCACTCAGGGCATTTCTACTTCCGCGACAACTGGTTCGCCGATTCGGGCATGATCGCGCTCCTGCAGTGCCTCGAGGTCTTCAGCGATGCCGGCAAGACCGTCTCGGCCGTCGTCGCACCGATCGACCGTCGCTCGCGTTCGGGCGAAATCAACAGTCGCGTGCACGACATTCCGGGGAAGCTCGCGCAGTTGCAGGCGCACTACAAGGATGCCGAGATCGACCACCTCGACGGCATCACCATCCAGTATCCGGATTGGTGGATGAACGTCCGCCCGTCGAACACGGAGCCGCTGCTCCGCCTCAACGTCGAGGGCGATACGAAAGAACTGATGGAACGCCACCGCGACGAGGCGCTCGCGCTGATTCGCGGCTAGGCTTCCGGCGTGGCGCTTCAGACGTAAGTCCGCTTCGCCGGAACTCGCATCGCGCATCATCGTAAGCGATGCCCGACGCACCCCCGGCGCTGGTCGCCACCCTCGATGCCGTGGAAGCGCTCCTCGGCGGCGATGCCCTCGAAGCGTGGCCGACGCGGCACGACGATCTCGACGTGCTTCGCGCGACGCGCGAGCGGCTCGTGCGGCGCTTTACCGTCGCGGTCGTCGGCGAATTTTCGAGCGGCAAATCGTATCTGCTCAATGCCTTGCTCGGCAAAGTCCGCTATGAAGCCGGCGGCCGCATCGCGGGGCTGCTGGCGACCGATATCAACCCGTCGACCGCGACGATCACCGAACTCGGCTACGGCACCGAAGCTTCCGCCGTCGCGAAATATCCGTCGGGCCGCGAGGAACGCATCCCGATGGACCTGCTCTCGCGCTTCGTCGCCGTCGGCAAGAACGACGAGCGCGGCGCGTTGCACGATGCGACCGCGGACGAAGATTCCGCGCCGTCGTTCGTCGTCGTCTCGGTCGACTCGCCGTTCTTGCAAAGCGGCTTCGTCATCGCCGATACGCCCGGACTCGCATCGCTCAATCCGGCGCACCGGCGTGCCACGCTCGGATATCTGCCGCGCACGGATGCCGTGCTCTACCTCATCGATACGCAGCAGCCGTTCAGCGAGGGCGACGCGGCGTTTCTCGGGCTCATCGGCGAGCACGTGCGCACGATCTTCATCGTGCAAACGAAAATCGATTTGTGGCGCATGCCCGAGGGCGACGGGCGCGAAGCCTGGCAAGCCGCGCGCGCGCGCATCGTCGACCGCGCGCGCACGCACGCGCCCGATGCCGAGGTGTTCAGCGTGTCCGCGCGCGACTATGCGGCGGGCGAGCTCGACGACGATGCCGATGCGCGCGAGCGCAGCGGATTTCCGGCTCTCCTCGCGGGGCTGCAGCAGTCGCTCGAACGCCGCGCGCAGGGCGCACGCGTCGATCGCACGCTCGCCGTCCTGCACGAACTGAGCGCGAAGACCGCCGCGCGCGTGCGCCGTGCGGGCGTGCTCGCCGAAACGAGCGCGGACGTGCTCGCGACCGAGCGCGAACGCGCCGCTTCCGACCTCGTAGAACGCGAACGCGCCCTCGGCCGCGAACGCGACGACGTCGTGCGCGCCGGCGTAGAACGCGGCGCGTGGATTCGCGCGCAGGGCTCGGAACTCGCCGAGCGTGCGACGCGCGCGCTCGCGGCCGCGATCGACGTCGCGGATATCGAACGTCTCCGCGACCGCGGCAAATTTCACAGTCTCGTCGACGCGACCGTCGCCCCCGTTTGGCGCGCGTTCGCACGTGACGTCGCCGGGCACGTCGCGCGCGCGCTCGAACGGATCGCGCGCTCGCGCACCGACGTCCGCGTCGCCGATCTGGCTGCGCTGCGCCTCGGCGGCATTCCCGGGACGGGCGCCTGGTCGCGCGACCTCGCGAGCGGCATCACCTCGACCATCGTGCTCGCCGCGATCGGTGGCCCAACGGTGACGTTCGTGCACGCGGTCGGGCGTGCGTTCGCTGGCGCTCCGTATGGCACGTACATGAAACGCGAACTCGGGCGCGATCTCGGAGCGACGCTCTTTCCCGCCTTCGAAGCCGAGGTGGCCGCGTTCGTCGACGACCTAGCGGCGAAGCTGATGGGGATCTACGACGACGCGGCGGCCGCGGTCGAACGCGAACGCGCGCTCGCGCGCGCCGAAACGCTCGAACCGATCGAACGCGCGCTCGCGCTCGCGCACGATGCGGACGCACGCGTCGCCGCATCCACCCGCCTGAGCGCGGTCGCAGCCGATCTCTCCGCCATCGAATCCGCGCTCGCGAATTTAGACGCGCAGCGGCAGGCCGCGCAAACGGGAAACGCCGAGGCGCTCGGCAGCCGCGCGACGGAAGCCTCGGCGAACGGCACGTCGCCCGCGAATGGCAACGGCGCGCACGAAACGTTCGATGCCGATGCGTACGATCGCGGCTTGCGTCCCGAGCGCTATCGCGTCGTCGTCCTCGGCGCGCTCCGGCGCGGGAAATCGAGCTTGATCAACGCGATCGCCGGCACGCGCATCTTGCAAGATGAGGGCGGCGCGGAAGCGCGCTTTCCGGTGCACGTGCGGTACGGCGCGGCCGAGCGTGCGTACGCACTCGAACGCGAGGGCGTCTGGCACGAAATTAACACGAGCGACGCCATGGCGCAGGCGGCGCACTCGCCGGTCTTGATCGAGACGCCGTGGCGCATGCCGCGCCAACTCGTGCTCGTCCATGCGCCCGCGTTCGATAGCGGCGACGATGAAGCAGAAGCGATCGCGCTCGCCGCCGCGCGTCAGGGCAGTGAGATCGTCGGGCTCTTTTCGCGCCAGCTCTCCGATCGCGAACTCGGCGTCTACGCTCGCGTCGCAGAGTTTGGCAAGCCGATGCTGCTCGCGCACACCATCGCGGACAACGAGAGTGCGAGCGAACGCCGAACGGTCGTGGAACTCGCCGGCCGATATCTGCGCGAACGCGCGATCGCCGTCGCGCGCGTCTTCACGATATCGGCGCTCGACTATTTCGAAGCGATGCAGACCAAGCGCGCGCCCGCCGCATGGAACGAACTCGGCGCCTTGCGCGAAACACTGCACGCGCACGCGGACGAACACATGCACCGCTTGGCCGAGCGCGAACGCCGCGAAGCGCAAGCCCTCGCGACACCGGCGCACGCCGAAGAACCGGTGACGAAACGACGCGGCCTCGGTCGTTTTTTCGGCCGATAGTACGACCCGAGGTTCGGCTGTCGCGCGTCCCGAACCACCGCACGTGCCACGTTCCTATACGCTCGGTCCCGCACGCATCGCCCTCGGTACGGGAGATGTGCGCCGAGGACGTATCGTCATCGAGAACGGCTGCGTCGCGGCGATCCTCGACGAGGACGGCCCGGCTGATTTCAAATTACCGGAAAACTGCACCGTCTCGCCCGGCATGATCGACGTGCATACGAACGGCGCGGGCGACGTGCTCTTCAATCGCGATCAAGGTGGCGCGGTCGACGTCGCATCGCATTCGTACGCGGAGCAAGGTGCGACGGGCTTCGTGGCGACGATCATGACCGCTCCGTGGGAATCGATGTTGCATGCGGCAAGCGAGGCCGCCGAAGCCGCGCACGCCCTCGCGGAAGCGCGGACGCTCACCGGCGCGCGGTGCCTCGGCATCCACTTCGAAGGCCCGTTCCTCAATCCGAAATTTCGGCGCGTGCATCGTCACGACTGGCTCTTGCCAGCGACGCTCGAACGCGCGAAAGCGCTCGTCGAGGCGTGCCGCGGGGCACTGGTCATGGTGTCGATGGCGCCCGAGGTCGACGGTGTCGACGATGCCGCGCGCTTCTTCTTCGATCAAGGCATCGTATGTTCGGCAGGTCATACGTCCGCGAAGTATCGCGACGGCATGCTCGCGATCGGACTCGGCTTTCGCACGCTCACCCATGCGTTCAACGCGATGCCGCCGCTCGATCATCGCGAGCCGTCGTTGCTGGCCGCGTTCATTCAAGAAACGCGTACGACGGTTCAGGTGATCTGCGATGGCTATCACGTCGCGCCGGTGATGATCGACGTGTTGTATCGAACGCTCGGCGAGCGGCTCGTCCTCGCGACGGACTACATGGCGCCCGCGGGTTCGGGTTACCGCATCGAGGGCGGCGTCGTGCGTGCGGAAGACGGCACGATCGCGGGTTCCGCGCTCCACGTCGATCGCGCGGTGCGCAATCTCATGTCTTACGCTTCGATCCCGTTCGAGACGGCGATCGTCTGCGCGACCGCCGCACCCGCGCATCTGCTCGGCATCGAACGCGAGTGCGGCACGATCGCAACCGGGAAGCGCGCCGACATCACGGTCTGGGACGAGGACTTCGAAATCCTGACGACGATCGTCGGTGGCGAAGCGGTCTTCGGCGCCCATCACCTCACGGCGACGCGCGCGACGAGCGTCGGCTAGACGTCCATCGTGTCACTTGACGGCCATTCGTTGCATATGCATTAATACGGCATGTCGAACACGCGCGACGCTGCCGAGGAGATGGTCGAAGGCTGTCTCATGTCGCGCGCTCGCATGGTCGCGCGCGACCTGACGAGCATCTATGACGAGGAATTACGTCCGTTCGGGCTTCAGGCGAGTCAATTGATCCTGCTCGCGTCGATTGCGTACATGGGCCCGGTGCGCCGGAGCGACGTCGGGAAAAAACTGCACCTCGATCCGTCCACGCTCACGCGCAATCTTCGCGTCATGGAACAGAACGGTTGGATCGTCGAAGCCCAGACCGGGGCGGATGGCCGGGGCTGGCCTGTGCGCGTGTCTCGAAGCGGCATGACGTTACTCACGGAGGCGTTGCCGGCGTGGAGGCGCGCTCAACGATCCGCATCGCGTTTGCTGGGAAACGACGGCAAAACGACGCTGATGAAGCTGACCAGCCACTTACCGGCCTAATTTTTTTTGTCTCTACACTTGTATATACAATAACGTTCCCAGTTCGCTTCGAATCGCGTTCGCAATGCGAGTGATACGACGGCAGAAAGAAGCTCCATGGAAGCCCTTCTCATCCTCGCCGATGCCATCGGCAACGCCATCGCGCGAGCGTACCACCGTATCGCGTACAAGAACTCGCCCGAGCGCTAACCCATGGCCTTCGATTGCCGTGAGAGGTCGGCGAGGACGTCCCAGAACGTTGCGAACGTCTTGCTCGTACAGGCGGGATCTTCGACGACCGCGCCGTCGCCGAGCGCGCCTGCGATCGCAAGCGACATCGCCATGCGATGATCGTCGTAGGTCGCGACCCGCGCCCGACGGAGTGGCCCCGGATGGACGGTCATGCCGTCCGGCGCCTCGTCGACCCGCGCGCCGAGTCTGCGCAGCTCCGTCGTCATCGCGGCGATGCGGTCCGTCTCTTTCCAGCGCATGTGTTCGACGCCCGTGATCCGCACCGGCGCATCCGCAAACGGCGCGATCGCGGCGAGTGTCGGCGCGGTATCGGAGATCGCGTTCATGTCGACGTCGATACCACGGAGTTTCTGCGGACCCACGACGACGATCGCGCCGCCGATTTCCTCGACGCGCGCGCCCATACGCTCGAGCACGCGCACGAACTGCGCGTCTCCCTGCAGCGATCGCAGGCTCGTGCCGCGTAGCGCGACGCGCCCGCCGCTCGCCGCCGCAGCCGCAAAAAAATACGACGCGCTCGACGCGTCGGCTTCGATCGCGTACGTCCGCGCCGCGTACCGCCCGCCCGGCGCGACGACGAGTTCGCGCGACGACAGGCGCTCGACCGTAACGCCCCAATCCGCCATCATGGCGCACGTCATGTCGACATACGGTTCGGATACGAGGTCGCCCGCGAGCGTCAGGCGCATGCCCGCACGCGCGTACGGCGCGACCATCAGCAACGCGGAAATCTGTTGACTCGACTTTCGCGCATCGATCGTGACCTCGCCGCCCGGCAAGCCGCTCGCAGACAAGACGAAGGGAAAGCGATTCACCTCGGCCGTGCACGTCACGCGCGCACCCTGCGCGCGCATCACGTCGAGAAGCTCGCCGACCGGTCGCGCGCGCATAGCCGGCACGCCGTCGAAGGAGAACGTGCCGTTGCCGAGCGCGGCGAACGCCGTGATGAAGCGCGCCGCCGTCCCGGCGTTTCCGACGAAGACGTCGGCTTGCCGCGCGGGGATTGCACCGCCCGTGCCCGCGACCGCGAACGTCTCGCTCGCACGATCGTGCGCGACCGCGATGCCGAGCGCGGCGAGCGCGCCTGCGAAAATCGCGGTGTCGTCGCTCTCGAGCGCGCCCACGAGCATCGACGGACCGTCCGCCAGTGCTGCCAGGAGCAACGCGCGATTCGTGATACTCTTCGAACCGGGAACGCGCACGTCGCCCCGCACCGGAACGCCGAGCGGTTCGATCGCGATCGTGTCCAGAGCGCTCACGTCGGGGACGGCTACGCCGCGCCACCCAAGTATGCCGCGCGCACCGCTTCGCTCGCCATCAGGTTCGCGGCCGTATCTTCGTGCACGATGCGGCCCACTTCGAGCACGTATCCACGTGACGCGATCGAAAGCGCTTGGCGTGCGTTCTGCTCGATCAAAAGGACGGTCGTGCCGCTCGCGTTGATCTCGCGGATGACGCCGAAGATCGTCTGCACGAGGATCGGCGAGAGTCCGAGCGACGGTTCGTCGAGCATGAGTAATTTTGGCCGCGACATGAGCGCGCGAGCCATGGCGAGCATCTGCTGCTCGCCGCCCGATAGCGTGCCGCT
>JAABUX010005799.1_pt1 | contig 15017 bp, 16 predicted proteins | sample 5561851 | NCBI WGS metagenome assembly JAABUX01 (sample SAMN10711883, study PRJNA513361) | rock metagenome | isolation source: Antarctica rocks | place: Antarctica: Victoria Land, Richard Nunatak red sandstone | collected 2016-01-03 | reverse complement strand
CGACGCTCAACGCCAGTGATAATCTCCATCCAGCAACCCGCCTCTGATCTTAACGGCGCTCGTACAAGCGTCGCTAAGATCACCCGTCAGCATCACACCGGGTAGGCGGCCTTCACCGGGCGGATACCGACGAGCGGCGCAGGCGGTGCCGCGGCTGCCGGCGCGGGTATCTCCGCCCATGCGACCGGGGCCGCGGCCTCGACCAGCGCGCCGCACTTGACGGCGGCGAGCGCCACCATCGCACCCATCGCCAGTGGCAGCAGGCGGGCCATCAGCGGGCCAGCCGCAGGGCCGCGAGCAGCTCCTGCTCGCTGATGCGACGGCCGGTTTCCGGCCGCTCCGGCTCGGCCGCCAACGCGGCTGGCCGGCTCGCGCGGATCGACACCTCAAGCCGGTTGCAGGCCGCCTCCGACCGCTCGATGAGGAACGTGAGGTCGTCCTTGAGCCCGCTCGCCCGGCCGGATTGCTGCGCCACCTCGCGGCCCACCCCGTCGGCGGTCTGGCGCAGTTCGGCCAAACCCGCCTGCGCGTCGCGCGTGCCGGCGCCGAGGCCGCCCACCGCCGCCTCCCATGCCGCGCGCTCGTGCCGCAGCACGCCGAGCGCCCGCTCCAGCCGGGTCGCGCGCACCAACATCGGCAGCAGCAGCGCCAGCACCGCGATGTCCAGCGCGATCGACAGCGCCGTCACGCCTCGGCCGCCGACGCCGCGCGCGTGCTCTCGCCCTCGATCCGCACCGCGTAGCGCCCTTTCCGACGCCCGACCTGACCCTCGAACAGCGTCACCTCGCCGCAGCGCAGTTGCACGGCACCACCTGGCTCGCAGGCCAGCACCAGCCGGCCGCCGACCCGCAGCGCAATGACCTGTGACAGCGGCAGCGTCTGCTCGTCGAGCACGACGTCGAGCGCCACGTCGGTGTTCCACAGCTCCTCGGCCAGGTGGGTCTCCCAGATCGAGTCGCGGCCGAACTTCTCGCCCATGAACTGCTGCAGCAGCAGCTCGCGCACCGGCTCCAGCGTCGCATACGGCAGCAGCATCTCAAGCCGGCCACCGCGATCCTCCATCTCGATCCGCAGCCGCGCCAGCACTGCCGCGTTTGACAGCCGGCTGATGGTGGCGAAGCGCGGGTTGACCTCCAGCCGCTCGAACCGGAACGTCACCGGGCACAGCGGGTCGAAGCTCGCCGACAGGTCGGCCAGCACGACCGCGATCAGCCGCTCGACCAGCGTGCGCTCGATCGTCGTGTACGGGCGGCCCTCGATCCGCATCGCCGCCGTGCCCCGGCGGCCGCCCAGCAGCACGTCGACGATCGAGTAGATCATCGCGCTGTCGACCACCATCAGCCCGAAGTTGTCCCATTCCTCGGCGCGAAACACCGCCAGCATCGCCGGCAGCGGGATCGAGTTCAGGTAGTCGCCGAACCGCAGGCTCAGGATGTTGTCGATTCCAACCTCGACGTTGTCGGAGGTGAAGTTGCGCAGCGAGGTCGACATGATCCGCACCAGCCGGTCGAACACGATCTCGAGCATCGGCAGGCGCTCGTAGCTGATCAGGCCGCTCGAGATGATCTTCTGGATGCCGCTGCGGTTGTCCGCCTGCGGCGCCTCCGCCTCGAAGCCGAGCAGGCTGTCGATCTCGGACTGGTTCAGCACCCGCGGCGGCACGGCGTCGACCTCGGCCCCCCAGGCCTCGGACATCGCGGCCTGGTCGACGGTGGCTTGGTCGACGGTGGCCTGGTCGACGGTCTCGCTCACTGGATCAGCATTTCGATGAACAGCACGTCGGTGACGCGGGCCGGGGCCACGGCGACGTTGGCGCGGCCCAGTAGCTCCTCGTGCAGCCGCCACGTGCCGAGGCTGCCGCGCAGCTCCTCGGGCCGCATCTGGCGCAGGTAGGTGTTGAACATGTCCTGCAGGCGCGGCATCGCGGCGGTGACGGCGGGCACGTCCTCGGCCCGCGCCAGTTCGACCTTCGCGCGCAGCTTGACGTAGCTCTGGCGGCGCGTGCCGGAGTCGAGGTTGGCAACCAGCTCGGGCAGGTCGACGAACACCGGCGCCGATTTACCGGCGCCCGCCTCGGTGGTTTTCATCGCCGGCTTGTCGCCCATGCCGAGCAGCGGCGGCAGGATGCCGGAGAACCACAGGCCGGCCACCAGGAGCGCCAGCGCGACCGGCGCGGCCAGGATCAGTTTCGACCGCTTCTTCTTCGGCGCGACGTCGCCCGTGTCGGGCGCGACCTCCTTAGCCTTGCTCATTTGCCGACCCTCCCGTCCACGAAAGCGACCCTGACGCAAGCGAGTTAACCATTGGTTGCCGGCTGGTCCGTTGCTGCCGGGCTCGACCGGGCAAGATCTGCCGGATGGAGTACGCAACGGATGCGCGACGCGACCGGCGCGCGCCAGAAACGCGCTGGCACAACAGTTGCGTATTCAGCGGCAACAGCCGGAGACGCCCGCCCATGGAAAACCCGACCTCGATCGTGCTCAGCCGGCTCATGGCCCAGAGCCGCGCAATGGATGTCACCGCTACCAACATCGCCAACTCCAGCACGCCCGGCTTCCGTGCCGGACGGATGCTGTTTAGCACATGGTTATTGAACGAACCAAATAAGTTCGAACCCAAAACAGCTTTCGTGCAGGACCGCGCGACGTTCCACGAGCGCGACCCGGGACCGATGACCCATACCGCGAACCCGCTCGACCTGGCGCTCGCCGACCCGAACGGCTTTTTTTCGGTGCAAACCAGCAACGGACCCCGGCTGACCCGCGCCGGCCACTTCACCTTGTCCCCGACCGGCGGCGTGGTGGACGAGGACGGTGACGCGCTGCTCGACACCGCGGGCAAGCCGATCGCGCTGTCGCCCGCCGACCGCACGCTCAGCATCGCCGGCGACGGCACGATCACCAGCGAGAACGGCCGGGTGGGCAAGATCGGCGTGGTTCAGCCGGCCGACCCGACGGCGGTCAAGCCCGAGGGCAGCCGGCGGTTCGCGACCACCAGCCCGACCACGCCCGACCCGGCGCCGCGCATGGTGCAGGGCGCCATCGAGGGCAGCAACGTGCAGCCCATCACGGAGATCACCCGCATGACCGCCGACCTGCGCAATTTCCAGCTCGCCGCGCAATTCCTGCAGAGCGAGTCCGAACGCGAACAGTCGGTGATCGACAAGCTCGCGCCGAAGCGGAGCTAGATCGATGTGCTCGCTCGACATCGCCGGCACCGGGATGCAGGCCCAGCAGACCAACGTCGAAGTCATCTCCAACAACATCGCCAACATGACCACCACCGGTTTCAAGCGCCGGCGGGCCGAGTTCCAGGACCTGATCTACGACAATCTTCGTCGTGCGGGATCGGCGTCTTCCGATAGCGGCAGCGTCGTGCCTTCCGGCGCGCAGGTGGGATTGGGCGTCAAGACGGCGGCCATCTACCGCATCAACGAACAGGGCTCGCTGCAGCAAACCTCCAACTCGCTCGACCTCGCGGTGCGCGGCGGTGGCTACTTCCAGGTGGCGCTGCCGTCGGGCGAGACCGCGTACACCCGCGACGGCACCTTCGCGCTGTCGCCGGAGGGGCAGATCGTGACGTCGGACGGCTACGTCGTGCAGCCCGGCATCTCGGTGCCGAGCAACGCCACCGCCATCACCATCAACGCCAGCGGCCAGGTGCAGGCGACCATCGACGGCCAGGCGGCGCCGCAGAACGTGGGCCAGATCGCGCTGGCGGCGTTTCCGAACGAGGCCGGGCTGTCGGCGCAGGGCGACAACCTGTTCCTGGCCAGTGCGGCGTCCGGCAACGCGGTCACCGGCTCGCCCGGCGCGCCCGGCTTCGGCTCGGTGCTGCAGGGGTTCGTGGAAACGTCCAACGTCAACGTGGTCAGCGAGATCACCAACCTCATCACCGCCCAGCGCGCCTACGAGATGAACAGCAAGGTCATTACGACATCGGACCAGATGCTCTCCACCCTGACGAACCTGCGCTGATGCGAAAGCTCGTCCCCCTGCTGCTGGCGCTGGCGATCCCGGCCTTGGCGATTCCGGCCTTCGCGATCCCGGCCTTCGCGGTCCCGGCCGCCGCCGACGCCGCCACGCTGCGCCCCGCGACGCGCCTCGCCGGGCCGATGGTGCTGCTGTCCGACCTGTTCGACGACGCCGGCGAGCAGGCGTCGCGACCGCTCGGCGCCTCGCCCGGCCCGGGCGAGAGGCTGGTGGTCCTGGCGCCGCAACTGGCGGCCATCGCGCGGCAGCTCGGCGTCGACTGGCGGCCGTCCTCGCCCGGCGACCGGGTGACGCTGGAACGGCCGGGCGCGCCGTTGCCGGAAGCGCTGGTGACCGACGCGCTGCGGACCGCGCTGAGCGGCGCCGGCGGCGGCGACCTCGACATGCCCGGCTTCGCCTCGCCGCTGGTGCCGGACGGGACCGCATTGCGCGCGGTGGTCGAGCAGCTGTCGTTTCAGTCTGACACGCAGCGCTTCACCGCCGGCGTCGCGGTCACCGGGGCCGGCATGGACACGCTGCACCTGCGCCTGTCGGGCCGGCTGGTCGCAACGGTCGAAGTGCCGGTGGCGCTGCACGTGCTCGTGCCGGGCGTGCCGATCGGGCCCGACGACGTGCGGCTGCGCAAGCTGCGGGTGACCGCCGTGCCGGCCGACGCGGCCCGTGCGATCGAGGCGATCGTCGGCCTGGTGCCGCGCCGCACGCTGGCCGACGGCGCACCACTGCCGCAGGGGGCGCTGATGCGGCCGGCGGCGGTGACCCGCGGCGACCGGGTGGCGATCAGCCTGTCCGCGCCGGGCATCCTGCTGGCCGGTGGCGGCCAGGCGATCGACGGCGGCGCGCTGGGTGACACGATCTCGGTGCTGAACCCGACCAGCCGCGCCGTGCTGCGCGCGGTCGTGATCGGCCCCGACTCGGTGCGGGTCGAGCCGGGCTCGGTGCCGCGCTTGCCGGGCCACGCACTGTGAAGGCGCTCGTGCTGCTGGTGTTGTTGGGCGGCTGCGGCAGCCTGACCCGGATCAGTGAGATCGGCCGCCCGCCCGAGATGACGCCGACCGCCGACCCGACCCGCGACCCGGCGTTCGCGCCGATCTCGATGCCGACGCCGCAGCCGGACGCGACGCCGCCGGCCGACAACGCGCTGTGGCGCGCCGGCAGCCGCGCGTTCTTCCGCGACCAGCGCGCCAACGCGGTCGGCGACCTGCTGACGGTGCTGGTCAACATCTCCGACGCCGCCGACATGAAGGACGCGACCAACGCGAGCCGCAACAGCAACACCGGCGCCGGCGTGCCGAACCTCTTCGGCATCGAGAGCAAGCTGCCCACCATCGCCAGCGGGGCCAAGCCCGCGTCGCTGCTGGCCACCACCAGCACGATCGGCAACGTCGGCGTCGGCGTGGTCAAGCGCGCCGAGACCGTGATCGTCCGGCTGGCCGGCGTGGTGACGCAGGTGCTGGCCAACGGCAACCTGGTGGTCGCCGCCCGCCAGGAGGTCCGGGTCAACCGCGAGCTGCGCGAGCTGCGGGTGACCGGCGTGATCCGGCCGGAGGACATCGGCGGCGACAACACGATCAGCCACGACCGCATCGCCGAGGCACGCATCAGCTACGGCGGCCGCGGCCAGCTCAGCGACGTGCAAAGCCCCCGCTACGGGCAGCAGCTGCTCGACGTGCTGCTGCCGTTCTGACGGCGTAGGGCTACACGACGTGGGCCGTATCTAGGCCGGCGACGCCGACGAAGGTGATGCGGGTGTGGTCGGCCAGAGTGATGACAGTACCACCTGCGCCGTCCGACTGTTCCGAGGCGACGGCCGCCTGGTCCGCGCCGGCGCCGTAGCCGTATAGGCCCAGGTAGTCGGTTGCCGCATGCCAGTCGGTGATCGTGAGGCTGCCGCCGGCGTGGCCGCTTTGGGCGTCGTAGACCGTGACCCCGGCGCCGCCGGTCGCCGTCGCGGCACCCGACCCGACTACCATGAAGTTGGTGCCGGCACCGCCCAGCAGCGTGTCGTTGCCGCTGCCGGCGTAGAGGATCTGTTGCGAGCCGCCGCCGCCCTTGTCCGCGTCCAACAGCTCGGCGCCGGTCGAGCCGACCAGGTAGCCGACGGCGATGGTGCCCGAAACCAGCGTGTCGCGATCGCCGCCGGCGAAGGCGACGCCGTAATCGACGCCGATGTCGATGTAGTTGGACCCGCCACTGCCGCCGACGAACACGCCGCCGAATTGGGCGTGCACCGTGACGCTGCCGCCCACGTCGCCCACGACGGTGGCGCTGCCCTGCGTCGACACCAGGTTCAGCGACGAGCCGGTGCCGCCCCCGAACGCCAATAGGCCGCCTGACCCGCCGTACATCGCGGCGTAACTGGCGACGATCGTGTCGGCGTTGTCCCCGCCCACGTAGGTCAGGACGGCTCCCTGGTTGGAAAACAGCAGGTTGCCGGGCCCGCTGCCTTGATGCCCGCTCTGGACGTAGTCGTGGCCGGTCACGCCCACGATGGTGTCGCCGCCGCTCGCCACGACGCTAGCCGATCCCGAGCCGAGGAACAGCTGGTTGCCAACGCCGTACACCGTGACGGCCTCGACCGCGCCGGAGGTCGCCACGGTGTCCGCGCCGCCGGTGAACGCCACGTTGCGGATGTTGTCGAGCCGGTCGCTGATCGCCGGACCGCTCCAGACCCGGTTCACCCCGCTGCCGGTCTCGTTCCAGCGTCCGCCGGCGGCGGCGAACGTCACCATGTCGTCGGCGCCGTTGCCGACGATGTGGTCGCTGTCGGCGTTGACCGTGAACTGGTTGGCGGCGCTGCCCAAACCCGAGATCGCGGTATCGATCGCCACCCCGAAGCCGATGCCGATGTTGTTGGTCAGGCCGCCGGCGCTGCTGAACGTCCCGGGCCGCAGGTCGACGACGCTGTTGCCGGCAAAGCCCGAGAGGTCGAGCGTGTTGCCGCCGCCGGCATCCCAAAGTGTCACGATCGGCCGCGTGTCCTTGGTGAAGTCGAAGTAGTCCTCGCTGGCGCCCTGCACGTTGCAGTGGAAGCCGAACACCTGGCCACCGGACAGCGGCGTGGTGGTGGCGACGCCGTACAGCCGTTGCGCGGCCAAAATATCGAGCGGCATCCACGTCTGCGGCGTGCCGCCGCCCCAGTCGGTGCCGGTCACGCCCGACTTATCATAGTATTTCGAGGTCGGGTCGTAGGGATCGAGATACGACATGATCGACCATTGCCGGCTGTCGAACGGGTTGCGCTGGTTGTAGACCGCGGCCTGCCCCGCAACCGCGTTGTAGTTGCCGGTGTGGGCGAGGCCGAGCACGTGCCCCTCCTCGTGCACCACGGTGTCGATCCCGTAGCCGCGATCGGCGACGAACGAGCCGACGTCGGTCCACCCGTAGATCGTGGTCTGGATGCTGACGCCGCTGTCGGTGATCCGAGCCAACGTCGGCAGGCCGTATTGGGCCGTCCCCTGTTCGCCGTCGATGGTAAATGCGCCGTCGTTGCTGCTGGGCGGGTTGGTGTCGTCCAAAAACGTGAGCTGGGCGGTCGCGATGTCCGCGACCGGCGCGAACTGGATGTTGGCGATGTCGGACCACAGCGCGAGGCCGGCGGCGATCTGGGCGCGCTGGGCGGCGGTCCAGGCGCCGCCGTAGTTGAAGGTGACCGTGCCACCCGGCGTGCCCGCGTACGAGGACGCGCCCCATTTGTGCGGCTGGTCCCCACTCGGGGCAAAGCCGTGGTCGGCCACCGCGTTGCCGTTCGCGTCGACGCCCGAGGAGTAGCTGACCGTCGAGGCCTCGTCGGCGTTTAGGGTATAGGGCTTCATCAGGTCACGAACTTCCCGGCGTTGGCGTGGCCCGAGGCGGTCACGGCGTTCAATCGATGAGCAACCGCAACTTAACCGGCCTACGCCCAGGAAAGCGACAGAAATGCGCCTGCTGATCGCCAAGCTCGCCGCGACCTCGCTGCGCAGCGTGTCGTTCGCGCTGAACGCGGACGGCGACATCGCCGAGCTCGCGACCGACCTCGAGAGTTGCGTGCGGCTGCTCCGGGCGGCCGATTACGACCTGCTGGTGCTGATGGTCAGCGAGGGGCGGATGCGGGCCGGCGACGTGATCGCGCACATCCGCAGCGAGGTCGGCGCGGTGCCGATGGTGGTGCTGACCGAGCCGGGCGACGCGGTGGCGGACCGGCCCGGCGCCTCGATCGCGGCTCAGCATCCGAGCGACGGTGTGCCCCCGATCACCATGGAACCCGACGACTTCCACCACCGCGACGAGCGACGGCAACGGCCGGCCCCGTGGCAATGGGCGGCACCCCTGGTGACGCACCCGGGCCGGCGGCGCGGGCGCGAGGACGCCACGCACCCGCGGCGGCTGGGCAGCCTGCGCGGCGCGCTCGCGTTCGACGACGGGGCGGACGGGCTGCGGGTCGACGGCGTGGCGGTGCCGCTGAGCCAAGCGGAACACCGCATCTTCGGCGCACTCTGGGACGCGCGGGGAACGGTGGTCGGCACCGACGAGCTGCTCGCGGCGATCTACCGGGACGGCGAGTGGCCGGTCAGCCGGGTGCTGCCGGTGTTCATCTTCAAACTCCGCAAGAAGCTGGCCGGGCTCGGGGTCGGCGAGGCGATCGAGACCGAGATCGGGCGCGGCTTCCGGTTGCGGGCCGACGCCGTCCCAGACCAGCCAAATCCCGACCAGCTAAATCCCGACCAGCCGGGTCCCGACCAGCCGGGCTAGTCGTCGGTGGGCGCCGACCGGCCGCGCTTGATCGCACCCCGGTGCTGCTTGCCCGCGAGCCGCCGCCGGCCGCTGGCGAGCGTCGGGCGGGTCGGCCGACGCGGCCGGGGCGGCACGCTCGCCGCCTCGATCAGCGCGACCAGCCGGGCCAGCGCCGCCGCCCGGTTGCGCTCCTGGGTGCGGTGGGTCCGCGCGGTCAGCACCAGCACACCGTCGCCGGTCAGCCGGCCGCCGCACAGCGCCTCGAGCCGGGCGCGGATGTCGGCGGGCAGGTTGGGCGACCGGCGCACGTCGAACCGCAACTGTACGGCGGTGGCGAGCTTGTTGACGTTCTGGCCGCCCGGGCCGCCCGCCTGGATGAAGCTCTCCTGCAGCTCGGACGGATCGAGGCTGACCCGGGCGTTGATCACGATCACGGGTCCGACCCTGGAACTCCGGCGATCCGGGGTTCGTTCTGTAAGATACATGACGTAACGCATGTCTCTTTCATGCCGTGCGATCGGACCTGGAGGGCGATCGATGTGCATTCTGGTGGTGGACGACGAACCCCTGATCCGCATGCTGCTGTCGGAGGAGTTGGCGCACGAGGGTTGGGAGGTGGCCGAGGCGGTCGACGGCGACAGCGCGGCGGCGATGATCCTGGAGCCGCCGTGCCGGTTCAGCATGGTCATCACCGACGTCCAGATGCCGGGCGCGCTCGACGGGCTCGCGCTGGCGCGGCTGACCCGGGCGCGTCTCCCGCACATCCCGATCATCCTGACGACCGGACGGCCCGAGGCGCTGAAGCCGATCGGACCGCGGCGGCCGAACGAGGCGGTGATCCTGAAACCGTTCCTGCCGAGCGAGCTGGTTCCGGTCGTCCGCCGCCTGATGGCGCTGAACGCGGGCACCGGCGAGCGCGCGCCGGCCTAGCGGCCCAGCTATCGGGGCGGGCATCAGGACGGGCCGTGGCCGAGGGCGCGGAACAGCCGGCCCTCCTCGAAGTCGAGCTCCTCGATCATGTCCTGCATCAGCTCGCCGTCGACCTGCCCGGCATACCGCAGCATCGCCGTGCGGGCAGCCCGGACCGCGTCGAGTTCGAGCCGCAGCCGGGCCGGCTGCCGCCGCAACGCGAGACCGGTGCCGTGCTCCATGTCGCGCGCCGCCGCCGCACGCCGGCGGAACTCGCGCAGCATGTCGGCGTCCGGCAGGCCGAGCACGCGGCCGTTGAACACCCGCTGCTCGATCGCCTCCAGCGCCGCGTCGGCCGCCGCGCGTCGCGCGATCGCCTCGCCGTTGCCCTCGACCGCCGCCTCGACCACGCCGAGGCGGCGGATCAGCCAGCCAAGTGTGGTGCCCTGGAGCACGAGCGTCACTAATATCGCGCAGAACGCGAGGAAGATGATCAAGTCGCGGCCCGGGAAGCCGATCGGCAACGCGAGCGACGCCGCCAGGCTGACCACGCCGCGCATTCCGGCCCACGAGATAATTGCCAGATGGCTGGCCGGCATCCCGGCGTCCTGCGCCTGCCAGCGTCGCGGCAGCAGGCGCGAGACCCGGGCGGAGCCGAACACCCAGACAAACCGGCTGGCGATCAGCACGCCCGACACCGCCAGCCCGACGCCGGCCAGGTGCGCGTAGCCCTGGCCGCCGAGCCGGCCGACCACGTCGCGCAGCTGCAGGCCGATCAGGATGAACACCAGGCTGGTCAGCACGAACTCGATGAAGTTCCACACCGCCGCCGCCTCGACCCGGGTGCGCGCGGACAGGTCGATGTGCTGGCGGCGGCCGACCACCAGGCCGCAGGCGACGGCCGCCAGCACACCCGACAGGTCGAAAAACTCGGCCCCGAGGTAAGCGGCAAACCCGGCCAGCACCATAGCCGCGATCTCGAGCAGCGTGTCGTCCAACGCCCGGCTGACCGCAATCACCGCGCGCCCGACCAGCAGGCCGACGATGGCGCCGCCCCCCGAGGACACCAGGAACGAGACGCCGGACTGGCCGAGGCTCACCGTCGCCGTGGCGGTGGCGGCGACCGCCGAGCGGTACAGGATCAGCGACGAGGCGTCGTTCAGCAGGCTCTCGCCCTCTAGGATCGTCACCAGCCGGCGCGGGATGCGGACCGTCTTCAGCACCGCCGTCGCCGCCACCGCGTCGGGTGGTGCGACGATCGCGCCGAGCGCCACGCAGGCGGCCCACGGCAGGTCGGGCACCAGCAGGTGCGCCACGACGGCGACCGAGGCGGCGGTGAACAGCACCAGGCCCAGCGCCAGCAGCAGGATGGGCCGCAGCTCGACGCGAAATGCCTTCCAGTCGGTCCGCAACGCGCTGACCTGCAGCAGCGGCGGCAGGAACAGCGTCAGCACGATGTGCGGATCGAGCTCCACCCGCGGCACGCCAGGGAGCAGGGCCAGCGCCATGCCGCCGAACACCAGGGCGACAGCCGCCGGCAGCCCGACCGAGCGCGCGACCACCGCCAGCGCCACGCAGGCCGCGACCAGCCCGACCAGCACCTCGATCAACGACATCGGCCACTCCCTCGCGCGCCAGCGGCTGGTTGACGGCTACCGGCCATGTCGCCATCCCACCAGAGATGGGTGGAGCGTCGATCATGGCACAGGACGCGAACGCGTGATCGATCCGCCGATGCGCGCGGGCGTGATCCTTGCCGTGACGCTGGCGCTGCTGGCGTCGCGCCGGATGCGCGCCGACTTGGTGGCGGTGCTGGCGCTGTTTGCGGCCATGGTCGCGGGCGTTGTGCCGCCCGACCGGGCGTTCGCGGGTTTCGCGAGTCCGGTCGTCGCCGTGGCGGCGCTGGTGATGGTGGCCGGGTCGGCGGTGCGCGGCTCCGGCGTGATCGAACTGGCGTTGCGGCGGCTGGGGCCCTTGCTGCGCTGGCCGCCGGCGCGCGGCCCGGTGCTGGGGCTGCTGGCGATCGTGACGGCGGCCGGGATCGGCCCCGCGCCGGCGTTCGCGGGCCTGCTGCCGGGTGCCGTTTCGCTGGCGCGGCGGGGTAGCCGCGCCACCACCCACTCGGCCGGCCCGTTGCTGCTCGCCCTGCTGTTCGCGACCGCGCTGGGCGGGCTCGCCATGGTGACCGCGACCATCCCGAACCTGATCGTCTCGGCGGCGCGCGCGGAGGCGCTCGGCCGGCCGCTAAAGGTGTTCGCGCTGTTGCCGGCCGGCGGCAGCTTGGCGCTGATCGGGCTGGCCGGCCTGGTGTTCCTGTTCTTCGGTGCCCGGCTCGCGCGCGGTGGCCGGCTCGAGGCGAGTGGCGGCCAGGGCCTGCAGGACGTCGTCGAGGGTTATACCAGCGAGCTGTTCGTGCCGCCCGGTTCGCCGCTGGTCGGGCGCACCATCCACGGCCTCGAATCCGAGGCCGGCTACGGCGTTCGGGTGACGGCGGTGATCCGCGAGGAGCACCGCCGCATCGCGCCGCGTCCGGACTGGCCGATCGAGGACAGCGACATCGTGGTGCTGGCGTGCGAGCCGGACACGCTGCAGCGCCTGATGGAGCAGTTCGAGCTCCGTATCGTCGGCCACCGCCGCGCCCTCGGCGCCGGACGTGCCGCCGTGGTGGAGGCGGTGATCACCCCCGCGTCCGAACTGGTCGGCCAGTCGCCGCTGACGAGCGGGCTGGAGTCGCGGCACCACCTCAGCCTGCTGGCGATCGGGCGCAGCGGCGCGCAGCCGACCATCCGGCTGGCCCGGATCACGCTGCGGGCCGGCGACGTGCTCGTGTTGCAAGGCGCGCTCGACGAGATGCCGGGCCGGCTCGCCGCGCTCGGCTGCCTGCCGCTCGCGGAGCGGCGGCTGCGGCTGGGCCGGCAGCGGCAGGTGCTGGCGCCGGCGGCGCTGCTGGCGGCGGGGCTGCTGCTGGCCGGGATCGGCACGGCGGCACTGCCGGTGGCGCTGCTGGGGGTGACGTTGGCGATCGTGCTGTCGCAGGCGATGGCGATCGAGGACGTCTACGCCGGCGTGTCGTGGCCGACCCTGGCGTTGGTGGGCGCGCTGCTGCCGCTGACCACGGTCGCCCACACGGCGATCGCCGCGACCGGGTTGGCCGGCATGGTCGCCGGCGTCGTATCCGGGCTTTCGGCGGTGCTGCTGGTCGCCGGCACGCTGCTGCTCGGTTTGCTGGTCGCGGTCGCGGTCGGCGCGATCCCGGCCGCGCTGGTCGTGGCGCCGCTCGCGGCCGACCTCGGCCGCGAGCTCGGCGCCGGGACCAACCCGCTGCTGGTCGCGGTGGCGCTCGGCACCTCGGCGGCGCTGCTCCCGTGGCGCGAGGCGCGGACCGCGCTGGCCGACGCCGGGCTGCGCAGCCGCGCGGTGTGGCGGCTCGCCTGGCCGCTGGCGCTCGTGTTGCTGCTGGCCGGGCCGCCGCTGATCCTGGCATTCTGGCCGTGGCGGATGCCATGAGCCCGCCGCCATGAGCGTGTCGCCATGAACTTGGTCGACCGCGTCCGGCGGTGGCGCGACCGGATCGGTGCCACGATCTACCCGCGCCCCGAGCCGCCCCGCGCGCCGGCCCCGCTCTCGCACGCGCCGCTCGACGTGCTGGCGGCCAAGATCGTGTTCGCGCATCTGCGCAACCGGCAGCAGATGCTGGGGCCGCCGCCGACCGCGTTCGGCCAGCTCGACCCGGGCCAGACCGAGCTGTTGATCCGGGCCGCCGTGGTCGCGGCCCACGCCAACGGCCGCATGACCGAACGGGAGGAGCGGCTGATGCGCGCCGCCCTGTCCTCGCTCGGGTTGCAGGTGGAGGGGCGTGACTTCCTGAACGACGAGCTACGCCAGCCGGTGCCGTTGGAATCGTTGCTGCGCGAGGTGCGCGACGGCCACATGGCCTCGCTGTTCTACGCCGCCTCGCTGCTGGCGATCGACAAGCAGGACGAGGTCAACCGGTCCTACCTGGCGTATCTGGCGAAACGGCTCGCGCTGACGGAGACGGTGCTGACCCGGCTGCACAGCCAGCACGGCTACGCGCCGTAATTAGACCGTCGCTTCGACTCCATCGCGCACCGCGTGCTGAATCACCTCGTTGTCCAGCAGCAACCGCCGCGACAGGTCGGCCAGCGTCACCAGCCCGACCACCACACCGTCGGCGTCCAGCACCGGCAGGCGGCGGATGTTGCGAGCCCCCATCAGATTGAGCGCGGTGGCGGCGCTGTCCTCCGGGCGGCACGAGAACAGGGTCGTGGTCATGACGTCGCCGACCGTCGTGGCGCGGGCGTCCAGCGCCTTGGCGACGACCCGGAACAGGATGTCGCGGTCGGTCAGGATGCCCTGCAGGTTGTCCGCCGAACCGACCGGCAACGCTCCCACGCTGAGGTCGCCCATCAGCGCCGCCGCCTCGGCGATCGACGCATCGGCCTGGATGAACTCCACGTCGCGGGTCATGGTCGCAGCGACGTTCATCGCGCGACCTCACGCCCTGGTGATGAGCCTACGATTTTTTCGCGCACGATTTGAGAGTCGTTTCGCATCCAGCGCGCCGCCTGTCCCCGATACACTGCCGTGATCCCGAGATCACCGGCGCCCGCGAGCAGACGCCCGCGCCGTTCCAATTCATTGAAGGTATGTCATGACCGACAACAAGACGGAAACGACCCTCGCGTCGCCGAACCGGCGTAGCCTGATGCAGACTGCCGGCCTGGGTGCCGTGGCCTTGGGTGCGGTGGCCGCGACCGGCGCCATCTCGACCGTGCCTGCGCAGGCGCAGACGGTGACCGACGCCGACATCCTGAACTTCGCGCTCAACCTCGAGTACCTCGAGGCCGAGTATTACCTCCGCGCCACCACCGGCGAGGGCTTGAAGCTCAACGAGACCAACGGCGGCGAATGCCCGCTCGGCCCGACGGTCGGCGGCTCGAAGGTGCCGTTCGTCGATAAGCGGCTGGAGCGCGAGGCGGCCGACATCACCAAGGACGAGCACGCCCACGTCACGTTCCTGCGCGAGGCGCTCGGCTCGGCGCGGGTCAACAAGCCGCAGATCGAGCTCGGCAGCAGCTTCACCGCCCTGGCGCGCGCGGCCGGCATCGTCGGCCCGACCGGCACGTTCAACCCGTTCGCCGACCAGCAGTCGTTCATCATCGGCGCCTACGTGTTCGAGGACGTCGGCGTGACCGCCTACCACGGCGCGGCGCCGCTGATCGCGAACAAGGGGTATCTCTCGGCCGCCGCCGGCATCCTGGCCGTCGAGGCGTACCACGCGGGCGCGATCCGCACCCTGATCCAGCGTTCGGCCAACGCGAACCTGGCGACGTACGCGTCGAAGATCTCGGCGGTGCGCGCCAAGCTGTCGGGCGAGGTCGACGA
>JAABUX010005798.1_pt1 | contig 15021 bp, 13 predicted proteins | sample 5561851 | NCBI WGS metagenome assembly JAABUX01 (sample SAMN10711883, study PRJNA513361) | rock metagenome | isolation source: Antarctica rocks | place: Antarctica: Victoria Land, Richard Nunatak red sandstone | collected 2016-01-03 | reverse complement strand
ATGGTTCTGGCCAGGCCAGCAAGTGCGCGCGACAAAGGGACGACTCTTTCGAAGGCAGGCAGGCAGGCAGGCCGGCAGGGGCTTAGCACTGGTCAAGGCTAGAGGGAACAGGAAGAAGGTTTGGGAAAGGTCGAAGAGGTTAGCAAAAGGAGGGAGGGAGCGAGGCTAACGAGTCAAAAGGAGCAATTGCCAAAGTCAGTAGTAATCCAGTACAAGATACGGAGCACTATGTACTAGTAGTATGTGGTAGTACTAACATACATAGTAGGTACCTAGTCTCCCATGGCATGCCAGACCATTGCCAGACTAAAGGGCTAATAACTAGTATTCTTATCACTAATAACCTTTGGAGCGTGCCTCAGACAACACTACCTTACCTACTGTGTGTCAGATTTGATCGGCAAGACACGAGGGCGCAGGGTATGGGGATGCCGCTAAGCGTGGCATGGCAGGGCCACCATATCCCATATCCCTGCCAGCAGCATCTCTAGTCTCTCAGTAGTTCCGTAGTCAATGGTAAGGCAAGGCCGTCACTTCCGTCATGTCAGCCCGTCCCCCCTTGCTGTGCTCTGCGACATGAGCACTGAACATGCGTCGAGATTGTCGAGTCCAAGTGGATACATATAGTGAGAAGACCAAGCACATGGATCGGCAGCAAGGCACTACCACTCATACATGCAACACCTGCATGGAGGTTGAGATGATGGTGGGGTATTTATTACGTATGGATCGTTTTCTTAGATGAAGAAAAGCTAGTTGACTAGTGTGGAATCCTAGCTTTGGCTTGGGAGATCCACGGGCCATTAGAGTTTGGATGGATGGAAATACGGAAATCCTGATCATTCCAGTGATTGCAGGAGAATCCAAGAAACAATTTATCGCTTCAATTGCATCTCTTGTCCTAGGTACGTACACAACCCATATGCTCATTTCCATGTGCGTTTGCCATCCCCACGTGCACGGATGATGGATACCGAAATACATCATCTGGAATTGTTCCGATTGAACCTCGCCTGTGAGCACGTTTCAGCTCGTCTTACAATGCAATGCGATGCACTGCACTGCACTGCACGCCTCCACATGTCTCTCGCGTACACTTGACGCAATGCCACCAGCCTCGAGGCAGGGCGCCAAATTGTCCATGCTCCCTTTGCTCGCGCCTCTGCTCACGTCCAATTCTTCATATGTCATGTACCACGGTACTTCGGCCGTAACAGCAAAGACCGAATCTCGGCTCGGTCTCTATGCATCGTCTTTGCGCGACACGAGTGGGTATGAGGTGAGTGCGACGAGGTCCATCGACAAGGCTCGGGGTTACCTGGCCATCGCCGTTGTTACTGCATAGTCCAAGCTTCTTCGCTGATCGGCTCCAGGATCATATAGGCCAACGGTATGTTGCCTTCTCTGCATTGGGATATGCCACATGACAATTAGTAGTATAGATCCCGTAGGACGATAGTGGTTGGCGACCGAGCGCTTCATCTCGAATGCCGGAGCCCGTTGTGAGGCTACCAGTGACTATTGAAAAGAGTACGCAGTAACTTCTCCATCAAGTAGGGAGACCGTTACGCCAGACTCTCAAGCGATGACCCTGTGAAACTTAGCGCACAACAGATATTAAGGTAAGGTAGGTACTTTCGACTTGTTGGCTCCGGGGTTTCAAGACTTCTTGCAACGCTAGCTACCGGATGATCCTCGTGACCACACTCCACGCTCTGATCCTTAATCGCTCCTGAAGTTTTGGCACATCGAAGTCACCCGAATTATTGCATTGGATGGAGCGTCTATGGTACCATGGTACAGGCTTACAAATATGGAGCACCTTAGAAGCGACCCGTCCACGTATATCAATGCGGCTTATTTTTGTCATGTAGCAGCAACCAGAGGACTAAAGGTGCATGCGTGCATGCAGACTTAACGTGCTTGATAGTGCTTGAGCCAATGGTCGTCGCCAATATGTCCGAGGTCTCAAGAACCTACTTCTGCGTCCATTCCCGGCACCAAGCTCTTAAACCCGGTAGAGTACGAAAACGAGGTTTAACGTCCAAGCAAAATCAGACCGGAAAGGATTCCGCCCGATCGGCATGACATGTGTATAATGGTCTGTCACCACTATTGAATCAATGTCCTCCTCTTCTCCGGTATCGCAGTCTTTCTCCCTTGCGCATTGTTGTGGGGCGAAACTCCATGGACTTCGTTGTCCGCCGGACCCAGTACCTTGGTACGCTTGAATCGAGTGGCTTGCAAGAGTGCGGAAGTCCACGTGGTCGACACTACGCTAGCAACTAGCTGGCGTCCCTAGTTTCCACGCTACATTGCATGTATGATGTGCCAACCCGCAAATTGGCACTTACTCCGGTAAATATTATCGCGCATTACCGGCCTCGGACATGGGCAATGCGGACGCAAGCACACTTCGAGTCCAGGACCTCATTTCTCGAAACAAATTTAGTATAATGTTTTGGCTTACCCTGGAGAATGGTAAATAGTTATATCTGTTGGTGTGGTCTTCCTTAGTAGTGCTATTCTACGTGTGTCAGGTTAAGTAGATCAGTTGATACCTGTTCAGCCTCATGGCCGTTCGTGATGGATGGCTAAAGGCAGGGTATATCCTAGTTGATTCTGAACAATCACAGTATCCAATGAGACATTATTGTTTCCAAAGGCATGGTTGCCTGATCAGTGAACAGCTTTCTTTCAGAGCCATGACTTTAAGCTGAGCCGGAGAATCGGCCACTTTGCTCCGAGATCTCACTTACGTGCGTGTGAATCTGTATGAGTCAGAGCATGTCTGCCTAAGCTGCGCCCTCGTGCGATAGCCTCCAGAGACGAAGAAAGATTAAGAAGCAACGTAGATACGAAGGTGGATTACATTCGCCGAGGAGGAGGTGGTAGTCATATCCTGCTCGAACGGCGATGTGGTGATAATACATGCGCATTCATCCCGGCCATCCAAGGGAGTCAGTCCCCATTGAATCTGATGATCATTTCGATCTGTGCTTCGCAAGGAGTGATTTCCTCTGGGCGCTGGTAATCTGGTAGGCCTTTCCTTGCCTCGCTTCTACTCGACATTTAGAGGCATCCGACTCAGCAATCCCTTAACAACGACCATCATTGCCCAGAAACGTCAATGATGCCGCAATCAGAGAACTCGGTTTTGGAGAAGCTTTCGTGCAAAGGTATTACGTACCTTGATATGATATTTACAAAACCTTGCCCCAGGCGAGCTCAGAAAGGCCTTCCGTATTGCTGGCAACACGGCGAACAAGCTCGAGAGGCCGTCGCTGCTCTTGAAGCTGATGGGTCAGATGGCTCCGACTTCAAGTTACGATACCTCAGCTACCGGCGCAGAGCCTTCGACCAGCTAATTTTCAAAACCATAGTTTCGCGGAAAGCACGCCATGTTCTGCGGCCCCTGGATGGCGACCGTCATGGTCTGTCTCTTGGATATCTTGAACGACTCCCCATGGAGTTGCTCTTTGGCATATTCTCATATCTCACTATCCCTGAACTACAGTCATTCAAGGCTACCAATTCGCGTGGCCACCTCATGGCATGGTCTGATACCCGACACAGTAGCATCGTCACCCACGCTCCAGGTCTGATCGCCGCACTCTACGCCACTGGCCTTCAATCCGCCTTCACTCTCGGCCGGATTCACACAGCTTTCGCCCGATCCACTTGCACAATCTGCAACAGCTTCGGGGGTTACATCTTCCTTCCGGGGCTCCAGCGATGTTGTCAGCGATGCGCATCGTGCGAAACTGAACTGCAGCCAGTTCCGTACGAAACTGCCTTGCATGAGTACCAGATCTCGGAGAAGGCAGCCAGGGCCATACCTACGATGTTTATTTCCTCGAAACACCACGGCGGTCGATTGCCAGTAGGATCGCGTGGTCCAGACGGCCGTTTAGTCAGTAGAGCAGAGGCTCGACGGTTTGGAACTCGGGATTCCAGCACCACCCCACCACCGAAAAGCAATATTTGGTACAACTTTGCAATAGTATGTCTTTGAAGACTCCTTTCTGATTAGCGTTGCCGTGCTGACTCCAACCACGCACAGATGCCATTGATAGTACTAGAGCTCAACTGCAATTCGCTCAACGACATTGTGGACAGAGGATTTCACTGTTCCGGCTGTGCGAGAGCGATCTGTAGTCGTCGACCTTATAAGACAAGCATCACATGCGATGGCTGCCAGACTTCGTTCCCAGGCGGTGTTGATACGCCGTTTGCCAATGACTCCGATAGACCTCACGCCCAGCGGACGTGCAAGATCGCCATCGATCGTGTGAGGCTGTATTCGAGGACGGGGATCCTCGCTCACGTTTCTACGTGCGGCAATGTTCGAGAATACCCAGCTAATCTTGAGATGGAGAAAAGTCGGCCTCTTTATGTGAGAAAAGAGCCCAAGAAGCGCAGGTATGCGATGTTAAGTCGGTGACGAAGGACCGCGAATAGAAGCTGACATGGTACATGATACATGCCAACGATCGTAATGAAATGTCAGGCTTCTAGCCTATCAAGTCGCTGTCGCCATAATTCTGTGAGGCGTGCTGAGTATCCTGCCATGCAATTCCTCGTTCCGACACAGTTTCGTCATCATATCATAATAACACTCTTTCCTCATTCATCCTAATACTTTTCACCGACAAGTAAAACTATCATCGAATATCGTTCCGTCGATATCCTTATCTTTACTCTTCCTTATTATCTCGAATCTTCCCCTTTTTTCCCCTCCTATTCCTCTTCTCGCTTCGATTTCCGGTAAATTTTAAATTTTCTTTTCTAATTTTTTGGGGGGTTCGCTCCTTATACCCCTGTTCTCGTAAATCTGCTCGTTTTGCGGAACTGAAAGTCGCGCGCACCACGAGCATGTGTGAAAGTCTTCTTCTTATTCCCACGCAGGGGTGGAATGACTCCAAGTTCGTCCAATGTTACCCTTGATACATATTTATTATATCCTACCATTTACATGTATTTATTCGAGGTCATTCTATCGTAGGACGCTATAAGAGTAAGAAATCCATCTCTTTATCGGAGTCAACTTTCTAGCTGAGGTATTCTAACTTCTGACGAGGGGCAGTCAGTCGCAAAAATTTCCTAAGGCTTGGGTTTCACATAGGAACAAGACATTGGAAAGTTATAAGACTTAAAGAATATCTTATTCATCATGTCGTTAAGGAATATGGTAAACTCAATCCTAGATGTAAGAAGTCAGCATGCTGATAAAATCCCAGCTTCTTGAGGACCGTAACAAGCGCGAGACCGCAAACGAACTCCTCCTGAATGTTCGGAAATACCCTAAGTATATTGGTCAATACTGTACGACCCCTCAGACCCATCAGGCCCCTCAAATGGCGGGAGAAGAGCTTTCTGCGATCCTCACAGTCGATCCACCGCCAGCGCCACCTGAGATTATCAGTGTCCCGATGGACTACTCGATGTCCCGGTAAATCATATCATGTAAAATCATGCACCAAGAAGTGGACGTGGGGGCCTCCGAATATAGAAAGCACAAGTACTTGATGTAGTACTCACAGGACGGGGAAATACAGATTCGAAAAGATGGCAGAGGACCCGCTTGGGCGACGACCCGTTGGATCATAGTCCAAATATTTCAATCTTCATCGCCTCGCGAAGAACAGTGTGGGTGTAGACCTCGAATACCAGAGCAAAGAGATTTCTAACTTCGTATAATTAGGGCTGCCAGCTTATTATGTCCAAGCGCAATATGCAAAGCACAAGGTCACCTGTAAGTGGTCGGATTGCGATCGAGTGGACGCAACAAGGGGCGGTGCGTACTGACAATCACTTCCCTGACTCACTACCTGCAAACTAACAGGGCCTATTACCCACGTTATCTACCAGAGTACAGAAAAGTATAACAAAGTATAGAGCCTTATTATCAAGTATCGGACTGACCAAACGATAGATCCACCACATGGATCCATTAAAATGGAATCCGCACCCGGTGGTTTGAATTCAAGGACGAGTCAGGTTCGCATGTCTTGTGCCGAAGCTACCTCGAATTATGCACACGACTGAGATCTAACACATGGAACATACAGTCTGGCAAAGGTATGACCGATAGTTTCAGTTGGTCTCTAAAGGCGAGCTCCGCGTGAATATATCCTCAATCACCGAGGAGGGACAACTGACTGCTTCTGACTCGAGCTCAAAGGTGTCTTCCATATCCGAACCCAGTATTTGCATCGCATCGTTCTTTAGAATCTACGCGTCAGTGGTCTCGAAGGAGGACCGACTCAATCGGCACCCTCGAGCACAGTGAGTCGATCAGAATCCTATGCTGCGCTCTACTATACCTTGGTCTTCAAGCCATTCGACGTCGATATGGCCACGGAGGAGGTCGTGAAGATCTTGAAGAACCAATCCTGTCGACGACATTCACAGCTTCGGAAGCCAAGTCTCTCGATAGGTCGAGGACTCCAATCAGGTCTTACACATGGACGTGCGAGGGGTATATAATTGGTGTCCTCGACCTATCGACGGGCTCCCTTCTCGTTCATGAGTCGCTGGCGAGACAGCTGAATACGAGAATCTGGGTAATCGGCGCCCCACCCCTAGTCGCTGTCGCTCGTAACAGCGACTAGGGGTGGGGCGCCGATTAATCAATTCCACCAATGCGTGCCAAGGCAGCAGGCGAGAATTCTGGGGGCTGAGCAACGCCCTGACACCCAATCTAGACTTCGTTTACGAGCTCCAATATAAGATGGACTTGGCACAATGTATGAGTGCAAGTCAAATTGGAGGTAGTCGCTGCACTTCCCCCTCTCATCTTTGTTTCTTCATTACCTTACTTTGCCCGCCCAGAGCCTGTCAGCCATTCGTGCCTTAATCAAATAACCTTCTTTTCCGTCCCAAAGTTCCGTTCGTTATAAAGTCATCTGCTTATCTTTCAATCGTCTCCTCTTCCCTCATCCAAGATCAGCCAACCAGCCACGATGTCCTCACTCATTCCGCTCTTTCTCACCCTCCTCCCTCTCACCAGCGCCGCCTCCCAAGGTTCCCTAAGCCTCTGGAGCGACAGCAGCTGCCAACCAGGCGCGACCTCCAACTTCGGTGAACGGGACCCCGTCGCACTCAACTACACCCTCAGCGCCGACGTTTGCGGTAACCCCGGCGCCAACGTCCACAGCTACATCGTCAATTCGCGCCCAACCTGCGCCAACGGCACGGTCGCCGCTTTCGCCTTCTACAGCACCGCTAACTGCGTATTGCCTTCTAATGCGGAGTGGTCTTCCGGCATGCATACGTTCAGACTTTCGACGGAATATGATGAAAAGTGCTTGGCGCTTGTGGAATTTAGCTCCGTGGCATTCATCTGCGATGGTTTTAGCGGTAGTGGATCGGGTAGTGCGTCCGTGAGAGCTTCGTCGTCCGTTACACCCGTTTCAAGCAGTCCAAAGTCCCCTTCTGCTACGCCAGTTGCTCCGAGCACGAAGATCACCGCGCCGATCTACACCACTGCGTCTGTCCCCACTGGAATCAATCCTAGTGGTGCTAAGCCTAGCGGTACTGGCGCTTCTGTTAGACCTTCATCGAAGACATTTGGATCCTCGCCGGCTACCTTCACTGGTGCTGCGGTGACGCGGGGGATTCCTGTTGTGGGAGTCATTGCTTTGGTTGGAGCTGCACTCGTGCTTTGAGTACAATCGTAATTTTGTGCCCTATGCAGGAGATCATTGGCCTTATTCTATCATCAAGGCGTTATTTCTGAAGACGTGCAACAGACGTTGGATATGAACAGAGTTAGTCATACCCATGATAAAACCGTTGAGCCCAGGGACTAATAATCGCAATCAAATATCGTCCTGACTCACCGTTCTTGGACAACTGAATTATATATATTTTAGATATGTCCCGAACGCATGGTAGGTAGTACAGCCGACTCCCCGTCTCCAAAAATTGGAAACAAGCCTATACTCCAATCTTCGCCCGAAAAACACCGGATGTTCCGCCAATCTGCAAAACCGCCCAAGTCCAATCTCGTCTCCTAGCTCCTTCCTTGTCTTTCAAACCTGCCCAGTCATTGAAAAGAGCCCGCAGCCGTTCGCCCAAACGCCGCCCAAGAGAGGGTACTGCGGGTCCGAAGGAGGGTCTTGTGCGCCTAATATCCAACCATCAGAATTTCCCTCATTCCAAAAAGCTGTACGGGGACACGGGTAGTAAGGGGAAAACGGCAGGAGACTTACAAACTTGAGAAAGGGTGGTGTAGAAATTGTCCAGGCAATCTCGGGTTGTCATCTTTGTGAAATCCAAAACGGAAGCCGATTTGTCGGGCGGGCAGCCCGCCAGGTCGAAAAGGACGCTCAGTGCCAAGTGTCCATTCTTTTCGGCGGCGCCGGCGACGATGTAGGGTTTTGGCGGGGATGCTTTGCCGTCGAGGAGGACTTTGTTGCTCGCAAGGGTGGCACAGTACTCCCTCGCCGCTTTCTTCGCCGCATCGGAATTGAATTTCAGCAACGGGCTCGGGCCAATGTCGTCCTTATTGCACACGGGTGGATTGAGGCCACCAGTGTACGGGGGAGCTTTCGGCTCGGATCCCTGCACGCAAGAGCCTTGGATCTGGTTGCCGACGCATGGCTGGGGACCTTTCTTCGGGTTGTCTTTTTCTTGTACTTCGTTCCAGATCGTTTTGATGCCGTTTTGACGCTGCCAATTGGCTTTGTTGCGGAGGTAGTCGCGTGCACTAGCTGCGACTTTTCCATCGCTTGTATCGAACGGGACCGAGTCGTAGGCAAGGTAGTTGGCTAGAACACCGGCTACTAGAGGTGCAGCTGATGAGGAGGTTAGCTGTGGCTTCTTTGAAGTTGTCTTTGTTGCTTTCCCTAGGGCCATGGTAGTCCTTGGAAACGTGCCCTTGTGATAATGTTTGCTCGGCCATACGCTGTCATAATGCGAGCTGGGGCGGTGATGGTCTCAAATTTCGAAGCAGAGGAAAGGAACAAGACTTACAGTATGACGTTCCGTCAGAAATCAGTGGTGTATCCGAAGATTTGTTCAGCGCAGTAATCTTCACCCCAGGTGCCCAGATCGAGACATGGTCTCCGCCCTGCGCAAAGTCCGCAGGCGTCCCAGTGAAGTTGGTGGCACTCACTGCAATCAATGGATAATCAGCGGTCTCGAATACTGGGGGATACGTGTCAACAGTTTTTCGCAGATCTCCAGTGCCGGGATCTGTGAACTTCGCATAATTCCCAGCGGAGACCACGACTATGACATCGTTCTTCGATAATTTTCCTACTTGGATGCGTATTCTGTTATCGTGCAGATTTGGATACTTCGGATCTGTAACACCTCTACCATTCCAGGACGCAGTAACGACACTATGTTTTTGGCGCTTCTTGGCCACGATGTCTTGCAAAACGAAATCGAAAATGTTCGCCGTCTCGTCGAACGCCATGTTTCTCATCTTGACAACGACCAGAGTTGCCTTCTTGGCAGTACCGTACTGTTGGCCTGTAGCTTTTGAAGCAGTGGCGGTGCTCTGATACTCCGCGGTGGGTTGGTCCGGCCTGTCTTAACTACCGTCCGTGCGAGGGTCTTGACCTGCATCTGAGGATTTGTGAGTTTGCAGAAATTACGCTTGGCCCGGGGGGAATTCATTGGTTTTTGCTTCATTGATGCCCAGTTCGACGTGATATATATATTGACCAGCACCTCCATTCTTTTCGTACACATAGTTCTCAAGGTCATCAAGGTTCGGCACCGTCAAAGGCTGACTGACCATCACCAGCTCGGATTGGGAAGGCTTCAGCTGCGTGGTATATTGGATGTCCCTTTTCGCCATTCTTGCGGCCGGGTCCGACAGACGAGCTGCCGCAGACGGAAGGGGGACTGCGTTATTCGGTGCCGCATCGTCGACGTTCAGGTCGACTTGGAGAACTCCGGCATTGGCCTTGATTTGGCTGATTTGTGAATCGGTGGCGTTGATCGTCCAAAGTACGAGGGCTTTGTCGATGTCTCTGTATGAGTACACCTTCGTAGCCTTAGTGACCGCCTTGATGGATTCCTCAGTCGTTGTCAATTGCCCATTGCTGGTGCCGTCGGCAGGCCAGACAATGTACTCTTTCGAAGCTGGGTCGGCGGCGGGGCTGAAGAGTCTGTTAGCCCTTGGAATGGCACAAGAGCCGGTGGCAACGGACATAATAAGAAGGGTAAAGCTGCTAAAGAAGCGCATGATGGGGAATAAATAATACACAAAGGTCTAATGAAGTTCAGGATCTCGTGCGTCCTCGTCCATACTTATAATTCAAGAGTACTGGATATATATATATGGGCGGCAGTACGCGTACACCCCGTCCTGGTCCGCGTGCACCCTGTCCTGGTACGCGTACACCTCCCTCCATTTGGCTTATTCTAGGGGCTGCTGGCGGGTCACATTATTTGTTATCGCCCCAATAGTAACTCAGAATAGTCTAACTGCCCCGGGCATCCCGCCCGGGCTCGACGAGCAACGGTTGTAAGTCCTTGCCAGACTAGCCAAGATCAAGCACCCGTTTTGGGAGAACGTCATCCGAGACTTTACAGCTGTGATGATCTCGTTTACACCTTTGAAGCCAGTCGGTGGCGAGGCGAGCGTTGGAAGGTGACCAGGTTGAGGCGTATTCGTGTGCCCTACGTATCGTCCACACATCTTCAAGCTCTCTGGCATAGTGTCCAAAATTGCCTGAGCCATTATTAATCGGTGACTGGTCTGGTAAGATGCGTTTACCTACTATCTTCAGCGCTCATGATAGTAAGCTTGCAATGAAAAGTTCCACAGTAGACATGAAACCATTCTCCCATAGGTGCTTCATACCAGGGCCTGCTGGAGCTGGCTAGATAGAATACAAAGCACCACAGGTTGATGCCCGTGCGGCTCTGGTAAGGTTAGGTGCTCATCATCGGCTTTCACAGACTCATCGTAGAAAAGACCATAAGCAATCATCGCACATAGATGACATCCTTGACGAGCTGAGTCAACTAAGACCCTCGAATCCTTATGATGTAAGCAATATACAGAACGTTCAAGATAGTCTCCACGCCGTCCGCTCATTTCTTCGCTTATGTGACGAGCGTCGAAATCCTGCCATTCATGGTTAATATAACTTCTGAACCTCTGAAACTTATTACAAACCTCGAGGGACCTGAAATTGAGATGGTAGCAGACTGAACAGAGCATAATGGATTATATACTATCCCGAAGATGTGAACGTGCCTGAGAGCCTTATTGGAAAGAGTCAGTTAATTTCATCAATTTACTAACATATTTTTACCGAAAGTTATATAATTCGGTTGCAAACCAAAATCGATTCGGAAATAAAGCGAAGCCCGAAACTACTCCGTAGAGGGGCCGGCAAAATTGGAGGGTCCTCTAGCTTATTCGTCATTCAAAGCAGTGGGCAGTGTTGTTATCTTACACGAACATGTTTTACGTATTTAAAAGTATGTACTTTCTCTCCAAACAAGGGAAGCAGCCTCGTCATGTACCTTACGCAACAATTGCAAAGACACAATAGTTTACAAAAAGGAAATCGAACAGAATGAATAAGTGTGGAAGGTATCATAATTTTCGAACGCCTATTGTACAGTCCTAATCTAATCCATTTGCCTAATACAAAATACCAAAAGTTATCGAGTTGGCTTCAGCGTGCAACGATCAATCATTTGGTCCAAATCACACCCCAAATTCTTGGTAGGGTCTGTAACCACTCCGTTTTTATCTTTGGGATGCTTTATTGGACACGTATCCGGAGTGAGGCACTTCGGATCACAGATGTTGAGGTCCCCTCTCCCGTCTGTGGCTTTGAATGCATACTCCGGGTGCGGAGGCGCTGCCCAAGTTCCTGGAACATTGGTGGGGGCAAAGGCGTATCTCAGGCACCCGTAATCTTGGAACCCGCCGAGACCATGATTATTTCCGCAAGTGTTATATATAGTCCAGAATATGTCGGAATAGCCGAGCCCTTGGCCAGATTTGCCGCTGATAGGATTGTCCACTACCATTTTGTCGTAGGCTGTACAACCTTGGATCCAATGAATATTAACAAGGTAGGTAACACCTTTACTGCCACCTCCGGCCCTGTAAACTTGAGTGATGTCCCGCATATCTTTGCCCACCTTCTTCTGCTTGTCCGAGCCGAGTTGACCGGCGAAAGCGCTACTAGTGTCATTGACCATACTTGGCTGGATATCTTGGAAGCATCTGTGGTAGATAGCGTCGTCGAATTTCTTACACGTGATCTCACTGGCCTTGACTGAGGGTACCTTATTATCTGTTCCGGGAGGTGGGTTGACCGTGACCTTGTAGATACCGCAGCTGGTGTCTAGCTCAGTATGTTGAGCAATTAGATTCTGCTCGCCCCCAAGATTTGCGCACGGAGACTGGCCGATTGTATGATAGGATTCCTTGCATCCGCTTGGGCAGCTACCATCACCACCAGTCCATTCAAGGCTGTAGGTATTTCCATCATTAGCAGAGGGGTCGACAGGTGGTGTTCGCTTAAGTTTGTTTTTAGTAGGTTTGACATCGCCGAGAACATCGACGATCTGGGTCAAAGCCGATTTCGGGTCCTTGGCCACTGCTTCACAGAATTTTGCATATACCGGGGTAGCCCTGAAGAGTTTGTTGAGGACAAACGAGGCCCTATCCATATCACATTTTGGTGAGGTAGTCGGAGCATCAGACCCAGGAACAAAGTTCCCAACTGCGGCCAGCACTTTCCGCAGCGTGTCCGGCCAGTCTTTGGGGGTGAATTGATCGTTGATCAGAACCCCACCACCGATGCATTGACAACCCTTTTGGTCGCCGGAGGTGCACTTTCCTCCTTGCCCGTCACATGTATTACAGTATGCCTATTGAAGATTTTGCAGTCAGCGAAGTCCTATCGGTCATGGAAGTGACACTGGGAAGGAGCATACCCTTTTATCCACCTCCGCGGGGCACTTGCTTTGATCGCCTCCATTACACTCGCAAGGTTTCAAGAAATTGGTAGTACACTTTCCATCCTTGCCTTGACAAACAAAGTTGTCGCACTTGGGAAACCACTTGTTGTTTTTGTCTGGACACTTGAGATAGATGCCCTTCTCAATCAGAAGTCCCTGAGCCTCGATGTATAGACTTCTCGCCACCATTTTGATCGCGTGATTTTGAGCAATTGCCAGGAAGAATACCGCTCTCGTGGCTGCAGGGACCTGTTCATTGCGAATGCCCAGAGCGTTGGGCATCCTGCCGCCAGCATACACTAGAACTTGTCTCCAAGCCCCGTCAATTACTTCACTTGCCCAGTTCGGCGGATCAGCCATCGGCGCAAGTTGCATCATCTGCTCACGATACCCACCAAGAGGTCCATTACCCTCCATCCCGTCTAAGATATTCTGGACGTCGTTCACTATACAATGGACATCAAATGCAACATCGGGGACACGCTTCTCAACTTGTATTCCACGTTTCTTTGGTCCAGCTGGGCAAATACCTTCTTTCTTGTAGTAATCATTGAGGGCATTGGCATCGTTATCGGAGGAGGCGGTAAGCTTGATATTGCCTTTGTGATGGCCATTGGCATCGGCGTTCAGAATGGTAAAGAGCCCTTCTGAGCCGTGGCTCGCCGTGGCTGATGCTGGTATATTTGCTGTGACGGCGCTTGGATCGTTATCTGCCGTTTTATAGGCAACTCTAGTAGCCGCAGATGCACCCTGAATGACTGAAAGAGCAGATGATGGGAAATGAAGCTTGAGACCTTGTCCATCGTCCAGGTGCCCTCCGTTAGCCTTCCATTTTATCGTCAGAAAGGCAATAGCCCCGACAAAAACATTCCTCACGGAACCAATTGCCTTGCCGAGCCTAAACCACTGCTTGAGACTCCGCCCGACTAAGTTGTTATCATCGTTTCCAAATATTTTGTCTAGGCTGGCTTGACATTTGGGGTCATCGAGTTTGGCACAGTCCCCGCCCACCGAGTCCAGCATGTCTTTGGTAATATCAGGCCCGAAAACAAAATAAGCTCCATCGCCTGGGATGTCTTGCGCGTTGGTAGGGTATATGTCAATATTGTGTCCAGTCGCTGTTGGCGCATTCTGTTTAACACAAGTCAATTGTAATTCGCTTGCAGGAGCCCGAGCTTGTTTACCGTAGTTTTGTAAAAGACTGAGGTGCCGCCAAGGTTCAAACCCATGGCTGCTTGATCTCGCTTCTCGGGCGCATGTGTAATTTGAGGTATGGCACCACTCAGCACCGGGCCAAGTGTACCAAATAGACAGAACAGCAGCGAGGTGTGATACATCTCTTATCAAGTGAGGAGAACAGCTGGGTATGGAGTTGTTCAGGGTGGCGGAGATTGTTCTTGCGCTCAGATGAAGTCTCCGATTGCTAGAAGCGTCCTGAGTTATTTTCATGCTCTGAGGTCTGGTTTATATACATCAAGGGACATGACAGATTTCTGTCCCATCATGATGATCTATCAGATGTCTGTCCTCACATGATGATCTAGGAATGTACATAGCCGTCTCGCAACAGTAGGCTGAGATGGCCAAGTTGATCCTTTCGTAGAAAACTTCTAATTGATATGTAGGCTGAGATGGCCAAGTTGATCCTTTCTTAGAAAACTTCCAACTGATGTGTTGACGACGTGAAACGCGGAAAGGATCCTCCTCACGGCTTTCGCCATCTTACGATCGTTCTTCTCTTCAAAGGACTCGCCCTGACATGTTGTCCCTCCAGTGTGGATGCGGCATTATTCGCAGAATGGCTGATGTATGTTTCTTGGAAGACTGCGGATGATCCTTTGGACTTTCAAATCTTTCCTGAACACCGTTGTTGGTTGACAGTGGCCAAGTTGATCCTTTCTTAGAAAACTTCCAACTGATGTGTTGACGACGTGAAACGTGGGAAGGATCCTCCTCACGGCTTTCGCCATCTTACGATCGTTCTTCTCTTCAAAGGACTCGCCCTGACATGTTGTCCCTCCAGTGTGGATGCGGCATTATTCGCAGAATGGCTGATGTATGTTTCTTGGA
>JAABUX010005797.1_pt1 | contig 15023 bp, 9 predicted proteins | sample 5561851 | NCBI WGS metagenome assembly JAABUX01 (sample SAMN10711883, study PRJNA513361) | rock metagenome | isolation source: Antarctica rocks | place: Antarctica: Victoria Land, Richard Nunatak red sandstone | collected 2016-01-03 | reverse complement strand
TAGTACGACAACGTGACATTGACCCGCTCCTGACATCGCATGGCAACCAATGGGCACTGACGTGTCTCCACACGCGCCACCCCAACGACTTTAATCGTCGTCTTTTGCCATGCGACGTTAGGCACGGTCTGGTCCTGACGTTGTAGTAAAGTACGTAATGTAATTAGGAAAGACAGGATAGGAAAGGTAATGCGACCGGTGTCCACAACCGACAGGCCAGACATCCGCGTCCGGGGAGCCGCTGTTCCCGCCGCGAGCGCGGCGTACGACGGCGCCCCGCGCGCTATCGGCGACGCGCCGCCGTTGGAGGAGGCCGCGCGGGATCGCCAACCCGAGGCGGAGGCAGAGACAGGGCAGGTTGCCCTCGGCAAACGCTTCGGCGACTGGCGCACCTGGCTCTCCTTCGCCGTGGCCCTCGGCATCCTCGTGCTGGCCGTGACCAAGGCCGGCATCCGCTGGGACCTGGCCCTGCGAGCAATAGGGCACGCCAACCCCGCGTGGTTCGCGCTGGCCTTCGCGGTCTACTATGCCACGTTCCCCTTGCGCGGGCTGCGCTGGCGCATCCTGTTGCACAACGCCAATGAGGACAACCCGGCCTTGCGGGGCGCGGTCGACCGCGCCCCGCTGTGGAGCCTGACGCGTATCGTTTACCTCTCCTATTTCGCCAACGCGGTCGTCCCGGCTAAATTGGGCGACATCTACCGCGCCTACCTGGCGCGCCGTGAACTAGGCGTCTCGCTCTCACGCACGGTGGGCACTATCCTGGCGGAGCGCATCCTGGACCTCGTGGTGCTCTTCCCGCTGCTGGCGCTCGCGGCGGTCCTGACCTTTCGGGAGCGGCTCTTCTCGGCCCACGACCCGACGATCAGGGTCGCGCTCCTGATTGGGCTGGGGTTGGCCGTGGCCGCGACCGCCGTCCTGGTGATTGTCTGGCTGGCCCACGAGGGTGTCCTACGCCTGCTGCCGCGCCGCTTCCACGATGTCTACGCGCACTTCCGTCACGGCGCGCTACGCTCGTTTGGGCGCGACACGCCCTTGCTGGCCGGTCAGACGGTGACGGTGTGGCTGCTGGAAGGGGCGCGCTTCGCCTGCATCCTGGCGGCGCTGGGACTGCTGGCACCGCTCAATGGAGGCCATGGGGTGGGCCTGGACGCGGCGCTGTTCCTGGCCCTGGGCTCGACGGTCCTGACCACGCTGCCGCTGACACCGGCGGGATTGGGCCTTGTGGAACCGTTCATCTTCACCGTCCTCGCGCTGCTCGCCGTGCCGGGCGGCGTCACGACGGGCGCGGCGGTGGCCGTGCTGGAGCGCATCGTCAGCTACCTGAGCATCGCCGTGTTCGGCTTCGTGCTCTACATCATAAGCAACAGGGCGCGGCCGGCGCGGGCGCGGGCCGCCGCCACTCGTGCGACGGAACGGATCGCGTAGGAAGAAAGGGCGCAACGTATGAGGATTGCAATTGTCGGCGCGGGGATCGCGGGGCTGACCGCCGCGCACGAGTTGGCGAAGGCCGGCCATGCGGTCACGGTCTACGAGGCCGCCGCGCAGGCCGGCGGGCTGGCCTCCGGCTTCCGCGACGAGCGGTGGGAGTGGCCGCTGGAGCGTTTCTACCACCATATCTTTACCACGGATACGGCTATCCGCGGCCTGGCAGAGGAGATTGGCTGCGCGGACAAGATCTTTTTCCGTCGCCGCGTGACCGCGCAGTGGTGGCAGGATCGCGGCTACGCGCTGACGGGAGCACGGCCATCGCTGCGCCTGCCGGGCGCGGCCTCCGAGAGGCCCGTACCCCTACCCGACGCCGTGGCGGGCGTATGGTCGCTGTTGCGCTTCCCCGCTCTCCCGTTGGGGGACCGCCTGCGCCTGGCCGCCGTCCTGGCCTACCTCAAATATGGGGTGCGCGATTGGCGGCCCTTAGAGCGGGTCACGGCCAGCCAATGGACGCGCCGCGTCGCGGGCGAGACGCTCCATCGCGACTTCTTCCTGCCGCTGCTGGAGGGCAAGTTCGGCGCCTACAGCGATGAGGTCAACATGGCCTGGCTATGGTCGCGCTTCAAGGCGCGCAGCATCCAACTGGGCTACGTCGAGGGCGGCTTCCAGGGTTTCGTCGACGCGCTGCTGGCCTCCGTGCGTGGCCAGGGGGTGCGGGTGCTGCTGGGCACGGGGGTCGATGCGCTGGCCCCGCTCCCGGACGGTGGATGGCGGATCGCGCCGCGGGCGGATGCCGCGGCGTCGGGCGCCGAGGACGTCGACGCCGTGATCGTCACCGGCTCGCCGGATCTGCTGGGCCGGCTCGCGCCGGGCCTCCCGCCCGGCTACCTGGGGAAGCTGCGGGGCCTGCGCTCGATGGGCGCGGTGGTGCTGACGATTGCCCTCAAGAGGCCGCTGACCAGGGGGCTGTACTGGATCAACCTGCCCAAGGATCAGTTTCCCTTCCTCGCTCTGGTCGAACACACCAACTTCGTGGAGCCGGAGCACTACGGGGGCGACCACCTGATCTACTGCGGCGACTACCTTGACCCCTCGCACGAGTATTTCCACCTGGACAAGGATGAGCTGCTCGCCCGCTTCCTGCCCGCTCTCAAGCGTGTCAACCCGGAGTTCGAGCCCTCGTGGGTGCGGGCCTCCTGGCTGCACCGCGAGGCCTACGCGCAGCCGATCGTGCCGGTCAACCACTCGCGGGCCATCCCGCCGCTGGCGACGCCGCTGCCCGGCCTGTTCTGGGCCAGCATGAGCCAGGTCTACCCGTGGGACCGCGGGACGAACTTCGCCGTCGAGCTCGGCCAGCGCGTCGCGCGCGAGGTCGCGGACCATCCCAGGCCGGCAGCTTCCGATGGACAGGCCGAGGAGAGCACGGCGCGGCCACTGGCCGGGCTACACGCCGGTTGACCCACGACGCGGGCGCTTCCTGCCGGAAGATCGGGGCGTGCGCGTCGGCGTTGGGCGCGCGGTCGGCGTGCGCGTTGGCTGGAGAGTCGGGCGCGCGGTTGGCGGCGTCGCGCGGGGAGTCGGCGTCGCGGCGGTGTGGCGTTGCGCCTGAACAGTCGACGTGGCCGTCACGGTCCTGGACGGAGTCGCCGTCCAGGTGGGCGGCGGCGTCGCGGTTGACGTGGCCGTGGGCGGCGGCGTCGCGGTGCTCGTCGCGGTCGCGGGTGGAGGCGTCATAGTTGGCGTCGCGGTGTCCGTACTGGGCGGCGCGGCGATCATCAGGGTCGCCGGGGAAGATTGGGCCTCCGCGGCAAAGAACGCGGAGAGGTCCACCGCGGCGGGGCGCAGCGTCCAGGCCCCGACCGTGCCGGTGAAGACGCGCGTGCCGTTGTAACGGTCCGGAGCGACGTACCCCGCGCCGGTCCAGTAGTTGACGCCGGCCAGGTAGGGCAGGCCCTGCAGGGCGCGGAACTCGGCCGACAGCACGGGCTCCTGCACGGCGTCGCTCACCAGCGCCTGCGTGCTGTAGCCCATCTCGCCCACCACGATCGGCACGCGCCACTGGTTCTCGATCCCGTTCATCTCGTCGACGCGCGCCCGCGCCGCCGTGGCGGGATCGGTCGTGCCGGCCTCGGGGTAGCTATCGATCGTCACCCGGCCAAGCTGGGCCACGGTCGACGGCTCCAGATCATGCTCGACGATGAACGGGTTCATGGAGCGCACGGTGGTAGTGACGCCAGCGACGCCGATCTGCTGGAACGCGGCGGCGGCGATGCTCGACGTATCACGCACGAAAGCGTTGTACTCGCGCGTGGCGGCGTTCGGCGGGGCCGGGCTCCAGTCCCAACTGGGGCCGTAGGTGGCCGCCCAGTAGGCGCCTTGCTCCGGCTCGGGGCACGGGTCGAAGATATCGCCGGGCTGGAAGAGACCTGGATGGGCCAGGATGAACGCCCGCATCGCGCTCTCGTACCCGGCGGGGGTCATCGTCGCCGCCGCGCCGTAGATGCCCAACCAGGAGTCATAGCTCATGCGGAACCAGACGTGCTTGCCCGCGGCACGGATCGCGTCGACCCACTGCTGGGCGTAGCCCGGATCGTCGTACGGCGTGTCCACGGTGATATGCGTCGTGTTGAGCGAGGCGGACAGATTGACGTCGTTCGCTATCTGCGCCGGGGTGAGCGGGTTGTTGAGGCTATCCATGCTCTCCTTCATCGTGTCCAGAGACGCGATAAAGGAGGTAGGGGCGACATCCGCCACCCCACTTATCAGCGCACGGCCTACGCCTGTGTTCGAACGGACGGCGTTAGGCAGCGGAGCGGCGGCGCGCGGACGCAGCAACGACGGCCATGGCGCGGCGGCGCGCGCCGGTTGGTGAGCGACGGCGGGGACAAGCGTGGCGGACACAAGGGCGGCGAGAGCGGTAAGGCGGAGAACTGGACGCCGGGGAAGCATGAACATGCGGATGTGAGCCCTTCCTATCATGGCGCGGTTAGCCGGTCATGGCGGTTAGCCGGTCGGACTCACGATAGGCGCCGGGGGCGGGCGGCCGCAATAGGATGTGAAGGAGGCCGTGATAGGAGGTTCGGGGCATGCTCTAGTACAGCTTGGCTTAAATAAGTTTGCACGCGGCGACGGCCTTTGACCCAAGTCGCATGGCAAACCACGACCACTGAAGTGTCTTGACGGCCCACTTGTACCGCCAAGATATTAGTATTAGGGCCAGCGTGTACTAGTTGCCTGGTCCGCCCGACGTTGCGCAGCGCGTCGACGGCCCGCGCGGCGGCCTACGCGCCCAACGCACCAGACCTACATCAGAGAAACGCCGGGCGACGCGGAGGACAGAGCCTTAATGATGCTAGTAGTCCAGGCTGACGCCATCGGGGCAGGCGGTCTGATGCAAGGCCACGCACGCATGGGGCGTCAGGAGACGCACACGCCATATTTGTACCGGATCGGCAAGCGAAGAGGAGTGCGGCAATAGCGAGCCAATGAGAGGTATGTCATAGAGAATAACGGGGAGCGGCTGGCTTGGCTCATGCCGCTGGAGATAGCGCACATGAATCTGTATGGGTAGTTCCTGAGCCAGCATCGGCGGGGAGGGGAAAATGCCGAGTGTCTGTAGCGGATGCATGGTCCATCCTCCGTCGAGGAACATTCCTCCATTCGGTCGCCATGTCGTCGGCCCCAGATAGATCCAACCGATATCTGGACACCGTGGGGGATGGCCAGGCAGGGTTGTGCGCGGGTTGACCGGGCACAGGCGATAGGAAGCGCCACCGACGAGGGTAGCGCGGAGGAGCACCGTGCGTCTTTCCCATGCCTGCGGGTCCTGATGAAGGCCGGCGTACACCTCCTCCATGGTGTAGATAGGCTCTTGAGCTGGGACGAACCGGACGACGAGCGCGGACAGGGTCAGCGCCAGAATGAGCAGGCCCGCGAGGAGCAGCATAACCCGACGTGTCATAGAGCCAGTATAGAGCATCGTGCGCCAGTCAATCGGCGCCTTGCCGACGATCTATATGCTTGGGGTGAGGAAAGGTCATAAGACTCTACCCGTCACTACAGAGCAGTTCACTTGAATCTAACAGAAACGCGTGTCGGCGCGACGCTTCGTGTTGCATGGACACTAATTTGCTGCCATACTGTCGCTATGTCGCCTACACCGCCTACGATAGCTTCTCGTCCCGGTCGCTCACGTCTACGCCGTGCTTTACAAGCCCGGCGGCGCGTTGCAGTTATCACTGTCCTCGCACTCGGTGGTTTGGCCGCCTATGTCGCACTTGCCTTCCGTTCGCAAGCGCCGCCTCCCGCACAGACAATCACGCTCGATCAAACCGCGCTTATCCATGATGTGGCCGTCGACAGCCATGCCGGCCGTCTATTTATACCTACACTGATACCGCCGGCCTCAATACGCCTAAACATCGTCGATACGGCAACCGGAGCTCTTACTCGAACTGTTGATCTAAGAGCCTGTCTGCAATCGCCGTTTTGATTTATAATGAGAGGTATGAACAGGCAAGCCTATCCCTCTGACCTGACCGACGCGCAGTGGGCGGTGATCGTCCCGCTGCTGCCGCCCCCCTGCAAAACCGGGCGCAAGCGTACCATCGACCTGCGCGAGGTGCTCAATGCCCTCTTCTTATCTGGACAAAACGGGGTGCCAGTGGCGCGCACTGCCGCATGACTTCCCGAAATGGCACACTGTGGACAGCTACTATCGGCGCTGGCGGCTGGCTGGGGTGTGGCCGCGCATCCACCAGCGCCTGCGCGAACAAGTCCGCATCACGCTGGGCCGTGAGCCCACCCCGAGTGCCGCCGTCCGCACGTCGAGGACGACCACGCGCCCATCCGACGGACTCAACGCAAAGGCGAGCCCCGCCGACCGGTCCAGGGTGAGGGTCGAGATCGGCGCGCCGAGGTGGAGCGTGCCGATGATGGGCCCGTCGGAAGGACGACTCCACAAGGCCAGCGCGCTGGCTGCGAGCGCCACGGCGAGAACGCCGAACGAGGCTGCGATACGTGTGCCTGTCATGCGCTCAGCATGCAGGATTCGCGTCGTCGCGTCTACCCTCGCCACGACATGGGGGGGTTGCATATCCCCCCAAAGGGGTTTGCATATCCCCCAAAAAGGTGCAGTAGGCTCGTTCCGTCGTTGGGATGGTCGGACAGTGGGCAATCTTCGGCGATCTCCCTCGGAGAAGGATGTGGGTCACGACGCTGTTTCTGGGTAAATCCCCGCCAAGGTGCGGGAGAGGCTTGAGCCTCAGCGTGCGGTCGTGGAGCCCTCGCCGGCGCCGGCATCGGCGGCAGGTTGTCCCGCAGCGGATTCGTCTATCGGCGCGGCCGATCAGAAACCCTGTCGGTAGGCCTTCCGCGCCAGCGGGCAGCAGTGAGGAAGGCATCTTCGCGTTGGTAGTTGAAGTGTCCTGTGAAGTACTCCGCGCCGTAGCTGTCCGGCAGGCAGGTGTCGGGTTTGGTGAGGCGGACGAGCCAGTCGACGCTGTCGCCGACGGTGGCCGTGTAGTCGCCGACGGGCGTGTAGCCGAGCTTGGTCGCGGCGCTGGTGTCGAGCACGACCGGATAGCGGCGGTTCCAGGGGTGCCAGCCCAGCGCCGGATCGGTCTCGATGTCGGAGTCGTCGAGGAGGACTTCGTCCCACTGGTGGTCGAGGAGGCGGGCGATGGTTCGGGCGATGTGCAGCCCATCGGGCGCGTCGGGGTCGGCGATGTTGAGGATGCGCTGTCCGGGGGGGTGTGCGACGGTCTCGACCAGCGCGGCGATGTTGACGGCCGCGCTGGGATGGTCGATCCCCGTACCTCGGCGGGCGAGCAGGACGGCTTCGCGCCGGTCCAGGACGCGTTTGACGAAGACCCATTCGCGTGGCGGGCGCGCGCCTGCGCCGTGGATCAGGGAGGGGCGCAGCACGCTCACCGGTAATCCGCTGTCGAGCAATGTTTGCTCGGCGGCGACCTTGTTGCGCCCGTAACCTTCGCGGCTGGTGTGGGGCATGCTGCCCGGAGCGAGCGTCGCTTGGGTCTCGTCGATGGGGTCGCCGTAGTCCGGCGGATCGTCGGAGTTGGCGTGCCTGCCGGCAGCGTCGACGTAGACGGCTTTGCTGGAGATCATCACTGTTGACGTGGCGTGGCGTGCGAGCGGTAGAAGCGTTCGGGCGTCGGCTGTGGTGTAGCAGATGCAGTCGACGAGCAGGTCCGCGCCCCCACCGAATGCGGATCGCAGCGCTGCGTCATCTGAGCGGTCGAGCTGGTGGAACCGGGCGCCGGCGACGGTGATGTCCCGCGGCATGTTCTCGGCATCACGTCCGACGACGTCAACGCTCCAGCCTGCAGCGAGCAGACGTCGACTGATCACCCGTCCGATGAGCCCGGACCCTCCGATGACGAACGCGCGTCGCGGCAGCGAGAAAGCCGTGGGTGGTCTCGGTGTCGCAATATCGGGCGCGCCCGAGTCTTGAGATGGTTGGGGCATTGGTAGCGATCCTCTGGGGCGGGTGTAGATCGGCAGCCGACGGTCGCGTCCATCTCCATAGTATAGCCGGGTGGTTCATTTATTCAGCTTATTCTGGAACGGATCGGTAGCGGGTATTTCCCCGGAAATAGTGTAGTGGCCCCTCCCAATGTCTCAGAACGTACACGTTGGGAGACCGTTGGGTTGGCGTGTCGCACAAGTCGTCTCATAATGCCCGTCTCATAGCATCTTAGAGGTTCTGAGATGCTAAATACGCGGCCGATCCCCTTAATGCACCTTTTTCAGGGGATATGCAGAAACCCCCGACATGCGTGAGGGGCGCGAGGGGCGCGACCCGTACAGGATTGACAGCCTTTCGTGTCAGGGTATAGAATAAGACTTAAATTAAGATGAAAAAGGAGGAGTGGAACCGGTACCCTGGCTGTCAGCAGAGAACGTGCTACCCGTCGCGCGTACAGGGACATCCGAGCGTGGGGAGCGCGCATGCGCACCGTGTCGCGCCCGCGGCCTGGTTGGTGTCCCCCACTAGATGACGTAAGGAGTCACCATGAAGGTGTTGTTTATGAGCGTGCGGTCGGGCGTTGCCCGCCGGCGCATCCTCTCGCTCGTCGTTCTCCTTTCTACCATGGGGGGCCTGGTCCTCTCCCCGGCGCCGCCCGCGCGCGCGGCCCATACCGGCGCCGTTCCGGCCGCCCACGCGGGGACGCCGATCGCGACATCCGACCAGCCGGACTTCGGCCCGAACGTGAAGATCTTCGATCCCAGCATGTCGACGAGCCAGATCCAGGCAACCGTCGACGCCATCGCCAACCAGCAGGTGGACAACGAGATGGGCGCGCAGCGCTACGCCCTGCTGTTCAAGCCCGGCGTCTACGGCACGCCGGCCGCCCCGCTCGACTTCCAGGTGGGCTACTACACCGAGGTGGCCGGCCTGGGCGCGTCGCCGACCGACGTCACCATCAACGGCCACGTCGATGTCTACAACCGCTGCTTGCCCACGACCGACGGCTCCAGCAACTGCATCGCGCTCGACAACTTCTGGCGCTCGCTCTCGAACCTGACGATCAACGTCAAGGGCCTGTCCGGCTGCCGGGCCTCGGCCGACTTCTGGGCTGTCTCGCAGGCGGCGCCGATGCGGCGGGTCAACATCACCGGCGGCAGCCTCTCGCTCATGGACTACTGCACCGCCGGTCCGCAGTACGCAAGCGGTGGCTTTATCGCCGACACCCAGACCGGCCCCGTCACCGTCACAAACGGGTCGCAGCAGCAGTTCCTCGTGCGGGACAGCACGATTGCTGGCTGGTCTAACGGCGTGTGGAACCAGGTCTTCTCGGGTGTCCAGGGCGCGCCGGTTGGGTCGTTCCCCAACCCGCCGTACACGACGCTGCCGACCAGCCCGGTAACCCGCGAGAAGCCGTACCTGTACATCGACGGGAGCGGCAACGACAACGTGTTCGTGCCGGACCTGCGGCAAAACTCGTCCGGCGTCACCTGGGCCAATGGCCCCACGCCCGGCTCGTCGCTCCCGCTCAGCCAGTTCTACGTCGCCAAGCCCGGCGATAGCGCGGCCACCCTCAACGCCGCGCTGGACCAGGGGCTCAACCTGATCTTCACGCCGGGCATCTACCACGTGGATCAGACGATCAACGTGACGAATCCCAATACGGTGATCCTTGGCCTGGGCTTCCCGACCATTATCCCCGACGGCGGCGTCATCCCCATGCAGGTCGCGGATGTCGACGGGGTAAAGATTGCCGGGCTGCTGTTCGACGCCGGCCAGACCACCTCGTCGGTGCTGCTGCAGGTCGGCCCGACGGGCGCCGCGGCGAGCCACGCCGCCAACCCGATGTCGGTCCAGGACGTGTTTTTCCGCATCGGCGGCGCCGGCCCCGGCTCGGCGACGACCAGTCTGGTGGTCAACGCCAACGACACGATCATCGACCACATCTGGGCCTGGCGCGCCGACCACGGCGCGGGCGTCGGCTGGACCAGCAACACCGCGGACACGGGCCTGATCGTCAACGGCGCCAACGTGACGGCGTACGGCCTGTTCGTCGAACACTTCCAGAAGTACGAGGTGCTCTGGAACGGCAACAACGGCCGAACAATCTTCTTCCAGAACGAGATGCCCTACGATCCGCCAAACCAGGCGGCCTGGTCGCACGATGGCGTCAACGGCTACGCGGCGTACAAGGTGGCGGACTCCGTGACGAGCCACGAGGCCTGGGGCCTGGGGAGCTACTGCTACTTCAATGTCGACCCCACGATCGTGGCCGACCACGCCTTCGAGGTCCCTGACATCCCCGGCATCCAGTTGCACGATCTCGTCACCATCTCCCTCGGCGGAGTCGGCGCCATCGAGCACATCGTGAACAACACCGGCGCCGCGGCGGACAAGGCGTCGAACCAGGCGGACTTGGTTAGCTACGGTTCCCCGGCGGGTAGCGGTAGCGCCACCGCTACGATGACGGCGATGGGTACGGCGACAGGTACAGCGACCGGCACGGCCGCAGCCAGCACGGCCGCAGCCAGCACGACGGTGGTCCCAACGGCGACACCGACAAGCACGCCCACGAGCACTGCTACCAGCACGCCCACGAGCACTGCTACCACTACCCCGGTCCCGGTCACGGCGACGAACACAGCCGTGCCGCCGACCAACACGGCGACGTCCGTCCCGGCGACCGCGACGTCCGTCCCGGCGACGGCAACGCCTCGGCCCACGCCAGGGGCGCGGCCCTGCCTGGTCCGCACGCTGTTCCTGTATGGACCGACCTCCGACTCGCTGCCAAATATCAGCGTGCGCAACCTGCGCGGTACGGGTGGCCGTTACCCCCACGTGACCTCGCCCGCGCCGCTCTTCGTCTACGACGGGCGCACCGCGTTCTACTCGGACACGCGCTACCGCGCGCTGGCCTGCGGGGGGACGACGCTGGTGGACGTGACGGGCACGGTATTCATCGGCTACACAGTGGAGCAGCATGGCCGCCTGGCCGACCTGATCGGCCGCACCTTCCGGCTGCGCGTGCGCTCGGCTCGGAACGGCTACAGCGCGTCGCTAGAGATCTATGGCGCGGGCATCACCCCCCGGACGTACAACGGTCTGCATGGCACGGTGAGCGTCCAGCGCTAGTCACTGATTGTGGCCACTTCTGGATCAGCAGACTGCTGTCTCCGACGTCGCCACCAATATCAATGAGTGGGAGTGGGGCAGGTGCGTTGGTAGGGGATGACCGCGCCGACGAACGTGCTCCACTCGGCCGGCGTCAGGTCGCGGCCGGCGACGGCGCAGGCGCGGCGCCGCCACGAGGCGACGGAGGGGTCCCACAGGCGCACCGTCCCATCGGGGCCGACCGCGGCCAGCGTCGCGCCGTCGGGGCTGAAGGCCACGCTCCACACCGCGCCGGCCCGCGCGTCCAGGGGTGGCCCGATGCGCCCGTGCGTGGCGACGTCCCACAGGATGACGGTCCCGTCCTGGCTGCCGGAGGCCAGGGTACGGCCGTCGGGACTGAAGCGCACGACGTCCACCGAGCCCGTATGCCCGGTGAGCGGCGGCCCCAGCGGACGGCCGCTCGCCACGTCCCACAGCCGCACCGTGTTGTCCCAGCTCGCCGAGGCCAGGGTGCGGCCGTCGGGGCTGAAGGTAACGCTCCACACGGCGTCCGTATGTCCCGCCAGCGGCACGCCCTGGAGGCGGCGCGTGGCCATGTTCCACAGTCTGACCGCGTGGTCGCGGCCGCTCGACGCCAGCAGCCGGCCGTCGGGACTGAAGGCCACGCTCCAGACCTCGCCCGCGCGGCCCAGCAGGGGCGCCCCCCGTTGGCGACGGGTCGCCACGTCCCACAGCCGGACCGCGCCGTCCAGGCTGCCCGAGGCCAGGATGCGGCCGTCGGGACTGAACGCCACGCTGTTGACCACATTCGTGTCCGCGGCGATGGCGGGACCCAGCGGGCGGCGGGCCGCGAGATCCCAGAACTGGAGATGTCCGGTCGCGGCGCCCACGGCCAGAGTACGCCCGTCAGGGCTGAGCGCCACGTTGTACACCGTGCCCGCCTGGCTGTGCAACGCCGGCAGGAGCCGTTGGCGCGTCGTGTCCCACAGCCAGACCGTGTTGTCGCCGCCGGTGGCCAGGGCGCCTCCATCGAGGCTGAAGACGACGTTGTGCAGCGGACCCGCGCGCAGGGGCAGGGATCGCTCGATGCGCGAGCGGGGCGCCGTGTACCACAGGATGACGCGGTGGTCGGCGCCGCCCGAGGCCATCATCGTCCCGTCGGGGCTGACCGCCACCGCGTCGACGGCCCCGGTGTGTCCGGTGAGGCCGGCGAGGGGAGACCCGATCGAAGGTACATCCCACAGGCGCAGGGTCGCGTCGTTGCTGCTGGAGACGAGGGAATTGCCATCAGGACTGAAGGCCAGGCCGGTCACGGCGGCCTGGTGGCCGTTCAGGGTCTGCCCCAGGCGCTGGTGGCTGGCCACGTCCCACAGGATGACCGTGCGGTCGGCGCTGCCCGCCGCCAGGGTGGTCCCGTCGGGGCTGAAGGCGATGGCGGACACGTCGCGCGTGTGGCCGCGGAAGGGCTGGTCGATCGGGCGCTGCGTCGCCACGTTCCACAGCACGACGCTGTGCCCCCCGCCGGCGGCCAGCACCCGGCCGTCGGGGCTGAACGCCACGCTCGCCACCGTCCCGGCGGCGCTGACAAGGGGTTGACCCAGGGGACGGCCCGTCGCTGCATCCCACAGCACGACGGCACGGCCCTGACCGGCGGACAGGGTCCGTCCGTCGGGGCTGTACGCCAGGCCGGCTATGGCCCCCAAGCCGTCGGAGAGGGGCTGACCCAGGGGGCGCCGAGTCGCCACGTCCCACAGCCGCAGCGTCCCGTCGGCACTGCCCACGGCCAGCACCTTGCCGTCCGGGCTGAACGCCACGTTGTCGACCGGCGCGCCCCCGCCGTGAGCGGTGGACAGGCGCGCCAGGAGGCGCCGCGTCGCGATGTCCCACAGGATGACGGTCCCGTCTCCGCTGCCGGAAGCCAGGGTCGCGTCGTGAGGACTGAACGCCACGGCGGTGACAGGGCCGGAGTGGCCATTGAGATAGGCCGAGAGGTAGGGGTTGGCCCCGAGCGCCTTCAGCAAGCTGCCCTTCGCTTCCACCGTGGCGGTGATCTCGGTCGCCTGGGTGGCCAGCAGGAGGGCCAGATCATACTGGTCGCCAAGGTGCGCGGGCGCCTGCGCGGCCAGCGCGCGCGAGGTGGCGAGGGAAGCCTGACCGTTCGCGATGTCGCGCGCCGCCGCCGCCTGTTGTTGTGAGGACTGCGCCGCCTGCCAGGCGCCGAGGGCTGCCACGGCGGCGCCAAGGGCCAGGAGGGACACGAGGGCCAGCAAGAGCGCCTGCCGGCGCAGGCGTCGCGCGGTGCGGGCCTGCGTCTCCGCCCGCAGGCGTTCCACCGCGGCCTGCTCTTTCTGCCTGTTGGCCTCGTCCCAGGCCCGCTGCAGCGCCTGTTGCTGGCGCTCCCGGTCCGCGCGCTCCCTCTGGTCGTTGGCGTAGCGCGCGCGCCAATCCAGGATGGCGGGGATCAGTACGTCGTGGAAGATTTCGTAGCGGGTGAGAGTCGGTTGCTGGGGCGGCGGCGCGACCGGGCGCAGGATGCGGCTGTCGGCGCCGGAGAGGTGCTCCAGGACGGGCGCCAGACCCTCCACGGGCACGTCGGCGTACGCGGCCAAGTCGTCGACGCTATAGGCTACTTTCGTCCCGGACGGCGCGACCAGGTAGCGGAAGACGCGCGCCGCCACGTCTTGTTCGCGGGCCGGCAGCGCGGCCATCGCCTCGTCCAGGTGCGTGCGCACGATGCGCTCCGCCCCGCCGAGGTCTTCCAGCGTGGCCAGGCGCAGCGTCCTCGACCCCACGCGCATCTCCTCGTCCCATAGGCGCGTCAGCACCAGTTGCAGGTAGGGCGTCTCCACGCGCGCCACGCGCGCCACGCGCGGCGTCGCGTCGGCGGCGATCGCCCCGCGGCCGTCACGATCCAGCACGACCTGACCGGTCCTGACCTGGGCCACGACCTCATCCACCAGGGCCGACTCGACGCCGACGCGGAAGCCGTCCGCGGCGTAGGCCCGGTTGACGTAGGCCAGCGGCTGCTCGACCGCCGCGCGCGCGGCCGCCTGATCAAGGTGGTCGACGCGCAGATAGTTATCGAACAGGGTGGGGATGCGCCCCTTGAAGCGGTCCAGCCCGGCCAGCGCGTCCTCGCGCAGGGCGATCAGAACGTTGACGCGCAGGTCGGGACGGTTGACGGCACGGGGCAGTTCGACGGCGAACGACCCGGCGCCGTCCTCGTGCGCGTGATACAGGAAGTATTCCTCGAACTGGTCGAGGATGATCAACAGGCTGCCGTCGACGCGCTCGGTCCAGTGCCGCAGGGCCTGGGCAAGGTCTGTGTGGGGCGTCCCCAGCGAGACCGGCGGCGCGGCCGGGAGATCCTGGCCGTCCCACGCCGCGACGACGGCTTGCTCGACGCGCTCGATCAAGCCGGCCACGGGATCGTCCCGCCAGGAGTCGAAGACCACGACGGCCAGCCGGGGCGCGCCGAACTCGGCCAGGTTCTGCCGGCCGAGCCCGCGCAGGTGCGAGGCGACGCCCGCCCGCAAGACGGAGCTCTTGCCCACGCCGCTGGCCCCGTAGAGCACCGTCAGCCGCATGGCCAGCAGGTTGGCCGCGATGATCTCGCGCTCGGCGTCGCGCCCGAAGAAGAGCGGCGCATCGTCCTCGGCGTACGACGTCAGCCCCTTATAGGGCGCGATGAGCGGGGGCCGAGGCGACGCCTGGGGCCGCGAGAGTAGCGCGTCACTCATGGCCCGCTCCTCCCGTACCGCTAGCGGGCGCCGCGATGCCCGCGACGCCCGCGACGCCCGCGACGCCCGCGACGCCCGCGACGCCCGTCAGCGTCCCGATGCGCTCGCTCAACGCGGCGATATAGTCGTCCAGGCGCGCGGGGAGGATGGTCACGTCGCGCCGGCTCCACAACTCCTGCTCCATCAACGGCGCGTCCGGCCGCGCGTCCGGCCGCGCGTCGGCCAGCAGCGTCCAACTGCGGTAGTTGTCGCTC
>JAABUX010005795.1_pt1 | contig 15034 bp, 15 predicted proteins | sample 5561851 | NCBI WGS metagenome assembly JAABUX01 (sample SAMN10711883, study PRJNA513361) | rock metagenome | isolation source: Antarctica rocks | place: Antarctica: Victoria Land, Richard Nunatak red sandstone | collected 2016-01-03 | reverse complement strand
TGGCCGTGTCGAGGCCGATCATGGTGATGCTCATTGCGGGCGGCTCCCTTCTGCCGGTTTTCACGACCCGCACCTTGGCACATCGATGCCGCCGGGAGGCCGTCCACCCCATCTGCGGGAGAACCACCGTAACGGGGGATGGTCAGGTCGGCACTCACCTGGACACTGCGCCGGGTCGATGCCTTCCTGATCCGTTGGGCGCGCAACAAGTATAAGCGCCTGCGACCGCGACCAAAGGGTGCGCGGGACTGGTTGGCTCGGGTCATCCGCGCCACTCCAGGCCTCTTCGCCCATTGGGCCTTTCTGCGTGTCAACGATCGAACATCGGGAGCCGTATGAATCGAGAGGTTCACGTACGGTTCTAGGAGCGCGCGGGGGTGAAACTCCCCCGCGCGACTCGCCAGCAACGCCTGTTCTCGCTCATCAGCCAGAACTGGCGGGCCAAGCCCTTGGTCAGCTACCGGGTGATCGTGGACCTGATCAACGCCACAACCACCGAGACCGGCCTGTCCGTCCGGTGCGAGATGGACCCAAACGCCTACCCGCGCGGCATCAGCGTCTCTGACTAGGACATGGCCGCACTCAACATCACCCGTGACCCGTTCCACGGCGAGTGGAACTATACCGTCCACCCGCATAAACCAGAAAACGATGCGGTTATTTTATGACGGGCCCTATGTCCTGGCGCAAGCGCAACAACGGCCTTGTCAGGTTGCCAGCCGAGGATCGGCCAGGGTCCCGGCTTAGCGCTGCTTCACACTCACCGTTCCCTGTCGACCGCACTGCTCACCCCAGCGGCAACGCGCATCCAGTGCGGCAGATGCCGGAGCACCACATCGTAGGCGTGCTCGGCCAGCGTCACGACCCAGCGTCGGATCGGCAACAGCAGGGTGGATGCGAAACCGGCGGCGAGCAGCCCGGCTGGTATGGACGCCAGCACGTCCAGCGGGAAATGGACGCCCAGGTAAACCCGCGCCCACCCCGTCGCCAGGCCGACCAGGCAGGCCGCCACGCCCCAGCGGCGGGACGCGCCGGTGATCGCAAGCCCCAGGCCAAGGCTCCAGGCCAGGGTCGCGTGATCGCTGGGAAAGCCGTTATCCGCCACATGGTCCAGCCACGTATGCCCGATGCCCGCCATGAAGGGCCGCGGCTCGAACCAGGCCAGGCCGAGCAGGAGGTTGATGCCCTGTCCGGCGAGCACCCCAACCGCCGTCGCGATCAGCGCGGCACGTCGGGCAGGCGGGCCCCAAACCCACAGGCAGGACAGCAGCGCAGGCGCCAGCAGCACGGGCGCATTCGCGATGGCCTCGGCCAGGCGCAGCCACGTCGCATTGGGTTGGCTCGCCGCGTTGACGGACAAGAACAGGGCCGTGTTCCAGGACAGCATTGCCAGACCTCCGCCGTGCCGGGGCAGCCCACGCACTATCAGCACCTGCTATATCGAACCAGCCCGGCCGTCACCGGCCGGCGCCCGACGTTGGCAATCTGTATAGGACCAGCAATCCTTCCCCAATCCCCGCGGCCCAGGCCGGCCGGAGAGGTTGGGAATTCCCAACCTGGACGCCAGGTCGCCCCAACCCGGCAAGTCGTAGGTTGCTGGCCAGACAAGCCCCGGAGGTTGCCGCCATGCCCTGCTCCCCCCCGCCTGCCCGTCTTGACGGAGCCGCATCGTGACGGTCTTCACAGGACGGGAGGCCAGCCACCTGCTCAACAAGGTGCCGGAGGTCACGCTGGCCTTCTGGACCATCAAGGTGATGGCTACGACGGTCGGGGAAACCGGTGCGGACTACCTGGCGGTGCACGTGGGCCTCGGCACCACGCTGACGGGCGGGGTCATGGCCGCCCTGCTGGCCGCGGCGCTCCTGGTGCAGTTGCGGGCGCGGGCCTACGTGCCGTGGGTTTACTGGCTGTCCGTCGTCCTGGTCAGCGTCGTCGGCACTCAGATCACCGACGCCCTCACCGACAAGCTGGACGTCAGCCTGTACACCAGCACGGCCATCTTCGCCGTGCTGCTAGCCACGACGTTCGTGGCCTGGTCCGCCACCGAGCGGACGCTCTCGGTCCACACGATCAACACCCGCCGGCGCGAGCTGTTCTACTGGGCGGCCATCCTGTTCACCTTCGCCCTGGGCACCGCGGCCGGGGACTTGGCGACCGAGGCGCTGAACCTTGGCTTCCAGGTCGGCGTGCTGGTGTTCGGCGGGCTGATCGCAGCCGTCGCCGCGGCCTACTACCTGGGCGCCAACGCGGTACTCACGTTCTGGCTGGCCTACATCCTGACGCGTCCGCTGGGCGCCTCGCTCGGCGACCTGCTCTCCCAATCCCAGCCCAACGGCGGATTGGGGCTAGGCACCATCCAGACCAGCGCAGCTTTCCTGCTCGTCATCACCGCCCTGGTGGCGGCCGTGAGCATCCGCCCGAACGGCGGGGAGCGCCAGCCGAAGGCGCCAGGCCAGGCATGAGCCGGCCCGGGCATCCCATCCATCTGCCGCCATTCCCCCTGCCTGCTTGAGGAGACGCATCATGAACATGCCAAAGCTTGTCCGGACCCTGGTCCTGCTGCCCCTATCCGGGACGGCTGCGCTCGGAGCCGGGGCCGTCCTGCTCCCGGCTGGGATGGCCGCGCCGGCCAGCGCCGCGGCGTCGAAGATCGGGGACCTCTCGTCCTACCGGGCCATCGCAGCCGATGTCGCCACGCTGGTGGACAAGGGCGACCTGGCCGGCGCCAAAACCAGGATCAAGGACCTTGAGGTGTCCTGGGACGAGGCGGAGCCGTCGGTGAAGCCGCGCTCGCCCGCGGAGTGGCACACCATCGACAAGGCCATCGACCGTGCGCTGTCCGCGGTGCGCGCCAGCACGCCCGATGCCGCCGCCTGCAAGGCGTCCCTGGCCGACCTGCTCGCGGCCATGGACCGCGCGGGCGGGACGGCCTGAAGATTGGGCAGCCGTATAACGCCGTCCCGGGCCGCCCAACCCGGCCGGGCGTAGGGTCCCAATCAGCGGACGGCCTCCCGCCGCCGCGGACCAAGAAGGACATGACGCCATGAATACCAAGCTCGCCACTGCCCTTGCCCTCGCCGGCCTGCTCGCCGCCGGGACCCTGGGCACCGCCTATGCCGCCGGCCAGGACGAGGACCAGGAGGCCACGGCCCTGCAAGGCGCCAAGGTCTCGCTCATCCAGGCCATCACCACGGCGGAGCAGCAGACCGGCGGCCAGGCCTTCGACGCTGGGGTGGACACGACGGGCGGCCGGACGCGCATCGCCGTCGAAACTAACGGCCCCAAGGGGGTGCAGACCGTGACCATCGACGCGCAGAGCGGCCAGGTCGTCGGCACGCACGCCGGCGGCGGGCAGGACTAGGCCAGGAGCGGGGCGGCGGAGGCGGGCTTGAAAATCCTGGTGATCGAGGACGACCAGGAGACAGCCGCCTACGTCGCCCGCGGCCTGCGCGAGCACGGCCATGTCGTGGACATCGCGGGCACGGGCCAGGACGGGTTGTTCCTGGCCACCGGCGGCGGCCACGACGTGCTGGTGGTGGACCGGATGCTGCCCGGGATCGACGGCCTCGGGCTGGTGCGGGCGATGCGCGCCGCCGGCATCAAGGCGCCCGTGCTGTTCCTCACGGCGCTCGGCGGCGTCGGCGACCGGGTGCAGGGGCTGGAGGCCGGCGGCGACGACTACCTGGTCAAGCCGTTCGCCTTCGCCGAACTGCTGGCCCGGCTGAACGCGCTGGCCCGCCGCCCGCCCCTGTCCGACGTGCCCATCACGCTGCGCGTCGCCGACCTGGAGCTGGACCTGCTGCGGCGCACGGTGACGCGGGCCGGCGAGCGGATCGAGTTGCAGGCGCGCGAGTTCCGCCTGCTGGAGTTCATGGTGCGCCACGCCGACCGGGTGGTGACGCGCACCATGCTGCTGGAGGGCGTGTGGGACTTCCACTTCGATCCCAAGACCAACATCGTCGAAACGCATGTCAGCCGCCTGCGGAGCAAGATCAGCCGCGGCGGGCGGGACCCGGAGCTGATCCACACCATTCGTGGCTCCGGCTATGCCCTGCGTGCGCCTGATGCCTGAGTCTCTATGGCCTGAATCTCCGGCGCCTGAGTCTCCAGTGCCCATGCCCTGGATGCCGAGGTTGCTGCGCACGGCGAGCTTCCGGCTCGCCGCGCTCTATGTCGCCGTGTTCGCCGTCTCGGCGCTGGTGCTGGGCGCTGCCGTTTTCCTCGCCGCGCGTTCAGCCCTGGAGCAGCAGATGACGGCGCGGATCGAGACCGAGGCGGCCTTCCTCCGCGAGGAGTTCCGGGCCGGCGGGCTGGAGCGCCTGCTGGCGACCGTGCAGACGCGCGGCCGTGGCGCCAGCGCGCTCGACTACCTGCTGCAGGATGCAGCCGGCACGCATCTCGCGGGGGAGATGCCTGTGGCCGAGGCGCTGCGGCCGGGCTGGACGGTCATCAAGGTGCCGGAGGCGTCCGAGGACGGCGGACGGCCGGAACGGGTACGCGCCCTGGTGTCGGACCTCGGCGGCGGCCTGCTGATGGCGGTCGGCGACGACCTGGGCCGCATCACCGAGGTCGAGGAGGCGGTTGCGACCGCATTCCTGGGGACCATGGGCCTGGCGGCGCTGCTGGGCATCGGCGGCGGCGCGCTGCTCAGCCGGGCGTTCCTGGCCCGGGTGGATGCGATCTCCCGCACGGCGGAGGCAATCATCGCCGGCGACCTTTCCCAGCGCATTCCGCTGAAGGGCACGAACGACGACCTGGACCGGCTGGCCGGCACGCTGAACCGCATGCTGGACCGCATCGGCGCCCTGATGGAGAGCCTGCACCAGGTCAGCAGCGACGTGGCGCACGACCTCCGCACGCCCTTGTCGCGGCTGTATCAGCGCCTGGAGGACGCGCGGACCCATGCGTGCTCGGTCGGCGAGTACGAGGCGGCGGTCGATGGCGCGGTGCGCGAGGCCGAGGGGCTGCTGGACACGTTCTCCGCGCTGCTGCGCATCGCGCAGGTGGAGGGAGCCTCTCCCCGTGCCGGGTTCCGCGACGTGGACCTGAGCGCCATAGCCGAGGCCGTTGCCGACGCCTATCAACTGGACGCCGAGGAGGCGGGCCAGGTCTTCGTCACCGAGGTGGTGCCCGGCGTCGTCATCCATGGCGACCAGGAACTGCTGACGCAGGCGGCGGCCAACCTTGTCGAGAACGCCCTGCGCCACACGCCGACAGGGACGCACATCGGCATCCGGCTGTCCCGAAGCAACGAGGTTGGGAGCAATGGGGCGGGCGCCCGGCTCATGGTGGAAGACGACGGACCCGGCGTGGGCGCGGGGGACCTGCCGCGCCTCACGCATCGGTTCTACCGGGGTGAACGCAGCCGCACCACGCCGGGCAACGGGCTGGGCCTGAGCCTGGTTGCCGCGGTCGCGGAACTGCACGGCACCCGGTTGCAGTTGGAGGACGCCGGTCCGGGATTGCGCGCCAGCCTGCTGTTCCCAAGCGTCCAAGGCGCCAGATGACGCGCAAGCGCCCCCTCTGGCCAGTCATCCTCCTGCTGATCGCCGGCCTGTCGGTCCCGGCCATCGCCCATGCGGCGCGGCTCGACATCGAGCTGACCGGGGTTGAGAACGACCATGGCCTCGTGCGCGTGGCCGTCTGCACGCCCGAGACGTTCACGACGAAGCACTGCCCGTTCACTGGCGCAGCATCCGCGGCGCCCGGCAGCGTCACGGTCAGCGTCGATGGTGTGCCGCCCGGCCGGTATGCGATCCAGGCCTACCACGACGAGGACGGCGACGGCCGCCTGCGCCGCGGGCTGTTCGGCCTGCCGGCCGAAGCCATCGGCTTTTCGCGCGACGCGCGGGTCCGGCTGAGCGCACCCAGTTTTGAGGACGCAGCCATAGACATCGCAGAGCCGGCGACGGCAACGCGGCTCCGGCTGCGCCACCTCGGACGCTGACCACCCTCTAGCCAATATGGGAACACACGACATGGACCAGACCCTAAAGCAGGCCGTCAGCAAGGTGCCCGAGGTCACGCTGGGCTTCTGGGTGATCAAGGTGATCGCGACGACGCTCGGGGAGACCGGGGGCGACGCGGTCACGATGACCCTGGGCCTGGGCTACCTGGTCGGGACCACGATCTTCGCCGCCCTGTTCGTCATCGCCGTCACGGCGCAGATCATCGCCCGGCGGTTCCACCCCCTCCTATACTGGGCGGTGATCGTCGCCACCACGACGGCCGGCACCACATTGGCCGACTTCTTCGACCGCTCGCTCGGCATCGGCTATGTCGGCGGGTCGTCCCTCCTGTTCGCGCTGCTGCTGGCAACGCTGGGCCTGTGGCACCGGACGATGGGGTCCGTCTCGGTCGATACCGTCAGCACGCCCAGGGCGGAGGTGTTCTACTGGGCGACGATCATGTTCTCGCAGACCCTGGGTACCGCGTTGGGCGACTTCCTGGCCGACACGGGCGGGCTTGGCTACGAGGGCGGAGCGCTGGTGTTCGCCGCGGCGCTTGCCGTGGTGGCGGCGCTGTACTTCCGCACCGGCCTGTCGCGCACGCTGCTGTTCTGGGCGGCGTTCATCCTCACCCGGCCGCTCGGCGCGACGGTCGGCGACCTACTGGACAAGCCCGTCGCCAACGGCGGGCTGGCCCTGGGCCGCTTCACCGCCTCGGCCGTGCTCCTGGCGATCATGGTCGGGCTGATCCTGTTCCTGCCGCAGCGGGCGGGGCGGCACCCAGGGCAAGAGGAGCACGTTTCGTAATGGGACGCTGCATGCTGCGGGGGGCTGGCGTTGCTGGATAGCGTGCTCGCGCCGGTGGCCGCGTGGATCGTCGCCGTGATCTCGGCGGCAGGGTACGCGGGCGTCGCCGGGCTGATGGCGGTGGAGTCCGCCTGCATCCCGCTTCCCTCCGAAGTCATCATGCCCTTCGCGGGCTACCTGGCCTCCACCGGCCGGTTCAGCCTGGTGCTGGCGGCGACGGCGGGCGCCGTGGGGTGCAACATCGGCTCCACCCTGGCCTATGCCGTCGGCGCGCGTGGCGGGCGGCCATTGGTCGAGCGGTGGGGCCGCTACATCCTGCTCAGCCCGGGCGACCTGGACCGCGCCGAGCGGTTCTTCCACCGGTTCGGCGGCCCCGCGGTCCTGATCGGGCGCCTGCTGCCGGTGATCCGCACCTTCATCGCGCTGCCCGCAGGGATCGCCGGCATGCCGCAGCTCCCGTTCCAGCTCTACACCTTCGCCGGCTCCTGGCCCTGGTGCTACGCCCTCGCCTACGTGGGCTACGTGCTCGGGGAGCGGTGGGACAGCGACCCGCGGCTGCGCGTTGCCATGCACCGCTTCGATTTCGCCATCGTCGGACTCCTGGTGCTTGGCCTCGGCTGGTTCGCATGGCGGCATCTGCGGCGCCCGCAGCCAAGGGCCTAGCGCCGATCAGCAAGCCGGGAACGCAATGGGTAAATGGGCCGCAACACCGGTCGGCAGCGGGGCCACGTCCATCGCTCTGTCCCCGGCATTGTCCACAGTTCGCCACTGGGCGCCGAGCAGGCGGGGCGCTGACCCCCGGCGCATTGGGAATTCCCAATGTCCACGACACTGGTTGCCAACCTGTCCCTGGTTACAAGTTGCCATGGAACGAATCTGGGTTCACTGCTGCATGGGTGCCGGCGCTGTCAAAATCCTGGACCATGGAGCGCGCACGGCCGCCGGCGTCCCGACGCAGGCGTCCGGCCGGCCGGTGAACCACTCCGTGCGCCGTCCGTGCTGACAGCCCGCATCGGCATGCTGGCGGCCTGCGCCCTGCTTGCAGCCTGCGCCGGCTACAACGCCCAGCCGCTCGCCCCGCAGGCCGTGCTGGCGCCCAGCGTGGCGGCGCTGGACCGGACGCGGCCCGGCGCCGCGCCCATTCAGGCCGACCAGCCGCTCACCCCCGCCGAGGTCGCGGTCCTTGCCGTGCAGAACAGCCCGGACCTGCGCGCCACCCGGGCGCAGCGCGGCGTCGCGCAGGCGCAGGTGATCGAGGCCGGGTTGCTGCCGGACCCGGTGCTGTCGGGCAGCTACAACGTGCTGCTCGGGGGACCGGGCATCGCCAACGCCATCGGCGCCACCTTCACCGCCAACGTCTCCGCGCTCATCACCCTGTCCGCCCGCCGCCGCGCCGCCGAGGCCGCCGCCATGCAGGTGGACGCCAACGTGGTCTGGCAGGAGTGGCAGACGATCAGCCGGGCACAGACGCTCGCCATCGACCTGGTCGGGCAGGGCAGCCTGCTGCTGCGCCTCGACGAGACGCTCGCCCTGCTGCGCGCACGCGGCGACACCGCGGCGCGCGCCCTGGCGCAGGGCAATGCCACGCTGCAGGTCGTGGCGCCGTTCGTGGCCGAGCTGACCGCCCTGCAAACGGAGCAGTATGCGGCGGCGCTGGCGCAGGACCAGCGCTGGCAGGAACTCGACGCGCTGCTCGGCCTGCAGCCGGGCGTGCGGCCGCTGCTGTCGCCCGAAATCCGCATCCCCGCAATCACGGCGGACGAGACGGCGCGGCTCCTCGCCACCTTGCCGCAGCGGCGGCCGGACCTGGTCGCCCTGCAGCTCGGCTACCAGTCGGGGGAGGCGAACCTGCGCGCGGCGGTGCTCGGCCAGTTCCCCGCGCTCACCCTGGGTCCCAACTACGGCAACGACACCAGCCGCGTGCAGTCGGCCGGCCCCGCCGCCTCCATCGCGCTGCCGCTGTTCAACCGCAACCGCGGCCAGGTCGCGATCCAGCGCGCCACGCGGGAACAGCTCCGCGTGGAGTATGCCGCCCGCCTTGCCACGGCCGAGGGCGGCGCGCGGGCGCTGCTCGCCAACCTCGGCCTCCTGCAGCGCCAACTGGAGGCCGCCCGCGCCGGCCTGGCCCAAGCCGAGGCCCTGGCGGCCAACGCGGACCGCGCCTTGCAGGCCGGCCTGCTTGACGAGCTGAGCTATGTGCAGCTCGTGTCGGCCCGGCTGGGCAAGGAGCGGCAGGTGATCGGTCTGGAACAGCAGGTCTCCGACCAGCGCACGGCGCTTGCGACCCTGCTCGGCATCGGGCTGCCGCCGGTGCGGCTGGAAACTCCCGAGGGGCCGAGCCTGTTATGACGAGCCTGCCATGAAGCATGTCCTTGCCATCATCCTGGCCATCCTGCCTGCGGCAGCATCCGCCCAGGACAGCACGCCGCCGCCCAGCGTGCTCGTCACCACGGCAGCGGCGCACCAGGGCAGCCTGCCGCGCACGCTCACGGCCTACGGCTCCGTGCAGGCGGCGCCCGGCAGCAGCGAGACCCTGAGCCTGCTGCGGGCCGGGCAGGTTACCCGGGTGATGGTGGCGGTAGGCCAGAAGGTGCAGCAGGGCCAGCCGCTGCTCACCCTGAGCGCCGACCCGGCGGCGCTCGCCACCTACCGCCAGGCGGTCACGGCGCTGGCCCTGGCGCGCGGCGAGCGGGACCGCATGGCGCAGATGCTGGCGCAGCGCCTGGCGACCCGCGACCAGCTTGCGCAGGCCGAGAAGGCGGTGGCGGACGCGCAGAGCAACCTCGACCTGCTCAATCGCAGCGGTGGGGGCAGCGCCGAGCAGACGCTCGCAGCCCCGTTCGAGGGCGTCGTCTCCAGCCTTCCCGTAGCAGCAGGTGCGCGCACCGTGGCCCAGGTGCCGCTGGTCACCCTGGACCGCTCCAGCCGGCTCGTCGCGGCTGTGGGCATCGAGCCGTCGCAGCGCGGCTTGGTCGCCCGGGGCCAGCCGGCCCAGATCGAACCGCTGGACGGCGGCGCCCCCGCGCAGGGCAGCGTGCTCACCGTCGGCGCCATGCTCGATCCGCTGACCCGCCTAGTGCCGGTGCTGATCGATCCGCTCCCGGACGGCACGCAAGGCGACCCGGGACGGCGTGATCCCAAGGGCGAACCACCTGGCGCCCCGGCGGCGATGGGACTGCTGCCGGGTGGTTCCGTGCGCGTCGCCGTGCAGGTGGGCGAGTTCCGCGGCTGGCTCGTGCCGCGCGACGCAGTGGGGACGGATGCCAAGGGGGCCTACGTGTTCCAGGTTGCGGATGGCAAGGCCGTGCGGGTGGACGTGCAGGTTGCGGGCACGGCGGGGGACATGACGGCGGCCACCGGCCCGCTCGATCCCAAGCGCCTTCTCGTCACCAAAGGCAACTACCAGCTTCAGGACGGCGCCGCGGTGCGGGAGGAGTCATCCGGCGCCGCAGCCGGGTTGGCTGCGCGATGAGCGGCGAGGCGCTTGGCGGTCCAGTGCCGCACGCGGCGCAGGGCGCTGGATGGGTGGCGCGGCACACGCGTTCGATCCTCGCCATCATGCTGGCGCTGACGATTGCCGGCGGGTTCTCGGCGGTCCTGCTGCCGACCGGGCTGTTCCCCGTCGTGCAGTTCCCCCGCGTGGTGGTGAACGTGGACGCCGGGGCGCGGCCGGCGGACCAGACGGCGCTGCTGGTCACCATCCCCATGGAGCAGGCGACCCGGCGCGTGCTGGGCGTGCTCGGCGTGCGCTCGACCACCAGCCGCGGCTCGGCCGAGGTGTCGCTCGACTTCGCCTGGGGCACCGACATGGTTGCCGCCGCCGTGCAGGTGGACGCCGCGGTGACGCAGGCGCTGCCCGGCTTGCCCGCCGGCACCACCTACCGGGTGCGGCGGATGGACCCCACGGTGTTCCCGGTCATCGCCTACTCGATGCTGTCCAAGGACGTCAGCCCGGTCGCGCAGCGCGACATCGCGCAGTACCAGATCGCGCCGCTGCTCACCGCCATCCCCGGCGTGTCGTTCGTCGGCGTGCAGGGCGGGGAGGTGCAGGAAGTCCAGGTCCTGGTGGACCCCCAACGCCTGGCCGCGCGCGGGCTTGCGTTGTCCGACGTGGCGGCCGCGCTCGGCAAGGCCAACGTGCTGAACGTCGTCGGCCAGATGCAGGACCACTCCAAGCTGCTGCTGCTGACGCTCGACAACACCGCGCACCAGGCCGAGCAGGTGCGGAGCGCCGTGATCCATGGCGGCCCGGGCGGCCTGGTGCGCGTCGGGGACGTGGCCGAGGTGAGCGACGGGGTGATGCCGCATTGGACCAGGGTCGGCGAGGACGGCCGCCCCGCGGTGCAGTTCCAGGTTTACCAGCAGCCAGATGGCAACACCGTCGCGGTTGCTGCGGCGGTCCGCAAGGCGCTGGCCGACTACCAGCCGCTGCTGCCGGCCGGCGTCACGCTGGCCAACTGGTATGACCAGAGCACGCTGGTGACGGATTCCGCGACCAGCGTGCGCGACGCGATCCTGATCGGGCTGGGACTGGCCGGGCTGGTGCTGCTCGCCTTCCTGCGCAGCCTGCGCGTCACCCTCGTCGCCATGCTGGTGGTGCCGGCGACCCTGGCCACCACCGTGCTGCTGCTGTTCGCGCTGGGCATGACGTTCAACATCATGACCCTGGGCGGCGTCGCGGCTGCAGTCGGGCTGGTCATCGACGACGTGATCACCATGATCGAGCATCTCGCCCGCCGGGCCGGCGCAAGTGCTGTCGAGGGTGGGCCAGGGACCGGGGAGGACGTGGTGCTGGCGGCGGGACGGGAGTTCCTGCCGCCGCTGACGGGGTCGAGCATGGCGACGCTGCTGGTGTTCCTGCCGCTCGCCTTCCTGTCGGGCGTTACGGGTGCGTTCTTCAAGGCGCTGTCGCTGACCATGGCGGCGGCGCTGGTCATCTCCTACGGGCTGACCGCGCTTGCCGTGCCCGTGCTCACCCGCCTGATCGTGGACTTCAAGCGCTGGAAGGATCCGGGCGAGGGGCCGGAGGGCCGTGTCGGGCGGGCGCACCGCTGGCTGCTGGAGCGGCTGTTCGGGCGGCCCTGGCTGCTGGCGTTCGGCCTGGCGCCGCTGCTGGTGCTTGGCTGGTTCGCGTTCAGCCACGTGGGCAGCGGCTTCATGCCGAAGATGGACGAGGGCGGGTTCGTGCTCGACTTCCGCTCCGCCCCTGGCACCTCGCTGGACGAGACCAGCCGGGAGCTGGCGCAGGTCGAGGCCATCCTGCACGCGACGCCCGAGATCGAGACCTACTCCACGCGCACCGGCGCCGGCCTCGGCGGCGGCCTCAGTGAACCCAACACGGGCGACTTCTTCGTCCGCCTGAAGACCGGCCCGCGCCGGCCGATCGAGGCGGTCATGACCGACGTGCAGGACAAGGTGGACCAATCCGTGCCCGGGCTGCGCATCGCCACCGCCCAGCTCATGGAGGACCTGATCGGCGACCTCACGGCGGTGCCGCAGCCGATTGAGGTCAAGCTGTATGCGAACGACCCGGCTGCGCTCGCCCCGGCTGCGCGTAAGCTCGCCGCGGCCATCGCCAAGGTGCAGGGCGTCGTCTCGGTGCAGGATGGCATCGTGATCGCCGGCGACGGCCTCGACATCCAGGTCGATCCGGCCCGCTCCGCGATCGAGGGCGTGGACGCGCAGTTCGTGAGCGACGCGCTGCAAAGCTATCTCATGGGCACGGTGGCCACGCAGATGCCGCAGGCGACCAAGTTGGTCGGCGTCCGGGTCTGGCTGCCACCCGGGCAGCGCCAGTATGACGACCAGCTTGCCGGCCTGCCAGTGCGGGCGCCGGACGGCCACATGTTCGCGCTGGGCCGGGTCGCGAAGGTCTCGGCGGCGCCAGGCCAGGCGGAGATCACGCGCGAGAACCTGCAGCCCATGATCCCGATCACCGCGCGGCTGCAGGGGGCCTCGCTCGGCGCCGCCGTCGCGAACGTGAAGACGGTGCTCGACCAGCCCGGGATGCTGCCGCCCGGGGTGCGCTACGAGCTGGGCGGGCTGTACGCGCAGCAGCAGATCGCGTTCGCCGGGCTGACACGGGTGTTCATCGCAGCGCTGGTGGCCGAGTTCGTGCTGCTGTTGTTCCTGTACGAGCGGTTCTGGATCCCCCTGATCGTGCTGGGCGCGTCGGCGCTGTCCACGACGGCGGTGTTCGCAGGGCTTTGGCTGACCGGCATCGAGCTGAACATCACGGCGATCATGGGCATGACCATGATCATCGGCATCGGCACCGAGATGGCGATCTTCCTGGTGTCGGAGTACGTGGACCTGGCGCGGGAGATGCCGCCGCGGCAGGCGCTGCTGGAGGCCGCGCGCAACCGCTTCCGCCCGATCGCCATGACCACGCTTGCCGCCATCCTCACGCTCATGCCGCTCGCGCTTGCCATCGGCGCGGGGTCCGGGATGCAGCAGCCGCTGGCGGTTGCCATCATCTCCGGGCTGCTGGCGCAGTTCCCGCTGGTGCTGCTGGCCATGCCGGTGCTGATCGGGCTGACCCTGCCGCGCCAGGACCGGCTGCATGGGGCGCAGGCGGCTGCCCCGTAGCGCAAAACCTCTGCATCCCTGAAGGGTTAGTGCGATGATCGACTGGTCCATAGCAGTGCCGTCCTTCCTGACCGCCCTCGTCGAGTGGGTGGAGGCCTTCACGATCGTGCTCGCCGTCAGCCTGAGCATCGGGTGGCGAGGCGCGGCCGGTGCGGCAATTGCCGGGCTTGCGACCCTGGCGGTGATGACGCTCGCCGCCGGCCGGTTGCTGGCGACCGGCATCGACATCGGCATGGTGCAACTCGTCGTCGGCGTGTTCCTGCTGCTGTTCGGCGTGCGCTGGCTCGCGAAGGCGATGGCGCGTCATGCCGGGCTGAAGGCGCTGCACGACGAGGCCGTGGAGTTCGAGCAGACGCGCGCCAGGCTCACCGGCGAGTGGGCCGCGGGCTGGGCCGTCGCCTACAAGGGGGTACTCCTGGAGGGCCTGGAGGTTTGGCTCATCGTGGTGGCGCTCGGCATGAAGGCCGCGGACGGCAGGGGCATGGTCAGCAGCGGCGGGGCCGCGGTCGCCGCGCTGCTGCTGACGTGCGCCGTCGGCGCGGCGGTGCGGGCGCCGCTGCAGCGGGTGCCGGAGAACGCCATCAAGTTCACGGTCGGCGCGATGATCGTGGCGTTCGGCACCTACTGGACGATGGAGGGCATCGGCGGGCTTGAGATCTGGCCGCTTTCGGACTGGACGCTGCCGATCCTCGGCGCGTTCTACCTGCTGGCCGGGCTGGCGATTGCGACCTTGATGCGCACGCGGGTGCGCCGGGGGGTTGCGTGATGGGTCCGTTCCTCAAGACGCTGTTCGGCGACGCGCGCAACGTCGGCGTCGTGGCGGTGCTGCTGGCGATCGAGGTCCTGCTGGTCCGCACTGGGCATGACCGCGAGGCTGCGGTGCTGGTGCCGCTGGCGACCATCGCAGGCGTGACCTGGCTGGCGCCGCGTTGAAGGACCAGAGCAGTCCTAAAGCAGCACGTGTCCAAAGCAGCCACGTCACGGACTCCTAGGAGAACCCGGCACAAGTCCGGCATCGGCGCATGCCGTCGATCGGTCGCCGCCAGCCCATGCCTCGAACAACAAGCCCAGCTTCTCCAGCCCGGTCGCATCCAGCCGGCCCTGGATGGCGCGGAACGGCCCCTCGACCACGACCGGCACCGAGACCGGCGACCCCGAGACCTGCGCCAGCGGATGCAACTGGAACGCGACCGTCTCGCGGCCCAGGTCAACCTGGCCGACCCCTCCCATCGACAGGTAGGTTGTCTCAAGCGCGATGGTCCGGAAGCGCCCGACGCCCGCGTTGAACGAGCCGATCAGGCCCAGGCAGCGGAGCGCCGTCTCGCCCTGCGCTGGCACCTTGATCCCAAGCGCATCCAGGGAGGCCGCCGTCAGCTTGATGAACAGGGCGTTGCTGAGCTGCCCGCCGGCCGCCGTCACCGAGAACGGCCCATCCAGCGAAGCCGCCAGGCCGCGCACGGTCTGGCCCATGCCGCGCAGTTGCGCGTCGATCCCAACGGCCCCGCTCACCTGGGCCGGCAGGCCGGCATATCGTGCGATGAGGGCGAGCGGGACGGCAGGCGCGTGCACGGAAAGGCTGACCGGCACGGCGCTGGCCGAGGCATCTGCCGTCATCGACAGCGCCAGCGGCCCGCCAGGCAGCGCGGCCTTCACCGTGCCGACCTGCAGGCGCCCGCCCTTGATCTGCACCG
>JAABUX010005793.1_pt1 | contig 15042 bp, 9 predicted proteins | sample 5561851 | NCBI WGS metagenome assembly JAABUX01 (sample SAMN10711883, study PRJNA513361) | rock metagenome | isolation source: Antarctica rocks | place: Antarctica: Victoria Land, Richard Nunatak red sandstone | collected 2016-01-03 | reverse complement strand
AATCCTATTGCTGGAGACTGTCACTTGAGCTACAGTAATTGCAAATCTGCCGGTCAATCCGGCACAAACCGAACCACGCAATGCGAAATTTCCAATCTCCGACGGCTGGGTTTTCCGGGGCGGGTCATTAACCGAGAATCTCCAGTTATGAATGGTTGAGAAAGCGGGGGCAGGTCACACCCGCTTCCCGAGTCGCACGATTGCACCTCCGGCGGCGCCACGCAAGATGGTTTGGTCCGACGCTTACGCTTGAGCGGCTTGCATCGGCGGCGGTGCCATAGGCTTTTCGAATGCGATATAGGTCTACTTCGCAGGTTAGAGCGGAGTTCGCCTCGAATCGGGCAGCACTTCTCTTCATGGTCGCTGCGTACTAGCCGACACGAAGGCGCTTGCCTCCGAGTCGGGTGAACAGTTCCCCTCTGCAGGTGAGGATCAGAATCTGCATCCGGGCGGAGGCTTGCGCCAGCAGGTCGAACATCCGCTCCAGACGTTCGCTGTCCGAGTAGGCGAGCGCGTCGTCGAGAATCACCATCGCCGGCCGGCCGTTCTCGATCAGCATGTCCGCGAAGGCGAGCCGAGCCAGAACCGCGATCTGCTCCTGAGTTCCGTCCGAGAGCCCCTCGAAGCGTTCCGCCTGCCCGAGTTCGCGCACCACCCCGGTGATCTGGAAGTTTTCGTCGCAATGGATCGCAGCGCCCGGGAACAGCCGCTGCAGGTAAGGGGTAACGCGCTGGAGCACCGGCGCCATGTACCGCTCCTTCGCCTGCTGCTCGGCTTCTTCGAGGGTATCGCGCAAAAGCTGCAGCACCTTGAGTTCGCGTTGAAACCGTGCGCACTCCAGATCGAGATCGTCACGCGTCCGCTCGGCCTCCGCGAGTTGCTCCTCGATGCCGATGCCCTCTTCCCTTTCGATCCGGCTCTCGAGGATGGCGATCTGCTGCCGGGTCTGCGTTCGTTCCGACGTGAACTGTTGCCTGGCTCGTTCATAGCGAGCGATGCGGCTGTCCATGTCGGCCGCCGAATCGGCCGGACGCGTTCTCCTCACCTCCTCGAGCAGTCCCTGTTGCGCCAGCAACGCAGCCGCGGCAGCCGCCCGGCGGCCGGCAAGCGCCTCGGCCGGCTCCCGCTGAAGAGCCTGCTCCTGCTGAAGCTTGAGGCTCTCGCGGTCCCGTTCGGCGGCCCTCAGTTCGCTTTCCGCCTCGGCATGCGCTCGCACCGCTCGCTCCTGCGACTGTTCGAGTTCCGGCACCGGCGCCTGCTCTACAGCCGCCGCTCCCGACAGCTCTGTCTCTCCTTGTTCAGCCTCGGCCATCGCCTCGCGGGCGCCCGCGAGTTCCGGCGCTGCTTCGAGCTGTGCCGCGGCCAGTCCTGCTTCGAGGCCGGCGCGCAGCACGGCGGCGCGGTTGCGAAGAGCGTCGATACCGCCGGCGAGCCTCCACGCAGGATCGGCGGGGGTGTGGCTTGTCACTTCCCTGTCGGCCTGTGCCAAATCCGTCTCGCACCGCACTCTCTCCGCGTACTGCTGCTCGGCCTGCTCCAGGGTTTCGGCAGCGGCAGCAGCAAGCGCGCTGCCGAGCAATCTCTGCTGCTCGCCTTGTAGCGCCAGTTGAGAATCCCTGTTCCTGATGCCCGGCTGAATCCGTATCGTGCCGACACCCTCGATCTCTACGACCAGGTCTTCGATCACAGTCAGCGGCGCTCGAGTGTCGGGTGAGCCATGCACGCGCACGGCCGCGCCCGGAAGCAGATCGAGCGTGACGAGCGTTGCCTGGGCTTCCAGGGCGGACTGGGTTTTCCGGAGCTCGGCGGCAGCGTTGCGTACGGCCCCGAGACTCTGCCCGGTCACCGTAAATGCAAGCAGCCGCGCCGCATGAGCGTTCGCTTGACTCTGCGCAGCTTCGGCGAGCGCAAGCCGCCGCTCAAAACCGAGCAGGTTGTGCGAGCTCAATGCCAGGTCATGAGCGGCCCGGGCGCGGCGAAGCGCATGGCTGGCTTCATCAGAGCGCTCGCGAGCCCCGCGAACCCGCTCGCGCTGCCGGTCGAGCGCGGAGGTCGCCCCCGCAAGCGCGCGTTCCGCCGCTTCTTTCTTGCCGACCGCGGATGTAGCGCGATTCGCGGCCGCCACGGCCTTGCTCTGAAGCTCGGACCGGGCTTCAACTTCCTTCTGCGCCTCGGCCAGATGGCTTTGCACCAAAGCGACTGCCATGACCCCTTGCTTTTCCCGGTCCTCATACCGCTGAGCCGCTTCCCGCTTGTCCCGCGCCTCAGCCAGCATCTCTTCGTGCCGCTTCTCTTCCCCGGAGCCATCTGCGCGGGCAAGCGTCCGCTTCCCTGCGTCAAGGTCTTCGATATCCTTGGCCAGCGACCGCCGCTTCTCCTCAAGAGAAACTACATTCCCGCTTGCTCGCTCAAGCTCGGCCAGCCCTTCCTTGTATCGTCCGACCGGCTTGCCGTTCCCATTCTCGATGCGCGCGAGCTCACCGCGGACGCCGGTCAGCAGTACGCGCCCACGAGTTCCGCCGGCCAGTGCGCCGACCTCCTCATCGAGGCAGCCATGAATCGTCTGCCTGGCCGAGTCCGGCAAACCGGGCTGATCGACAGACTGACGCTGCGTAACCCACAGCGCGCCCCACATGCCGATGTCTTCGGGCTTGGAGCCGGTCTTCCCCGCCCGGCTGAAATTGAGCACCTGTTGCAGCCGTTCTTCGGCCGCATCGCCCTGATGAAGGGCGCCGTTCGGCATGGTGAGCTTCGCATAAGGCTCCCGGTGGAGAAACCGCTTCTCAATCCGGTAGACCTGCCCGGCGAGCTCGAACTCGAGCGCGATCACGGGCGAGGTCTTGTTGGTCCAGTGCTGCATCGAGGCCACGCTTTGCGCCTTGGACCCGTGGCGCTCGAAGAGCACCCCGCGGATCGCGGCGAGAATGGTCGACTTGCCGAACTCATTGCACTCGGCAAGCACGTTCACCCCATCCGTGAGCCCGGCCAGAGTGACCGGATCGGTGAACTTGCGGAAGTGCTCCATCGAGAGTGAGCGAATCTTCATCGCGTCTCCACCTCCTGCCGCAGGTGCAGCACGTACAGGCGCTGCAGGGCTTCGGCCGCAATCTCCCGGTCGGCATTCCGCGGGTCTTCGGCAAGCGCGGTCAGCCGGTCCGCGGCTGCTCTCACAAAGCCTACATGATCGATCGCCTCCAAGTCGGCCGCCGAGGGTTTCAGGTGCAGACCGTCCGCCTCAAGCCGCAGCAGGCGCAAGGCGCTGCCTAACCCGTGATGAATACGCTGCTCGAACTCCTCGCGGGCCTCAAGATCGAGCGTGCCCTCAACCTCCAGACGCAGCACAATCCGGCTCAGGTCGGCATGGAGGCCGCGCAGACGTGTCTCGAGTGCCGATACATCCGCGCGGGAGTTCAGATGAGCCTTCTCGGTCCGCCATTGAAACCTGCCGACATCGAGCGGCGTCACCTTCGGAGCAGGTCGTTCCACTGCGTCGCTGGCCCGCTCCAGCTCGACCAATAGGATCTGACCGCCCCCGGCACCGCCCAGATCGAAACCGTCCGGCTCCGGCGTGCCCGAATACCAGGTCCGCTCGTCGATGCGATTGGCCCCGTGCCAGTCGCCGAGAGCCAGATAGTCGAGACGTGCCCGTTCGGCGCGGTCGATAGCAATGACGTTGCTGGTGGAAGCGGCGGTGGAGCCGAAGCTCCGCACCGACCCATGCGCCAGGCCGATCCGCATCGTTCCGTCAGGCGTTGGGGCATGATCCATCCCCTCGGTCGGGTCGCCGATCATATGCCGCTGTGTCAGAACCGCCGGAATCACCCACGCGGAGTCATCAGCCAGAGGCCTTGGCTCAGAACTCGTATGAATCGAGATATTTGCCGGCACCCCTACCCGCAGGAGACGGTCCCAGGGCCCATTCGCCGAGTGAGCATCGTGGTTGCCCGGGATCAGGTGCCACCGGATCTCTGAAAACTGCCGCATGCGTTCGATCGGTTTCCGCAGCGTGTCGAGGCTGACATGCCCGACGTCGAAGATATCGCCGGCAACGAGCACGGCACACGCCTGATGCTCGCGAGCGAGGCCGCCGATCCGGCTGATCGCATCGAGGCGCTCGGCCCGGAGCACGGCGAGCGTCTCGTCATCGACAAAACGAAAGGTCTTGCCGATCTGCCAGTCCGAGGTGTGAAGAAATCGCATGTTTGCCAGACACTGATTCTAGCCTGCAAAGATTCATACGCCGCTGGGGACAGGCTCGACCATAACGGCATCCATTTTTACAATTAGCATGTGGCGATTGAACTTTCCCTTTTCCCTTGCGGGTGCTTATCTGTCGGTGTTGTTCGGAGCAGGAGCCGAGCACGGTTGATCCCTCCGCAACGCGGCGGATCGAGGAGGCTTTCGCGCAGGGTCTGGCATACGGCTTGCTGCACCTCGCCACGGTGGAGTTCGAAACAGCGCTTCCCGGCGCGTTCTCCTTCGCGCGGGATTGGGGCCGCGCATACCTGACGGAACTCTGCCATTGATCGAAGAACACTGGTACGTTCCGCCGCCTTCTCCCGAGCAGCGCACTGCGACCGCCGCCGCCGCTCCGCCGATGGTCTGCGTACTGCAGGATGGGCGCAGAAGGCTTTTTTCAGGGCAATGATGATCACGGCAGGACACACCACATTTCGATGATTGAAGTTCTATGAAGGCGACGAGTTCCCTGCCCGGCTAAGCCCTGACGAGGGTCTGCGTCCCGCGCGAATAAGGTGCTGTCGGCTGCGCTTCTAACATTGCGTGTGAGTTGAGGCGGCTTCGGCTTTACTGCCAGCCAACCTCTCGCTCGCGCGCTCCTCCTCTACTTAGAGAGGTCGGCTGGCGGTTTCTGTCTCGAGCGGGCTGCCAACCTGCAGGCAGCAGGCACGTACACGGACATTCGTTCTTTGAGCTCTGCCAGCTAACCTCGCGCTTGCAGGCGTCTGCTGCACTCTTGAGAGCCAAAGCGAGAGGCCGGCTGGCAGCTGCGCTGGTAAACGGTCCTTTTTGCTACCTAAGATAGTGCATTTGTGCGCCCGAAATAGCTTTTGTGGGAGTTTGCCCTGGATTTTTCATCCGTTATCGAAGCCTGAGGGGCCGGCTGGCAAACTTTAGAGAGGTCCGCTGGTAAAAGCGAGAGGTTTGTTGGAAACTTTAGAGGAGTTGGCAGGCAGCAGTCGCGAGATGTGCATTGGCATAGTACGAGAGGTCCGCTGGCAAAGATAGAGAGGTGTGTAGGCAATCTTTCGTCCTTAAGTTGTAGAAGATAAAAGACTTGCTTATGCTCACAGTGTTTAAGAATTCCTAAAGATGTTGTTCTTTCCTATAAGATTCAACAATCAACAGGGGTGAACAATGGCTCAAAAGCCTAAACTCACGGCGGCACCGGTGTCAGCGGCACTCATGCCGATTGCTGTTGATGTTGATCTAGTGAGGTTCGAAAAGAACCTTCTGCAGATAGGTTTCTTTGGGGCCAACGATGCTCGCGACAAGAACCGGACTACCCGGCGAGTTGAACAGGTCGTTATCCGAAATGGCAGCAAAATTAAAGTCGAGGCGGAGTTCCGGGGTTCAGACGCTCTCGGCCTTCCTTCAACCACAGATCGCGACAAATTCATTGCACTACTCAAAATCATCAGTGAGGAACGTGTCAAAACCGGGTCTATTTCAAACCCTATACGCTTCAGCGGTTATCGCCTGATTAAAGAGCTTGGTCTGTCGAGGAACGGCGAGATTTACGAAGAAATCCTTCGCTGGGGTAAGCGAATGACCGACACTACAATCACCTCGGAGCAGGTCGTCTACAGGGCTGCCAAGAAGGTCTACTCAGATGAAACCTTGCACATATTTCGCGCATTCCGTCGTACAGGCAACAGCAATCTGAATGGGACCGAACGACAGGAGAACTACGAGGTAGTTCTTGAGGACTGGCTTCTGGAAAACCTCAATCAGCGATATGTGATCCCCGAGGATTTCAACGCGTACAAACACCTCACACGACCAACAGCTAAGGGGATTTTCGGTAATCTGCACTTGTGGTTTCATGCCAGTGCTGGCAAGCCTATTCAGAAAGATTACGCGGATCTCTGCAATCTGCTCAACGTGCAGGCTTACCCGCATCTTTCCAAGATCAAATCGACGATGGGCTTAGCCTTGAACGAGTTGGTTGCAATCAGGTACATCTCGAAGTGGGATGTTCAGAAAATGTCTAGCAAGCAGGGCTACAAAGTCGTGCTTGCGCCGGGCCATGAATTACTCCGAATCCTGGACTCTACCAGACCGGAACGTCGCGAACAGTCCGCTTCCCTTCCGGGTGCGCCCTTGAATATTTCCCCGGCTCAAATCCTTACAGCTGAACAGGAGGAAGCCGAGACTCTTCTCAGTAATTACGGAGTTCTTCCGGCGAAGGCTGCCAGTCTCGTCGCTGTTTTCGGCGCGATGGTGGTTTTGGACACGGTCGAGTACCTTGCCACAAACACTCTCGCAGGCAGCCGCAAGAACGTTGAAAATCCCGCTGGTCTCATCATCTACTCTCTTGAGAAAGGAATGCCGATTCCGGCGAATTTCGTGACCTCGCGACGCCGACGGGCTCTCGAAGAAACCCAAAGACAGAAAGCAAAAGAGGAAACCGCTCGCTCGCTTCGAGAATTTGAATACATCGAGTGGCGTAGGAACGAAGAAGAGAGCCTTATAAAATCTCATTTCTCCGAACCAGAACTTGACCAGAAGCTCTTAGAAACAATGAATAGACTCTCAAGATCGGATGAGCGTTTTCGGCGGATGTCTTCCAATGCGAGAACAGATTTTGCCCGGCAGAAGCTTTACCAGGAGTTGTCGGTCGAAACGAAACTACCATCCTTCGACGAGTGGTGCGGGAGCGCGGCCCAGAGCAGCCTCTTCTAGGTGTATGGTCCCGGCATTTGATGGTGCATACTTTTCTGAACGTCAGAAGGAGGCACTATGGGACAGGTTCTTCACCGGAGCGCCACTACGACAGAAGCGATCCGTCGAGCGATACAACATAGTCAAGAGAGCTTGAGGTCTTTGGCTCGTCGGCACGGCGTCAACCCCAAGACGGTTGCCAAGTGGAAGAAGCGGAGTTCGACGGCCGATCGTAAGACCGGTCCGACGATGCCCAGGTCCACGGTGTTATCGGTGGATCAGGAAGCCGTCATCGTGGCGTTTCGTAAGCACACGTTGTTGCCGCTCGATGACTCTCTCTATGCATTGCGGGCGACGATCCCGGCGTTGACCCGCTCGTCTCTGCACCGTTTTCTGGAACGGCATGGCATCAGCCGCTTGCCTGAGGTGGAAGGGGACAAGCCCAGGAGAAAGAAATTCGACAGCTATCCGATCGGCTTCTTCCACATCGACCTGGCAGAAGTCCGCACCGCCGAGGGCAAGCTTTATCTCTTCGTCGCCATCGACCGAACCTCCAAGTTCGCCTTCGTGGAACTGGTCGAGCGAGCAGACACCCAGGCCGCGTCTTCCTTCTTGGAGGCGCTTTTACGAACTGTTCCGTATCGCATCCACACCGTGCTGACAGACAACGGCATCCAGTTCGCAGACCTGCCGAAGAACCGTCAAGGCCCCACCGCCCGCTTCCGCGGCCATCCCTTCGATCGAGCGTGTCGCGCCCACGCCATCAAACACCGGCTGACGAAGCCCAATCACCCTTGGACAAATGGCCAGGTGGAACGAATGAATCGAACCATCAAGGAAGCCACTGTCCAGCGCTACCGCTACGACGGCCGCCAACAGCTCCAAAACCATCTCTTCGACTTTATCGCCGCATACAACTTCGCACAAAGACTCAAGACCCTTAGCGGACTAACTCCTTACGAATACATCTGCAAATGCTGGCAAAACGATCCCAACAGATTTACCCTCGATCCAACCCATCTAATCCCGGGACCAAACACCTAGCCGAGGAAAAAGAAAGCAGGCAGGCCACTTTTCTTTTGCAAATACTATTCCTCTGGCATAGGTTAAATGCATGCACACGGTGGTTGAACTCCCGCCCTACCTGAAGAAAGCAGAGAAGCTGTTCAGTGAGCAGGAGCGGGATCAAATTGTGCTGATGTTGGCCGAGAATCCGGAGTGCGGTGAAGTAACGCCGGGCACGGGCGGTCTCCGCAAAGTCCGCGTGGCAATGGAAGGGCGGGGTAAGAGCGGCGGCGCTCGCGTGATCTACTTCTTCTACAACGAAACGCTACCGGTCTACATCTTTGCCGTGTTCGCGAAGAACGAGAAAGCGAACCTGACACAAGGGGAACGGAACGAACTCCGCAAGCGCGCGGAAGTGCTTAAGAAGGGAGCCGGTCATGAGCATGTTTGAAGAGCTGGTGCAAGGGTTTGACGCAATGGAAGCGCACATGCGCGGGGAAGAAACGGGAGCCCGCGTCCACGAGCCCGCGTCCATTGACGTGCGCGGAATCCGCGAACGCCTGAAGCTCAGCCAAGGGAAGTTCGCCGAAGCCTTCGGCCTATCGGTTGTCGCCGTTCGCAACTGGGAGTCGGGCAGGCGCTCTCCGGAGCCCTCAGCCCGCGCACTGCTGGCCGTCATCGCTCATAGCCCCAAGGTGGTCATTGAAGCACTCGCCCACCCCTTGCCGGAGATGCCGGCCATTAAGGATCGGGGGCCGGTAGGGAAGCGTGGCCGCCCGAGAAAAGCAGCGGCTGCTTAGGAGCGACCATCGGGAGCGGCACCGAAAGCAGGCAGGGCATGGCCTTTGCTCTTGCCGTGGTAGTCGAAAAACAATATTTTTCGAAGAAAAACGTTGTGATCTCGCTTTGCCGGAAGCGGAGAAGGGAAGTGTCAAGGCTGGGCCGGCACTATCGGTCCACCGTGATCCTCCCCCGAAAAAGTGGACGGGTTAAGCGGCTTGACGCTCCATCTCCGCAGGGCTGAGATAGCCGAGGGAGGAGTGGAGGCGGTGAGAGTTATAGAACCCTTCGATATAGGCGAACAGGTCCCGTCTGGCCTGATCTTTGGTGGCATAGACGCGGTGATGGACGCGTTCGGTTTTCAACGTGTGGAAGAAGCTTTCCATTGGGGCATTATCCCAGCAATTGCCCTTCCGGCTCATCGAAGGGATGAGGTTGGCAGCGACCAGGCTCTGTCGATACGCTTCAGCAGCGTATTGGACGCCCCGATCCGAGTGATGGATAAGACCGGCAGGCGGCCGCTGTCGCTCCACTGCCATGGCCAGCGTTTCGAGGGTGATTTCTGCGTGCAAGGTATCGCGCATGCACCAGCCGACGATCTTGCGTGTACAGCCGTCGAGGATCGCCGCGAGGTAAAGCCACCCTTCTCCGGTAGAGATGTAGGTGAGGTCGGCGAGCCAGACTCGGTTGGGAGCCTGAACAGCGAAGTTGCGGGCTAGCCGGTTTGGAGCGATGGGGTAAACGTGCCGGCTGTCGGTAGTGCGAACGCGGCGTGCAAGCCACGCCAGTCCGCGCAGCCCAGCACGGCGCATGAGCCTTTCCACGCGCCCGCGGCCTACCTTCTGGCCGTTGCGACCAAGCGCAGCATGCACGCGGGGCGAGCCGTATGTGCCACCGCTGTTGTTATAGATATGCTGGACCTCAACCAGCAGCTGCCGGTTGGCCGCCCCTCGCCGGCTCTCGGCACGTTTCGCCCAGGCATAGTAGCCGCTTGCCGAGAAATCGAGCAGTTCACACATGAGCCGCACTGGCCATATACCTCGTTGTCGATGCACAAAATGAAACTTCATCTTGCTCCCGTTCCGAAGATCGTCACAGTTTTTTTTAAGATCTCGCGCTCCATTTTCAGCCGCTCGTTCTCGCGGCGCAGGCGATGGTTCTCGGCAACCAGATCTGCCGGCGACGCCGTCATTGCGTGGACCCAGGGCTGCACCCCAGCCGCCATCGCGGGCGCCGGGGACAACTGACGGACCCACCGGCGCAGGATCGCCACGTGGATACCCAGCTCCGCTGCTACCTTGCCCACAGAAAGACCGCTCGAGCCAACCCGCTCCACCGCCTCGCGCTTGAATGCATCCGGATAGATGCGTCGTTGCACACTGCCCATCGAACACTCCTCGCTAAGCTCCTTCAGCCTAGCTGTTGTGTCCACTTTTTCGGGGGAGGATCACCGCGCTTCAGCGCGGCGCAACGCGGCCTTGACGCTTCCCGCGCTTCCGGCAGCTCTTGACCTCGTTCAGGCTTCTGCCGGTGGGAATGTGGGAGCCGGGCTTGCTCTTTAGCGGAGATGCCGTGCGCCCTCAGGCGCGACTCTGGCCGCGCTCCTCGCTTGCCCTTACAGGCGGCCCGGGCGCAACGCGCCCGACGTGTGGAGCGCGGGGTCTGAGTAGCAACGGAACAGAAAACCTACATAAGAGCTCGCCCCGCGCAGCCGATCTCCTGCACTACGACCGAGCGCAAGTATCAGGGCGCGCCCTATAGTGCCGGTTTGCTCGATCTGGAGGTCTCATCTCCATTTCCAGAAACTCGTCACCCCACCGGTTTGCTGGACGTAGATTTCTGAATGGCTTATTGCAAAGAAACCGCCCCAGAGATGCTGCCCTCTTGCCCACCGTTCCCGCTTTCCATCAAACCGGGGTTTATTGGAACGCCTCAAACCCGTTCCTTATGTAGGTTTTCTGTTCCGTTGCTACTCAGACCCCCTGCTCGGCGCAAAGCGAGCAAAGGACGGCGATGGACTGAGCGGGAAGGGAATCGGTGCGGGCCGGAACGATCGCGGCGCAGCGCTTACAGCGGACGACGGGAACGCGGATGGGCACGGGAACAGGCATGAAAGCAGAATAGAGAACAAAAGGCGAAGACGCAAATAGCGCCGGTGTGCGGGAAGGGCCCTGGATCGTCAAAACACTCAGCAAGGAACCTGCGACTGCTGATGGAGCTCGACCTCGAAGGGCCGCTGTATAAACAAGGAATGCCGCCCGAGGGCGGCATTCGACTACCTTGGGCACATATCGACGACGCGACAGGGGTTCACCAAGGTGTACATCGGCATTTTAGCATTGAAGAGGACGAGGGATTGTGCCGGCGTTTGAATACACTTCGCCGAATCTGGCAGAGCTGAAGCGAACGCTTTCCGCAGAGCGGCTGCTGCCCTATGAGGCGGCGGTGAATGGAGATGCAGTTCTGGCGATACGGCTTTATGAAAGCAACACCCTTCTGGCCGAAGCGCTGTACGGCGTTTTGCAGGGCCTGGAAGTAGCGCTGCGAAATACGATTCATGCACAGCTGACGGCCGACATCGGCCGGCCCGCCTGGTACGACACTTTTAAGTTGGAACCGGAGCAGGCGGGCATATTGCGGAAGGCTAAAGAGATTCTGTCCAAGGAAGGGAAGGCGCTCGACCCCGGGCGTGTCGTCGCGGAACTTTCGTTCGGCTTCTGGACGGGGTTGACCGGCCCAAAGTACGACGCGCTTTGGAGAGATCACCTGGTAAAAATATTTCCGAGTCGGCCGTTGCAGCGGAGCGAGGTACAGATTCGACTGAATACAATTCGCAAGCTGAGGAACCGGATCGCGCATCACGAGCCGATCGTCTTCAGCGGTCAGCTGCGAAAATATGCCAATCAAATCTTCGACACAATCGCCTGGATCAGCCCGATGACGGCAAGGTGGGTGCGGAGCAATAGCTCATTTGAGCAGCGGTATGCGGCTTATAGCGCCATGCAGCGACAGGTAGGCTCCAACCCTTGAGCGAGTTGACGCTGGAATCCATGGTCTCGACTTTCGGCATAAGAGCGAAGGAGAAGCTGTCGAATATCGCGGCGCACGGCCAGCCGGAAGATCAGCTGCGCGCTCCGTTTGAAGGCCTGCTTTCCGGCATGGCGAGGCTGACAAAGTTCGCCGACGGCGCGGTCCGGGCGGTGGGCGAGTCGTCCATCAGCGATTTGAAGACGCGCCCGGACTACGCTGTCACTGTCGGCGACGCACTCATCGGGTTCGTGGAGCTGAAAGCGCCGGGCAAAGGAGCTAACCCGCGCAAGTTTACAGACCCGCATGACAAGGCGCAGTGGGAACGTCTGCGCTCTTTACCCAATCTGCTCTACACCGATGGCAACGAGTTTAGTCTCTGGCAAAACGGCGAGCAGGTCGGAACGGTCATAACGTTGATTGGAGACGTCGAAAGCTCGGGTAAAAAACTGGCGGCACCGCCTGGATTCGCTATTCTCTTCGAGAGCTTTCTGCGCTGGCAGCCGATCGCGCCGCGCAGTGCAAAGGAGCTTGCAGGCACAACGGCGCGACTTTGCCGGCTGCTGCGGGATGAGGTAACGGAGCAGCTTGTTCTAAAAAGCCCGGCGCTGACCAGTCTTGCGGAAGACTGGCGCAAGCTGCTCTTCCCGGAGGCAAACGACAAAACGTTTGCCGACGGCTATGCGCAGGCCGTCACCTTCGGTCTGTTGATGGCGCGCGCCAAGAATATCCGCTTGTCCGACGGCATGAGCAAGGTCGCGGCGGAATTGGCGCAAACCAGCTCTCTGATCGGAACGGCATTGCGTCTTCTGACCGAGAGCCCGGAGAACCGGGAGACGCTGAAGACAGCATTGAGTACGCTGACTCGGGTACTCGACGCGGTGGACTGGAACCGCATCAGCAAGGGCAATGCGGATGCCTGGCTCTACTTTTACGAAGACTTTCTTGCCGTCTACGACAATGATCTTCGCAAGATGACGGGCTCGTACTACACGCCTCCGGAGGTGGTCGGTGCAATGGTCGCGCTTGTGGACGGGGCGCTCCGCTCGTCGCGGTTCGGCCTGCATGCAGGCCTGGCGTCCTCTGCGGTGACGCTGGCCGATCCCGCCACCGGCACCGGCACGTTCTTTCTCGGGGTGCTCAAACGCATTGTCGAAACGGTAGCTGCCGACGAAGGGGAAGGCTCAGTCCGCGGCGCGGTCTCCGAAGCGCTGAAGCGTTTGATTGCTTTCGAGATGCAGCTCGGCCCGTTCGCGGTGGCGCAGCTCCGTATCCTGGCCGAGGTCGTGAGTCTGACAGGTCATCCGCCGAACACGCCGCCGCGCATGTTCGTCACCAACACCCTCAGCGACCCTGAGGAGGAGGCCGGCTGGATTCCGCAGATGCTCGCGCCGCTGGCGAATCAGCGCCGCGATGCAAACCGCATTCTGCGTGACGAGACAATCACGGTCGTACTCGGCAACCCGCCCTACAAGGAGAAAGCCAAGGGGAAGGGGGGCTGGGTGGAAAGCGGGGCGCGGAACGCGAAGGCTCCCGCGCCGCTCTCCGCATGGATGCCGCCGCGTGAGTGGGGCGTGGGCGCGCACAGCAAACATCTCCGCAACCTGTACGTGTACTTCTGGCGCTGGGCCACGTGGAAGGTCTTCGATCACGGCGACGGTAAAAAGGCGGGGCCGCATAACGGCATAGTCTGCTTCATCACTGTCGCAGGCTTGCTGAGCGGGCCGGGCTTTCAAAAGATGCGGGCATACCTGCGAGAGACCTGCGACGACATCTGGGTGATCGATTGCTCACCGGAGGGCCACCAACCGGAAGTGAACACACGTATTTTCCAGGGAGTGCAGCAGCCGGTCTGCATTGTCATGGCTTCGCGCTCGGGCAAGAAGAAAGGCGGAACGAATGCGCCGGTGCATTTTCTGTCGCTTCCAAAGGGACGCAGGGAAGAAAAGTTTGCGGCGCTCGGCAGCTTGCGGCTCAGCAGTAATCAGTGGATAGAATGCCCCGTTGCAGACCGCGCACCCTTTCTGCCGGAGTCCACGGGCGCGTGGAGCGCTTTCCCAAAGCTGGAAGAGTGTTTTGTCTACAACGGCTCCGGGGTGATGCCTGGGAGAACCTGGATTATTGCGCCTGATGTCGCTTCTCTCCATCAGCGATGGAGGAAGCTGAGCTTGGCACCGAAGGGCGAGATCGAAGATCTGTTCCACCCGCATCTGGTCGAAGGTGAGATGGGGGATCGTCATAGCGGGCGTATCTTGACCGATGCGCTGCCTGGCTTCGTTCCGCGAGCAAACGCCGTCGCCAATGATAAGCAGGGCATGGAGCAGCCAGTTCGATACGGCCTTCGTTCTTTCGATCGCGAATGGATCATCCCAGACAAGCGCGTCATCAATCGCCCCAATCCCGAGCTTTGGGCGTCGCGATCCGAACGTCAGATTTACCTCACAGCACTATCGCGAACGTCTCCCCCTAAGGGGCCTGCGATCACGCTGACAAGCCTTGTCCCTGATCTGGATCACTATAATGGCCGAGGCGGCCGCGTTTTCCCGCTCTGGAGCGACCGCGATGCAACCCGTTCAAATGTACGGCCTGAACTACTGCTGTTATTGGCGGAGAGCTACGGGTACCGGGTTACGCCGGAAGATTTCCTGGCCTACGTTGCCGCGATCGCTGCGCACCCAGCCTATACCAAACGCTTTCATAGCGATCTCTCGACACCCGGTCTGCGCATTCCGATCACGGCGGATGCCGAGCTCTTTCTGCGAGCAGCCAAGGTGGGTAGGCGCGTCCTGTGGCTTCACACCTTCGGCGAACGCATGGCTGATTCTGAGCACGATCTACGGCACGGACCGCCACGCCTGCCTTTGGAGCGCAGGCCGATGGTGCCGAAGGACGGAGCCATCTCCCAAGAGCCGAATGACATGCCGGACACGCTCGACTACGATGCCGGTAAGCAGCGTTTACTGATAGGACGCGGCTTTATCGACCACGTGACACCCGCAATATGGAGCTATGAGGTTTCAGGCAAGCATGTGCTGACCCAGTGGTTCAGCTATCGCAAGCGCAATCGCGAGCGGCCCATCATCGGCGACCGCCGTAAGCCTTCCGCATTGGGCGACATTCAGCCGGACCACTGGCTACCGGAATACACAACGGAACTGCTGAACGTTCTGAACGTTCTGGGGCTCCTGACCGAAATGGAGTGCTCTGTTGCAAAAAGCTGCTGGGTTCGTGTGGAATTCGGACAGCGGGGTTTGGAGGGGAGCGTGTCTGATTTCAAGTGGCGTCATTTTCAAGGGGATGTGATCGTGTGGGCGGTTCGTTGGTATT
>JAABUX010005791.1_pt1 | contig 15046 bp, 10 predicted proteins | sample 5561851 | NCBI WGS metagenome assembly JAABUX01 (sample SAMN10711883, study PRJNA513361) | rock metagenome | isolation source: Antarctica rocks | place: Antarctica: Victoria Land, Richard Nunatak red sandstone | collected 2016-01-03 | reverse complement strand
TAGACCTCCCCGGCGCTGCTCCCATACTCCCACGACGCGGATCGCCGCACAGGGAGGCGCGGCCCCTCCGTCTCCGGGGTCAGGTCGAAGATTTTGCCGCTCATGTCCCCGGCCTCCTCTCCGCTGGCCGTGGTCCGCGCACGCCCTCGGTGGCGCGGGAGCCGCCCCGCCGCAGGCCAGGTGGCGCGGCGCTGCCAGCGTCCTCGGTCCGCTCGGTCCCCGCGGCGGGGTCGGGCCGCGCCGTCAGGGACAGGGCCGTGGGCGGCGGCGGGGGCGAGGATCGCGCGGGCAGCGGGCTGGAAGGAGCGGGGGAGGGGGTGGCGGGCTGCAAGAGGTGGGGGTCGACCAGCCGGCCCATCTTGCCCAGCTCCCCGCGCAACGCCTCAGCCACCCGCTCCGTGTCGATCTCACCGCCCTCCTCCGCCGCGAGGTACGACGCCGCCACCACCACGTTGAGGATCTCGCCCCCGCTCAGCGCCAGCCGCTCCGCCAGGAACGGCAGGTTCAACTCGCGCGCGTACGGCGCGCCCGCCAGCGCCCGCAGCCACAGCAGCATCCGCTCGTTGGGGCCGGGCAGCGGGAAGTCCACGCCCACGCTAATGCGGCGGGTAAAGGCCTCGTCCAGGTTGGCCCCCAGGTTGGTGGTCAGGATGGCCAGCCCGCTGAACCGCTCCAGCCGCTGCAACAGGTAACTTGTCTCCAGGTTGGCGTAGCGGTCATGGCTGTCCTTGACCGCGCTGCGCTTGCCGAAGAGCGCGTCGGCCTCGTCGAAGACCAGCAGCACCCCCCCGCGCTCGGCTTCGTCGAACAGCCGCCCCAGCGCCTTCTCGGTCTCGCCGATGTACTTGCTGACCGTCTGCGAGAGGTCGATCTTGCACATCGCAAGGCCTAAGTCGTGGGCCACGACTTCGGCGGCCAGGCTCTTGCCCGTGCCGGGCACGCCGCTGAAGAGAGCGGTGACGCCGGGCAGGGTGCTGGCGCCGACGGCCCAGTCCTCGCGCACGCGCGACCGATAGCGCACGCGCGCGCACAGGCGACGCAGCAGCCGCAGCCGGTCCGCCGGCAGCACCAGGTCCGCCCAGGCGGCGCGCGGCTCGCTCAGGGTGAGAGTGGTGGCCCGCGCCCGCACGGACGCGCGGGCGGCGCGCTGCAAGTCGGCCCCGCGCGCCAGCCCCCGGCGCGCCGTCGCCTCCGCCACCGTGGCCAACGCTACCTCCGTGATGGCCGGGCCGGACAGCCCCGAGGTCTCGGCCAGGGCGCGCACCGTGTCGTCGTCGGCGGCAATGCCATAGCCATCGGCCGCGCGCCGCCACTGGGCGATGCGGTCCGCCATGCGCGGCGGCGGCGCCTCCACGCGCGCGATGCCGTCGCCTAGGGGCACGTCGGCGCCGCCCAGCAGCAGCACGGGACGCCGGTAGGTGCGCAGCAGCCCCCGTACGGCCTCGGCAAAGGGGGCGCCGGCGGCCAGCAGCGGGGCCACATCCCGCACGCAGGGCAACCAGTCGCGCAGCGCCGCCGTCACCAGAAGGCGGCGCAACGCGCCCACGCCATCGTCCAGACCAGCCAGACGCGCGCCGTCGATCAGCAGGAGCGGCCGACCCAGCCGGGCGGCCGTGGCCTCCGCGGCGCCCAGGCAGGCTTGCGCGTCCGTGCCGACCACTAGCAGCGCCAGCGGAGCCACGGCCATCGAGCGCGCGGTGGGATCAGACGGATCGGCCAGGGCGGCCAGGGCCGGGGGCAGCGCGGACCGATCAGGCGGGGCGCCGGCGTCGACCAGGCGGGCCAGCGCGGCCAGCGACGGGTGGGGCGGGAGCGCGCCAAGGAGATCCCGTAGCGGCGCCGCCTCCAGCGCCAGCGGCTGCCGCAGCGCGACGGCTGGCCCGCCACGCGGACGCGCGGCGTCGGCGTCCCATGGCGCGCGCCCGTCCCCGGCGCCGTCCGGGCGCAGCAGGCCCCAGGTGTACAGCGGCGACCCGGCGACGAGTCGGGTCAGGGGCGCCGTGTCACGCGGGTCGCCCGGCGTGAGCAGGGCCAGCGCCAGTTCGACCGTGGGACGCCGCTGCTCCAGGGTATCGTCGTCGTGCAGCAGCGTCACCAGGTGGCCGCAGCGGTCGTCGACCTCGGCGGCCAGCGCCAGCGCCAGCACGCCGACCTCGAAGGGAACCAGGCCCAGGCCGTCGCGGGCGCGGGCCAGCGGCGAGTCGGGCGCCCGCGGCGGCAGGACGACGGGGACGGCGGCGGACCACGCGACCCGCGCCCGCTGGCCCAGCGTCAGCAGAGAGAGCCCGTCCAGCACCTCGTCGAGGGCATTGGGAGCGTTGGGGTCGTCCCGGTCGTCGCCCTCCGCGAGGCGCAGGCCACGCGGAGACGGCAAGGAGGCTGCCTGGCGCGCACGCATCAGTGCCCGCAGCCCCGCCCGGATCGCGACGATGGCGGCAAGGACCTCTGGATGCGCGGCGCTGTCCGGCCGCGTCCAGGAATCGGTCCCGTGGTCTGCCCAGTCCGGTCCTCCCACCACCCCGTCTCCCTCCCCGCTCTCCGCCCCGCGCCGCGACGTTGTTGGCATCAGTATACAACGATTGGCCTCGCCGCGGCACACCCACGGCCTGAGAAAGAATGACGTCTACGTCTTGCTGAGCCCGACCACGGTCACGCCGTCGCCGCCCTCCTGCGGCGGCGTGCCGTGGAAGCCCGAGACGAAGAGGGTGGTCGCTCCGACACCCGCGTTGCTACTCCCGCCGCTCGGACCGAGGGAGCCATGACGCTGCCGCACGACATGGGTCAACTCGCGGGCAAGGAGGTGCTGCCCCGCCGCGCTGTGCGGCTGGTACGCTCCCTGGCGGAAGAAGATGTCTGCGCCCACCGTGAAGGCGATGGCCGCCACGCCCCGGTTGAGCGCGTCGGCCTCGGGATCGGCGTGGATGCGTACATGGCCGAAGCTCACCCCGAACACGCCCTCCATGCCCCGGCGGACGGTGGCGTCGAGCGGTTGCCCGCCCCCACGCTTGGCCCCGATGCACCCGGACAATTCAGGGCTCAGCGCCCCGCCCTCCCGGCCCACCTCCGCCTGCGCCTGCACCATGCCCGCCTCCGCGGCCTCGGCCGCCTGGCGCCGCAGCCGCTCCTCCCGCTTGCGCGCCAGGTACGCCGTGCCCTCCGCCCGGTCCGCGGCGACCCGCCGCACCGCCCGCGCCCAGTCCTCCCCGTCGAACTCGCGGCGCGGCCGCGCCAGCGCCAGCGTCATTAGCCATCTGCCCGTACAATCTTGGTAATCCAGCCCTCGCGACGGACGGTGTACTTGCTTTGTTCGAGATCGTCGGCGTACCCGCTCAACCAGTCGCGAAAGCTGGGCGCGAGTAACTCACGCTCCTCATCCACGTGCCAGAACGTGGTCATCTGTCCCATCGTTCCACCTGAGGCTGGGTCGAGATCGACGCAGTGGAGGTCGCCACCGCCGTCGTACGCGACAGGGACCCACCGCAGGTTCCACCAATCGGGCCGCACCGGTCCCATCGCGTCGCCCCCGGCGATGCCCGCAGCAACCTCATCATTCGCCAGGAGCAGACCACGCATGATATCCCATTGGTAGGCCACTTCCTCAATGGAGAGCAACTGCTACTCACCCATGAGAGCGGGGCTGTAGTTGTCCTGACCGTCGTGAATGAGGTACGACGCTACCATGTCGTCAGGAAGTGTGACATCCAGGGCCGTTTCGGTGACCCGTATCGCGTCTCGTGTTACTCCAGGCAATAGATTATCAAGCACCTTGGGTGCGTTCTCCCTAAGCCAATCCTCGATACGACTCCATGTGTCGTCCATCGTGTTTCTCTTTCTTGACCACACTCGCCGCTGTCCTCTCCACTTGCCCTTTTCAATCGTCCGGGCTTTCGATTAAGGAGAGTTCGCCCTCTTCTCCAACCGTATATCTATCCCGTTCGAGATCATCAGCGAACGCGTTCAACCACTCTCGAAAGTTGCGCGCCACGACATCCCGATCTTCAACCGTATGCCAGAACGTGATCACTTGTCCCACTATCCCGCTGGGAGCGGGGTCGAGATCGACGCAGCGCAGGTCGCCCCCGCCATCGTACGACACAGGGACCCAGCGCGGATTCCACCAATCGGGGCGCACTGGGTCGGTCAGATTGTCCGCGTCACGCGGATCGTCATCTGGTGGCAACTCTCGCATCATCTCCCATTGAGCGACCACGTTCTTGAGCGACAACACGTCCCAGTCACCCATAAGGGCATCGCTGAGAGGTTCCTGCCCATCATGCACAAGATATGACGCCACCAAGTCGTCGGGGAAGGTAACGTCTAGAGTCGCTTCGGCAGCCCTTATCGCGTCCAGCGTTGCACCCGGACGCAGGCTGCGGAGCATCTCAGGCGCATTAATCTCGAGCCACACTTCGATACGCCTCCATACATCTTCCACCATGATTCTCCTCATCCAGCTATAGGCATCAATCTTCCCAATTTAGATGTGAGCGAATAGTTAGGGCTGGAAGTCAACAACTTTAAAGAAATACTGCCGCTGACTGCACGTTTTCTTCAATTCATCGACGGTCGTGGTCTTGCCGCTCGGATAGTGAACGAGGATTCGGGAGATAACACTTCCCGCTCCCCGGTTTGGCCTGAAGTCTAAGGGCCAGAGATTAGGGATCTCATCCTTGCCACCCATCTGAATCTCATGCACATGGTCCCCATCCAACTTTTCATCATCTGCCAGGAAGCCGTATTTTCCCAAGAGTCGAGTAATCTTACGCCCGCCCTTCGTGCCCTTGTCCGAGAGGGGGCCAACGATTGTCCCCAGGCTTATGCGCCACTGTGGTTCAAGGCCAATTGTTTGCCCATGGGGTAAAGTGGTGAGTGACTCTGGCTTGTATTCCTTGATAACTGTGCCTGTCGCATCCTGTTTCCCAACATTCCTCTTTAGATTTACCTGGAGGATAACTGTTGTGCTGAGCCCCCCGAAATAGAGGGTCGGATAGTCTTTGGACGCGGGCTTCGGCCAGATGATAGGGAACGGATGGGCGCGGGTGCCGGCCTGCGCGTCGTCGACACTTGGGTCGATCTTCTCGACCGGAATGCGGCCGCTCTTGGTCGTCGTGTTCGGCGCAATGATCACCGTGAAGTCCAGAGTCTCCTTGCCGCCCGCGTCGTCCGGCTTGGTGGCGAAGGTGATGCTGAGGTTGATGCCGCGCTCCAGTTGGCCATGGTATATGCTCCAGAGTTGGTGCGCCTGCCCCTCCTTCGCGCTCCGTGTCGCGGCGAAGTCCTTGGGCGCACCGTCGATGTGCTCCAGCTTGGTGACGATCTGCTGCGCGATGGCCTCGTGCTTAGGATTATCTTGGTGGGTCGGCGCACCCGGCGCGCCCTGCCCGCCATGGCCGCGCCCACCGGCCACGCCGCGCACCGCGTCGGCCAGCGCGGCGATCAGCGGCGTCAGCGCGTGATCGACCTTGCTCCGCACGGCTTGCAGGACGTGCTGCACTCCGTCGGCGATCTTGCCGAGCCCGAACAGCCCCGCCAGGAAGTCCAGCGCCGGGACGATCAGGCGGACCAGCGTCGGCCCGATCACCCCCTGCCCGATCCGGGTCGCCGTCGCCGCGTCCTTGTGCTCCGCCAGGTCCGCGAACGTGCCTACGATCGTGCCGAAGACCTCCTTGAGCGTGCTTTCGTACTGCAGGAACGTCTGCACCGCCGCGTAGACCGCCTGGATGATAGCGATCACCTCGCCCACCAGCGGCGTGCTCAGCTCCACTAGGACCTTCAGCCCCCGCGTGATCATCTGTCCCCACAACCAGTCGCGCAGGCCGTCCCGCACGCCATCGACCAACTGCTGGACCAGGCGTGGGGCCTGCCCGCCGGTCAGCGCCCCCCAGGCCTCGTGGGCCAGGGCGTCCAGCCGCGCGGCGAGGGTGCCGGCCTTGTCCACGAGCTGGCCCGCCTGCTGCGCGGAGACGCGCTGCGTGTGGACGATGCGCTGCACCACCAGGTCGCGCAGGTGCGCGCGGGTCAGGCCCAGGATGTCCTGCACCGTGGGCAGCAGGTCGGCGAGAGACAGGCTGCGCGGGATGTGAATGCCCGCGCCGAGCTTCCCGACCAGCCAGCCTAGCGCGTCCTCGCCGAAGTGGTGCGCGACATGATCGATCAGGTGGCCCACGCCCGCCTTGAGCGCGGCGACCAGGTTGCCGATAAACGTGCCGGGGTCCGTGAGGATGGCCTGCACCGCGCCGCCGAAGCGCGCCAGCACCCGCGCGCCGAGCAGGCTGGCGAGCACCTCGTGCTCCTTGCGCTCCAGCAGCGCGAGCAGCGCGAGCAGCGCGGCGGGCAGGTCGGCCAGCTTCTTGGCGGCCAGGGCGCCCAGCTTGGCCATCAGCACCGCGGGCGCGACCGCCGCGGAAGCCAGGTCCTGGAGCACCGGCAGCACCGCCCGCGCCGTCTCCGCCGTCACCTCGCCCAGCAGCGTCCCGCCAACGACGATGGCGTGGCGCAGCGCCCCCACCGCCCGGTCGCCCACCACCGCCACGTCCTGCGCGAACAGCGAGACCGCCTGCAGGATGTTCACCCCGCCCCAGCCTTGTTGCTGGAGTTGCTGGTGCACCACCGCCCACGCCCCGCCCGTCAGCGAGGGGGTGGGCACCGCCCCTGCTGCTTTCCCCGCCCAGGCGCGGCTCGGTACCCACATGGCGTAGCCCGCGTGCACTTGCGCCCGCATCCAGTTGAGCGGGTCCCCGTCGTTCCCATGCTCGATCCAGTACGAGCCGTGCTGGTTGACGCGCACCAGCACCTCGACGTAGCGGCGCAAGTCCGCGTTCGTCTCGGGGTGGTCCGTGCCCGCGAGGCCGTAGAAGCGGGCGGCGAGGCCCAGGGCGGTGTCCCCCGGCTGGATCACGTACAGGGTCGGATCGGGGTCGCCCGTGGGCCAGCGGCTGTCGACGCGGACGTGCTGCAGGAAGCCGACCTTGCCCGCGTGCGGCCCGGCGGACACGCGCACCCGGTACCAGTCGGGGGTCCCACCGGCCTGACCGCTGGTGGTGGTCTTGCCGGTGACCAGGACCCGGGTGGTGAGCGAGGGCAGGAGGGCGACCACCGGGCTGCCCACGGCAGGGTGCGTGTGGATGTTGGCCCCGCCGGGGTAGTAGACGATGGCGGGGAAGGAGACGGGGAAGACCGGCGGGTCCTGACCGGGGAGGGGCGCCCGACGCACGCCCGGCGCGGCGGGCGTCAGGGTCAGGGTCGGGTCGTGGCGGCGCGCGATGCCCGCGCCGGGGGGGGTGGCCTGGGCCAGCAGAGCGCGGCGCTGCAGGGCAGCGGTGACGCGGTGGGCGGTCTGCTCGGCCTCCTGCTCGTGCCGGTCGTCCGCCGCGCCCACCGTCATCGTCCCCCCGCTGGTGTTGCCACCGCTCGTGCCCAGGGAGTCCGTGCGCTGCTGGACCACGTGGGAGGGCGTTTCCTAACTGGTAAAATCAGGGCAATTGCCCCTCTGTTCGACATAACATGTGCATTTTGCGGCGGACAACGCGGGCACCGATAGTGCTGAAGGGCCTTTTATCGCCCTTGAACGGCGCCATATCCTCGGGACGGGTGTGACGTTATGTCGAACAGGGTCGTTTTTACGGCGAAAATGGTGGTTACGAAACGCCCTCCACGTGGGTCAGTTCGTGGGCGAGGAGGTGCTGCCCCGCCGCGCTCTGCGGCTGATAGAACCCGGCGCGGAAGAAGATGTCGCTGCCCACGGTGAAGGCGATGGCCGCCACGCCTCGGTTGAGCAGGTCCGCCTCGCCGTCGGCGTGGATGCGCACGAGCGAGGTGCTGCGACGTTAGCGTTGGAAACGTGCGACATCGGCGTCGGGGAAGAGGCGCGGGAGGATCTCGAAAAAAGCCCTCTCTGCCCACTCATCGCGGCGAAAGGCCGGGTCATCGATAAAGAAGTGCTGCCAGGGGTAGAGTCCTTTGGTTTGTAGCAGCAGGTCAAGGTAGGTCGAGAAATCGAGGGCAAGCCGATAGTATGCGCCTAACTTGGGTAGATGATAGTAAAACTCGGGCTCGTCTACGCTCCGATGGAACTTGAGCACGACCTGCTCATCGACATCCATATTATCGAAAGTCCTGTAGCCATCGTCGTAACGAATCGCCCTCTCCGCCTCATCTAGTGGGACATACAACTCCGGTAGGCTGGCGATGTCCGCTGTTCCAACTGGTTGGCGTCCGGCTACCGTGTCCTCGACATACACCCATCCTAACTTGAAGCCATTTGCTACGCGATAGAAGGCTTTGATCCTATCCGGGACGCGGAAGTCCGGGATGCCTTCTTGCTCGGCAACATCATTCTCCATCTCCTCGATACTACCTTCTGGCATTGAGTTATAGATTTCGAAAGTTACATCGTCGTACCGGCCTGACTGCCGCATGTCATCGACCTGTGCTTGCAGCGTCGTCACATACGTCTTGACGTTCATGTCCGGTGTCTCTCCTGTCATCTCTCAGATCGTCGCTTTCTTAGCCACGATAAGTGCCTCGATCGCAGGCCAATAGCCCGGAGTCGTCTTGAAGTCCACGTGAAATCGCTCGCTCCGATCCAGACTTATGTAACGCGCTTCCATGCGGTTTACGAAGTCGTCCTTGTCCGTGAAAGCTCCCTTTTCACCGCGCTCAGCCACGATTTGTTTCGCAAGCCCATAGTCAAGGCCGAGGTTCTTGGTGAGCACATCGCGACCGGCGGTCTTGATGTCCGGTAATAGTGATGCGGCGTCCGGGCCGAAAACGAGGGGCGGCTTGACCAAGGTGTGGGTCTGCGAGAAGACGACGGTATCCTTCAGCCAGCCGCCGTGGCCGTTGCTCCGGGCCTTGCCCCACGTGATCATGATCGACGCGGCAAAGTTAGTGAGCGTGACGCGATCCTGGAGTGGCGCGGCGCGCTCCTCGTCCGACGCAAGGCGATCCCAGTCGCCTGCTCCGAAGTACGTCGCCTCGGAGTCGTAGTAGAGAGTCTCGTTGTTGTTAATCGCTGTCCGGGCCTGCGCCTCGGGGTGGTCGCGCATCCAGGAGTTGTCGACCTCGTGTCCGGGTACCAGGTTCCAGGACTCGCCGGGGCCATGGAAATCCTGGTTAAGCAGATGGAGCTTCCGCCAGTACTGCGGGGCGTACTGGACCGGGTTAATCCTACGGCGTGCATGATCGAAGCGCGACACGTCGGCCCACCCTGGCGGCGCCTCGAAGGGGATAGAGCCGGTCGTGTTGCCCTTCCACTTCGTCAGTGGCAGCGCCGAGACAGAGCCTGCTCTGCCTCCCGAGAGTAACGTGTGCGTGACGTGCGTGAGCACGGCCCCCGCCGGCGCCTCCACTGGGATGTGCCCGGATTTCCGTGTCGTGTTCGGCGCGATGACCACCGTGAAGTCCAGGGTCTCCTTGCCGCCCGCATCGTCCGGCTTGGTGGCGAAGGTGATGCTGAGGTTGATGCCGCGCTCCAGTTGCGGCTGGTAGCGCGCCTTGAGCGGGCGGGCCTCGCCTTCCTTCTCGGCGCGCGTGGCCGCGAAGTCCTTGGGCGCGCCGTCGCCGTGTTCGAGCTTCGCGACGATGGCCTGCGCGATGGTCTCGTGCTTGGGATTGTCCTGGTGGGGCGTCGTGCCCGGTGCGGCCTGCCCATCGTGGCCGTGCCCACCAGCTACGCCGCGCACCGCGTCGGCCAGCGCGGCGATCAGCGGCGTCAGCGCGTGGTCGACCTTGCTCCGCGCGGCTTGCAGGACGTGCTGCACCCCGTCGGCGATCTTGCCGAGCCCGAACAGCCCCGCGAGGAAGTCCAGCGCCGGGACGATCAGACTGACCAACTTCGGCCCGATCACCCCCTGCCCGATCCGGATGGCCGTCGCCGCGTCCTTGTGCTCCGCCAAGTCCGCGAACGTGCCGAAGACCTCTTTGAGCGTGCTTTCGTACTGCAAGAACGTCTGCACCGCCGCGTAGACCGCCTGGATGATGGCGATCACCTCGCCCACCAGCGGCGTGCTCAACTCCACCAGGACCTTCAGTCCCAGCCGGATCAGCTGCCCCCACAGCCAGTCGCGCAAGCCGTCCCGCACGCCGTCGATCAACTGCTGGACCAGGCGCGGGGAGCGCCCACCAGTTACTGCCGCCCATATGACTGCCTCTCACAAATTACGCCGGGCGTAGGTACCTGTAGGTTCTGTAAAGGATGGGCTGAAAGATTTTATCGTGGCCAGGGCCATGATTGCTCTTTCCTCTTCTCGATTTCTCGTCGGAGGCGCTCCCCCATGTCATGAAGGTACGGCAGCGCGGCATCTTCCGTTGTCGGTGACAGGCACTGGTTGCCATCAATCTCGATGAGCCAGACCAGGTCGTCCGTGCTGGGGGGAACTGCCAGCACCCCCTCGATACCATCGAGATACCTTTGGAGGTCCCCCATCGGCAGGTACGCGAGGTCTCGCTCCAACTCCTCATCGGTGATGGTGTCGTGAGCGACGAGCATGCGCAAGAGTTCGCGAGTTACTTCCAATGGTGGCTCGGTCAGTTCGATCGGCTCCATGCGAACCTGCGCGGCCCACTGCGCGAATTCTTCCGGCGTATCCTTCGTTTGCGACCGATCTTGTCCGCGCCGTTGGCGAACCTGTCCGCGCTCGTCCACCACATTAGTCAGTCGATAGCCGCCATCGACAGGGACGCTAAAGATGGTGGACATGGCGCTGAGCGGCAGATCGAGACATCGTTCGAGGTCGTGCAGTGTGGCCTCAAGACGCGGAGCGTTACGACTATAAATCTCGGATTGGGCACAGGGTTCTACGTTAAGCGTGAAGGGCAACCATGCATCGCTTTGTGTGTAGACATTCACGTCGAGGTTCGGCCCATTCAACCCCTCCACCCATGTCACATCGGATTCCTCATGCGCCTGTCCGTCCGGGTCAAGCACCAAACCAGTACCATTGACCTCAACAAAACCATAGTACGACGGCCCTCCACGCTGTTCCAAACGGGCCAAAATATCTTCGCAGCAGCCCACAATCTCCCGCGCTCCGCTCTCTGCGGGAAGCGTGATCGAGAGGGGCAGGTTCTCTAGTTCAACAATAGGGTCAAGTATATGGATGGGTCGGAGCAGGACAGCCGACGGACGGAGCAGGCCATGCGCTTCAAGTACTTCGGCCGCTACCTGACATGACGTGATGGCCGAGCGCAGCCCTGCGAAGGTAGGATTGAGATCGGAGTGTTGGTGCTTTCTGAACACCCAAATCCCGACGGCGCTGCGGGTCCTCTCAATAATCACTTTTGCCTCCCTTCTATCTTTCCTTCATAGTACCCATCGAGATGCCAACGACATCCAGCCCTACCATCAGCGCATGCAACCTGCCGTTCTTGTCGATTTATCTGACAATCAGTCCACGGTTACAGCAGTGCGCAACACAGGAAAGGAGGTCACGATAAAAAGCTGCCCTTGCCTATGTGGCACGAGCCGGATGGTAACTCTTACCAAACTCGTGACCTCTGGATGACTAACACTTGGCGGCATCGCTGCAGCGCCTGGATGCCCTGCATTGTTATTGGCGAGACCTTGCCCAACCCTATGACCCGCGTCAAAGACAGCACTATGCTCGTGTAGTCTGCTCGTTGCCAAATCACGGGAGACGGTTTTCCAGTGCGTGTCAAGATATGTGTGCAGGGTAGTGTTGATAACATCTTCGCTATCCCAACGAGTCGATGTATTCTCCCGGCGAGGCCAAGGAGGGTCACCGAATAAGCGTCCCTCGATAGTCTTCGTACCATTTGGCTGACCGGCTGCGTTTAGAGCTCGATACAATGGGATTGTTGGGCTGTGGTGATCAAGGGTATGCGCGCCATTGAGGGCAAAATCCACATCGTTCTTGCTAATAAACACGCCCGGTGCTGTCGCTGGCAAGGTCCCATGGATGTAATTCTGTGTTCTGCGCTGCAACTCCGCCTGCGCAGCCGCAACCCGCGCTTGAGCGAGCGCCAGACTCTCACCACGGCGCGGTGTAGGGTCAAGATCCTCTTGTAATTGTCGTGTACTCACCTCCGAGACGTTCCATAAGACCAACTCCTTGGTTTCCGTCTCTGTGTGCCCTCGCGGGTTAATGACCGCTCCGATGTAAACCCTGGCCGTCTCTACGCCTGCTCTCTGCTCGTGCAGCGTAATATCGGACAGGCCGTAGGACTGCTTGATTCCAGACAAATAGCGCAGCACATCGGATTTGGTTAGCGCGGGGTTTCTGAGGAGCTTCCCGGACTGCGCGAGGGCTGCTGCTAGCCTGTCCTGGGGGGTGACTGGTGAGCCGGACTGCTGGGTGGAATGCTCCGGCGTGGCCTGACCACCGTGGCCACGCCCGCCGGCCACGCCGCGCACCGCGTCGGCCAGCGCGGCCGCCAGCTTGCCCAGCACCGCGTCGATCTTCTGCCGGACCGTCGCCAGCGCCGCCTGGATCGCGCCCGTCAGCCGCCCGATGCCGAACAGCCCCGCTAGGAAGTCCAGCGCCGGCACGATCAGCTTGACCAGTTGCGGCCCGATCACGCCCCGCCCGATCCCCGCGGCCACGGCTGTGCCCTTCTTCTCGGCCAGGTCGGCGAACGTCCCCACCACGGTCGCGAACACCCCCTTGAGCGTGTCCTGGTAGGTCAGGAACGTCTGCACCGCCGCGTAGATCGCCTGGATGGCGGCGATGACCTCGCCCACCGCTGGCGCGCATAACTCCGCCAGCTTCGTCGCCGCCGCGCCGATCATCCGTTTCCACAGCCACTCGCGCAGGCTGCCCACCGCCTGGTCCACCAGCTGCTGCACGGCGTGCGTCGCGCCGCCCTCGGTCGCCGCCGCCCACGCCTCGTGGGCCAGGGTGTCCAGCCGCGTCGCGATGTTCTCGGCCCGGTCCACTTCTCGGCCGGCCTCTTGCGCCGAGATGTGCCGCGCCTTCATGAGCTGCTGCACCACCAGGTCGCGCATATGTGAGCGCGTGAGGCCTAACATGGCCTGGATCGTCGGCAACACGTCGGTCAGAGCCAGGCTGCGCGGGACGGGGATGTCCGCCCCCGCCTTGCCTACCAGCCAACTCAGCGCGTCCTCGCCGAAATGGTTCTCGACGTGGTCGACCAGGTGGCCGACCGCTGCTCCCAGCGCGGCGCCCAGGTTGCCGATGAACGTGCCGGGGTCCTTGAGGATGGCCGCGACCGCGCCGCCGAGACGCGCCAGCACCTTCTCACCGAGCAGGCTGGCGAGCAACTCGTGCGCCTTGCGCGTCAGCAGGTCCAGCAGCGCGCCGGGGACCTTGGCCAGGGTCTTGGTCAGGAAAACGCCCAGGCGCGCCATCACTACCGCTGGCGCCACCGCCGCGCTGGCCAGGCCTTCGAGCACCGGCAGCACCGTGCGCGCAGCATCCGCCCCCAACTCGCCCACGAGCGTCCCGCCGATGACCACTGCGTGGCGCAGCGCGCCCACGGCCTTGTCGCCCACCACGGCCACGTCCTGCGCGAACAGCGAGACCGCCTGCAGGATGTTCACCTCGCCCCAGCCGTGCGCCTGAAGCTGCTGATGTACCGTCGCCCACGCCCCGCCCGTCAGCGAGGGGTTGGGCACCGCCCCCGCCGCTTTCCCCGCCCAGGCACGGCTCGGTACCCACATGGCGTACGTCGCCCGCACCTGCGCCCGCATCCAGTTCAGCGGGTCGCCGTCATTCCCGTGCTCGATCCAGTACGCGTTGCGCTGGTTGACGCGCACCAGCACCTCGACGTAGCGGCGCAGGTCCGCGTTCGTCTCGGGGTGAGCGCTCCCCTGGAGGCCGTAGAAGCGGGCGGCGAGGCCGAGGGCCGTGTCCCCCGGCTGGATCACGTACAGGGTCGGAGCGGGGTCGCCCGTGGGCCAACGGCTGTCGACGCGGAAGGACTGCAGGAAGCCGACCTTGCCCGCGTGCGGCCCGGCGGACACGCGCACCCGGTACCAGTCGGGCGTCCCGCCGGCCTGGTTGCTGGTGGTGGTCTTGCCGGTGACCATGACCCTGGTGGTGAGCGAGGGCAGGAGGGCGACCACCGGGCTGCCCACGGCGGGGTGCGTGTGGATGTTGGCCCCGCCGGGGTAGTAGACGATGGCGGGGAAGGAGACGGGGAACACCGGCGGGTCCTGGCCGGGGAGGGGCACCCGACGCACGCCCGGCGCGGCGGGCGTCAGGGTCATGGTCGGGTCGTGCTGACGGGCGAGGCCGGCGCCGGGGGTGGTGGCCTGAGCCAGCAGGGCGCGGCGCTGCAGGGCGGCGGTGACGCGGTGCGCGGTGGCCTCGGCCTCCTGCTCGTGCCGGTCGTCCGCCGCGCCCACCGTCATCGTCCCGCCACCGGTGTTGCCGCTGCTCGGAGCCAGAGAGCCCGTGCGCTGCTGGACCACGTGGGTCAACTCGTGGGCCAGGAGGTGCTGCCCCGCCACGGTATGCGGCTGGTACGCGCCCGCGCGGAAGAAGATGTCGCTGCCCACGGTGAAGGCAATGGCCGCCACGCCCCGGTTGAGCGCGTCGGCCTCGGGGTCGGCGTGGATGCGCACGTGACCGAAGTTGACCTGGAACACGCCCTCCATGCCCCGGCGCACCGTGGCCTCCAGCGGCTGTCCGCCCCCGCGCTTGGCCCCGATGCGCCCGGACAATTCAGGGCTGAGCGCGCCGCCCTCCCGGCCCACCTCCGCCTGCGCCTGCACCATGCCGGCCTCCGCGGCCTCGGCCGCCTGGCGCCGCAGCCGCTCCTCCCGCTTGCGCGCCAGGTACGCCGTGCCCTCCGCCCGGTCCGCCGCGGCGCGCCGCACCTCCCGCTCCCAGACCTCCTCGTCGACCCCGCGCCGCCTCAGCGTCAGCGCCAGGGTCACCGCGTCTTCCCCGCCCCCCTGCCCCCGCGCCGCCCACGCCGCGTCGCGCAGCGCGTCCTCCGCCGCCCGCTCCAGCGCCCTCTTCCGCGCCAGATAGACCTCCCCGGCGCTGCTCCCATACTCCCACGACGCGGATCGCCGCACAGGGAGGCGCGGCCCCTCCGTCTCCGGGGTCAGGTCGAAGAT
>JAABUX010005790.1_pt1 | contig 15049 bp, 16 predicted proteins | sample 5561851 | NCBI WGS metagenome assembly JAABUX01 (sample SAMN10711883, study PRJNA513361) | rock metagenome | isolation source: Antarctica rocks | place: Antarctica: Victoria Land, Richard Nunatak red sandstone | collected 2016-01-03 | reverse complement strand
AGCGGTCTGCGGCGGCGCCGCAGGCAGCGACGCGGGAGACTCGCCCGCCAGCAGCAAGGAGAACGATGCGCCGCGCGCCGCCGAGTGCTCCGCCAACGCGCCCGCGTCGCCGCAGCAGGGCGCCCGACGCGGCGGCCCGGGCCGCTCGCCGCTGGGGCGCAGCGCGGGCGCGGCCGGGGGCCGCGACCCGCCCGGCGACCCAGGCGCCCCGGGCTGCGAGCCGCTCGCGCGGCCCGCCGGCCGCAAGTCTGCGCAGCGCTCGCTCGTCTTCGGCGGTGGCGGCCGCGGCGGCGGGCAGCAGGCGCGCCGATCTTTAGCATGCCTCCGACCAAAGCTGACTTCTGCACGCACTCGCGATGCACAGAGCTGTTTCTTTGGTTCTGCTCACCATCTCATCCCACTGCCAGACCACTGTCCGGACCGTGCAGGCTGTGCCTGCCGCGCGCTCCCCGGAGGCCAGCGAGGGCGGCGGCGTGGCACCCGGGCAGCTCACGCCGCCGCCGGGCGGCTCGCCCGCGCCGCCGCCGCCGCCGCGCACGCGCGCGGCCGCCGCGCGCAACCGCTGGGCCTCCCGTGCGTGCCTCCTGAGCATCTCTTCTGTTATCACCAAAGTACACAGGAAGATGAAGTGATCTCTGATCTGTAGAAACTTGAGGACGCCTCGCTGCGTTGGGGCGCATGACCCCTGGCAGCCATGCGGTCGCTGCGCATGCAGCTGCCTGTTTCGGGGCCAGTGCAACTCGCTCTAGAGTGGGCGAACAGGCGGCTGCCTGCCCCTGCAAGCGTTGAATACAAACGCTGTACCAAATAGTGCGGGGAAGTGTACTGAGACACGTACGCGACAACTGAGTGCGCTGAGTGGCTGGCAGGCGAGCATCGCGCGGGCCGCGCGCCCCTCGCGCGCCGCGACGCGGCCTGCGGCGGCGGCGGTGGCGGCGACGTCGTGGCGGACGTGACTGCCGAGGTCGGCGCGACGGTCTTCTCTGCGCTGTTCTGCCCGCGGCAGGGTCAGGGCTTAGGGTTTGGGCCCGGCGGCGGCTCGCCGCCGCCGCTGCCGCCGCTGCCCGGCGCATCGCCGGGCGCGGACCTCCCCGTGCCGCCGTACCCCGGCTGCGGCAAGTGGGCGCCCGCCTGGGGCGCGCCCGAGGCGCCAGCGCCCGGCGCGGCGGCGCCCGGCGCGGCGGAGAGCGAGGACGACTCGCTGTGGGCGGCGCGCGCTGGCCCGGGCCCGCGGCACTGCGGCGGCGCGGGCCTGCCGGACGCGGACGCGTCCGAATCGCGCGCGCGGCGCGCGCTGGCGGGTGCGCAGCGGGCGCGCTTGGGGCGCGCCCGCGGGGCCACGGCGGGGGCGCCTCGGTCCCCCGCGGCCGCGACCGCTGGCGAGGACGTCGCGAGCAGCGGCAGCGGCTGGGCGCCGCCGGGCGGCGGGCGCGCGGCCGCCGCGCGCGGCGCAGGCCCCGGCGCGGGCGCTGGCGCCGCGCCGGGGCTCCTGGACTTCCATGACGGCGCGCCGGTGCACGCGCGGCTGCTGGAGAGCGGCCTGGCGGGCTCCCCCGCCGGCTCGCCCGCCAGCCGCCGCGTGCTGCAGCCGGTGTCCGCGCGCGCGTACTCATGCGCAGGCTGCGGCGACGCGGGCAGCCCCGCGCGCAGCCCGCTGGAGAGGCGGGGCGCGCCGGCGGCGGCGGCCGCGGCGGCGGGCTCCGGCGACGCGCCGGTGCGCCGGCCCGCCTGCCGGCCCTGAGGGGCGGGGTTTTTTTGTCTCAGGGTCAAATACTGTTGCCTGTCTAGAGGCCTGGCTGTGTGTTGGACATACAGCTGATGCGCCTGCACAGCTGCTGAGCCATGAGACAAGTTGGCAGGCCGTTCACCTAAGCGACCTCAGACTGCCCCATCCACGGCCGTTGTGCATGTTTGGCTGCTTGCGCTTCTGCACCATTCACTCCTTGCTGATTGCGCGAACGTGCTGTGGCTGCAATCCGTAGGGCATGCTTGGCGCGCAGGCGTTTGTGCTCCGTCCGCTGCTCAACGAGCCGCCGTCGCCGGAGCGGCAGCCAGCCCCAGGCCTGCCAGCGGCCGGGCCTGAGCCAGTGGGTCGCCGGGTGCAGCCAGCGCCCTGCACGGCGGCAGGGTTGGAGGACCCCGCTCTGGGCAGCCCCAGGGGCCCCGCCGACCAGGAGGAGTCGCCGAACACCGGCGCGCTCAAGCGCCGCATCGCCGTCAACGCGCTCCTCGGGCTGGCGGAGTCTGGCGGGGACCCTGCAAGACCCTGTGGAAACCCTGCAGTCCCCTGCGCGGGACCGGGCCGGCCGGGCGGGGCCGGGGAGCCGGCGCTCGCGGGCGCGCTGCTGCTGCCCAGCAAGCTCATGCTGCCAGCGGCGGCGCTGCGGCGGAGCAATGCAGAGCCGGCGCCTGCAGCCGGTCAGGGTGTGCAGGCGGGCGGGGCTCGCGGAGCGCTGCGGTCAGGCCGGCCGCCACGGCCGCCCGCCTAGGGATGCCGTGCGCATAGCACGGGGACGGGCTGCGGTCAGACAGCGGGCAGCACGCTGGGGGGGGGAGGGGGTTTTGCCCGGGGCTTTCGCACCTTTTCCGCCATAGTGCGGCAAGTGTGGCATCATAGCGATCTTTGCAGCCCGGGCGGGCCAAGCGCGCATGCGGGAGCGCCGCGCACTATGTGCAGCGTGGGTGCATGACCGGCTCGTAGGCCCCAGTGACCTGGACTAGGACCTGCCACTCTCTCTTTGATTGGTTGGGCTGGAATCTTTTCTGTAGGGAGCATGGCCAGGGCAGTGGTCAAAACTGTACAGCGCGCGCGGCACGCTGATGAAGAATGTGTGCTTTGGCGTGCGGCTGCCATGCAATCCCTATATTCTGGGCCGCCGGACTCATCCGCAAGCATTGCTATTGGGGCTTCTCTGGCATTGCCGGGCAGGGAGGGGGAAGTGTCTGGTCTGTCGCATCCAGGGGTGGCAACACGTGCACTGTACATATGTCGCAGTCTGCATGGGGGACCGAGCCAAGATTCCTGGCGAAAAGCCTGAATAACCTGCCGCAGCCTGCTAGATGCAGCACGTCCTGAGGGAGGGCGCTTGCGTGTGCGGTCAGATGGATGGAGGTGCACAGCAGCACGGCGTTGTGACCGCACCCCACTACACTGGCATGGGGCCGTGAGCAGGGGGCCCGCGGATGCGAAGGGCATACCCGCATGGGCCCCCCCAGACCCTTCCCGGCACGCATGCAGCACAGCCGGTGCGTGGCATGGGTGGCAGGCCCGGCGCTCAAGGGAGGGCTTGCGGTGGTTCGCTGCTGCCACCCGCGCACCTGGGGGCAGACTGCAGGTCCCTTGCCCGGGCATCTAAGTTTTTGTGCTGTCCCGACTCCACCCCTGCTGCAATTCGGCCCGAGCCGGTCGCGCCCCATAGCGTGCGTCCAGAGCCTCACCCTACGACGTAGGGTCGCCAAACACCACTGAGGACCGCAGGCGCTGCAGCCTGCGCTGGTCCTGGAACCCACTGCGCGCACGAGATGCTCTTGACAGCGCGCTGAAGTCCGTACATCATGGGTGCACGTGGCGAGTACGCAGAACAGCCACTCGCACTGAGCGGCGCCTTTGCATGTGTCCGCCGACCAGCTCGTGCGCCGCGGATGCCGCTGTTGAACAGCGCATTGTTGGGATGTCTGATGCGGTTGGCCATGCAGCATGTGTCTCGAGCCCGCTCTCCAACCTCCTTTGCTTGCATCGTGGCGGTCTCGTAGGGTGTTTGCAACGCCGCCTCTCTTCTGTGACTCTGCAAGGCCCAGCACGGCGCTCAACAGACGTGGCATGCATGCCATGGCCGTGAACAGTGAGCTCCAGCTGGCTCCCAGTCTCCTACCGGAACTCACACATGTATGCTCAGGCATGGCGCTTGGCCTAGCTACAACCTGCCACTTTGCACAGAGCCAAGAGCGACACGGAAAGATCACACAGCGCCTTCTGAGCTTGCACATATTCATATAAGTAAGCTTAGCTTCTGCATAGGCAGGTGCCCACTGCACGTTGCCTAGGCACGCCAGCGCCAGAACAAGGCATGGGTATTCTACAGCATGTTTGTGCAAAATGTAACATGCATGGCACAAGCTCGCGGCAGGTGAGCATATACCGCCAACAGAGCTTGGATGCAATGGGATACATTGCTAAACTAACACAGCCTGCTTGGTGTCCACTTGTGCTGCATTCGCCGCTATTGCAAGCATTTGTAAGCTCACAGATCTACAGTTGCTCACAGTGCAGGTTCACGCCCTGCTTACAAAGACACGTTAATGCTTGCAACAAACACAGCACAGGCTGTCAGAGACATGCAGTCACGCACTGTACAAGCACGGGCAAAACTTGCCAGACTCTGAGCAACGGTAACCTGATGACACACAAACTGAACAGATGCCTAGGTGCGCAGTCCTCAACGGAGACTGGGCGACCAAAAAGGCCAGTGGGCCGCGGGATGCATCTACATCCGTTCTTGGATACGCACACAGACCGACAGCCTCCGGCAGGCAGTCTGACACAACAGGCACTCTGGCACAGAAACAGCCTCGCTCGATCACATACACTGCTTCTGTCCAGCAGACGCCTAAAACTGAGCCTCTGGCCTGGCCATGACCCCTCTGGCAGGGCAGCGCCTAGCCGGACATCGCCAAGGCGAATCGGCCAGTGTACACGCAAGTGCTGCGCAGCCTACAGGCGAGTGCCGAATGCCGCACCCGCTTCCACAAGTCCAGGCGGACGCGACCGCGCTCGGCCGCGCCAGCCCGCCGCTGTCACAAGTGCAGCACGGCGTTGACCTGCGCGACATGCAGGTGGAAGGCGCCCTCGCCCACTGACACCACGGTGCGGTCGGCGCCCATGCTGTAGCGCGCCGACGGCACGGGCAGCTGCGCCGCGCCGCACACCTGCGCGCCCAAGCCATCACAGCTGGGGCACGCCCTCCGCACGCATGCGTCCAAGGGCACCCTGGAGGCAAACCCATGGTCTGCAGCTGCGACCCGAGGACAGCACATGGCGGGCAGGGCCGCGCCTCGAGCGCCAGGTTGCGCGTCAGCCGGAGCTTTTGGCGCAGGTCGAACTGGTCGCCCGCCCACATGGCGGCCCCGGACCCCATCTCCAGCTGCAGCCCCAGCACCGGGCGCAGGTCGCCCAGGCGCCCTCGCAGCGCGCCTGCCGCGCGCGCGCGCGCACATTCCGATTCAAGCAGTGCAGCACAGCTGCCACGACTAGCGCAGCCTCTTCGCACGCTGCTCAGGCTGCTGGCCTCAGCCCAAGACCCGCACGGCAAGCGCTGAATGCATACGCCCGCCTCTGCTGTCAAGTTTTTGGGCAACGCATGGCCATGAGAGACGTCAGGCTAGGGGGTGCGGAGTGGGTCGCTGCCAAGCATACCTACCGAGCGGTGATGCAGAGCATCAAGGTCCTTCTTATGACTCAGCATGCGTCACAGCAGTAAGTGGCTGCCAGCCAGGCGCCCCGCCCCGCCGCACCTGCCATGTTGCACCTGGCCGACACGCCGATGCCGTGCCCCGGGCCCAGCGGGATGTGCTTCCTGCCGCGCAACAGCACACCCGACACTGGTGGATCACATTAATGTCCTTTGCGCATGGCGGGGACAGCATGTCCCGCCCAGCAGCCAATCAGTCCCTGGACCGTCTGTTCAGGTGTACAGAGGGGGGCGCCGCGAGCGGCGGTGCCCTGGACGCGCAGTGTTCAGCAGCGCCCTGGACCACAGTGGTAGGCACTTGGTAGGCAACCAGGTGCTATCTCACAGACCCCAGGCTCGCACCAATTTGCGGCATGTCGCACCGGATGAGAGCCTGAGGAAAGGGCCTGCAGACGGGGTGTGACGGGAGCAGGCCAAGGGCGCCACTGGTACTCCAGCCTAACCCTATACCCTATGGAGCAGGCGGGGGTGGCACTGGTACTTTAGCATAACCCTATACCCTGTATGGCAGGCAGGGGGCGCACTGGTACTCCAGCTCGCGAGCGGGCGCGTCCAGGCGGATGCGCCCGCCCAGGACCTGCTCCTGCGCGGCCCCGCTGCGGCATTAGGCACAGGCGGCAGGCTTACGCAGCGGCTGACGCCGGTGCAGCATGGCCGATAGATATTCGCGTGCGTGCGGAAGCACAAACGCACGCTCAACCTTGTTGGGGCCTCCAATGAGGTCACGCGTAGTGCGCGGTGCGTTTCTGCCGAGGCGCAGCTGTGCGGCGACCATGTCACACGAGGACGGCCCAAGCGGTGATGAGGGTGTGAGCTGTGCGTTGTCCAGGCTGCCGCCGAGAGAGGACTGCAGCTGCTGTGCAGCAAGGTGCTTGTCAGAATTAGCTGCGTGTGTTGGCTAGTGTCGAGGGCACTGTCTGTGCACGGGGCCCTCGCGCCTTACAGGAGCAGCCGTATTCGAAGGTGCGGCTGACGCGGCAGTAGTCAGCGCGCAGCTTGAGCTGCAGCGGCCACAGGCGCACCAGCTTGCGGAACTTGATCTTGTCCGGGAACGTGCTGCCCCATGTGACGAAGACCTCGGGGTGCTGCGCGACCTGCGCGGCGGTGCTACAATGAGCACCTCTGTGGGCTTCATGGAAGCGGTCATATGTGGAGGCCTGCGGCGAGCGGTCATATGTGGAGGCCTGCCGCGAGCGGTCATATGTGCAGGCCTGCGGCGAGCGCGGTGGAGGTACCGTACTGTTCCCAATTCAGTGCGGCACTGGCAGGAGAGGGCGCAGAGAGGGCGCAGGAGCGCCGTGGACGCACCGTGAACCGCCGGGCGCCGTCCGGTCCGGCCGGCGCGTCGGCGCTGCCGCCAAGGGCCGGCCACGCCGGCAGCAGCGCGCTCAGGCTGCTCCGCGAGCGCAGCGACGGCGCCGCTGCGGGCGGCCAGGCGCCGCTGCGCGGCAGCGAGCCGCTGCGGCCGGCCGGGAGCGGCAGGCTGCCGCCGGGCCGCGGCGGCGCGCCGTCCGCTGGTGACGATGGCGAGCGCCGCAGGAAGCTCAGCGGGCCGCTGCTCTGCGCCTCCATCTGCCAGGCGTTGGTGGTCACCCCATGCCAGTGGGCGCTGAAGGGAGTGTCACAGCAAAGCCTAGGCGAACGGCCTTTGGAGTCAGCGGACAGCAGGCACGGCGCGGACAGAGTTTTAGCTAGGGAGCCTGGATTGCACGGGCACTCTGGTACTGCCAATGCACACGCAAGACTCGTCCCTCACGCGTGTGTCCTCTGTCGAACGTATACATAGCTATTTCATAACAGGAAACCGGCTGCCCTACCCTGACCTGCGTTCCATACGACAATTGGCAAGCAAGCTTGCTAAGTTGATTTGCTTGCTGCGAAGAACGCGAGTACCGCAGAGCGGGGCGTTTGCTTGCATTGTAGAGCCTGACTCTGAGCACACTTTTGTTGTGGCTGGGCTTCGCGGACCTTGCAATACAACTTGCCAGCCTGCCAAGCATATGCACAGCAGTGCGAGGGCGCTAAAAGGAGGCTGCTGCCTGCAGACTGCAGCCCGCGCCTTCCACTGCTCCCGGGCCTGGGCGTGCGCAGGCGCAGCAGACCTTGAGCCCAGCGCAGACGGGCTTTACCACTTCTGTATTGTAGGCAGCGGGCCAGCCGGCTTCTACACTGCCGCACAGGTTGGGAGCCTGCACACCTACACAGATTTCCTTGTAAATTACATGTTATTGATACTTGACAGGTGCTGTGAGGGACAGTTGGTGGCCCTCACTCGGCAAGAGCTGGCCAACTTGCACAGCAACAGACTGGTACTGAGGGACAGTGAGGAACAGCGGGCAGCCTGTGGCACGCTCAGCTCGTGAGCGCGCTTGCCTGCGCCTGTGCGTCTGCATCGCTCGGCGGAGCTGGCCGGCGCAGTGGCTTAGAGATGTTCAGCAGCTGCGGGCGCACGCGCGTGCAGCTGCTGAAGCGGTATGGCGGCGCCGCGCGCGTGGACATCCTGGAGCGCCTGCCGACGCCGTTTGGGCTCGTGCGCTCCGGCGTCGCGCCGGACCACCCAGACACCAAGGCGCGCCGGGGCTCCCACAGCCGGTCCCCGCTCCGCGATCTGAGCCCTGTGCGGGCGGTGGGCTCGCCTGGCCGCCCCGGACCCAGGCGCAGCGCCCCTGCCTGCGCCGGCCTGCTGTCGGCGGCGCAGTGCCGTGAGCCTTACGCTATCAAGGAGCTGCTTGACGCACCTGAGTGGCAAGCGCTTGACGCTCGTTGCGAGCCGCGCGCGTACCTCTGCCCGCCTGCACAGCCCCGCTCTGTCGCGCAGCACTTGCAGAAATAAGAGTTCGCGGCGCACGCCATGGGTGCCAGGCCGCAGGCACGAGCGCGAGCGGCGCGCATCACTGTGGGGAGGGGATAGCTGACGGAGAGCTGACGCCGGGGTGGCGCGCGGCAGAATGTGGTCAACCAGTTCACGGCGCTGGGCCGCGACCCGCGCGTCGCCTTCCTGGGCAACGTGACGGTCGGCCGCGACGTGCGGCTGCCCGAGCTGCGCACGTTCTACAACGCGGTGCCTCCTGGTCCCTTTGCCAAGGGCGTGCATGGCCCTGATCAGCCACGCAGGCCCCGCCTCTGCTGAGCTTGCGCATGCGTGTGCAGTGAGGCGCGGGTCGTGCTTGCGTGCGCCCGCCGCGAGCCTTCGGTGTACTGCGGCAGGCCATAGCACCATGCGGCTGCGTGGCTCCTGTTTTGTTTCTTGAGACAGGCAAAGAGTTGAGACGTTGCCTCCAGCAGAGACCTCACACCAGGGGCGCTGCGTCCCCAGGTCGTGCTGGCGTACGGCGCCGAGAGCGACCGCAATCTCGGCATTGAGGGCGAGGTGCGCACCTGCACGCGCCCTCCTACCGTCGAGCCTGTGCAGGCCCGCATGGGGCGCCGCCAAGCGCGGCGCTGTGTCAGATGCCTGCATGCTCTATATGTGATTCTAGACCTACAGCCGTACAGGCTCAGCCCTTGGATTCTGTATGTTGAGGTTGGGCAGCCTGACCGCTTCGCGCCATGCTGCCGGGCGCGCCCTGCCCTGCGGCGCATGCATGCGGCGCTCTGGGGTCGGCGCTCGGCCGCCCTGCTCGGCATCGGCCGCTGAGGTCAGTGAGTCACTTTGGCCATCGTAAGCCTGCATGTTGCCGGTGTGGGCCAGGGCCTGCTCAACGTGTTCTCTGAGTGGGAGTTACAGGGCCGTCGTGAGCCCTGCGGGTGTGGGCCAGGGGCTGCGCAACGTGTTCTCCGCGCGCGAGTTCGTCTGGTGGTACAACGGGCACCCGGACTACCGCGACCTCCCCGTCGACCTGTCCAAGGTGGGTCGTCATTTGAGTCTGCGCGTGCCACGCCACCTCCCCCTCGCGGCCGCTCAATCCTCTCTCACATCCTGGTGGTGCTGGATGCCCCCCTCTTGCTCACATCCTGGTGGTGCTGGATGCCCCCCGCAGCCTCGCCCCGGCGCACTGGGAGTCCGCCAGGTCGCCTGTGGCATTCCGCAGCAGCCGCCAGGCCTCTGGCTCTTCACCGCCGCCCGCTCCGCAGGCGGCGCGCCGCGCCCGCCGGCCCGCTTCCCGAGCGCCCCCGCTGTGCCCCCGGCAGGTGCGGCGCGTGGTCGTGCTGGGCATGGGCAACGTCGCGGTGGACTGCGCGCGCATGCTGCTGCAGCCGCCCGGCCGCCTGGCGGCCACCGACGTGGCGCGCCACGCGCACGCGCAGCTGGCCGCGAGCGCGGTGCGCAGCGTCGACCTCGTCGGCCGGCGCGGGCCCGTGCAGGCGCGCGCCGCGCCGCGCAGCTTGCCAACCCGCGCAGCCTCCTGGGGGCGGCCGGCGCGCACCTGGGCGGCTAAGGCATGTAAACCTAAGCCTTACCCTCGACCCAGCAGGCGTCGTTCACGGCCAAGGAGCTGCGCGAAGTGCTCCGCTTGAAGGGCGTGGCCGTCTCTGTGCCGGGCGCCGCGCTGGAGCCCACGGAGGCTGACCGCGTGGAGATGGCGGCCTCGCGCGCGCGCCGGCGCGTGCATGACATCCTGGCGGCCGCCGCCGCCGCCGCGCCCCCGTCCGCTGTGTGCGCAGCGTGCTTCCCCTCACATTGTGTTCCTCAACGCTTCCAATGCTCCACCTTGCGGTCCTTACAGTGCTGGATGAGGCTTTCTGCCACAGCGAATGCATGGCTGCCGGCGAGGTTGCCTCGCTCTGCCGGCCGCGCCTTGTCAGCGCATGCAGGCCCGGCGTCCTCGCGGCCGGCGCGCCTGCGCAGCCTCGACTCCCCAGTCCGGCTGCGGCACGACGGCGGCGCTGGCCTCGGCCGGAAAACGGTGCAACAGCGCGAACGGCTTCCGCGGCGCGCGTGAGGGCGGCCGCGCCGCGCGCAGGGACGCCGCGCGGCAGCTGCGCATGCGCTTCCTGCGCGCGCCGGTCGCGCTGCTGCCGGCCGCGCAGGACGCGGGCGCGGTGGGCGGCCTGCGCCTGGCGGCCATGCGCCTGGAGCCCGACGGCGGCGGCCTGCAGCGCGCGGTCGCCACCGGCGAGTTTGAGGAGCTGGAGGTGGTGGCCGTCCCGACGGGCCGGCGCCCCTGCAACTGTTCATTAGGTCCCCCTGCAACACTGCTCTCTAAAAGAGCACCTGCATGTCTGGGAGGGACAGGCGTACGGCATTGGTCAAGGTGCACACACTTCTGGTCCGTTGGCCTGGGATCCTCACCGAGGCTCTCTGGACGGCAGCAATGGTGCTGGCTCCATGAGAGGCTGGAGAGCAATGAGCAAGAGGCTGAGCGGGTGAAACCCATCTCTACAGTAGGGCGGCCTGTGTGCTGCAGCCAGCGCCGCGCGATGTGTGATGTTGGAGTTCGCCTGAGCGGCATTCTGGCTGGCGCGCAGGCCGACATGGTGCTGTCCAGCATCGGCTACCGCTCCGTGCCGCTGGAGGGCGCGCCCTTCGACGCGCGGCGGGGCGTGCTGGTCAACAGGCGCGCGCGCGCTCCCCGCGCGGCCGGCGCCGCGGCGGCCCCTGCCCCCCCGCCTGGCTGCGCCAGGCCTTCATGAAGCTCGAGCCGTGCGACAGGGCACAGCTTGCGCACACACCACCCATTCCCCTATATGTTGCTTGCCCTGAAGCTGCCCGGTTTAAGCAGCAAAGGGACAGCATGTGCGACGGGGGGTGGACGCACTGTCTGCTCTCTGTGCAAGATGCGCACGTCTACCAAGGTGAAGTGAATGCAGGCACTTGGCGCCGTCCACTGCTTGTAAACCTGCTTGTAAAGCATGTCACCGTCCACTGCTTGTAAACCTGTTTGTAAAGCACGTCACTTGGTCACGGGGAGCGGCAGGGCTGGACGGGTGCTGGCCGCGGACGGCGCGAGCACAGAGCCGGGCCTGTATGCTTGCGGCTGGGTAAAACGCGGGCCCAGTGGCATCATTGGTGCGCTGGCTGCTCCATAACCAAATTATTAGATGCCAATCTGTTGCTGCAGTGTGTGACAAGGTATTGCGTGTCCACCAGTAGCATTTGTTAATTTGAGCGTACAGCAGGAAAAGAAGCAACTGTACATGAACAGCATGCGCCTGTTGCACGTTGGCCATCCCTAGGCATGGAGCGCCCCTGCTGGTGCACATGCTCCCAGACAGGCGCACATGTTGCTTACCAGCTGTTGACCACCGACCTGTCACGGACAAGGCCTGACACTTGCTCTGTCACCGCGCGCGGCAGGGACCAACCTGTTTGACGCCGACGAGACGGCGGCGGCCGTGGCGGAAGATGCTGCCGTGCTGCCGCGCGTGGCAGCTGCGACACCCGGCGGCGCCGGGCTGCGCCAGGCTCTGCAGGAGCGCGGGGTGCAGGCGCGCGCGCCTGCCGTGCAGCAGCCCCACAGCGAGCAGGGTGCCTGACTCTTGCCTGACTCATACCGACAGAGCATGAGCCAGCAGGCTTCAGGACATTGTATAACATGTGCGCTTGAGCTGGCAGTTCGCGCCTGATGAGGTTTGAGTTATGATCGGCCGCAGGCCGCAGCCCGAGTTGCTTTGCATGTGCGTCGTGCAGGCGGTAGGCTGCTTGCGCGTGCTTTTCATCTCAATCTTGGCTGTGCAGGTCGTAAGCTTTGAGGGCTGGCTGCGCATTGACGCGGCGGAGGTCGCGCGGGGCGCCGCGCTGGGCAAGCCGCGCGAGAAGCTTGTAGATGTCGCGGAGATGCTGGCGTGCTGCCATTGAGCGTGGCACGCTGGGAGCTGGGGCGGCGCTGAGCGTGATGACGCTGGCGGCCGCCTGTGCAATGCGCGTCACCGTTGCTGGCAAGGCCGCTGCATGTTGAGGTGGTCTGAACGTCAGCCGACGCGCTACACATGCCTGTGTCCTAGTTCCAACGATGCGCTGTCGTTGCTTTGGACCATACAGGCAGGAGGGAGTATAGGCAGGAGTGGCGGCATCCGGTATTGAACACCTTACATGGAGCCCGGAACATGCGTATACAGCTAGTTTTCTGAAGTGCGGCCCTCCAAGCGGACCAAGCGCTCGTAGCATATAACACCGTCATATATGCACTATGTCAGTAAATACTGCTGCAATGCCTGCATATAAACATTCCTGCCTGTCAAGCCCCTGCCTCCTGCCAGCCAGAAGCAGAGAAGGCACAACACAGGCCACCGTGCAAGTGGCACTCAAACGTGCAAAATGCAAGCGACGTCTGCTCGCAAGGACCGACCGTATCACTCCACATACTGGAGCATGCTTGCCTGGGACGTGACATCATACATGTCAGAGCAGCTTACCGTGCAAGTCCAGGTATTTACTTGTCCGGAACGCGATTATACATGTCAAAGCAGCTTTAATGTCGCCTCGCACCCTGGCAGCGAAAAGTATGACCCCAAATGAACAACAAAAGCTCAAGTTTGATAACTCCAGGAGACCAGCCACTGTCCAGCCTGTGGCAAAAAAAGCCCGCACTTCCAATAGAAGCTTTGCACTTCGAGCCCACGGCAGAACCCGTGGGTACTGCGGAGGGAGAGCTGAAAATGGATGTGAAGCAGCACGTCCGCGCCTGGTGCCCAAGCAGAGTGGGGCCCGCAGGGAGGACGCGGCAACACACTCCAGCCTCCCTCCTCGGAAAAAAAAAGTGGGGCCCGCTCTTTGGGGCCCGCTCAGCGGGAGCCTTGGCGGCACAAGTGCCTGTGCTCCTTGATGACCAGAACAGGCTCACCAGAAACACCGTTCAAAACACATGCGCCTGCCTCCTGATGCCTCCATGGAGAGCATGCACATACGCGCACACGCTGCCAGGCCCTGCACATGGCCGCGGCAGCCGGGGCTTGCGCAGCAAAGCCTCGGCGTGCCAGGCACAGGAGGTGCCAGAGCTTGTTGCTTCAGCGCCTTCACGTCGATGAGGCCGTGTTGGTCTGGGAGAACGTGTGCATCGTGCGCCCGTTCAGGTCCTGCAGGATGCGCGAGTCCGACTGGTAGCCGGCCGAGGTGCAGTACCTTCCCTGCGCGTAACCGCGTGACCACCTCTCAGTGAGCGCTCTTGGTGTGCAGGCAACGTGCAAAGTGCACTTGTGTTGTGGACAGCCCTTGCTGGGTGTCTTTCTGAGCAACATCATGGCAGCCGCGGCACTTTTGGGTGCGCATGCGGGACATGATATAGGGGTGTATGAAATAAGTGTGAGGGTAGTGGGAAACAGGAAGAGTGGTAGCGCATGCACGTGTAACTGGGGTACAGCAGCGTGCGCGGGTTTCTCGATAGGCTTGGGCGGCGAGCGCGCCTGCGGCGTCGTGGTGCACCCCTGGACGTGCGACATGGCGGCCCAGAACACCTCCAGCTGCGCGCTGGACACCTGCGACCAGCACGCGCGTTTGCGGCAGCCTCCAGCCGAACAGGAGGCGGGCGTACGCACTGCGCATGCGCAGCACCCGCGGGGGCGAAAGCACACACTTGTTCGTCAGTGCAGGCGTACAGACAGAGCATCCCGCCTGCAGTTTTCACATGATTGTGTATGGTGACCCCAGGCTGCTCGAGCGAGCGAGCATGGGCGCGGCATCGCACAAAAGCGTTGTCAAAAGCTGCGGCGGGGCGCGGCGCGGGGCGGCGCGGGGCGGCGTGGGGCGCGCGCCCGCAGCGGCTTGATGAAGCTGGTCCAGAGCACGCTCTCCGAGCAGGGCGGCGTGGTCAGGCTGCCCCTGCGCGTGCCGGGCGCACACGCGTCAGACCACAGGGCCGCGTACCACATGTCAGCTACACAGCTACACATTGACATCGATTGGTCTCCTGCTCAAATGCCGTGCTTTAAACCATGCACACGAGCGCCCTGTGCGCCGAGCAAACGGGCTGCAGAGGCACCTGATCGGGCAGCGGCGTGCAGGCAGCCTGGCGCACACGGCTGGCCATGCAGAGGAGCCCTGGGCGGGCTGTCCTGGAGTACTCAGCTGGGCAGATGCATGGGGTGGGGCGGGCACTGCTGGCTGTGCTGACATCCTCTGGGCGGCATGGCGTGGGGGCGGCTGAGAGCACGCCAGAGATGCGAGGATGCAGGTCACACAGCAGAAGCATCGCAGCGTTCCTGATGCGCGAGCACGGCGTGACTTAGCGTGGGGGCGGCGAGCGGGGCCGCACATGTAGGAAATATAGGAGCGGTCCGAAGGGATGCCGCCCAGCAGGTCGATCGTTACGTTGCCGGGGACATACGTGCATGCCTGCATCATCCGCAGTCTTTATAATTGGTGGCAGACACGCTCTTGCATGCAGACGGATAGGCGCGGCCAGTGCAACAGAAGGTTAACAGCTGATGGCTGCCGGTCCGCATTTGCAACGCCTCTCCAGGTTCAGATACCCCGGCAGCCAACCTGCCCTGGGACCTGGGAGTCCCGCACGGGCTCTGCGGTCCCTGTGCACGCTCATGCTTGCACCTTGTAGGACGGGCCGCCGCGCGCTCCTGCGCCGCTGGCGGCGAGCGTCTCTCGGCGCGCGGGCGCGCGGGCGCGCGCACCGGGGCTGGGACTTCCTACAGCGAGAGAGGCTGATTCATGCAGCCTGGGGACCGCAACGCCCGCGCGCGCACCGGGG
>JAABUX010005786.1_pt1 | contig 15051 bp, 19 predicted proteins | sample 5561851 | NCBI WGS metagenome assembly JAABUX01 (sample SAMN10711883, study PRJNA513361) | rock metagenome | isolation source: Antarctica rocks | place: Antarctica: Victoria Land, Richard Nunatak red sandstone | collected 2016-01-03 | reverse complement strand
GGTGGATCCTCGATCAGTACTTGCTCGATCTTCCAGGTCGGGCGGAATTCCAGGTCGCGCTGCTCGCAGATTATCCGAGCAATGTAGAGCTCTATCCTAAGTGGCCGGCGTGGTTGCGCGAGCACCGCCGCCTCTGTTTGTCGCGTGGGGTTCCCGCGATCCAATCTTTAACGAGGCCGGTGCATTAGCGTTTAAGAGTGACGTGCCTGACGCGGGAATTCACCTGTTTGAAAGCGGACACTTTGCACTCGGCGAGCGCCCCGAAGAATACGCGGCGCTGATCAAGGAGTTCGTTTCACGACCGCGCTGATGTAACGTCGCATCGCCCGTGGGGACGCGCTAAGTCCTACAGCCGAAGACTCAGATTCTCTGGCTGCGGGGTGTGAAAGCTGACACCACGCTCATGCAGCCAAAGAAGAACTTCCTGTAGGCGATGTTCCGCCACCGAAGGAGGTACTCCATCGACGTTAAGGAGACTGTCGAAGCTGTTGGTAGGCAATCCGAAACTCCGCCTCAAGTTGAGGAAGCAGTGACGTCGCGGATGCCGGAACTATGGCCGATGGTCGTCTGATAATAGCTGTCGTTCCAATCCACGATCGCCTTCGCGTCGAGCCGCGCATGTAGCCACGCTGCTACCGGCGCGAGTCAATCGACGTGGATTATCGACTTTATCGTGTTGACGCAAACTGGAGTGCCTGTCGATTCGCTAGGACAAGGCGGTCCAAGTGACAATTCTTATAGCGGCATCATCGTTCCAACCAAGATAGCCACACAGATTCCGGTTCTTAAACAGCCCGGCATCGCGCCTAATGACGCTAGCGCGTCGATCGCTGGTGGGGAAGTTGACAACTATCCGTAAGTCGCGCTTCTCAACTGGTCGCGGCCGGCAATGTGGTTTGGTAAGCGCCAGGGTAAATAACAACCTCGCATATCACGCAGCTGCTGCGATCCTTACGTGCGGTTCGGTCAAGCTGGCATCGACCACGCAGGCCGTCGCTTGATCCTAGATGCGCTAATTTTTCGACATTGGGGTCGACAACCGCTCGGAACGTTACTTGTCGTTGCGGCGATTGCTCTCGCGGTGGCGAGCAAAATCGTTGTGGATCTCACGAGGACGTTCGCCGAGCGTGCAATCCGTGCGAGCATACTCGGCACGTCAAGTGAAGCGGCGCTACAGATCGTCGCGATAGGCGGGTTCGTCGATCGCGCCCTCGTGCCGCGCGTTGCGGAAGTGCCTGGCGTTGCGGAAGTGCGGCCCGCGATTAACGGCAACGTCATGCTGCGAGCGCCGCACGATGAGCTAGGCCGCATCGTGCGGCTGCAAGGCGTGGACGCGCTGCAGGCGTTTCCGGGCTCGGATGCACTTCGCACATACAATCCATCGAGCGGCTTCTCGGAACACTGCTACGCGGTACTCGTGCTCGCGGCTCACGGGACCGGACTACGATGAGTCGACGAAGCGATTCGCGCATCCGCGAGCAGCACGCTGCTACTCGCGGATGAACCGAGCCCTCGCCCCTTGAGAACGAACGGGATTCAGCGATCGAACCCGTCCGGCGGCGTTAGTCCGGTGAAGTCGCCGATGACCACGGCGGAGTACGGGGCGTTGAGTTGATCGAAGCCGGTTCCGGCGACGCCGATCTCCCTTGCACGAACACGATCTGGCCCACACGGTTCACCGCGATGACCTGGTCGTTGAATTGATCGCTGATGAGCGTCAGCCCGTCGCGCAGCCGCACGGCGCGTTTTGGGAGCGGCATTTTAATACTCCCCGGGCGGTTCACGGTGGAGAACAGAAACACGAGTTGCTTACTGGCATTTATCTCAATGATGCGATTGTTATTCGAGTCGGTAATCAACGTGTTGCCGTTGAGCAGTCGGCTTGCGAATGCGGCACCGCTAAGAATCTTGGTGTTGAGGGGGTTCCCGTACGACCAGACAATCTCATGTTCACGATTGACTTCGATCACGCGGTTATTGTTCTCGTCGGCGATCAAAATGTGACCGTTCGCCAGCAGTTCAGCGCTGTTCGGATTGCTCAATTGATTGAAGCCGGAGCCGATGACTCCCGCTCGTCCGTATTGCCACACGACCTTGTGCGTAATCAACTCGACTTCAATGACCCGTTCGTTCCCTTGGTCGACGATGAGGATGTGCCCGTTCGGCAGGAAGACGTTGAAGACGGGCGAGTTCAACTGGTTGAAGCCCGAACCGGCAACGCCCGCGACGCCATACTGCCAGATAATTTTCCCGCGGTGGTCCACGATGGTGACCCGATTATCGGGACAACCTTGCGGGCACGTTGGCTCGCTTCCCGCGGGCGCACCCGTGCCCGCGATTAGCGTAAACGGCCCAACCCGCTCAGCATCGTTTGGCCCTACGATCGAGTTGGGTCCCGCCACGCTCGAACCGTCGCCGAAATGCCAAAGAATCTTATGAGTCGTATCGATCACGACAACGCGATTGTTGAACTGATCGGTAACCAGGGCGCGCGGCTGCCGCGCTTCCCTGTCGTTCGGCGCAGCCATCGCGGTGGCTGCGAACGCATGATTAGAGACGGCTGCGTTGGCCCTTGCGGTAGTGTCGGCCGTGAGCGCCAAAGTGGCGACTCCCGCGGCCAGCACGGTGGCATAAACAAGACGTGAAGACTTCACCGATCCCCTCCTGCAACGAAGGACGGGACGACCGTATCTAGCAAAGATGAAGGAACTCTGAAGCCGCTCGAATCGTACTGCTAGTGTAGGCCGTCAAGCAGATTGTAGATTCTGAAGTTTCTCGCGGGCACGTGTTTCCGCTTCCGGATTTGATGTACCACGGCCCCTGGACCACGACGCCGGCGGTCTGCAAATCTGCAGTTCGAGGTAGTCCAGCTCCTTTCGGCTGCTGGCGTCAAAATGCTGGTGATCGACGAAGTTCACCACGTGCTGGCGATGCTCAAACAAAGGCACTTCCTCAACGTGATCAAGTATTTGGGCAACGAGCTACAAATTCCGATCGTCGCCGTCGGTACCTACGACGCGTTCAATGCCATCCAGACAGATCCGCAACTGGCCAACCGGTTCGAGCCGGCATTGCTGCCGCGCTGGGCGATGACTGAGGACTATCTGCGCTTACTTGCCATTTTCGAGGTAGTGCTCCCGCTTCTTCGTCCCTCGGGACTCACCGAAACCACCTTAGCCCAGAAGATCCTAAGCCTTACGGCCGGCACAATCGGCGAGATGTCCGCATCGCTGACTCGCGCAGCCTTAAGCGCCATCGACTGCGGCTCGGAACAGATCACAAGCGTCTCCCTCGACGCGTGCGGGTACACATCACCGCGTTAACGGCGTCAACCAAAATCGGTTGCCTTCTAGGCATGTATTAAGCGCCCCGAAACGGCTTTCAGAGAGAATCGGCGGCCGGCCGCCTGACGCCAAAATGCCCGATCCCACAGGGTCAAAGCTGTAGTTCATGCCGCGCAGCCGTTCGCCGTCAGCGACCTCAGGCGCCTTCGGCCCACGCGTGGATTCCTTCGCGTAGGCCGTAGTAGACGATCAGAAGACCGGCGAGGGGATCGGCCCACCACCATCCCAGAGTAGCGTTCGACACGAGACCGAGGAGCACCGCAAACGCAAGAATCGCGTCGATCAAAGTGACGCGCGCTTCCGTAGCGAGAACGACGTTTTCGAGTTTTGCGCCCGCGTCACGCTTCCCGTAGGCGAGCGCGAGCATTGCGACGACCGTTAAGGCCAGCCATGCAATGCCGGCTGGCGACGGATTCGGGTGGACCTTGACTGCAAGAACATACGTCGATTGCACGAGCACGTAGATCGCGAGCGCAAAGAACGCCGCTCCCATGAGACGGAGCGCGCGCCGCTCACGCGTCTCATCGGCGTCGTTCAACTGCCACACCACGACGACGGAGGCAAAGATCTCGATGAGTGAATCGAGACCGAAGCCGGCAAGCGCTACGGACCGTGCCGCAAATGCAGCGAAGAGCACGACCACGACCCCGACCACGTTCCAGCCAAGCGTTAGATATTCAAGGCGCAGGCCGCGCTGGAGCAGCTGCGCTTTCGTTAATGCGTCCATCGCCGACGCCTATTTGGATGGAAGGAAACGACCCTGGCTTCTGACACAAAGGCCTCTAACCCCCAAGGCTCGGTGAACTCGAGCGGCTCCATAACACGTAGGGCTTCGGGCGCGATTCGGCAGTGATACGCGCGTTGAGTTCGGCTTTTGAGAGCACTCGCTTTATGCTCGGACTTGCTCGATGGCTAGGAGAACGCCGAGCCCAATAAACGCGATGCCAGCACCGACCCCCGCATACTTCGCCGCGCCGCGACCGAGGCGTCGCCCAAAGGTGACGCCCACGTACGCGACAACAAATGCCTGCCCCGCGATGACGACGAGGGTCGCCAAGACGGGGAGATCGCTCGCGGCAAGCGGAAAGCCGACCGCGAGTTCGTCCGTCGAAATCGCAAAGCCGGCAAACATCATCGATTGCAGAGACGTGAAGCTTAACTTCTCCGCTTCTTCCTCGCCCTCGCTCGCCTCGCGCAGCGCACGGATCCCGACGACGATCAAGACGACCGACCCCACGTAAACGGCCCAGGTGGTGTACTTTTCCGGCACGATCAGCGCGAGCGCCGCACCGATGGCCGGCATGGTTCCCTCGAAGAGTGCGCACACGAGGGCAACGCGAAGCGGCGCAACACCGCCGCGCAAACCCAGCGCGATCGCAAGCGCCAAGGTGTCCAGTGCGAGCGGAACGACGAATGCCGCGATACGGCTTGTCTCGCTCGTCACCTCGAGTCCGCATCGCTGCTGGAGCCCGCCGGAGGTGCTAGAAGTGCGTAGGCGCCCTGCGTGACGACGGCATCTCCTAGGTGGAGATTTCCCGCGGTGAGCCAGGTGCGTCCCGACGCTTCAACGGCAATTCTTACTTGCACCGGCTCAAAGCGATCGCCGGCTTTGCGGAAGACCTGGGTGACGCCTGTCGTCGGATCCGCCACAATCGCAGCACTCGGGACATACATTCCTTGACGCGAACCGACGCGAACCGACGCCTTACCAAAGGCTCCGGGACCCAGCGCGATTCCGGACTTCGTAAGGTCGATGAGGACCGGCACCGTTCGCGAGTCGACGCTATGCGCAGGATTGATCGCGATAACGTTTCCGCTCGTCGTCGCTTCACCACCGACGCTCGCCTCTGCGGTGTCGCCGGGATGCACGCGTTGCGCATCAGCGGGTGTGAACTGCGCGGTGAAGACCGCGCTACCCGACGGCAACAGACCGATAACAGGACTGGCTGGGTCGACGCTCTCGCCTTGCTGGTGAAGACGTGCCGTGACGACTCCGTCGAAGGGCGCGCGCAGCACCGACGTTTCGAGTTTCTGCCGCGCAGCGGAAAGCTGCGCTTCGGCTTGCACGACGCCGGCTCGCGCAACGGCGAGATCGGGAGCCCATGGTGTCCGCTGCGCAGACTGCTGCTGCTCGAGAACGCGCAGTGCCGCCGCGGCCGCGGCGACATCGGCCTGCGCCGAATCGACATCCGTTTGGGCCGCGATGCCGAGGCGCAAGAGCTGCTCTTGGCGCCCGAGTTTCGCCTTCGCAACGGAAAGTTGTGTGTCGGCAGCGGCGATTTGCGCGTCTGTCTGTGCGAGCTGCTGCGGCCGCGAACCACCGGCTACTTTCGTGAAGCTCGCTTGAGCGGCCGCAAGTCCGGCTTCCGATTGAAGCACCTCGGCTTCGAGGGGACCCGGATCGAGGCGCGCGAGGGCCGACCCCGCCGCCACGTGTTCCCCAACCGTGACGCTGACCGACGCGATGCGTCCGGCTTGCGGAAACGCGAGGGACGCTTGTCCATTGGCGCCGCCGCCGACCGTACCGAAACTCGCCGAGCAGGCACGCCCGTCGGCACCACGATGAAACGCAACACTGCGTCATCGCAAGCTTCGAGCCGGGCGAACGGTGGTTCTACGATTACCGCCAAGACGGCTTCATTCATGGACCGGCGCTGGCTGAACCGCGGTGGCATCCGGTAAATCACCCAGCGCCCGGTCCGCCCGGGCAGGTCCCGAGCGATTGGCGCTCGCGCTTGAATCCGTGACTCCGACTCCGACTCCTTCGAACGCTCGCACCCACGCTTGAGGAAAGGAAGAGCCCGTGCAGCCCGATGGCGCGCTGAGTTTTGCCGCTAACATCCGCCCGATGTTCAGCGACATGGACGTCGACCACATGATGAAGGCGATGAACTTGGGGAACCGCGAGAGCGTGTACGAGCACGCCGAGGCGATCTATGACGCGGTATCGTCGGGGCACATGCCGCCGTCCGCGAGTGGGGAACCGCGCTGGACCGCGGAAATGTGCGCGCGATTCAAGGGATGGTGGGAGCAGGGCGGTCCGGAGTGACGCAGCGGAACGAGCGTACCATCGCCCCTTTAGCGACGGGTCGTTATGACCGGTTCGAAACGCCGGTCCGGCACGAGCCACATGACAGCGACCGCGACGTACAGCGAGTCGGCGACGTACGGGACGAAGAACGAAAGGACCAGGGAACCGAGATAGAGTCCGAGGGAAAGTTTGCCTTTGAGATCCGCCTCCACCGCCTGAGCGAACGCCGTATCGGCACCGTTGACCCGGCAGAGCGTTCGTTGCAAAACAGAGTACCCAACGGCGCACATCAAGAGAACGAACCCGTACGCCGCGGTCGGTCCGCCTTTGGTGGGGTTCTCGCCGAGCCACGTGGTCGTGAAGGGGACCAGCGAGAGCCAGAATAGGAGATGAAGATTAGCCCACATCGCCGCGGCGTCGATACCCTCGCTCGCACGAAGCATATGGTGGTGATTGTTCCAGTAAATGCCGATGAACACGAAGCTCAACACGTAGGCGAGGAAAGTGGGCACTGATGCTGCCAGCGCCGCGATCGTCGGAGTATGCGGAGCCCGCAAGTCGAGGACCATGATTGTGATGATTACGGCGATCACGCCGTCGCTGAACGCCTCGAGCCGGTCCGTCTCGGTCGAAAACCGGCTGGTCACTTGACCTTCGATGCGAGCAATGCATCAGTCTTAACGACACACACGTCGCGTACGTTGAGAAATACGGGGATCTTCTGTAACGTGTTCTGGACCGACCTACAAGCCATACGCATTTCGTTGTAATCGCCGCGCCGACGTGCCTTCGAGGAAAGATCAAGAACGCGAATGAGCAGTAACACTGCGAGAAATAGCCACCGCTGGCCGGACATCGAAATCTCCCGCTGGGCCGCGACAAAGAGAAGCCTCCACCTCTACGTGCAGATGCTCGGCAAGATTCGCGTCGCGCTCTCTCCGGCTCAACCGAACTGGATGTTCACGCCGCTGCTGTTCACGGCGCACGGTTTCACGACGGGTGCGATCCCATGCAATGGCGTCTCGGTTGAGACATTGCTCGACGTTTTTGCTTCCGAAATCGTCGTGCGGACCAGCACGGGCGACGAGCGGCGACTCGCGTTGCTGCCGCCGCGCAGCGTCGCCGACGTGTATCACGCCTTGCACGCGGCCCTCGAGGAACTCGACGTGCCGTGCGTCATTTCGCGCATCCCGCAGGAGATGCCCGATACGACGCCGTTCCCCGACGATAGGCGCCCCGCCGCGTACGAGCCCGAGGACGTACAGCGCTGGTTTCGCGCCGCCAAGTCGACGGCCGGCGTCTTCGAGGAGTGGCGGTCGCATTTCTTCGGACGCTCCGGCATCCAATTGTGGTGGGGGGCGTTCGATGTCGCGCTGCTCTTGTTTAGCGGAAGACATGTCGCGCCGCCCGCCGACCGCGGGTACCTCATGAAGTACGATCTCGACGCCGAGCTGATGAATGTCGGACTTTATTTCGGGGACGAGAAGACGAAGCCGTTCTACTATGGCTACATCTTCCCGCAACCGGCGGACGCGCCGACCAGCCCGATTGCGCCCACCGAAGCGTCCTGGTCGACGACGTTCAACGAGTGGGTTCTTCCGTACGACACGGTCCGCAACGCGGCAGACCCTGATGCAGTGATCCGAACGTTCCTTGACGCCGTCTATGAGCTTTGCTTCAGCAAGGCCGGCTGGAACCGGAGCGCGTTCACGTACGAAGCCCCCAAGAAGATCGTCGGCGATACCCCAACCCGATGATCTCCAGCAGCGGGGGATCGTCGTAAAGGGTAGCGGCCGCAACGTACCAGCACGATCCCGCTGCTGCGCTGGCCCGTTACCCGCTTGATACTCTCGATCGGGATCTTCTTCTTCGCCGCGTTCGTGATGAACCCGCAGCCGGAGCGAGTGCCCGGCGAATCGCCAGCAACGCCCGCCGCGGCCGCCCGCCGCCGCAGGGATTCGCGCGACGTCGCGGGGTCCAGTCGCGCCTCCGTCAGCCGTCGACGTAGTCGAAGGTGCGGACGACCGGTCCGGCCGCGCTCACGGCGGCCAGCCAGCGTGCAAGTTCCGCAACCGCGCGCAGCGCGGCGCTCTGACATCCCGCCGGCAGCCGCGGCACGTACAGCTCGCGCCCCTTCTTCCGCGGGTTCGTTCTTGGCGGCCGCGATGTCACGCCGTCCACGCCTGCAGCCGCATCACGCTTGAGCCAGTGATACGCCTTCGAGAGCAGATCCTCATCGACGTGCTGGAGCAGCGCGGTGAATCGTTACTTACGATTTACCCGTGCTATTTGCCGTAGACGATCGAGTCCCGGTGACACGCTTTCCCGACCCTGCGTTCGGCGCATGGTGGACGCAATCGCCTTTCCCTTGGTCTCGGCCCTTGGCTCCATCGACTCCGCCGTCGATTGCTCGACATTTGTTCGCCGACTTCTTCGCTACTATGGCCGAGTCTCAACCTCACGACCGTGCATCATCGGCTACAGCTCATCGCTTTCCCGATGCGGACCAATGCCGTTCTATGGTCAGTCGCGAGGCCTCCCGGTTCCCGTTAGGAGCTTCTGCACATGCCAGGTTCTACGACAACGCGGGGCCACTTGGACACTTGCGATAGCGTGCCCAAGTGTATTACCTTCCGAGTTGAGAACCTCGTCAGCGCCCCGGGTATCCCCTCTTTCGCGGCTCAATGGCTGGCCTATGCATCCCTCTACCGACGCTTCGCGCCCGGTCTCACGAGCGGCCGCGCACGGCTCGAGGTCGATGTGGTTCGTGATCGGCTGGTCCATGAGCACGACGATAACGAGAACCCTTGTCATTGACGCACTGAAAGCTGCGCTGCAAAACCGCCGGCCGCCAACAGGGACTCTGTTCCATTCGGACCGAGGAAGCCAATACGCGAGTACGGACTTCGGTGATATACTCGACGCGTACGGGATGATGCCCAGCATGAGCGGCAAGGGCGAGTGTTGGGACAACGCTGTTGTCGAAAGCTTCTTCGGATCGATGAAAAGCGAACTCGGCGACCCTGTGTGGGAAAGTCGAGTGATCGCCCGCGCAGCTATATTCGACTATATCGAAATCTTCTATAACCGCGTACGGCGTCATTCGACGCTCGGTTACCTCAGTCCAGAACAATTTGAGTCGACGCTGCCGAACGCAGCTTAACCCCTGTAAGGAATACCGGGACAAGCTCAGTAGAACGGATCATTCACTCACATGACGGCGGAGCTCGCTCGCGAAATCGATGAGATCGCTGGGCGATAGGCGTTGGCAGCCGGTGCGATCGACTAGCTGGTCCTCGACATCGTTCCGGTGCTGCTCCACAGTGGCGAGCTTCTATTCGACGACGTAGCGGATCCCGGGCTCAAGCCGGTTGATGTCATCCACTCACCTTATGCGATACACGTCGGCTATATCAAAGCAATGTTGGAAGTCGGCGCGACGACCGGCTGAAGACGAGCAGATCCACCGGCGATCTAAAAATCGAGCGAAAAATGAAGTGCGAGGGCGGCACGACCGTCTGCGGTGATGCGTAAGGAACGGTTCATACGGTTACGCTCGACCCAGCCTCGCTCGATGAAGCAGTCACGGACGGCGGCGCCAAGCGATCCGGCCAGATGCGGACGCCGTTCGGTCCAATCGCGGCATTGTCGCGCGAAGTGACGCCGATGCAATCGAGCCGCATCGACATCGACGCCAAACGAGGCAAAAATTGCGTTCCCGGAACGAGTAAGGCGAAAATCGCGCTCGCCAGCGACGCTGATCGCACGACGACGGATGAGCAATTCCGTAATTCCGACGCCGAGCCGTCCGGCGAGATGGTCGTAGCACGAGCGCGCGATACGCATTTCTCCGGCGACGATGTTCTGCGTTAGCGCAACGATCGTCGCCGGCTTTGCAAGGGTCGCGAGCGCTTCGAGCGCATGTCCGACATCGGCATTCGCGAGGCGATAGAAGCGGAGGCGCCCCGACGGTTCGACCATCAGCAAACCGCCGTGGACGAGTTTGGCGAGATGCGCGCTCGCGGCCGTCGGCGACACGCCGGAGCGGTACGCCAGTTCGCTAGCCGACAAGTGCCGACCATCGAGGAGCGCCAAAAGTATTGCCGCGCGAGCCGGATCGCCGATCAATGCGGAAACCATCGCGACGTTCGGATCGGGGGAATGCCGTATCATGCGTTTGTTCGTAGGCATCGCTACAATTCTACACCAGCGTCATTTCACGTGCCAGTGAAATGTGCCGGCTAAGGGGCGTCCGGTACGATTCACCGGCACGTGAAGTGACGGCGGGCGATGATCGATCCACCATGTTTTCCGTCTTTTTTGAAGTCGTGCCTCGCGCCGGGCATTTCGATGCCTATCTTGCAAACGCCAAACTGCTCAAGCCGGAGATCGAGCGCATCGACGGCTTCATTGACAACGAACGCTTCGCCAGCCGCTCGTATCCAGGACGTATACTCTCGCATTCGACGTGGCGCGACGAGAAGGCGCTGGTGCGTTGGAGAACGCTCGCCGTCCATCACGAGATCCAAGAAAAGGGGCGCTTCGAAATCTTTTCAGACTATCATCTTCACGTCGGCGAGATCGTCACCGACACGCACGTGCCGGCCGGTCAACGCTTGGACCAGCAACGGTTCGATTTTACCGAAACCGGGACTGCAAAATATCTGACAATCCTCGAGGTACCCGCGGGCGTGCCGTTCGCCGAGCCCCAACCAGGGACGCCGGGCTTGGTGGAATTCGACTGCTATGAGAGCATCCACCATGCCGGCAACGTGTTCGTCTTGTCAGCGTGGATCGACTTACCGCAGCAGCCTTCACCAACTCCGGAGGGCGTGCGCCGCCGCACAGTTCGCGTTATTCGCGAGTACGGAATGTTCTCGCGCTCCGAGGCACCGCAGTACTACGCCGACGTGGCGGCCGTCGAATGAATCCTGAAAACCCGCTGTCTGCCGTTACGGCCCAGGACCCCTATCCGTACTACGCTCGTCTCGTCGCCGAACGCGCGCTCTATTGGGATCGCGACATCGAAATGTGGGTTGCGTCGAGCGCAGCAGCCGTGGAGTCGGTCCTGCGCAATGCCGCGCTTCACGTACGACCGCCCGCGGAACCCATTCCGGCGGCGCTGCTCGGAACCCCAGCGGGCGATATTTTTTGCCGCCTTGCACGCATGACCGACGGCTCGAATCACGTCCGCATGAAAGCCGCTCTGACGGTAGCTTTTGATGGCCGCGAAGCTTCGCGAACGTTCGACGTGCTAGCGCGACGCTGTGCAGACGATCTCTTGCGCAAAACATCGCCCGATGATCCCGAAGGACTGAACCGATTCGTCCTTGGACTCGCGCCGTTCGTCACGGCAACCCGGCTAGGCTGTTCGGAATCCGAGGCGTTGCAAATCACGACCATCGCAACTGATTTCGTACGCTCGATTTCCCCGGCGGGAACTCCCATCGATGCTGAAGTCAGCGCTCGCGCGAGCACGGAACTGATTGCTATCTTCCGAACGATGCTCGAATCTCGAAGCGACGGCGGTACGCTATTCGCGCGGTTGAACTCTGCTGCACGCGAATACGACATCGGCGATGACGCCGTGGTTGCCAACGCCATCGGTTTGATCTTTCAAAGTTACGATGCCACGGCGGGATTGATTGGCAATTCGCTCATCGCACGCGCACGTTACGCTGCCGGTGGTCCCGCGCCCGGCGAAAATTTCATTGCTGAGGTGGCGCGCCACGACGCACCGGTTCAAAACACGCGCCGCTTCGCTGTGGTGCCGACGTCGATTCTCGGTACTGTCGTCGTACCGGGCGAGGCGGTGCTCGTTGTGCTGGCCGCAGCGAATCGCGACTCAGCTGCGAATCCCGACCCAGATCGCTTCGAACCGCAGCGTGTGAACCGTCGAACGTACACCTTCGGTCTTGAAACACACGCCTGCCCCGGCTCCTGCATGGCGATTGCGATAACCCGCGCGGGCGTGGCCGCATTGCTCGATGCCGGCATCGAATCGGCACGCTTCGCTGCTGCACCGACGTATCGCAGCTCCCACAATGCCCGCGTACCAGACTTTTCGGTCGGGCAGCGCGTATGAGAAAGATTGGAATCGTCGGCGGTACCGGCTGGCGATCAACTGCAGAATATTATGCGATGCTCTGCGAGCTCGGCGACGCCGCAGCGCACGACGCGTCGTTCCCCGGCCTCGAAATCGTGATCGAATCACTCAATATGCAGACCGCGATTCGCGCGATCGGTCGCGATGGTGACGAAGCATCGTGGCGAACCTTCGATGCGTACCATCACGATGCGCTGGCGCGGTTAGAAGCGGCGGGCGCCGGCGTCGCAACCATTGCAAGCAATACACCGCATCACCGATTCGCGTCGATCGCCTCCGGCATCGCCATTCCGATCGTGAACCTCTTCGATGCTCTCGCTGCCGAGTGTGCGCGTCATGAATTGCCTCGTGTTTTGGTGCTGGGCACGGCGCTCACGATGAAATCGCCGCCGCTGCGCTCAACGCTCGCGGCGCACGGCGTCGAGGCGGTCGTTCCGGACGATTCCGGGCGTGCCGCAATCGTTGCGCTCATCGGAGAATTACAATCTGGTACGGCGGTGGACGCCGCCGCGCGCATTCAGGCGATCGGAGCCGGCGTGAGCGCGGTTTGCCTTGCCTGCACGGAACTTCCACTTGCATTTCCTGCTCAGCGCACATGCAGCACGTTCTTCTCCGGCGGTAACGCATTCGTCAAACACGCCTGCGGTTCATGTGAAGGCGGCATTTGAAATCGCGAGCGTTAGCGTTCCCGCGGCCGATAACCCGGCAACGGGCCTGTGTGTAAGCGCCAATCAACCAGCTTCACTTGACAGCCGGAAACCATTCGGTTACGCTCTAGCCGTAACCAAAAGGTTCCCATGAGGCCATTTGCTGTGACAGCCGCTGCCGCCCCCGACCGAGTGTTCAAAGCGTTGGCCGACCCAACGCGACGTGAAATATTGTCCCTGTTGCGCGGCGGCGGTTCGACGGTCGGCGAAATTGCAAGTAATTTCCGAATGAGCCGGCCGGCGGTTTCAAAACATCTGCGCCAATTGCGTGCTGCGGGACTCGTCGTAGATCGGCCTGTTGGTGCCACAAGAGTGTGCGAACTCAATGCCGAGCCATTGCATGTCGTCGACGATTTTGTTTCTCACTATCGATTGTACTGGCGAAGCAGCTTGAAGCGCTTGAAAGCCCACGTTGAGGAGAGTAGACGTGCCCCAATCTGAACGCCTGGCCGACATCGTCGAAAGTATTACGATCAAAGCGCCGATGACCACCATCTTTGCCGCGCTTACAGAGCCAGAGCAGGTGGTGCAGTGGCAGGGGAGTGAGGACTCGTATCGAGTTATCGAGATGAATTCGGACCTCCGCGTCGGCGGCGCCTGGGAGACGATCGGACTGACTTCGTCAGGCGGGCGTCGATGCGCGAAGGGCGTGTATCGCGTCGTCGACCCGCCGCGGTGCCTTGAAATGACCTTTTCTCACGACTTTGCCGGCCCCGAAGCGCCGATGCATGAGACAATGGTCCGCTACGATCTCGTGGAACTCGACGGCATGACGAATGTCACGATCACGCATTCGGGTGTCACGAATAAATACGAACGCGAAGGAATGGCGGAGGCTTGGGGTGCCATTCTCGGCTGGTTGGCTGCGTGGGCGAAACGCTAACCATGAGCATCTTCGAAAGGACACAGACCAGCTTGATCCTCAAGTGTTCCTGCGGCAGTGTCGAAATGAAAGCATTTGACGCTGCTATCACAAGCGCCGTCTGCTATTGCGATACTTGCCAAAGAGGCTCTCGAGAACTCGCGGCTCTGCCGAATGCTAGCTCTGTTCAGGACCTAGACGGGGGTACCGCCTACGTGCTCTACCGAGCGGATCGCGTCGCATACTCGAAAGGCGGTGAACTCCTGAGGTCGCTCAAATTCGATGAGACAGCGACAAGCCGCATTTATGCTAGCTGCTGCAACTCGGCGATGGTTATGGAATTCGACGATGCAAGACACTGGGTGTGTATATATCGAGCGCGCTTTCAAAGCGATGCCCCAGCTTTGGAATTTCGTATCTGCACAAAGTTCACATTAGAGACCGCCGAGATTCCCAACGACGTGCCAGGCTATGCGATGTATCCTCTTGGTCTCTTAGTGAAGCTGCTGGAGGCGAAGATCGCGATGATATTCAGCCCTCGCTATGCATCGTCAGAGGGACTGGCGAAGCGTTGAACCTTTCACTCGGTTCCGGAGCCGCCAGAAAAGCGTTATTGCGTTTGGACGAGCTGCTCTATAACCCTTCGGGAAGACTGAGCACGGCGAGTGATCACGCTAGCCGCGAAGTTTGATTTTCTCTCTAAGAGCCGGCCCCGGAAAACTGGACTGAGCGTTGAGTGGAGTCCTTGCCCACCGGCAGAGCGAATATGCTCTGCGATCGGAGCAAGAAATGCCCAAACGCCACGGCGCAACCACTCACCTTCCTTCAAGGCCAAGGTGGCTTTGGCGGCGATCAAAGGTGAACAGACCGTCGTCGAGATGGCCAGCCGCTACGACGTGCACCCGAATCAGGTCACGCAATGGAAAACGCAGCTGCTCAACGGTGTAGCCGGTGTATTCGACGGGCCGAACGAGGCCGCCGCGAAAGCTGGCCCTGACATC
>JAABUX010005785.1_pt1 | contig 15055 bp, 12 predicted proteins | sample 5561851 | NCBI WGS metagenome assembly JAABUX01 (sample SAMN10711883, study PRJNA513361) | rock metagenome | isolation source: Antarctica rocks | place: Antarctica: Victoria Land, Richard Nunatak red sandstone | collected 2016-01-03 | reverse complement strand
TCGAGGGCGGCCCCTCGCGCGAGTTCGGCCGCGCCAAGGCCCTGATGTACCGCGAGCCGGAGACGTGGCGGCTGTTGATGGATAAGCTCTCGGCGGTGGTGATAGTCTACCTGCGCGCGCAGGTCGCAGCCGGCGTCGACGTGGTGCAGCTCTTCGACTCGTGGGTCGGCGCGCTCAACCGGGCCGACTACCGCCGCTACGTGGCGCCGCATACGCGCGCGGTCTTCGACGCTATAAAGAGGATGGGCGTTCCCTCGATCCACTTCGGGACCGGCGCGGCCGCCCTGCTGGAGGATATGGCCGCGGCCGGCGGCGACCTCCTATCGGTCGACGCGCGCGTGCTGCTCGACGAGGCGTGGGCGCGGGTCGGCCCGGACAAGGGCATCCAGGGTAACCTGGACTCGACGCGGCTGCTGGCCGGTTGGCCCGCCACCGAGGAGGGCGCGCGCGATGTGCTGCGCCGCGCCAGGGGCCGTCCCGGCCACGTCTTCAACCTCGGGCACGCCATCCTGCCCGAGACCGACCCCGCCCTGCTCGCCCGGCTTGTCGAATTCGTGCACGAAACGACCGGGAACGCCAGCTCCCGACCAGCATGAGCTTATGTCGCCTGACGCCTATCGTGTTAGAGGTCGCGCCGGGTGAAGCTGCGCACGGAGAGGTAGAGCATCACGACGACCCAGGCGACGGCCCAGATGATGTAGGGCGTCGTGGGTGGCGCGCCCGCGACGACGCCCGTCTGGCTCGTGGCCCTGGCGATGCCGGTGAGCGCCGCCGGCTGCAAGTTGTACTGAGCGCCGTGCCACAACCCGTCGGTCGGCAGCAGCAGGCTGACCACTGTGCCGGCCGTCGTGATGTTGTTGTTCTGGAACACCGCGCCGACCTGGGTGATGATGCCGGCGATCCACGCGAAACCGAAGAGCACGAGCGCGATGATGCCGCCCGTGATCGACGGCAGGCGCGTGCTGGCCAGCAGGCCCAGCGTCAGGAGCACGACGGACTGCGCGATCAGGAACAGGATCGCGCTGGCCGGGTGAGGCGGCATGTACCCGGTGGCGACCTTGATCACGGCCAGTTCCAGCGCCCCGGCGACGGCCGTATACCCGGCCAGCAAGAGGGTCAGGCCGAGCCACTTGCCCAGCACAAAGTCGCCGCGCCGGATCGGGCGCGGTAGCATCGCCAGCACGAGGCCCGATTCGACGTCGGCGGCGACGGCGGGCGCGGCGAGGAAGGCGGCGCCCACGGCGAGCACGAAGTTGAACATAAAGGCCACGAGCAGCACGAGGCTGGCCGCGATCCCCAACACCTCGACGTGCGAGATCGTATGGCCCCCGCGCGTGATGGTCGGGATGCGCGAGAAGCCCCAGCCGGTGATCCCGATGATGACGAGGGTGAGGATGGCCACGGCGAGCAGCAAGCGTCGGCGCGCCGCCTCATGCAGGGTCAGGCGCGCGATGATCAGCAGCGGCAGCGACGGCGACGGCGACGGCATTGGTCCCCCCGAGCGGTTAGCGATCAGCTGTTAGTAATTAGCGATCAGTTGTTAGTCAGGCGGCCACCGAGAATGGCGAGGTGTACCCTGTTTGGACCGGCGGTCGGGCTCATCGAGCTCTTGCTCCCGCTGCTAATCACTAACAGCTAATTGCTAATCGCCAACAGTTGCAAAAAGCGATCTTCGAGCGATTGGTGGCGCGGCTCGACGGCGTAGACGCGGCCGCCCAGGCGCACGACCTCGGCGACGAGCAGGGGCACGTCGTCTTCGTCCAGGCCGCGCACGACGTACCAGCCCTCCTCGCGCCAGACCTCGCCGAAGCGGGCCAGCGCGTCCTCGCCGGCCCGCGAAAGCCCCACGACGCGCAGGCGCACCACGCCCGTCCCGCCGAGCACCTCGCCCATCGTGCCCGTGGCGATGACGCGCCCGAAATTGACGATAGCCACGCGGTCGCACACATGCTCGACCTCGGTCAGCAGGTGCGAATTGAGGAAGACGGTGGCGCCGCGCCGCTTGAGCGCGTGGATGATCTCGCGCACGTCATGCCGGCCCACCGGGTCCAGGGCCGAGGTCGGCTCGTCGAGCAGCACGAGGTCGGGGCGACCGAGCAGGGCCGCGCCGAGGCCCAGGCGCTGCTGCATGCCCTTGGAGAACGCGCCCACGCGATCTCCGGCGCGCGCGGCAAGCCCGACGGTGCGCAACGCCTCGTCGATCTCGGCGGCGCGATCCGCGCGCGGCACGCCGGCGAGCGCGCAGTGCAGGGCCAGCGCCTCGCGCGCGGAGAGCCAATCCTGGTAGCGGAACAACTCGGGCAGGTAGCCGACGCGGCGCCGCGTCTCGCGGTCGCCGAGCGGGGCGCCGAGCAGGAGACCCTCGCCCCCGGTCGGGCGGGTCAGCCCGAGCAGCAGCTTGACGGCCGTGGTCTTGCCGGCGCCGTTGGGACCGAGGAAGCCGAATACCTCGCCGCGCGGCGCCGTGATGGACAGCCCGGCGAGGGCCGTGGTCGTACGGTATCGCTTGACGAGGTCGATCGTCTGGATGGCGGGCGTGGAGGCCGGGGTTTGTTCCCCTGCCTCCACGCGGTTTCGGCCTCCTGTCACAATAGCCATTATACGGCCTCAGCGCGCGTGCAGCGCATTGGCGACGGCCACGACCTGGTCCTGGGTGAGGGCGCCGGCCACGGCATAGACGGCGCCGTCCTTCTGCCAGATGATGCCGCTGCCGATGCCTGTGTTGTCCCCGACGACCAGGCTGTCCGCGCCGTCCTGCAAGGTGACGTGCTGCGCGTTGAAGCGGTCGACCGGGATCGGGATGGGCAGCGTCGAACTCGGGTCGCCGATACTCTTGATCTCAGCGGCCACCTGTGACGAGACGCCGGGCTGGCGCGACAGATAATCCTCGAGCTCGACCACCGTGACGCCGTTCGTCGTTGTCAGCCGCGGCCGCGGCGCCTGCACGACGACGAGGCTGGGGATGGACGTCAGATCGCCGCTCCCCGCCGCCGCGGCCCGCGGCCTGATATCCTTGCGTACCTGCGCGACGGCCGCCTTGCCTCCGTCACGGGCCTGTGGGGCCGGCGCGCCGCGCGGGGCGGACGCCGGGTTGTCCCCGCCGTTGGCCGGGGCGGCGCCGCCGTAGGTAGCCACGACGATCGGCCCGACCGAGAGGCGCAGGGCGCTGCCGTCAAGCCCCGCGGGCATGTCCGGTAGCGTCTTGCCGGCCTTCGCCGCGGCGGCCCGCGCCCTAGCCGCGTCGAAGGTGAAGGAGGCGATGCCCCGTGACATGACGCTATAGGTCACGGTGCTGGGGACCCCCGCCGGGAGCGTGGCGGGCGTGAACACGGTCAGGCCAGAGGCGTGCGCGGCCTCCGCGGCGCTCGCATAGGACTGAGTAGTCGGGTTCTGTATCGCGGCCATCGTCCCGTAGGAACTCAGGTCCGGCAGGTCGCGCAGGCTCTGCAGGTCGCCGCTCGTCACCGGGACGGCCGTGAACTGCTGCGGCTCGAAGATGGTGAGGACGCTCGCGGCGAGCGAGCCGGCGGGCGTGAGCGCGAAGGCGCCGGCGAGGGCCGCCGCCGCGACGAGGGCGCCGGTTGGCCGCGCCAGCCGGCGCGCGCTCGTGTTGTACTGGTACATGGGTGTTGTCCTTTCAAGAGGGCGTCGCCAGGGGAGCCGTAACCCCGTCGCACGGGGCGCCGGCTCGGCGGCGAGGCGTTGTCGTATGGTGTGTAAAGCGGGGACAGGGTCGACGCGCGTGGCCGGCGCGGCCAGCAGACCCGACGCCGCGCGGGCGTCGGCCGCCACGAGCGCGTAGGTCCTCTGGCAGCGCGCGCACGCGGCGAGGTGCGCGCGATCCGCCGCCGCGACCGCCTCCGGCTCGTCGTACAGGCGGCGGATCGCGCCGTCGTCGAGGTGTCTCACAGGGTCATCTCCTTTCGCAGGGTGGCCTCGGCGCGCCGGAGCAGCGTGCCGATCTGTCCCACGTTGACACCGAGGGCCGCGGCGGTCTCGGCATAGCTCAGTCCACTATAGCGCAGCGCCAGCACGGCAGCGCTCTTCTGCGGCAGACGGGCGAGCGCCCTGCGCACCTCGCCCTGCCGCTCCTCCCGTTCGATCACATGCGCCGGGTCAGGAGCGCCGGCGTCGTAGAGGCGCTCGTGCGCGCCGAACTCGGCCTTTTCGCGTTGTGCGCGGCGGCGCCGTCCGCGCACGACGTTGAGGGCGGTGTGGACGGCGGCGGCGTGCAGCCACGGCCGCGCGTGGGGGACGGTGTGACCGGCGCGCAGGTCGCGCGCGTAGGCCCGGTGGAACTGCACGAAGACATCCTGCGCCACGTCCTCGGCCTCGTGGGCGTCGGCCAGCACGCGCGAGGCGATGGCCACGACCGTGGCGTACTCCGCCGTGAAGAGGCGCTCGAAGGGATCGCCCACGCCCACGCCTTGCACGTCTCGCACACTCTGCACGTCTCGCACGCTCCCGTACGTCCCTACCCGCACCGACATTGTACGTCGCGCCCCCTCCCACACCGTCCTCTGATAATAGAGCACCACGGTGCGCCGGGATGTGACAAGAGAAAGTGATCAGCCGGTAGCGGCCAGCTATCAGCCGTCGGCTGATAGCTGGCCGCTACCGGCTACCGGCTACCGGCTACCGGCTACCGGCTACCGGCTACCGGCTACCGGCTACCGGCTACCGGCTACCGGCTAACAGCCCGAGCACGCGTGCGAAGTCGTCGTCGGCCGCGATACGGTTGTGGCGCTCGACGCCGCAGCCCAGGCAGCGGTGCACGACGGCGTGCTCACCCCTGGCGCGGGTAAACGCGCCGGCGGGCGCCATCAGGGCGCCGCAGTGGCTCGCGCGATCCCCGGGGGTGCGGTCGTCCACGTGCCGGGAATAGAGGCAATAGGGACAGTGGTTGCGATGCTTGCCGCCGTAGGGGATCGGCCCCACGACGACTTTGCAGTGGCGACAGCGGAACGTCTGCTGATCCGGACGCGACCACGCGGGCCGCTCGCGACTCTCTCCGTCCTCGCTCCTGCCATATCGGTATGTCCTGGACAAGGGGTGGTACTCCTGGCTCTGTCGCCGCCGTCGCCCGCGAGCGACAGCGGGGGGAAATAGATGGCTATCTCGACAAGGAACAGGACCCACACAATGGCGGCTAACAGGTACAACAACATGAACGACCTCTCGATCTCGTGGGCCGACACGGGCGTGCCGGCGGCCGACAAATAACAATAAAGCCACAGGATACGTTGTCCTGTGGCTCTATTTTGACGCCGCGCCCCCGAAGGCGCGTCGCCGGAATAGCTTCTTCGTGGCCCCCTCAGTCGGGTCGTCACAGCGGCGCGGCAACACTAACCCTGGATTGAAGGCGCAAGAAACCACAGGCGCTGCTGTACCTATGGTCGTGTGGTCGTGAAAAGCGACGGCGCGTCGCGTTGAAGCGGATCTACGGCGTTATATTAACGGCGGCCCGAAAAGGCTACGCGCGCTCGTCGACGGGAGGTACGGCAGCGTATGAGGAGATGATGGCTACCCTGGCAGTCGTCCTTGACATGCGCCCTCCTAATCCGACTCTACCAACGTCTACAAACGATGACGTCGGGGCGCTCGTCCAATTAGCACGGATTGAGCGTCGCCCAGAGTATAGCAGAACAAGGGACGCAGGCGCGCATGGGCTATATCTACGGGATACGAATACGAGTACGCGGCATCCGAGAGGACGATCGGGCAACCGGCCATATCGGCGTATCCGCGCGAGCAGCCGTGTCCGTCCGGCGCACTATGTATGGTCTGGCGGGCGCGCGCCTTGTCGACGCGAAGCGAGCGAGCGCGCTGTGCTCGGCAGCGCGGACGGCGAAGGCCGGCAGCAGGACCATGGCGACGACCAGGCCGTCGAGCAGTAGTTGGCGCAGCGGGGCCGGGGCGTCGAGCGCCTCGCGGTGGGCCAGGGCCAGGAAGCTGAGCACGGCCAGTAGCGCGAGGGCAAGGGCGACGTATAGCCAGGCCCACTCGTGGCGGCCGGGTCCATCGGCGCCGCCGGCTTGCGGTGTCGCGCGGTAACTCATCGTGCGCTGTTCCTCCGTCGGCCTCTCCTTCTTTCTACCTGTACTGTACCCTCCGTTTTTTAAGAACTTGTTAAGGCCATGTTAACGGCGCGTCAAGGCATGCTATTGCCTTGTTCACGCCCGATAGGATCGCCATATATCGCCATATAGGGATACGCCCGGTGAGCGGGTATCTACCGGGAGCGTAGGCGCTCCCGGTAGATTACAATGCGTCGTTCGCCAAACACGCCCGGAGATGGTGGGACGGTTAGCGCAACGAGGCGCCGATGTGGATGAGGTCGGCGCGCGAGAGGCGCGAGGTGGCCGCGTCGGTGGTGACCGTGTAGCCGTTCCCCGCCGCGTCGCCCCAGGTCAGGATCAGGATGTCGGTCTTGCCCGCCTTGAATTCGTTGAGCTTGCCCGCGTTGCCCCCGACCGTGGTCGTCACCGTACCGGTGCTTTTGACGAAGGGCAGCGGGTCGGCCGTCTGATTGATCTGGAACCCGCTCGTCGTGGCGTACGTCTTCATGCCGCGCCTGGAAGGCGCGTAGGTCAGAGTGCTGAAGCCGTTGCTGACGCCGCGCTGCTGCGGCGTGATGGCGAGTTGCAGCGGCACGTAGCCACCCGGCACGTAGGCCGGCGTTTTGATGGGGAACGGCAGCTGGCCGCGCACCCTGGCGATGCCGCCGCCCACACTCTGACCGACCGCCACCAACTGCGCGCCGACGTATACGTTGACCGGCCTGGGCGTGAGCGGCTTGGGAAGAGGCTTCGCCGCGCCCGGCCTCGGCGCGCTCGCCGGCCTGGGTGTCCCGGGTACCGCCGTCGCCCTCGCGGCCGAGGCGCTACCCGCGGCGGCGCCGAAAGCGGGGACGGCCAGCGCCGGGGCGCCGAGCAGGCCCGCCGCGATGAACGGCAGGGCGATTCCTTTGGCCTTGTTCATGAACTGTCTCCTCTGTGCCTAAAACAATAGCCAGCAGTCGGATCGCGGCCACCCTGGGAAGCGCCGGCCGTGCGCCGGCGCTTCCCAGGGTGGATACCCCCTGACTACTGGCTATCGATGACCGATACCGACTACTTGTTACTGCGCGGGCAACGCGCCCTGGTTGCCCGTGTAGCTGCGCCCGTCGGCCGTGTTGGCGATGCTCGTCGCCACGAACGAGTCGTTGGCGCCGCCGCTGGTCACGGTGAAGGTCGCGCCGAGCGCGCCCGCCGGCAGGCCGGCGGCGTCCGCGTTGACGTTGACCGTCACGATGTTCCCGGCCGGGACCGTGTAGACCTGGCTCTTAGCGCCGTTGGTCGAGTAGTACGCGCCGGTCACAGTGATCGGGGCCGTGGTCGGGTTGTACAGGAACACGGTTTGCTGCTGCGCCTGGCCCGCCGCGTCGGCGAGGCTCAGGTCGGGGAAGGCCGCGCTCTTCACGCCGGCCGGCGCGCCGGTCGGCGCCACGCCGGGGTGCTGACCGATGTTGGGGCTGCCGCCGAAGTACTGCGGCTTCTCGGCCACGAAGGGGCTGGCCGAGGTCAGGATCGTCGCGTAGATCGAGGCGGTGTTGCTGACCGCCCCATTGGCGTTGATCGTCTCGCGGGTGCCCGGGGCCACCGCGATCGACGAGGAGCCGAGGCTCTTGCCGGTGGCGTCGTAGAACTGGGCCACCACCGTGGCCGAGACCGGCGACGCGCCGGGGTTCAGGATCGTCGCGAACGACTGGTCGCCCGGACGCTGCGCCAGGCCCGTGCCGCCGGCCGAGCCGTAGGCGAAGATGACCTGGTTGCCGACGGTCTGGATGCCGGCCTTGGCCGTCGAGCCGTACTTGGCCGAGCCGTCGCCGTCGCCGAAGTAGAGCACACGCTCCGCCATGATCGGCTGGTCGCCCGTTACGATCAGACCGAGCGACTGGTTGGGGAATTTGAGCCCCAGCGTGTCGCGGCGGATGTTGCGCGTCACGCGGCCCTGCGCCGGGACGGTGAAGGTGAGCGTCGCGGTGGCGGGGGCCGTGGCGCCCTGCGGGGCAAAGGCCACGGTCACGTTGGCCGCCGTGGCGCCGGGGTTGGCCAGCGTGAGGTACTCCTGGAAGCTGGCGCCGGTGTAGCCCTCGGCGAAGTAGAAGGTCTTGCCCAGGTTGGGGTTGCCGAGCGAGCTGTCGGCGTCGAGCGTCGTGTTGGCGCCGGCCGTGCGGCGGATGATGCGCTCGGCCGTGACGCGCGAGGCCGACGATACGACCGCGGCGGCGTTCCTATCGTTGCCGATGTCGCCGTTGACCGACTCGCGCAGCGTGCTGTTCGCCGCGACCTGGCGGGTCACCACGACCGGGGCGCCGCCCTCGATCAGGTACTGGATCTGCACCGTCGCGGTGAAGGGGTTGGCGTTGAGGATCGACAGGGTCTCGTCGAAGTCCGCGCGCCGGTTCGTGGCCAGGCGACCCGTGTAGCCCTCGGCGAAGTAGAGCGAGGTGGGGCCGTTATTGGCGTTGAACGGGAAGGCGACGGTGACGGCGCCCGCGCCCGTGTTGCCGGAGCGGTCGGTCGCGGTGATCGCGGCCGTGCCGGTGATCGCCGTGGTGGGAATCGTGGTCGTCGCCGTGAAGACGCCCGCGGCGTCGGTCGAAACGGTCCCGGAAATGAGCGCGGTCGCGGTCGCGCCCTGACCGAAGGTGAGGGTGAGCGGCTGGCTCACGGCGAAGCCCGTGCCGGTCACGCCCACGGTCGAGCCGGGGGTCGTGTTGGTCGGGCTGACCACGACCGTGGGCAGGCCGTTGCGCGTCACGGTGAACGGCGCGGTGGCGCTGTTGTTGTCGCGGTCCTGCGCGGTGAGCGCGGCCGAGCCGGCCGGCGCATTGCCGGGGACCGCCACGGTGGCGGTGAAGAGGCCGGTGTTAGTCGTCGTGACCGTGTTGGTGGCCAGTTCCGTCACGTTGGCGCCCTGTGTAAGGGTCAGCGTGATCGACTGGTTGACGGCAAAGCCGGACCCGGTGATGGTGGTCGTCGCGCCGGGCAGCGCGGTGTTCGGGCTGGCGCCGATCTTGGTGCTGCCCGCGGCGGGGCGCACGTCGAACGCGGTGGTCGCGACGGTACCGCTGATGTCGGTCGCGGCGAAGGCGGCGGGGCCGTTGGCGGCCGTGACCGGGACGGCGACCTGCAGCGTGAAGGCGCCGCTGGTGTTGGCCGTGGCGGTCTGCGGCAGCGTGGCGCGCACACCGTTGGCGTCGGTGAAGGCCACGGTCACGGTGGGCGTGAAGGTGGCCGTCATGGCGTTGTAGTTCGCGCCGGTGAGGGTCACGGTCGCGCCGGCCGTCGCCTGGACCGGGTTGACGGTCAGGCCGGCGGCGACGCGCGGCGCGACCGCGGCCTGCGCGACCGTGACTACGCCACCCGCGACCGCGGCGGGCGCCAGGCCCAGCAGCAGCGCCGGCGCGACTAACAGCGACAGGCGGCGCGCGCCTGTACGAGTCCTAAACATTCTTTGCTCCCATGGTCTTGTTCGTTTCAACATCGGTCCGCGTGGTCCGCGTGGTCCGCGTGCGAGGGCATGACGACGCCTCGCCCCTCGTCGGTGATAGCGCAAGATAGTGGTTCGTGCGCGTGCTCCTTTCTTTTCTAGCTGCTCGGACCCCTGGAGAAGGGGACAGTGCTCTCCACACTTTTGAGCGTAGAACGGCGCGGGCAACAGCGCATGATGCAAAACTCACATGAAGGATAGCGGCGCGACAACTCTATATCGAGGGCAGTCCACGGTGATTGCCCAGTTGCCATTGACCATCCTCAGGGCAGCCCCGGGGTCCGCCTCGCGATGCGCTAGGACGCGCCCGAGGGCTGAAGCGCATTCGGCTATGCGCTGGCGGCGCCTGGCGTGCGGGCGCTGTGCAGCGCAAAGAGTGATAGGAGGATCTCGGCGCGTCAGTCCGCCTGCATGAAGACGTATTGCCGGCCGTCGTCGATGGCGACGAGGCGCCAGCCGTCGCGGCCGAGCGTGTTGAGGCGGTTCTCCAGCGTGTCGCCCCACTCTTCCTCGTCCATCATCACGACCTGATAGTGGACTGTGCGGCGCGGAGTCGCCTGCGGGCTGGCCGAGTTGGTCACGCGACCATCGCGCCGCCCGGTGAACGCGCCACGCTCGCGGAAGCCGCCCTCGCGCGCGTTGCCGCGGTCGCCGAAGCCGCCGTCACGGGTGTTGCCGCGCTCGCCGAAGCCGCCCTCGCGCGCGTTGCCGCGCTCGCCACGATTGCCGAAGCCGCCGTCACGGGTGTTGCCGGCGCCGGTGCGCGATCCCTCGTCCCGCCGTTTGCCACCGAACTCGCGCCCGTGCCCCTGACGGTCGTCTCTCGGGGTGAAAGGGGGTTTGTTGCGTGGACCATCAGACATAATCTACTCCTCACATAGGCGTGTTAGTGTTAGGGCTACATCTCGCACTATCGGTGCGTTGCGTACTTCGCGCGCGTCTTGCCGTCGCTTTGACACGTCCGTCGCGCATCCCGTGGCGTCCACGCCACGTATGCCGGCCACGACAGGCCCATCGTGCGATCGTGACGGCCGCGCCGCTGTCCCCTCTAGTCGCGCGGCGACCGGCGACCGGGGGCGCCGCCCCGCGCGCGCTATCGGGGCCCGAACCTTCGGTGTGATGTCCGCGGCAGGCGTCCCTGTCCGCGTCACGTCGCGCCGGATTGGCTCCTCGGCGCTGTGCCCGCTGTCGAGTTCGAACCGGCCCATAGGCCCGCGGGAAGGGCTGGCGCCGCGCCCTACGGCCCATCAGCTTACAGACACATCCTAAGTTTACCACGACGGCGGACGATGGCCCGGACGATGGCCCGGACGGTGGCCCGGACGGTGGCCCGGACGATGGCCCTGTGCATAACTTGGCCGCAACTTCGTGGAGAGAGTGTGGGTAGAGGTGGACGATGTGTGGATAAAGATGGGCCAGGTGTGGATAAAGGGTGTGGAGCGGCCACGCGCCTCGAGCGCCGCCCCTGCATTGGCCCTGATGTGGCCGTTTTCACCCGTGGCGGCGGCCCTTGGGGAAACGAGAACACTGTGGATAACATGGGCGCCGCCGCTGGGGATAACCCCTTGCGGCCATATTGCGTCCGGGCGCCGCCTGGCCGTACTATAGGCATGGATTAGGGACGAGATAGCAGGGCGATGAGCGAGGCGATTGGCGCGTGTGACACGTGGCGGCCTAAGGAGGAGACGGGAGATGCGCACGGAGACACGGACCGTGGTGACGCCGGGCGATGAGATCAAGACCCCGGTGGTGGAACGGGGGCCGCGCTGGGTGTTCGAGTTGTGGAACCGCGGCGCGCACCGCTGCTCGGCGCGCACGGCGCAGGGCGGCCAGTGCCGGCGCTACGTCAACCTTCAGGCCGGCGTCAGCCGCCACTGCGAACGCCACCGCACGGAGAACGAGCCGGTGTACTACCTCCACTCCACGAGCCGGGACCAGGCGTGTCCGTGCGGGTGCGGCTATGGCGTCCTCACCACTTTCCTCGACGCCGTGCTCATCGCGGGCCAGACGCGGCGCGAGCGCACCCTGTGGCCGGTCGAGCACAACGTGGCCGCCGGCGAGCGACGGGCGGCGAGCGACCATCGGCGATCGGCTGCCGGCTGATCGCCGATGGTCGCTCGTCGCTCGCCCGTCGTGAGACGCCTCTATCCCCCCCCCGTCGCCGACCTCGCGGTCGAGGCGGTCTATACGGACCTCGCCTGGCCCTCCGAAGCCGCGCTGCCGCCGGACCGTCCCTTCGTCGCGCTCAACATGGTGAGCTCGGTCGATGGCCGCGCCACGCTCGACGGCTCGGCCATGGGTATCGGCGGCGCCGTCGATCGCGCGCTGATGATGCGCCTGCGCACGCAGGCCGACGCCCTGCTGTTCGGCGCCGGCACGTTGCGCGCCGACAGGGTCGGCAAGGGCGTCCCCGACGCGCTGGAGGGGGTGCGCGCCGCCCGCGGACTCGCCCCGCAACCCCTGCTGGCCCTACTAACCTCTTCGGGCGATGTGCCCCTGGGACGCGCCCTGTTCGCCGCGCCCGAGCGCGTCGTCGTGTTCGTGGCCGAGCAGACTCCCGCCGAAGCCGTTGCCCAATTAAGGGCGCGCGCGACTGTACGCGTCGTGGGCGAGGAGCGTCCCGACCCTGCGAAGGCCTTTCGCACTCTGCGCCACGAGTACGGCGTGCGCCACCTCTTGTGCGAGAGTGGCCCCACGTTGAGCGGCGCGCTCCTCGCGGCGAACCTGCTGGATGAGCTCTTCCTCACCCTCGCCCCCAAGCTGCTTTCTGGTGACGGGTCGCCCCTGCTCGTCGGACCGGCGTTACGCCCGCCCGTTCCCCTGACGCCACGCAGCCTCCACGAGCACGAGGGCGAGCTGTACTTGCGCTACGCGGTCGGTAGCCGATAGCCGGCGAGGGGCGCCCCTCGCCGGCTATCGGCTACCACGACGCGCGCAAGGGGTCTCGTGGCCTGAATCTTGATCGCGCACACGGTGAACATCCCTTGTCGACGCCCCATCACCATCGCTAAAGCAGGAAGGGCTACCCTGTGCTCGATCGATTTCTTTCGCGCCTTCAAGGCGTCGTAGACGTACGCGCGGCGCATGTCGACCCGGCCGCGCGCTACCAGACGCTGGAGGGCTGGGGTACCTCACTGGCCTGGTGGGGCCACGTCGTGGGCGGCTGGTCCGATGCGAAGCGCAACGAACTCGCGGACCTGGTGTTCAGCGCGACGAACGGGTTGGGTCTCACCGTGGCGCGCTACAACATCGGCGGCGGCGACGACCCCGCGCACCATCACATGCGCCCCGGCGGCGATGTCCCCGGCTACCAGCCCGCGCGCGGCGCGTGGGACTGGGACGCCGACGCCAACCAGCGATGGATGCTGGGGGCGGCGCGGGCCAGGGGCGCGACCCTATGCGAGGCCTTCTCCAACTCGCCGCCCTACTGGATGACGCGCAGCGGCTGCGCCGCGGGCGCCGCCGACGGGGGCGACAACCTGAGAGAGGAGGATGCCGACGCCTTCGCCTCCTACCTCGCCGAGGTCGTGGCGCACTTCCGTGACGCCTGGGGCACGACGTTCCACACGGTCGAGCCCTTCAATGAGCCCGACGGCGGGTGGTGGAAGGCGGGCAACAACCAGGAGGGCTGCCACGTGTCGCAAGAGATGCAGCGGGCCGTCGTCGCCGGCCTGAGCCGGCAACTGGCCGCGCGGGGGTTGGGCGACACGGCCATCGCCGTCGCCGACGACAACAACATCGACAACGCGGTCGCCACGGTCGACTCCTACGACCCCGCGACGCTGTCGCTCGTCGGGCAGCTCAACGCGCACTCCTACGCCGGCGCGCGGCGCGCCGACCTGCGGGAGCGCGCGGCGGCCGCGGGCAAGGGGCTGTGGATGTCCGAGTATGGCACGGGCGGCGGGCCGCATGGCCACGACGTGATGACGCCCGCTCTGATCCTCTCGGCGCAGATCCGGCGCGACCTGACCGCGCTGCGGCCGTCGGCGTGGGTCTACTGGCAGGCCGTGGAAGATGAAGCGGGACAGAACAACTGGGGCTTCATCCACGCCGATTTCCGGGGCGGGAGCGAAGGGTACTGGCTGACCAGGCAATACTACGCCATGGCGCAGTACAGCAGCTTCATCCGGCCCGGCTACACGGTCATCGGGGTCGAGGACATGGACACGCTGGCGGCCCACGACGAGGGGTCCGGCGCGCTCGTGCTCGTCTGCGACAACAACACGGATCAGCCGAGGCAGGCCCGCTACGACCTCTCCGCCTTTGGCGGCCTCGCGGGCGCGGCCAGTGTCTACCGTACCTCGACAACCGAGAACCGCGCCCGCGTGCAGGACGCCCCGATTATCGACGGCGTGCTGACGGCCGCGATACCGCCCCAGTCGATCGTGACGTTCGTCACGACTACCTGATGAATACCAGCGTCACTCCTATGGACACATTGGGAACTGCCCTCCACTGCTGATCGGCTGTTAGGATCGGCAGGCCAAGCAGACGCCCTGCGGCGAGACAAGCGCGATCGCCCAACGACAGTCCATACTGGGGTGAAAAGGGGGGCGGTGGCGCGCAAACGTGCCACTACAGTCCTCGCTAATCGTTCATTTGCTGCTCTAGGGTAGTTCGTGCGAGGACCAGGGCACTCGTCGTTGACGCGATGAGGTCGGGGTCACCTTTGTCATGACGGAGCGCCAAGGCCTGCTCGAGTAAGGGCACCGCTTCCGCGGCGTCTCCCTGTTCGAGGCGGCACTTGCCCAGATGCTGCAACGCGAAGTCCCGATAGTCACCGAGGTCGGTGTGCTGCGCGACGCGGGCGGCTTCTCGGAACAACCGCTCCGCCTGCGCGATGTCACCTTGATACTTGAGCGCCTCGCCCAGGCGGATGCGATTCGCCAACGCCGCCCGTTGATCACCCGCGGCCCGCGCCTGCTCGACGGCCTCTGTGAGCACTGCGACCGCCTCATCCGCGTAGCCTAGGATACGATAGGCGTTCCCGAGATAGCCAAGCATGCGGACAATGCTCGCGGCGTCGTCGCGGTAGCGCGCCGCTGCGAGCATGGCGTGCGCCCGCTCAACCCCGTGGGAGAGGATCGCTGGGTCGCTAGGCACTTCGCGCAGGGCGGCATCGAACCGCGTCGCCGGGCGGAGGTCGGGGAGATCATCGCGCCGGGCGGCCTCATGATGCGTCATCACGCTCTCCTCTCTTGCACGTCCTAGGCCGCCGGTACAGCCGGCTGCAATGAAACGTCGTAGCCCAACGCTTGTAAGCGTTTGACGAGGCGGCGCTCGACGGCCTGCCGGTCGCGCTCGTCGAAGTAGGTCACGCCCAGATCGTGATACGTCTCGTGCTTGGTCAGGATATGGTAGACGATCACCAGGATCGAGTGGGCGACGGCGACAGCCGCCCGCTTCGCCCCCCGTCGCGCTGCGATCCGTCGGTACTGCGCGCCCAGGTACGTCTTCTTGCTGCGGCCCGCCGCCTTGGCCGCCTCGACTAAGGCCGCGCGCAACCACGGCGAGCCCT
>JAABUX010005784.1_pt1 | contig 15057 bp, 13 predicted proteins | sample 5561851 | NCBI WGS metagenome assembly JAABUX01 (sample SAMN10711883, study PRJNA513361) | rock metagenome | isolation source: Antarctica rocks | place: Antarctica: Victoria Land, Richard Nunatak red sandstone | collected 2016-01-03 | reverse complement strand
GAAGCGAGCGGAAGAGATCGAATCGACGTCTCCAATTGTCGTGGATCGCCGGCGGGTCCGCCGCGCGACATCCATCCGTATTCCGCGACCGTACGGCGGGACGATCGTTTTGCGCGCCAGCGTTCTTTGAGGCCGCGCGGTCATGGTTCGCCGAACGCGCGGCCGGCGGCGTCGAGCATGATCTTGAACTTGCGCTCGAGTCAGTCGAGCAGCGTGCCCGCAGCGACATGGAATCGTTTGCAAGCGTTACCACGCTCCCGCCATCTGCAACGCAAATTTCTATCGTGTGGGAACCGGACGACCGCGACCGTGGACCTCGCGTGCGCGCCGTCGATGGCAATGACTACCCGAGTAAACCGTCAACGGGAAATCGACTGATTAAAAATCGAAACGCCGCCGGTTTGGGAACCGACGGCGCCACTCTGAGGTCGTCCCTGTCAGCTCTCGTCCGCGTCCGCCCTGAGAAGTAGGCGCGATCGGGAGATCCGGGGCGGGTTTCGCACCATAGGTGGCGAGCCGTGTTCATCGTCACGGATGGGCTCGGACCTGTCCACCCTAGCTGCTGCATTGCCTTCGGTCCTGGTCTGCATGCACGGTTGGAAAGACTCCGACGGCCGCATTTGCGCCAGCCGCCGGTCAGGTTCAACCTGCCCTCGAGCGGTTCGCCCGGACCCTTCCATTTCGGGTCCATGCCACTGACGACTTCCGCCGTGGCGCGTATCGCGAGCGGCGTGAGGTCGCGCGGAGCATGGCCGAGATCGCACCCGACCCACCGGGCTGGCTGACGGCGCTGCGCTTCGACATCGACACCGAGGGCGGCGGTGCGGCGTGGATCGAGGCGGAGCTGCCGGCGCCGAATTTCATCGTCATCAACCCGAGCAACGGGCACGCGCATCTGATTTATTTACTCGGCGCGTGGGTGCAGACGGACTTCGGCGATTCGCGTCGGCTCAAGGTCGTTCGCTACGCGGCCGCGATCGAGCGTGCGTACAGCGCAGCGCTTGGCGCCGATACGGCGTACGCGGGTCGCTTCCACCACAACCCGTTATCGTGTGCGTACGTCACAAAGATTGGCCGCGAGGCGCCGTATTCGCTCGACGAGCTCGCGCGATACGTCGACTTGACGGCACCGCCGCAGAAGAAGAGCCCGCCAACCGGGATCGGTCGCAACGTCGAAATATTCGACCGACTGCGGCGCTGGGCGTACGTTGCGGTTGTGGACTGGCGCATCGGCACGTACGATGCGTGGTGCGGTGCGCCGTCATGCTATCGGAGTCTACGGCGAGCAGTACCGACTCGGGTACGAGCGATTTCAACGATCGATGTCATCCTTCGAGCGGATAGCACCGCGCTTCGGATTGACGACTTCGATGCGATTACTCATGAAAACGCCGCCCAACGACGCAAGTGCGTGCGAACTCATGCTCACCGTCCAACGATACCTCGACGATCACCGTAACTCGATCGAAGATCTCGATTATGTCGACGTTCGCGGCGTCGCCCTCGTCGAAGGTGAGTACGTCAGGATCCCACTTTCGCTTCGGACGAAACGTGCGCTGTCGTTCGCCGAGCGGCTACGGCTTGCCGACGACGCGATTACGTACGTCCGAGAAAACATCGGATCGTTTCGGGGCGTCCTCGATATTCCCGACGATGGCGCTTCCAGCATCGCGACGACCGGTCCCGAATGACTCCGCTCCCCCGTTGCTCGATCTGCAACACGTGACGGTGCTGCGCAATGGGCAAGCCGTGATCGACGATTTCTCTCTCACGATCGCGAGCGGCGAGAGCGTCGCAATCCTCGGACCCAATGGTGCCGGGAAATCGATGCTGCTCAAGCTCTTCACGCGCGAGTGCTACCCCGTGCAAAGCGACGCGACCGTGTGCCGCATCATGGGCCAGGAACGTTGGAACGTCTTCGCATTGCGCGCGTATCTCGGCATCGTCTCGAAAGATCTCGCGGCGTCGTTCGAGCCGGGAATGCTCGCGCGCGATATCGTGCTCGGCGGATTTTTCTCGAGCCTCACGATCGAACCCGGCATGCACGACGTTACGCCGCTCTCCTCCGGCGAAGCGCGACGCGTGACGATTGCGCGCGCGCTGGTGCATCGGCCGCGCGCGCTCGTCTTCGATGAGCCGTGCACGTCGCTCGATCTCGCCGCGCAGCGCGACGTGCGCGCGGCGCTGCGCCCTCGCGCGAGCCGGCGTGGGCGTCGTGCTCGTGACGCACGACCTCGCGGAGATCGTGCCGGAAATCGACCGCGTCGTGCTCTTGCAGGGCGGCCGCGTCGTCGCCGACGGCCCGAAGGCCACCGTCCTCACGCAAGCGGCGCTCTCGGCGCTGTTCGGCGTCGCAGTCGAGCTCTGAGAGAGCGACGGCGCGTACCACGCGCGCTGAGGCCAAGCGTCCGTCCCGCGACGGTGCGAAGTGAACTCGCGAGCGGAACGTCGAACGTCTTCACGCGGCTCGAACGCCACGACTACCGAGCCGATGTGGAGCGCACCATGATCGAGACATCGAATTCCGTAACGTTCGCGAGCGCCGACGGCATTGCGACGATTGAACTGGCAAATCCCGAGCGGCGTAACGCGCTCTCGCTCGCGACGTTGCACGAGCTCCTCGCGATCTTCGAGCGACTGCACGACGATCGCACCACCAAGGTCGTCGTCTTGCGCGCGCTCGGTCCGGTGTTCAGCTCGGGTCACGACCTGCGCGAGATGCGCTGTGCGGGCGACGAGGCCGACGTTTCGAAGTTTCGCGAGATCTTCGACGTCTGCGTGCGCGTGATGACGGCGATGCAAGCGATCGGGCAGCCCGTGATCGCCGAAGTTGCTGGGATCGCGACGGCTGCCGGGTGCCAACTGGTCGCAACCTGCGATCTCGCCGTGGCGTCGCGCGACGCGCGCTTCGCGACGCCGGGCGTGAAGATCGGTCTCTTCTGTACGACGCCCATGGTGGCACTCTCGCGCAACATCGGTCGCAAGCGCGCGATGGAGATGCTTTTGACGGGCGAATTCATCGACGCCGAAACGGCCGCGAGCTGGGGGCTGGTCAACCGCGTCGTCGCGCCCGAGGCGCTGCGCGACGAAACGCTGGCGCTCGCGCGCTCGATCGCGGCGGCGAGCGCGTTTACGGTCGGTCTCGGGAAAGCGGCGTTCTACGCGCAGATCGACCTCGATCAAGCTCGGGCGTACGCGTACGCGAAGGAAGTGATGACGCTCAACGCACTCGACGCGGACGCGCGCGAAGGCATCGGCGCGTTCCTCGAACGCCGTGCGCCCGAGTGGAAGGCGTGAGTGCGATTATTTCGGGCCCGAACGTCTCGATCGGCGACGACGATCTGGGGCGGATTTCGCGCGCGAACCCGGGGTGGCACTTCGAACGCTCGGATGGGGGCGCGCTGCTGGTGAGCCCGACCTCGACCCCCGGTGGCGCGAAGACCGGCGAGGCCTTCGCGCAGCTTCACGCATTCGCGCGAACCGTCGGCGGCAAGGCCTACGATGCAGCGACCGGTTTCAAAACGCCCGGCGGCGGAATCGTGAGTCCCGACGCGTCCTGGATTTGCGCCGAGCGGGTCGCCGCGCATGCATCGGACGACGGCTACTGGCAGATGATGCCCGACGTCGTGATCGAAGTAGCGAGTAAGACCGACGCGTGGACGACCCTCTGCGAGAAGATTGTTAAATACGCGGCCGACGGTGCCGCCTACGCGATTGCGATCGACCCTCGAACGCGCGAGACGTACGAACGTGGGACGTGTCCGGCCGGGTTGTTGCTCGACATCGTGGCGATCGTCGATGGCTAAATGCGCGGCCCGTGCGTCGCCTCGAGTTTCGGCGCGAGCCGCTGTGCGGCTAACGCCTTACGCGAGAACCCTCACGGGCGAGCGACGCATAAAGCGACTCGAGCCGCGGTCGCAGCAACGCGTACAGCCGTTCCGGCTCGGCGAGGAACGCGTCGTGCCCGTGGTCGGAGACGAGTTCCAAGTACCGGCTATCCGCGCCGTCCCGTGCGAATCGCTCCGCCGCCTCGCGGACGTAGCTCGGCAAGAAGAGCCAGTCGCTGGATATCCCCACGAACGTTAACTGCGGATGCGGCGGCGCGAGCGCGATATCGCGCGTGTCGAAAAGATCCATCGCACGCGTCAGTGCGAGGTAGGCCAGCGGCTCCATGCGTGCGGCGAAGATCACACCCTGGTGGTCGAGGTAGCCCTCGACGTCGTAGCGATCGGTCGAGATGCGGGTCGGATCGCCGCCGTTACGGTCGTGATTTCGCGCGAATCGTCGTGAGAGCAGCGCTTCGGATTTATACGTGAGCATCGCGATCTTGCGCGCGAGTGCGATGCCTTCGGCAGGCGTGCGAGCGATGCGGATCGCGTCTCGCGCGATGGCGTTGAGCGCGATGCCCATTGCCGCGAAGTGGTCGTACGCGCCGATGACGAGCGCGCGATCCACCTGTGCCGGCGCTTCGAGCGCCCATGCCAACGCCTGCATTCCGCCGAGCGACCCGCCAACGACGGCCGCGAAGCGCGTGAGCCCGATCTGTGCGAGCGCTTCACGCTGCGCGCGCACGATGTCCGGGACGGTGACGAGCGGGAAACGTTCGCCGTACGGCGCGCCGCTCGGCGCGATGCTCCCCGGGCCCGTCGATCCGTAACAACTCCCGAGCGCGTTGACGCAGACGACGGCGACGGCATCGGTGTCCAGGAGTTTCCCCGGACCCGCGAGGCCGCCCCACCAATCGAGCACGCGTGACGAGCCGGTCAGCGCGTGCGCGACGAGTACGACGTTGCCGCCGTCGGGACGCGGCGTTCCGTAGACGCTCACGCGTTGCACGACGTTCTGGAGTGTGACGCCACAATCGAGTCCGAGCGGACCGATCGCGACGTCGCGTTCCAAGGTTGGCGCGGTCACCGGCGCCGCCGTCTTCGGCGTCGCTAGACGCTCGCGGGTTGTGCGACCGCGTCGCTGGGGTAGACGCGATCGCGCGCGCCGTCGAGCGCCTGCGTGAGATCGGCGATGATGTCGCGGACGTCTTCGATGCCGATCGAGAGCCGCACCATGTCCTCGGTGACGCCCGCTTCGATCTGCTGCACGACGTTGAGTTGCGAGTGCGTCGTGGTCGCAGGATGGATGACGAGCGACTTCGCGTCGCCGACGTTCGCGAGCAACGAGAAGAGCTTCAAGCGATCGATGAGCGCCTTCGCCGCCGGCGCTCCGCCCTTGACGCCGAACGTGAGGATCGCGCCCGCGCCTTTGGGCAGATACTTTTTCGCACGCGCGTGCGAGTGGTGATCGGCGATGCTGGGATACGACACCCACGGCACGTCGGGATGATCGCTCAGGAACTTTGCGACCGCGAGCGCGTTTTGCGAGTGGCGTTCCATCCGCAAGCCGAGCGTCTCGAGCCCCTGCATGAGCAGCCACGAGTTGAACGGCGAGATCGCGGCACCGAGATCGCGCAACAACTGTACGCGCGCTTTCGTGATGTACGCGAGGTTCCCGAACGAGGCGACGTAGCGCACGCCGTGATACGACGGATCGGGTTCGGTGAGGTCGGGAAATTTGCCCGAGCCCGCCCAGTCGAAATTCCCCCCATCGACGAGCAAACCGCCGATCGACGTGCCGTGACCGCCGATGAATTTCGTCGCCGAGTGCACGACGATATTGGCGCCCCACTCGAAGGGCCGCATGAGATACGGCGTGGCGAGCGTGCTGTCGACGATGAGCGGAATCTTCGCCGCCTGCGCGATCTTCGCGACCTGGTCAAAGTCGAGCACGTCGACGCGCGGATTGCCGATCGTCTCGGCAAAGACCGCCTTGGTGTTTTCGCGAATCGCGCGTTTGAAATTATCGGGCTTGTTCGGATCGACGAGCGTGACCTCGATGCCGAATTTCGGAATCGTGTGCACGAAGGCGCTGTGCGTGCCGCCGTACAGCGACGCGGACGAGACGATGTGATCGCCCGCGCGCGCGATGTTGAGGATCGAAAACATGTTCGCGGCCTGGCCGCTCGCGAGCGCGAGCGCGCCGACGCCGCCTTCGAGTTCGGCGATGCGCTGCTCGAGCACGTCGCTCGTCGGATTCATGATCCGCGTGTAGATGTTGCCGAACTCTTGTAGCGCGAAGAGTCGTGCGGCGTGTTCGGCATCGTCGAAGGTGTACGACGTCGTCTGATAGATCGGCACCGCGCGTGACTTCGTATGCGGATCGCCTTCGTGGCCGCCGTGAATGGCGGTCGTGTCGAATTGATACTCTGAGTCCATGGTTCTCCCTAGGCCGGCGTTGAGATGGCCGAGCCGGATTCGACGAGCGTCACGAAGACGTCGTCGCGCGTTGGTGCTTGCAGCGGTTTGACGGCGATGTCTTCCCACAGCGGGATGACGTTGCCGACCTTGACGTGATGCGCGGCGAGCAATTCATCGACGAGCGCCGCGCCCGCCTTGTCGATACGGTTCGTGATGACCGCGGGCAACGCGCCCAAGGGCTCCGCCTCGATGCCGCCGTCGACGAGCGCTTCGCGTGCGGGCCGCACGTCGCCGAGCGACGCGAGCCGGACGACGCGTCGCAACATGATCGCCGGTTCGACCGTGTCGGTGCGCACGGGCGCGAGTTGCGTATCGGCCGTCGCGACGCCGGCATTGCGCCCCGCGGAAATGCGGCGCAACACGGCGACCACGTCACCGACGACCGACGAGGCGGTCGGGTCGCTGCCGGCACCGGTGCCGGCGAACGTGAGCGACCCGCTGCTCCGGCCGGTCACGCGAATGCAATTCTGCGGCCCGAGCGGCTGCGCGAAGGGATGCTGCTCGGAGACGTACGCGGGCGTCACGATCGACGATGCCGCGCGCGCGACCGCGATCAGCTTCAAGCGCCATCCCGCGCGTTTGGCGAGCGAATGATCTTCGCGCACGAGCGTCGTGATGCCGTGGCGCGGGATCTCGTGCGTTACGAGGCCGCGACGAAACGCGAGCTGCGCGAGGATCGCGAGTTTGTGCGCGGCGTCGATACCCTCGACGTCGTTCGTCGGATCGGTCTCGGCAAAGCCGAGCCGCTGCGCGGCTGCGAGCGCGCTCTGATACGTCGCGCCATCGAACATTTCCGAGAGGATAAAATTCGTCGTGCCGTTGAGCACGCCGCCGACTTCGAGAATATCTTCACCCGCAAGCGATTCCGCGATCGTGCGCACGATCGGAATCGCGCCGCCGACCGCCGCTTCGTACGCGATCATGACGCCGCGCGACGCTGCAAGCGCGCGTAATTCCGGCCCGCGCGTCGCGAGGAGATCTTTGTTCGCGGTCACGACGTGCTTGCCGGCGGACAGTGCGCCGACGACGAGGTCGGCGGCGATCCCCGTTCCGCCGATGCACTCGATCACGACGTCGATCGACGGATCTTCGGCGAGCGCACGCGCGTCCTCGGTGAAGAGACCCGTGGGAATTTCGCTCGGCCGCGGCTTGTCGAGCGACCGTACCGCGATCCCGGCGAGCCAATAGTCCACACCGCTTCGCGCGGGGACGGATGACGTTGCGTTGACGAGGAGTCGCGCGACGCCGCTACCGACGGTCCCGCAGCCCAAGAGGGCGATGCGAACGTCTGAGCCGGAGCCGGTGCGATCCGCGTGCGCTGGTTGAGTGAGCGACAAGCGATTCCACCTGGGACGGGCAGTGAATGGTCCTGAGTGTACCGAACGCGCCGCTCGTGCGTCAAGCACGGATTCTGCGTCTGCCCTCCGGTGGCGCGTTACACGTCACGGGCCCGCAGGGTGTCGCGCCGATCCTCTTCCTTCACGGCGTGGGCGGCGGCGCATGGTCGTTCGCGCCGCAGGTCGCGGCGCTCGCGCGCGATCGCCCGTGTTACGTGTGGGAAGCGCGCGGGCACGGCCTCGCTGCCGCCGTTGCCGATGCCGGTCTCGGCGATTATTTCACCGACGCCCGCGAGGCGCTCGCGGCGATCGCGGCGCGCGAGGGCGACGCGCCGTGGATCGTCGGCCACTCGATGGGCGGGCTGCTCGCGCTCGCGCTCGCGGCGGCAGATGCGCGCGCAGTGCGTGGGCTCGTGCTGATCGATCCCGTGTACGCACCGGACGGCGGCACGCATCTGCAAGGTCGCGGCGCACGTATCGCGCGTCGGCTCTTCGAACCGCTCGTCGGCTCGATGCTGCGCGACGGCCGCGTGGCGCGGGCGCTCGCGCGATCGGTGTTCGCGGCGTCGTTCGTCGACGGCGACTGCATGCGCGCGGCTTGGACGCACCAGCGGACGCAGGTCCCGGTGGAATATCCGAAGATGATGTACGAGGCCTTCGATGGGCCGACGCATTTTCCGAATCGTGCGTTCGCGCGCGAGATTTCCGTCCCGACGTTGCTCTTCGAGCCGGACGCCTCGAGCCGTCCGCGGTTCCCCGCGCTCGTGCGCGAACTCGAGCGGTTGGGCGAGCGCTTCACGTATCTCGTTCTCGATGGAGGCCATTATCTGCAGTTGGACCGGTCGGCCGCGCGACTCTCGGCGAGCCTCGCGGAATTCGTAGCGCGATGGTAACGATGAGTGCGCCGCGGCGCTATCGACTCGTCCTGAGCGCCGTGCTCGCGGTGGCCCTGCTCGCCGCGTTGTACGTCGTCTGGGTGCGCGAGAAACGCGAACTCGCATCGCGGCACGTCGAGATCGCGATGGATTACGGCGACTTCAACGGCCTCGCGCAATCCTACGGCTACGATAAGGCGAATTTTCTCGTCGCGCTCCGCCGCGCGGGGCTCACGTCGCTCGCGATCGGCGAGGAACTCGGCGGCAACATCAACAGCACCGCGACCGCCACCGTGTACGGCGGCCAGCAATTGATCTCGCAGGCGCGGCTCGCGCCCGTGCGCGAACCGACGCTCGCCGCGCTCCTCGCGCGTAAGGACATCACCCCGGACGAACTCTATCTCGTCATCTACGACCCCGCCGCCGTCGCGCGCTATCGCACGGCGCTCGGTATGCACTTGGGACCGCACGCGGTGCGCACGCTGCACGCGATCGCGCCGACGATCTTGGGCGTGAAGACGCAGAGCGAATATTTCTCGAGCCTCGGCATGGGCGTGCCCGCGGAACCCCTCGCACTCGCGCGAAAGCTCAAGCTCTTCTTCGTCCCGCGCGTTCAGGACGACGAGCGCTTCGGGGCACCGGAGATCGATCGCATCTTCGCGAGTTTTCGGCGCGGCGAACGGCCGACGACGGTCATCTTCTTCGGCCAACGCAACGAAGTGCTCGGTTATCCCGACCATATTCCCGAGGTCGCCGCCGCGTTCAAACGGACCGGTCTCAATTTCGGCGCGATCGAGATCTACGATAAACTGCAGGTGCAAAAAGGCTCGGACGAACTCGCGACCAAGGCGATCGCGCGAACGACGCGCGTGCAGGCGATTTCCAAAGCCGAACTCGACAAGCTCGACTTCGATACGGTCGTCGCACGGTATCTGCTCGGCGTGCGCGAGCGCAACGTACGGCTCGTGTACCTGCGGCCGTATCTGCACGCCTACAACGGAATGTCGCTGCAGGCCACCAACGTCGAGCTCGTGCGCCAGATCGCCGCGGGGCTCGCGGCGCGCGGCTTCGCGCTCGGGCGCGCGACGCCGGTTCCGGGCTTTCGGATCAATCCGCTCGTCATCGCCATCGTCTCACTCGCCGTGCCCGCGATCGTCGTGCTGCTCTTCGAAGCGTTCGGAAAGCGGCGCGCGAACATCGCCTACGTCGCCTTCGGCATCGATCTGCTGCTCTTGCTCGGCGGGTACGTCTCGCATCATGATCTGCTCGCGCGCAAGATGCTCGCGCTGCTCGGCGCGATCGGTTTCGCGACGATGGGATTCGTCGCGATCCCACGCGCGTTCACGCTGCCGCCCGGACATAAGCTCGGCGCCAACATTCTCGCGGGCCTGCGCACCGTCGGCGTCGCGATGGGCTTCGCGCTTGGTGGCGCGCTCGTCGTCGTCGGTCTCGTGAGCACGCCGCTGCTCATGGAAGAGATCGACCGGTTCACCGGCATCAAGGCGGTGATCGTGGTTCCGCCGTTGCTCGCGTTCCTGCTCTACATCTACACGCGTCGCTTCGGCGCGGAGCCCGCGTCGGTCGCGACTTCGGCGCTCTCGCCCGTACGCGTCTATCAACTCCTCACGTTCGTCGTGCTCGCGGGGGCGGCGTTCATCTACGTCTCGCGTAGCGGCAACCAGAGCGACGTTTCGCCGACGGCCTTCGAAATCGCGCTGCGTTCCAACCTCACGCAGGTTCTCGGCGTTCGGCCGCGCTTCAAGGAATTCGCAATCGGCATCCCGCTCCTGATGCTGCTGCCGGCGCTGCGGCTCGAATACAAACGCGCGGTGGGCTGGCTCTTCGCGATCGGCGTGGCGATCGGCACGTCGGATATCGTCGACACGTTCTCGCACCTCCATACGCCGCTGGTCGCGTCGCTCGTGCGCATTATCAACGGTGCGATCGTCGGCATCGTCATCGGCGTCGTGTTGATCGCCGTCTACCGTGCGATCGACGGGCGCGCGCGCATCGCCGAAGGTCGTCGCAGCCTGCGCGCGTCGTAGTGCGCTTTCTCCTCAGCGGTTATTACGGCTTCGACAACCTCGGCGACGACGCGTTGCTGCAGATCATCGTCGCCCAATTGAAAACGCGCTATCCACACGCGACGATCGACGCACTTTCGGCCAAGCCCGACGTCACGGCGCACGAGCTCGGCATCGTCGCGACGCCGCGCTGGGACCAGGGCGCGATTCGTGATGCGATTTCCGAAGCCGACGTCGTCCTCTCGGGCGGTGGCGGCCTCTTGCAAAACGCGACGAGCCTCAAATCGCTGCTGTACTATGCCGGCATCCTGCGGACGGCGATTCGTTCGAACAAACGCGCGATGGTCTTCGCGCAGTCGATCGGGCCGCTCGATTTTTGGGGCAAGCAGACCGTGCGCGAGTGTTGCAAGGGCCTGCATGCGGCGACCGTGCGCGACGAACGTTTGCGCGAACTCTTCGCACCGCTCGTGCCGTCGACGACGGTCGAACGCTCGGCCGATCCCGTCTTCCTCTACGATCCGCCGAGCGAACCCGTCGATCTCGCGCAGGCCGGCCTCGGCGACGGCAGCGATCCCCTCGTCGTCGTCTGCGTGCGCAAGACCGCGCAGCAAAACGAGGGCGTAACGACGATCGCCGCGGCCGTCGATCGGTTAGCCTTCGAACACGGCGCGCGGGTCGCGTTCGTCCCCTTCGGTGGAACGCCGGACGCGGAAGCCTCGACGCTCATCATCCGCAAGTGCAAATCCGCGCCGATGCTCGTCGCCCTCGATTCGCTCGATGCGGTCGCCGCCGCGATCGGTCGCGCGCGGCTCGTCATCGGCGTCCGCCTGCACGCGCTCATCCTCGCGGTGCGCCTGGGCGTGCCGTTTCTCGCGATTCCATACGATCCGAAGATCACCGGTCTCTGCGAGGACGTGCGCTATCCGCTCGCGCCGCTCTGGACGCCGGGGACGCGGCTGCCGCTCGCACAGATCGACGCGCTCGTCGACGATGCGTGGACGCGCCGCGACGAAGTCGCGCGGCACCTCGCGGTCGCCGGTGCCGAACAGCGTGCACGGGCCGAACGAAATTTCGGCGTCCTGGATGGACTCGTTCGCAGGACCTAACGCAATACGGCTAGCGCGACGGCTCGACGTTTGCGATGCGATCGCCGAGCCCGACGAGCGCGAACTTCATCGCGATGGTCTCGCCTTCCAGCGCCTTGAGTCGCCGTTCGACGTTGGTCGCGCGCTTGCGAAGGTCGACGAGCTCGTGCTCGACGCCGATCACCCGTCGCTTCAAGTCGCTCACCGCCATCTCGACGCCGGCCGTGCGCGCCTCGACCGTTGCAAGCCGATCTTTGACCTCGCCGAGTTCGCGCTCGATGCCCGCCATGCGGCCCTCGACCGACGTTACCCGACCTTCGAGTCGATCGAACCGCTCGTCCATTCGCCGAAAGCCGAGTTCGGTCGCATCCTTGAGGGTCAGGACCGCCGCGAGAATCGCTTCGCCGTCAATCATGTCGCCGTATCATCGCGACTTCGCTTCAGCTTGGCAAGTCCCCGAGCATGAGATCGGCATAGGCCCGGGACGTGTCATCGGCAAGCGCGAATTCACCGCGTTCCATGTCAACCAACGAGACGCTCGCGACCGACTATCGCTCGACGCTCAACTTGCCGACGACCGATTTTCCCATGCGCGGCGACCTGCCCAAGAAAGAGCCGGAGCGCGTCGCGTGGTGGCGCGAGCAGGGCGTGTACGCGCGACGTCTCGCGGCGAACGCCGCCGCCGGCAACGCGCAGTGGATCCTCCACGACGGTCCGCCGTACGCGAACGGCAACATGCACATGGGGCACTTCGTCAATCGCGTGCTCAAAGACGTGTTCGTGAAAGTGCATCTGCTCGACGGTTTCGAGGCGCGCTTCGTGCCGGGTTGGGACATGCACGGCTTGCCGATCGAATTCGAGACCCTCAAACACCTCGGGCTCGATTTTCACAAGATCGATCCGATCGAGTTGCGCGCGAAGTGTCGCGAACGGGCGATCCATTGGCTCGGCATCCAGCGCGAGACGATCCTGCGCATGGGCGTGCTCGGCGATTACGAGCATCCCTATCGCACGATCGATAAGGAGTTCGAAGCGACGATCGTCGAGACGCTCGCCGATCTCGCCGAAGCGGGGCAGATGTACAAGGGCTTGCGCGCGACGCTCTGGTGCCCGCACGACGAAACGGCGCTCGCCGAAGCCGAGATCGAATACAAAGACAAGGTCTCGCCGTCGATCTACGTGCGCTTCGCCGCGAATGCCGAACAGCGAGCGGATTTACTGCAGCGCTTCGGGCTCGATGCTGCGGGCGACGCGCGCGTGTCGATCGTCGTCTGGACCACGACGCCGTGGACGCTGCCCGCGAACGTCGCGATCGCGTTGAAGCCCGACGCACGCTACGCGCTGCATTGCATCGCCTACGATGACGGCACGACGGAATACGTCGTGGTCGCCGAGGCGCTCGCGGCGTCGCTCGTGAAACGCCTCACTGCGAGCGCGCGTGCCGCGCTCGTCTCATCGGAGCGCGTGGGCGATGCGGTGCCGGGCAGCGCGCTCGTCGGTGCGAACGTGCGCCATCCGTTTCTCGATCGCGATTCGCTCCTGGTCGGTGCGGATTACGTCGAACTCGACACGGGTACCGGTGCCGTTCACACCGCACCCGGACATGGCGCGGACGACTTCGAGACCGGCATGCGTTTCGGGCTGCCGATCATCAACCCGGTCGACGGCTCCGGACATTTTCTCACCGACGCGGGCCCCTATGCCGGCCTCGAAATCTTCGCCGCAAACGATCGCATCATCGCGGACCTGGCAGCGAGCGGCGCGCTCGTGCAACGCGAAGACTACCGGCATTCCTATCCACACTGCTGGCGCTGCAAGAATCCCGTGATCTTCCGCTCGACCGCGCAGTGGTTCATCGCGATGGACGTCAACCGCTTGCGGAAGCGGATCGAGTCGCACGTTCCCGACGTCGGCTGGTATCCGACGTGGGGTGAGAACCGCATGTTGCAGATGATCGAGAACCACCCGGAGTGGTGCGTCTCGCGTCAGCGAACGTGGGGCACGCCGATTCCCGCCGTCGTGTGTCGCGGCTGCAACGAAACGATCCTCGATCCCGCGATCGCACGCATCGTCGCGCGCGCCTTCCGCGAGCGCGGCGTCGCGGACCGCAATGCGAGCGACCTGTGGTGGACGGAGCCCGTCGAGACGTTCTTGCCGGAAAATTTCGCGTGCTCGTCGTGCGGCGGCCGCGCGTTCGACAAAGAAAAGAACATCGTCGACATCTGGTTCGAATCGGGTGTGACGCATCGCGCGGTGTTGCGTCAGCGCGGCATGCATTGGCCCGCCGATTTGTATCTCGAGGGCAGCGATCAATATCGCGGCTGGTTCCGGAGCAACCTCATCACCGCCGTCGCGACGAACGGGGCGCCGCCATACAAGAACGTCGTCTCGACGGGCTGGGTCGTCGATGCCGAAGGCCGGGCGATGCACAAGTCGACGGGCAACTACATCGGCGCGGGCGACGGCATGAACCAATATGGCGCGGACGTGTTGCGGCTCTGGGTGGCGTCGGTGGAATTCACCGCCGACATGCGCCTGGGCGATGCGTTGCTCAAATCGATCGGTCAAGTCTATCGCAACCTGCGCAATCGACTACGGATGCTGCTCGGACTCATCGACGATCTCGTGCCGGAACATCTCGTGCCTCGGCACGAGCTCGTCGACATCGACCGGCTCGCGCTCGTGCGGCTCGACGACGTCGAGCATCGCGCGGTCGAGGCGTACGAGAGCTATCGCCTGCACGACGTCTATCTCGCGCTCGTCGACTTCGATACGGCGGACCTGTCCAGTTTCTACGTCGACTTGCTCAAGGATCCACTCTACTCGGGCGATCGCGACGGCGCGCGCCGGCGCTCGGCGCAGACGGCGATCTACACGATTCTCGAATCGCTCTGCGCGCTCTTCGCACCGTTGCTCTCCTTCACGTCGGAAGAAGCGTGGCAGTACGTTCCCGCGGCGCTGCGCGGCACGCGCGCGAGTGTCTTCGATCTCACGCTTCCCCACGGCAACGCGCGTGGTGCGGCGGAGGCCGCAGATCTCGAACTCTGGGACGTGCTGCGCGGCCTCCGCGCGATCGTTGCGGCGAGCGACGGCGAGCGCGATTTTGCGCTCGTGGCGCGCGTCTACGCCGGTGGCGCGCTCGTGCCGCGACTCGCGGCGCTGGGCGATGGGTTACGCGAGGCGCTCGTCGTTTCGGGCTGCACGCTGCACGTCGATCCCGATCTTGCGGACACGAAGGCGCGGGTCGAACTGTCGGCTGCGCCCGGGGCGAAGTGTCCGCGCTGCCGCAAGACGTTGCCGCCTTCGGGCGACGTCGTGCATCCGACTCTCTGCGCGCCGTGCGTCGCGACCGTCGGCGCGTTCGACGCGCGGCTCGCGAACGGCACCCCGCACGAAGGTTCGATGACGTAGCACCGTCGCGCGCACGG
>JAABUX010005783.1_pt1 | contig 15057 bp, 19 predicted proteins | sample 5561851 | NCBI WGS metagenome assembly JAABUX01 (sample SAMN10711883, study PRJNA513361) | rock metagenome | isolation source: Antarctica rocks | place: Antarctica: Victoria Land, Richard Nunatak red sandstone | collected 2016-01-03 | reverse complement strand
GACGGTCCATAGCGGTTCTTGACGGTCTCGCCGCCCTTGCGTCCGGCTTCGCGGGCAAGGTCGGGGTTTGCGGCAAAGCCGCCTTCTTTGTCGTGGTCATGGGAGCCGCGATGAGCTTCCGCGATCTTCTTTGCTCCTTCGGAGCCTGCGGTTGGTCCTGGTTTTGCCATAATAGTTTCCTTCAGTGTACTGCTTTCTTAAGGATTGAGTGAATCGTGAGGCTTACTCGGCTTGTGCGGTAAGCTGTTCTTTGGTTTCCTGTGCAGCTTGCTTGCCTGCATCCACGGCCTCAGAAATCCGGGACTTCTGATCCTCGGCAATAAACTTGCCTTTGTCCACCAAATCTTGAGCGCTATTTTGTGCGGACGCGGCGGCATCGGTCGCCTTTGTGGTGATGCCGTTCACGGTGCTTTTTGCCGTTTCCGTCACTTCCGCCGCTTTTGCTTTGACTGCGTCGGCAGTCTCGGCGGCTTTGGCTTTTGCGCTGTCTATTGTGTCATTTGTCTTATCCGTGATGTCCGCCGCTTTCGCTTTGACGGCGTCTGATGCGCCGGTCGCTTTTGCTTTTGCGAGGTCCGAATAGTCATTTGTACGCTGCTTGATCAAGCCGCGTGTTGTGTCGCCGCCCTGCGGCGCGTACAGCAGCGCAACCAGCGCTCCAAGCGCACCCCCAAGCAGAAGGCCGGTCAGAAATCCGGTACCCTTCTGTGCCGGCGCTTCTTCCGGAACACCGACCACAATTACTTCTTCTACAACCTGCCCTGCATTTGCGCCATTTTGTTCGGCCATGATCCTACTGCCTCCCTGATGCTGCTTGTCGGTCATCACAGCCTAGCTGCTTTTTGTCGTGATGATTTCCGCTTCTTGTTCTTGATCTGTCGTCTTGTATTGCTTGGCAGTCGCGCCATTTTTAGTATTCGCGTGTGCCCCGGTGCCAGGGTGCGTATAGACCTGGAAGCCTTTCGAGATGCCGTTGATAATGCTACTTACGTTGATGAGCGGGCCAATCACCGCGCTTTGAACCACGCCCGCAGTCTTTTCCACCCGGCCGGATACGTCATCGGTCAGGGTTTCCCCTTTGACCAGCACTTGATCTGCTTTCACACCGATGTTGGTCGTGACCCGCTGCACGGTATCAATCGCGTTTGTCGTTTTCGCAATGACCGGGTCAACTTTGTCGAGGCCTTTCTCCAGCAGGCCAGCCAGTTTGCTGATGGCAACTGCAATGGCCCCGAGAAGTCCCACTGTGACCAGCGAGAACAGCCCGCCAAAAATCAACAGCGATATTTCCGCCCATGTCTCTAAATGCATGTTGTCAGTCACTCCACGTCGTCAAGCAAGGTTGCTTCGATATACCCGGCACTTGCCCAGCTTAAACGGCAGGCAGCTTATCGCAGCATCTTCGCCGCTTCTTCCCACGCCAGAAGCGCCGCAAACGCCCTTGCCCGGTGGCTAATCCGGTTCTTTTCGGCTTCCGCCAGCTCCGCCATTGTGCGCCCGAACTTAGGGACAAAGAACAGTGGGTCATATCCAAAACCATTCGCGCCGCGAGCTTCTTCCAAGATCACCCCATTGCAGGTCCCCTCCGCCTCCGCGCTCCTGCCGTCCGGCCCCGCCAGTGAGACCACGCACACATACCGCGCCGTGCGCCGCTCCGCCGGAACCCCGGACAGACGCGCCAGCAGCCACGCATTCCGGTCCGCATCCGTCGCGTCTGCCCCTGCCCAACGCGCCGAATGCAGCCCCGGCTCCCCGCCAAGCATATCCACGCACAGCCCCGAGTCATCCGCCAGCGCCGGCAGCCCTGTCACTTGCGCCAGTGCTACTGCCTTCAGCCGTGCATTCTCCGCAAACGTCGCCCCTGTCTCCTGCACCTCCGGCAGCCGCTTCGGCCAGTCGTTCGGCGTCAGCAGCGTCAGTCCCTTGAAGTCCTCAGATTGCCCCAACAGTATCTTGAACTCCTTGACTTTGCCCGGATTGGTCGTCGCCAGCATCAAACTAGCCATAGTGGCCGACCAAGGGCATCGTTTGCTGACGAGACCAGGATTTGTGTTCCTCATCCCGCTCGAAGAGAACAGCAATACCAGCTTCCTGAATTGTTTCTGTGTAGAAATCTGACGGAGGTGACAGCTCGAAACCAACGCCAATCGCTAAAACGCCTGGCACGGCTTTAGCGGCTTGGACATAAGGCATGAACAACTGCTCAAAGGACAACCCTGTCTGCTGTGCGATGCGCGTTACGTCAGCCTCGTCAAACTCGATATGTACCGCAGTCACATCGCCAGCTTCTTGTACCAGTGCGAGCATTTCAAGCTGACTGCCTCCAAGCATGGCGTGGCCGTATTGAACATTATTGGTTGGGTCAGGTTCTATACCAATAGCGGTCGTGGGTTGTAGCGCTTGCACGACACTCTCTAGGCTCTGAAAAGACGCTTTTTCCAAAAGCATCAGGCAGCCTACTGTGGGATATTCGCCAATCATCTGATCTTCACTCCTGTCCGATAGTGGACGAGTTGCTCGGTTGTCGCTCGCCATGCTGACTCGAATGTACCATCTAAATGCACGACAACAACTTTGTCTTCTACGATAAAGAAGAGCCGGTCGCTGCCACGATATTTTGCCTGCCAAACTTCGGCGGCCTCTGAAACATGACGGGCGACAACCTCTTGAAACGCCTTAATTTGTACCAGTGTCGCGGGGCCGCTAAAACCCCAATCCGAACCCCGTCTGTCGAGGATACTTTTCAACTTGTCCGCATTAGTGAAAATGAGATTTTTAGGGACAGAGATCACAGCAACCCATCCAAAGCTTCGCGCTGTTTAGTGAGCATCTGGCGGATGCCGCCGTGGGCGAGGTCGAGCAGGCGGTTCAGACGGTCGCGGTCAAAGGGCGCTCCCTCGGCGGTTCCCTGGACTTCAATGAAGCGGCCCGTGTCGGTCATGACGACGTTCATGTCTACCGACGCCTGAGAGTCTTCTTCGTAGGCGAGATCTAAGCGCTCCTCGCCGCGCACGACGCCGACGGAGACTGCCGCCACCCATTCGGTAAATGGCAGGGTCTTGAGCTGGCCTTTGCCGCGCATCCAGGCCAGCGCTTCGACAAGCGCGACAAATGCGCCGGAGATGGCGGCGGTGCGGGTGCCGCCGTCGGCCTGCAAAACGTCGCAGTCCAGGGTGATGGTCCGCTCGCCGAGCGCTTCCATCTCGACGATAGAACGCAGGGAGCGGCCCACCAGTCGCTGGATTTCGACGGTGCGGCCGCTGGGTTTTGCGGTGTCGCGTGACGACCGGGTATGGGTGGCGCGGGGCAGCATGGAGTATTCGGCGGTCAGCCAGCCCTGGCCTTTGCCTTTGAGGAACGGCGGGACTTTGTCTTCGACGCTTGCCGTGCAAAGCACCTTTGTTTGACCGACTTCGACTAAACAAGAGCCTTCGGCATAGCGAGCATAGCTGCGGGTGAGCGTAATCGGGCGGTATTCGCCGAGGGCGCGGCCATCTTCTCTGGGCATGGGAAACCTCTTTTGAACTTAAAGTAAGGCGAGTATACCCGAGGTGGGTGCGGGAAAAAGAGCGTGGACAATAGGAACGTGGAACTGAAGTTCTACGCTAAGGCTTTATGGGGTGTGGGGCGCAGACGCCTGCCGTCCGCCTTCGCGGACGAAGAAGTAGGATAAAGACGTGATCTTTTTCTTTCTCCACGCAGGTGGAGACTATGCCTGCGGCATTACTGCGTATATGGCGCTTCGCCCCACACCCCAATAAAGCCTTAGCGTAGAACTTCAGTTCCACGCTTCACAGCATAAGCGAAGCGACATAATCAATGGGGATGCCGAGCAGGCGGGACGCGAAGCAACGGAACTCTTCTGGGTCGCCTGTGGCGGCGAACAAAACAGGGCCGGCGGCGGTGCTTGTGAGCGTAAGCAGGGGCAGCGCATCGCGGACAGCGGCGGCAGCCGGGTCCACGAAGCGAGGCTGGAACAGGGAGTCGCCAATCTGGGACACGGCATGATGCAGGACACCCAACAAAAACGGAAAGTGGGTGCAGCCGAGAATAATGCTCTGAACGTGCGCGGCGTGCAGCGAGTGCAAATACTCGAGCGCGGCCTCACGGGCTTCTGGCGTGTCGGCCCGGCCTGTTTCGACAAGCGGCACGAACCTGGGGCAGCCGACTTCGACAACTTCACGATTTGGGTCCAGCAAGTGAACGGCTTCGGTAAACGCACGGCTTTGGACGGTCGCATTGGTGGCGAGAACGCCGATGGAACCGGCAGACCCGGACACGGCGGCGGCTGCGCCCGGTGCAATCGTTCCGGCAATCGGCAGGGCAGGGTAGCGGCTTTGGGCGGCTTCCAGTCCGGCGACGGTAGACGTGCCGCTTGCCATGACGACAAGCTGGACGCCGGCGTCTACAAGGCGGTCCGTGAGCAGTAACGCCAAATCCCGCACGACAGCAATTGGCTTGTCGCCGTAAGGGATATTCGCGGTGTCAGCCAAATACAGCACGGACGCGCTCGGGGCCTGGCGCTGGATTTCGCGCAGGACGGACAGGCCGCCCAGGCCAGAGTCAAAGATGCCGATGTCGGGTTTAGGAAGTGCAGCATTGAGCGACATCACTGGCCGGTGCCTTTGGCAGCAATTTCCGCGCCGGGCCGGATGACGTCCATGGGGCCATCTGTCGTGAATTCACCGAACGCTTTGACCGGCTGGCCTTTGACGCTGATTTGGTAGGAGTTAATCTCGGGAAATTGACCCAGCGTCATGGCAAGGGCGTTCATCGCCGCGCTTTGGGCGCTTTCGCCGCCGGTCTCATTCACCGGGGACTGCGAAAAGTCCACTGTTGCCACGCCGCCGTCTACCGAGATGCCGCGCAGGGATGTTCCCGGCGCGATGGGGGAATGCGCGGCTGTCAGCAATGCGGTCACGGCATCCCGCGCCGGCTCTTTTGGGTGCTGAAGCGGGGTCTCCTGCGGCATCAGCAGGTCCTTGTCGCCGGTGGCTTGGGGGTTGATGACGTAGACGACAATTTTGGCAGGCGGGGCTACCGGGGTCACAGCCGCGCCCGGCGGCGGCGCTGACGCCGTCGGCGGACTCGGGGTGCTAGGCTGACTGGGCGGCGCTGTCTCGTCGTGACAGCCAGCCACGGCGATCAGTGCCACAACAAGGGCGGCAGATAAAAGAAGTCGCTTCAATTAACGCGGACTCCTCATGTCGTCTGCCGGGCTGCTGGAGACGTTGCGGGCGGAGCGCAGCAGCCGCACCTGGTCTGCGATAAAGTCCCGCAGGCCGGCCGTGATGCCGGCGGCGATCCGCTGCTGCCCGGCGTCATCCCGGAGCTTCGCCAAATCACGGTCGTTGTTCATGTAGCCGGTTTCCACCAAGACCGCCGGCATGTAGCTTTCGCGCAGCACCGCAAACCCGGTGCGGAACCGGATAGTATCGGATTTGACGCCGTTGTAGGAAATCCCGGAGGTCTCGCTCACGCGGCGTCCAATGTCGGCGGCCATCAGGCGGCACAGGGAGTTCTGCGCGTGGAAGTAAACCGTGGTTCCCGCCAGCGTGTTCCGGCCTAGAACACTGGAGTCGGCGTGGATGGAGATAAAGTAATCGGCATGGCGGCTGTTGGCAAGCTGCGGGCGCGACTCTAACGCGGGAAAGCTGTCGTCGGAGCGGGTCATAATCACCGTCGCGCCGCTCTGCATCAGCAGAGACTGCACCCGCCGGCCAATGGCAAGCGTGATGTCTTTCTCATAGACATCAAAGGGATGCAGCTCTGCCGACGCCCCGCTGTCCCTGCCGCCGTGGCCGGGGTCAACCACAATAATTTTGCCCGCCAGCGATATATTGGTCGGAACATTCACAGGATACGGTGTGACCGGCCCCGCCTGCGGCGCAGTCGCCACCGGCACGTTGGGGTCCGTCGTAATGACGTTAATCGTGTAGGTCATGCCCGCGCCGCCGTCCTCTGCCGCGCGGCTGTCTACCGAGAAGCCGACCATGCGAGACAAATCCAGCACGACCCGCCCGAACTTCGTCTGCGGCGTCAGCAATCTGCCCACCCGGATCGCTTTGATGACCGAGTTGTCCAGCGACTGCACCGTCTTGACCCCGTGATCCAGCACCGCGCCCGTGAGATCAAACGCCAGGCGGTTCGGGCTGTTCAGCGTTTCCGTGCGGTATTTCGCCGGGCCGCTTGTCGTCACTTTAATCTGCGTCAGCGCCGGGCTGACGACTTTGTAGTCCACATTTGTAATCGTGACCTCGCCGCTGCTTTGCGCCTGGTGCGCCGGGCTGATGACCGCCGGGGGCGGAGCGGAACTCACTTGCGCCGTCTGCACCGGCGCGACAGAGCCGCTCAGCGCGACTTTGACTTGATCGCTTTGGATGCCGCTCAGCACCTGGAACGGCACCGCGCCCTTCAAATCTACCGTGATCCGAACTGTTTCCGGTGTAATCTGCCCGCTCCGTATCTGCGTGATGTCCCCGCCTTCCGCCGGAACATTCGCCGGTGCCGTCCCGAGGTCCAGCCCGTACAAATCCACATACAGCCGCTCCGGGCTGCCGATGCGCCGGACACTGTAATACACGGGATATGACGTGTAAATCGAGAGCTGATTGAAGTTCTGGCGCACCACCTGAAGCTTCGCCCGCACGGTCAGCGTCTCCGAATCCGGCTGCCAGTCCGCCGTCCCGCCCAGCGCCTCCGCCACATGCTGGAACGGCACACAGCACCGTCCCTCGACCCGCGTGTACGGCAGCGTGACTGTCTTCCCACTCACCGCCGTCACCGTCACCGTGCCGCCGGGATTGGCCCAGAACTTCGCCCCCATCAGCACGACGGCATCCACCGGAGCCATCACGTCCCCATCTGCCCCAACATACGGCTTGACCTGAAACGGCACCACGCGCCCGCCAATCACAATCGTCGCCGGAGTCGGGGCGGCCAATGCCGGGAGCGCCGTAAAAAGAAGTGCAACTGCCGCAAGCGGCAGTGAAGTATGCGAAAAACGTAAGGAAAATAGCTTCATAAACGAAGTCTCCTGCACAAGCAACTGTCAATAAGTACAAGCATTAAAAGCATTCTAACACAGGTTTGACTCATCGGTCAAGGACAGACACGAAAAGAGGAAGGAATGTTCCTTACAAAAACACGTTACCGTATGAGTTAGCGCGGCTTTTAAGCAGGATTGGACACGGAAGAAGCCACGGAATAAATTCCGAGGCTGAAAAGTGCCCACTGTAGAAGCGACGTCAAGAGAAAGAAACCCGGTTTATTTTTCGCCGGCAAATATAACTTCCCGCGCCGCAGGAAGCATATATTCTACATCATTGACATCCAGGTCGTTATCCATCGCCTCAAATCCTGCCTGCCATTCTTGATCTTCTAGTTTTAAGCGCTGAACTTCAACGTCTGCGGTGCGGTAAAACGAGCGCCCGACGCCAAGAGATTTTCGTGTTTCTTGGGCCAATCGCATTCCCTTGAGCCAAACCCAGGAGGCGCGGTTAACTGCTGACTTGGGCGTGTCGCCTTGAAGGGCAGGGCGCTGGTCTGCATTGAGGTTTTCGTCGTTGATGTTGACCATAAAGTCAACTTTCAGAGTCACGCGGTATAAGCTCATTTTGCCCTCCACACATGGTGACATTCTACCACCTTGCCTAAACAAAGATGCTCATCAGCCCTGGAAAGCGAAGGTGTGCAGTTGTACCTCCGCAGGCGTGTCTATGACGCCGACGCTTTCCACAAATCCGTGGATCGGCAGCGGTGAATCTAAGCAGACCGCGACTGCCTGTGATACTGCTCCAGCTTCGATATGACGTGCCACGGAGCAATGCGGGTTCCAACAGTCGGGAAGATAGAATGGGTTTGGTTTTTCGCCGTGCAGATGAATCAGTCTGCCCACCCGCTGATGAAGAGTCAAAAGTGTTTGAGACACCGTAGCTGCCAGGAAGACAGCGGCTTCTTCGCCTGTGAATACACCAGGGTAAGACAGTGTCATGGGAAACCGTTTCTGTGACAGTGCAAGGGAGGCTAAAGCAGGGGCAAACTTGGCAACGTCTAACTCTGCATAAATCGCACATGTCAGATGTGGACGATAGGGGCCGTCAGAAAGAAAAGAAGAGACACCGGCTTCTGCCATACGCGCCCAAATCCGCCGAACCCTTGCTTCCGTTTGCTCGTCGAAAAAGACTGAAACTGCATAAGCCACTAAAACACCTCCACAGTGCTTGCGTTAGGTGTCATTGTGGCACAACCGAACAAAAAACCGCCCTGCTTTAATAGCAGAGCGGTTTCTTGACATGGTGGAGGCGGAGGGAGTTGAACCCTCGTGTCGAGCAGCGAAAACTCAGGCTTCTACAAGCATAGCCGGTTGTTTGAATTTCGCGCCGAGGCCGCCAATCGGCAGGCTGCCCATAGCGCTAGCTGTCCTTTGGTTCCCGCGGGTGCCGGACGGCAGCTCACGCGCGGTAGCCCGCATATTTGACATCCGAACTTCCACTGGCGGGCGAGAAGGAAGGGGACGGGACGTCCGTAGACGCCGCTTTAACCGACGAGTTTAGCCCTTGCGGGAAAAACTAGGCAGCCAGCGCGTAGGAACGCGCTGTGGTGAACGAAGTATTCTTCGCGTTTGTTTTTTTGCCGCTTTTAACGAGGCCAGCGGCGCCTCGACTTGCGACCTGCGATATCAATCTCCCGATCGAAACCAATCGCCCCCATGTTGCCGTTTCATGCTGCGGTCTGGTGAACCGCTGCATCTCTATTATAACCTATTATTGTGAGAAAGTGTTCCCGGCGCGAAACCTCAGACTGAGATTTGTCTACTCGTTTTAGGTGTCTGTTACTCTTCTTCCCCCTCCAAGCTGCCATACGCCGGAGCGCGGGCGAGACTGGCTTTAATCGAGTCCTCCACAAATTGCGCGACGACTTCTTCGGTTTCCAGTGCGGCAACCTGCTTGCGAAGGGCTGCCACCTGGGCTTCCAGCGTGGCCAGCGCCGCCGGGTCTGTCTCCAGGTCGCGGGAGCGCACCAGGGCGCGGAGCCGCTCGCGCAGGGCGTCGCGCAGGGCACGCCACTCGGTTGCGCGGGGCGTGTCGCCTAAAAACTCTTCTAAAATATCGCCTTGGGTGTCAATTTGGGCCATAGCCTAGTTTACCCAACTCGGCGAAAATCACTCCGAAAACCCGTAAATATCCCTCTAAAGAAACAAACGGCGCGGGCCGATAATGGTTGTGGGAGACTTTTATGACCCGTGGAGTTTATACCGCCGCTGCCGGAATGCTGGCGAACCAGGCCGCGCAGGACACCATCGCCCAGAACCTGGCGAATGCCAACACGACCGGCTACAAAGAAGATGTTCCGCGCTTTGAGTCGTTTCTCAGCCAATCTGTTTCGAGCTTGTCGGGCGCTGACCGCGCGTCTCTTGGCACACTCGGCAGCGGGGCAGGGCTGAAAGACGAGACGACTAATTTCACCGAAGGTGGCCTGCAGCAGTCCGGCAATCCGCTGGATGTCGCGCTGACCGGCGACGCGGCACTGGTTATCCAGACCCCACAGGGACCGCGCCTCAGCCGTGACGGCTCGCTCAGTTTAGACGCGCAGGGAACGCTGATTCAGTCTGCGACCGGCCGACCGGTTTTGGGCAGCGGCGACCGGTCTTTGTCAATCCCAGCGAAAACAAAGAGCATTGTGATTAGCCCGCTGGGGGATTTGACCGCCGACGGCATCAAAGTCGGGCGCATTCAGCTTGCAGATCTGTCTTCCTCGGTTAATCCTGTTAAAGCCGGTGACAATCTCTACACTGTTGCCCGCATTCAGCCGGCGTCAACGACCGCGACAATCCGGCAGGGCTATTTAGAGTCGTCCAATGTCAGTATCGTCAAAGAAATGGTCTCTATGATCTCGATCATGCGGGCCTACGAGACCAATCAAAAGATGCTGCAAGCCGAAGACGACACGACCGGCAAAGCGACCAACGAAGTCGGCAAGGTTTAAGAACCCCTCCCGGTTCGTTCCTCACCTCCCTCCCCTATTAGGGAAGGGCGCAATAGAAGACAAGAAGCCTGCTCATCTTGCTCCTTGTCCTCCCTAATAGGGAGAACCCCTGCGAAGCAAGGAGGTGGGTTCAGAATACACGGCTGGACTGTTTGCGGCAACTAAATTGCCGCAGGTGGAAGCCGACGACCCTTGCGCTCTTGACTTAAGAGCGTGAACCAAAGGAGAACCCGCATCATGATGCGTGCACTTTACACGGCGGCCACCGGCATGGAAGCCCAGCAGCTCAACATGGACGTCATTTCCAACAACCTCGCCAACGTCAACACTGTCGGCTTCAAGAAGAGCCGGGCGGACTTCCAGGACCTGCTGTACCAGGAGATGCGCCCCGCCGGTGCAACCGTGGCTCAGGGCGCGACTTCGCCCACGGGCCTCGAAGTCGGCCTCGGCGTCAAGCCCGGCTCGACTGAGACGATGTTCGACCAGGGCACGCTTCAAGAGACCGGCAACAACACGGATATTGCCATTGAAGGCGACGGCTTTTATAAAGTTCTGCTGCCCGACGGCACCAACGGCTACACCCGCGACGGCGCGTTCAAGCGCGACGTGCAGGGCAAGCTCGTCAACTCCGACGGCTTTGCACTCCAGCCCGAAATCACCATTCCCGCCGACGCCACTTCCATCGCCGTCGGCAAGGACGGCACGGTCAATGTGACGCGCGGCGGCTCCAACACCCCACAGGCAGTTGGCAAGATCACGCTGACCCGCTTCTCGAACCCTGCCGGCCTGCTGCATCTCGGCGGCAACAACTTCCAGGAAACGGCCGCCTCCGGCTCGCCCACCGACGGCACCCCCGGCCAGACCGGCTTCGGCCAGCTTGCCCAGGGGACTTTGGAAATGTCCAATGTCCAGATCGTGCAGGAGATGGTCAACATGATCACCGCCCAGCGTGCCTACGAAGTCAATTCCAAAGCCATCCAAACGTCTGACGAAATGCTTCAAACAGCCAACGGCCTCAAGCGCTAACCTGGAGGCTCCCCATGAAACCTTCCCTCTTGGTCCTGCTGGCGTTGCTGGTGCTCCCCGCTGCCGCCGCGCCGGTGCATGTTGCTCTGAAAGCATCCGCCGCTGCGCCGCCTAACGCCGACGGGTTTATCACCCTCGGCTCCGTCGCCGTGCTTTCCGGCGGCGACAAGGCCGCCCGGCTCCGCTTCGCCGCCGTCTTGGTCGCCCGTGCCCCGCTGCCCGGCGAAACGCGGCAGCTCACACGCGGAGATTTGGCCCTGAAGCTGCGCCAGGCCGGGATCAACCCGGACACGCAAGCCATTTTAGAAGGTGCGAACCGTGCGGATGTGACGGCCGAGACTTCCTCTTTGGCTTGTCCTGCGGCTTCTGCTGTCAATGCGCCATCTGTCCCGGCAAGTACCGCAGGGGCAGCCCCAGCACCGTCAATCATCCACACCGGCGACGCCGTGACCATTACCATTCAGTCTGGGCCGATGACAATCACCGCACCGGCGACAGCCCGCGAAAGCGGCAAAGCCGGGGACACCATCCGGGTCCACCGGGACGGCGTGATGACGGATTTATCGGTTCAAGTTTTAGACGCACAAACCGTGCGAATGGAGATTTAAGATTATGAAAGCACTTTCGCACTCAAGATCAATGGTGGAGGCGCTCGCGTTCTTGACAATCGCCGCCAGCATGGCCGCATCGGTCCAGGCTGACTCGCTGTTCCCCGGCAGCAGTACCGATGTGTCCCGGAACAACACAAACTCTGTTTCGCTGTTCTCAGACAACAAGGCCCGGCGCGTCGGCGACACGCTGACTGTTGTGATTACCGAGACCGGCGCGGCGTCGTCCGTTGCCGCGACCAAGACCGCTAAGACGGAAAACCTCAACTACGGCCCCGGCTTTGGCCCACTGCTGTTCAACATCAAAAACTTCGGCGTCACCGGCGGCACGAGCAGCGACGCCAGCGGCAGCACGACCCGCACGGATAATCTGTCGGCATCTATCGGCGTGACTGTAAAAGAAGTCCTGCCGAACGGCAACTTGGTGGTGGAAGGCAAGCGCAAGGTCGGTATGAACGCGGAAACACAGGAAATCACGCTCTCCGGCGTCGTCCGGCCCACCGACATCGCTCCGAACAATACCATCGCCTCGCCCTTAGTCGCTGATGCCCAGATCAAGTACGGCGGGCGCGGCCCCGTCGGTGACAAGCAGCACGACGGCCTCATTTCCCGCATCTTCAAGGTGCTGTTTTAGGAACCCCTCCCGCTCGTTCCTCGCTCCCTCCCCTGTTAGGGAAGGGCAATAGGAAAGAGCAAGTCCAAGAACGGAATTGCCCGTGCCTTCCGTCCTATATTTCTCTGGCCCTTCCCTAACAGGGGAGGGAGCGAGGAACGAGCGGGAGGGGTTCCTAAATCGCTCCTACAGAACCGCCGTTCATCAGCCGATAAATATACCAGTATTATGAACACTCCGCTGACAATCACTGCTCTGGTTTCGTTTCTTTTGGCTGGGGCCGCACTGACGCCGAGCGCCTCGGCGCAGGCTAGGCTCAAAGACATTGCTGCCGTGCAGGGTGTCCGGGGCAATCAACTGGTGGGATACGGCCTGGTGGTCGGGCTGGACGGCACGGGGGACGGCAACGGCTCGGCGTTCACGCCGCAGTCGGTAGCGTCCATGCTGCAAAAGTTCGGCATTACGGTCTCGCCCGGCGCATTGCAGCTCAAGAACGTCGCGGCGGTCATGGTGACGGCGACTTTGCCGCCGTTCGTCAAAAACGGCAGCGCGATTGATGTCACTGTCAGCAGCCTCGGGGACGCCAAATCTTTGCAGGGCGGAACGCTTTTGCAGACGCCGCTGCAGGCCGCAAACAACAAAGTGTATGCGGCCGCGCAGGGCGCGATTTCTGTTGGTGGGTTCCTGGCAGGCGGCGGGGGCGGCGGCAGCGTCGCCAAGAACTTCGTGACGGCAGGCCGCATTCCCGGCGGTGCTTTAGTGGAGCAGGATGTGCCGACCACTCTTTTAGGCGCATCGTCGGGAACGCTCGAAGTCAATCTCAGCCAGCCCGATTTTACGACTGCCGCGCGGCTGGTGAACGCCATCAATTCGCACAAGCCTTACGGCGTCACAGACGCCGTCGCCGCCGACGCCGGTACAATCCGGGTCGGGTTTGCGCCCGGCTCCGACCCCGTCTCGGTCATTGCGGGATTGGAAAACGTGCCGGTGGACACCGACGAAGTCGCAAAGATTGTGATTAACGAGCGCACTGGAACCGTCGTCATGGGCGGCAACGTCGAAGTCTCCGCGTGCGCCGTGGCGCATGGCAATTTGACGGTTTCCATTGCCAACGCGCCGATTATCTCCCAGCCGAACCCACTGAGCCGTCAGGGCCAGACAGTCGCCCTGCCGCACAAGATTATCAATGTCGCCGAAGGGAATGAACGGCTGATTCCGGTGCCGAACAGCGAGACGCTGGACAGCGTGGTCAAATCGCTGAATGCGCTCGGCGTCACGCCCCGCGATTTGATTGCCATCTTGCAGGCCATGAAAGAAGCCGGAGCGCTCCACGCAGAAATCGAGATCCAGTAACCATGCTCCGAATTGACATCCCCGCACTACCGGCGCTCGACAAAGCGCATTTAGGTTTGAAGAAAGCCACCCAGCAGTTCGAGGGCTACTTCCTGCACCAGTTGTTGACCGAGATGCGGAAGACCGTGCCGGACGACAAGCTGCTGGCGGATGACGGCAACTCCAAGCAGATTTTCCAGGACATGATGGACCAGACCCTCGCCGATAACATGTCCAGCCGGGGCGACCTCGGCATGGCGAAGATGATGTACGACCAGCTTGCGCCGTCACTCGGCAAAACTACCGATAGAAAGCAGTAAACCATGCCTGAGCCGCAAATTAAACTTATCCTGAAAGCGCTCCGCGATGAGCTGGCGCTGCAAACCCGCCACGCAAAGCTTTTGGAAGACCAGCAGCTTGCGCTTCTTGCCTGTGACCGCGTCCGGTTCACGGCCCTGCAGGACGAATACGCGCTTGTCCTCGTTCAGTTGGAAGCCCAGGACACGACCCGCCGGGCTGCGCTGACCGGCGACGACGGCGAGCCGCTAGGGCTGACGGCGCTGAAAGAAGAAAGCTCCGAGCGGAACCGTGCGACGCTGCAAGCGCTGGAAGACAGCCTGCGGCGCACGCTGGAGCAGGTGCAGGGGCTGACCCGGCGCAACCAGACTCTGATCCAAAACGAGCTGAACTATTTGGCGTTCTCGCTGGACCTCTTTGTGGAAGCGGGACGCAGCGCCGACAGCGGCTACGGCACGCACCGGGGCGGAAGCACCGGCGGACGAATGTCCAGCTTGTTGCTGCTGGACCGCCGGGCTTGACACGCTTACTTAAGAGGACACACGAATGCCGGGAACATTTTTCGCAATCAACATCGGGCAAAGCGGCCTGGCGGCGGCGCAGCTTGGTCAGGACATTACCGGGCAGAATATCGCCAATACAAACACGCCGGGCTACTCGGTCCAGTCGCTGGACCAGACGGCGTCTGATCCGTACACTTCGGCGGATCGCAACACGCAGCTCACGCCGGGGCTGATCGGCTCCGGCGTTTCCGTGTCCAGCATTCAGCGGGCCAGCGACCAGTTTCTGGACACGCAGGTCCGGGACGCGAACTCTGGCTTGCAGTCTCAGACCGCCCAGAGCGGGGCGCTTCGGCAAGTGGATAACACGTTCGGCGAGCCGTCCGACACCGGCCTGAACGCGGCCTTGACAAAGTTCTTCAGCGCCTTTCACGATGTCGCCAACACCCCGGAAAACACTGGTGTCCGGGCGGCGGCAGTGCAGCAGGGTGCGGCGCTCGCCAGCACGTTCCAGACTGTGCAGGCTGGACTGACGGCTGCCGCAAGCAGCCTCTCAGGACAAGCCAGTGCAGATGTTCAGGCCATCAACACGGACAGCGCCCAGATCGCCGCGCTCAACCTCAGCATCCAGGCCAGCACGCGCGGCGGGCAGTCCCCCAATGACCTGCTGGACCAGCGCGGCGCACTTCTCGAC
>JAABUX010005780.1_pt1 | contig 15061 bp, 13 predicted proteins | sample 5561851 | NCBI WGS metagenome assembly JAABUX01 (sample SAMN10711883, study PRJNA513361) | rock metagenome | isolation source: Antarctica rocks | place: Antarctica: Victoria Land, Richard Nunatak red sandstone | collected 2016-01-03 | reverse complement strand
CTTTCTTGTGCACGAGCAACTTGCGCGGCCGGTTTGGATCGACGTTCGAAAAGCTGCCCTGCATGTAGGGCGGCACGTGCATCGACAGCAGCCAGAGTTCGTCGTCACGGATGCGCGCGTAGGCTTCGCTGATCGAAATCTGTCCGCCGCGGATGCTCTTGATCTCCGTGCCCGTGAGCACGATACCGGCCTCGAATTGTTCGAGCCACTCGTACTCGAAACGCGCGCGCCGATTGTCGATCGTCGGCGTCGGAGCGGGCGGTTTTTTCGGTTTCGCGACCGCAGTCGGCTTTGCTTTAGGCCCGGCCATCGACGCTCGGAATTCCTAATTTTTGCCCCGGCTGCAACCGCCCGCGCGAGACGAAGCTGCCCTCGGCCGATGCCAGCAGCGTTCCGTGCGCATCGACCACGCTCGCCTCGATGCCCAGCACCATCCGCCGTTTCCACAGCACGTTGCCGCGCACGAGGAGTGCCTCGCCCACCGGCACGGCGTTGCGAAAGCGCATCTTGAGATCGCCCGTGACGCCGAGATAGCCGTGCGCGCCCGCCGCGTAGGCCATCGCTTCATCGAGCACGAGCGCGACGACGCCGCCGTGCACGACGCCCTGCCAGCCTTGAAAACGCACGGGAATCGTTACCCGGCTCGTCACCGACTTGTCCTCGCCCGTGTCGAAGGTCATCTTCAGGCCGATCGGCGAGAGCTGTCCGCAGCCGACGCAATAGCCGTCGTCGATCGGCAGCTCGGGCTCGTCATCGCGCGCGTCGATCACGTCTTGGCTGGGCTCGGCGAAGCGTCGGGTTTTTCGGGCTTTTCGGGCTTATCGTAATCGCCTGCCTTGATCTTCGCGAGCAGCGTCTTCGCATAGATCGTATCGACTTCGTTCGCGACCGCAGCATCGAGAATTTTCGACGCGCTGGAAAGGTCGTGCTGTTCGATGTAGATGCGCGCGAGCAGCGTGTACCCGTGCTGGCCCGCTTCGCCGACGTGCCCCGTATCGAGCGCGATCGCTTTGTTCAAATATCCGACGGCGGCCGTCGGCGCTTTGAGATCGTATAAGAGCGATGCGATATGAAAATTGATATCGGCGTATTGGGGCACGAGGTTGGGCACGTCGATGAGATACGACAGCCCGCGCTGCGGATCGCGCAGATCGCTTTGGTAGAGTTGCCCGAGATATTCGCGTGCGAGCACGTTATCGCCGTCGCTGCGCAACGCGGCCAGCAACTCCGTCTTCGAACGGTTCGCCGAGCGCTCGTTGAAACGCATGATCCCGAGACCGACGTGCGCCGCAGCCGCATCGGGACTGAGACCGATAGCCGCATTGAGTTCGTCGCGCGCGTCCTGCGTGCGGTCGCGCCCCGACACCGATTGGAACATGTACGAAAAACCGAGCCGCACGTGGCTCACGTAATTTTTCGGCGAACCGGTGACGGCGTCTTCTTCCACGTTGGTCAGCACGTCGAGAGCGCCGGATTGTTGCGCCGCCGCCGCGTTGAGGAACGAAATCGCGAGCGTGTTGTCGGGCACGACGGTAAGTGCACCCTCGAACTGTTCCTGTGCGACTTTGAACTCGCGCGCGTAGAAATGCTTGAGCCCCGCATCGAGCTTTTCGACAAAAGCCGTATTCGCGTAGTCGTCGCGTTTGCCGAAGGCGGGCGCGACGGCGGCCGTCGACGGGCGGGGGCTCGGCTTCGCTTTCGGAGCGTTGCGATGCGCCATCGGGGTGGTCGGGGCGGCACCGGCGGCGGCGCAAAGCGCGAAAACGAGCGCGAGCGAGCCCGCCGAACGACTGAACATGGGTCTTCCTTTAGCGTCGAACGCCTGGTTTCATCGTCCGACCGTGAGCCGGCGTGCGAGGGCGTCCGGTAAACGCACGTCCGCGATCTTGCGTTGCGTGCGTTCGATCGCGTAGGGAACACGCTCCCAGACGACGGTCCGGGCCGCGTCATCGAAGCGTACGAACGACGCCGCGGGATTGAGATCGCGCGGTTGGCCGACGCTTCCGACGTTGACGATATAGCGGGTCCCCGGCTCGAGCGCGAGCGTGCCGCCGGCTTGATAGAAGCGATGTTCGATCGCGCCGGAGGGCGCGAGCGCATACGCATCGGCCACGTGCGTGTGGCCGACGAAGATCAGCGGCGCGTCGGTTGCGGCGAAGGCGCGCGCGGCGGTCGCCTTGTCGAGGATGTAGGTGAAATACTCGACCGGAGCGCCGTGAACGAGCAAGAAGCCCGGCATCCGTACCTCGTATGAGAGACCGTCGAGCCAGTCGAGATGTGCGGGATCGAGAATCGTCTGCGTCCATTCGATTGCGGAGCGCGCGGCTTCGTTGAAGAAAGCGAGACCGTGTCCGTCGATCGCGGCGACGTCGTGGTTCCCGAGCACCACCTCCGCGGCGCGCGCGCGTACGAGCGCGAGGCATTCGTTCGGATTCGGACCGTAGCCGACCGTGTCGCCCAAACATAGCACGCGCTCGCTCGGATCGATACGCGCGAACACCGCTTCGAGCGATTCGAGGTTGCTGTGAACGTCGGAGATGATCGCGAAGGTCATGTGGGGCGATGTACGTTCGGGCCCATCTCGCCGAGCGCCTCGACGAAGGCGTCGCCGAATGCGCGCCGATCCGCCTCGGTTCCGACGGTCACGCGGATGTGGCCGTCGAGCGGCGGCAACCCGGGCTTGCGAACGAAGATGCCGCGTTCGAGCAACGCTTCGACCATCGCCTCCGCGCGCGCGAGCGTGCCCAGATCGATGCACACGAAGTTCGTGTGCGACGCAATCGTTCGGCAACCGACGCTTCGCGCGAGCGCGACATACGCATCGCGCCCGCGCGCGACTTCCCCGACCACGGTCGCGACGAAGCCATCGTCCTGTAACGACGCGAGGGCGCCCGCCTGCGCGATGCGGTTGGCGCCGAAGTGGTGGCGCACCTTATCGAGCGTCGCAACGACGTCGCGCGGCGCGATCGCGTAGGCGATCCGTGCGCCCGCCATGCCATACGCTTTCGAAAACGTGCGCGTGCGCGCGACGCTCGCGTGCACGCCGTCGCGCACGAGCGCCTGCGACTCGACGAAATCCGCGTACGCCTCGTCGAGCACGAGCAGCGTGTCGGGCGGAAGCGCGTGTACGAACGCCTCGACGCGCTCGCGGGCGGCGAAGGTTCCGCTCGGATTGTCGGGATTGGCGAGGTAGACGACGCGCGCATGGGTCGCTCGCGCGCGCGCGGCGAGCGCCTCGAGCGCGACGGTACCACCCGGCGCGTAGTCGACGGTTTCGAGATGCGCGCCATACCCGTGCACGTGATAGACGTACGTCGGATAGGAGCCGCGCGCCGCGACCGTGACGTCGCCGGGCGCGAGGTACGCGCGCACGAGCAGTCCGAGCAGATCGTCGATGCCCGCGCCGATCGCGATCTCGTCGACCGCACACCCGTGCTTCGTGGCCAGCGCCACGCGCAGATCGAGCGCTTCGGGGTCGCCGTAATACGACACGTCCGCGAGCGCGCGATGCATCGCCGCGAGCGCGCGCGGCGACGGGCCGAACGCGCTTTCGTTCGCACCTAAACGAACGAGCGACGTGCGGCCGATGCGCCGCGCGAGCGTTTCGGGCCCGACGAAGGGCGTGCTCGCGGGTAATGCCGCGACGATCGGCGCGGTCTCGATCACGGCGCGACGGCGAGTTTGTCGTCGACGCTCGTCACGCCCGTCGTCGCGCGCGCCGCGTCGAGCATCGTCGTCCGGACCGCGGCGGACGGAACGTGACCGTGCAGCGCGACGGCGCCGCTCGAAGCCGCGATCCCGACGCCGAGCGCGTCGACGCCCGAGTGAGCGACGAGATTCGCCCGCACGGCGGCGACGAGTGCGAAATCGGCGACGGCTTTTTTCGTCGAGGGCGTGCGAGCGTCGGCGACGACGGTCGACGTCACGGCCTTGACGCCCGACGTGTGTTTCGCGGCATCGACGAATTGCGCGACGATGGCGCTCGTTTTGGCGCGGCCGCTCAAACGGACGTTGCCCTGGTGCGATGCGACGGCGACGTGCAAGGCCGAATCGGCATCGATGCGCACGAACGACGCCTCGATCTGCGCGAGCATCACGCCGTCGCTCGCGATCCCGGGCGCGGCGCTCGCGATCGCGTTGCCCGCGTTATTGATATCTTGCCGCGTGCAGCCGGTCGCGCACATCGCGAGTGCGAGTGCGACCGCGAAACCGCACGTCGCGCGAAGGGACGCACTCATGCTGCCACGATCGGCGCGCCGCCGCCGGAGAAGAGCGCGATCGCGAGTCGTTCGCCCGCGTCGATGCGCGCGGGTGTTTCGCCGATCGTCGCATAGCCGCTCGCGCGCGCGAGCAGGCTCGTCTGCGCGGACCGGATCGGTAGCGGCTCCGCGTAGAGGGTATCGCCGCGCATCACCACGCGCGCGGGCACGAAGTGCGTCCAGCCCTCGCGACCGATGAACGGTGCGGTCGCGATCGGCTTTACGAACGCGGGACACGTTTGCATCTCGCCCAAAAGCGCCGCGACGATCGGCCGGAGCACCGCCTCGAAAATCATGAGCGACGACGTCGGATTGCCGGGCAAGCCGATTACCGCTTTACCGTCGATCGCGGCGAGCAACGTCGGCTTGCCGGGTTTGACGCGCAAGCCATGCACGATCGTCGCGCCCGGATGCAGGCCTTCGACGACGCGCGGCACGAGGTCGCGCTCGCCGACGGACGAGCCGCCCGTCGTGATCACCGCATCGCACGTCGCCAGCGCCTCGCGCAAGGCGGCTGCGATCGCCTCGAACGTATCGCCGACGCGGGGGATCTGGACGGGCGTCGCACCGAGCGCTGCGAGCGCGCCTGCGAGCGCGTAGCGGTTCGAATCGCGAATCTCGCCGACCGCGAGCGCGCGCGACGGGTCGACGAGTTCGTCGCCCGTCGAAAGTAACGCGACGCGCGGCTTGCGGAAAACGGGGACATCGACGATCCCGAGCGTCGCAAGCACGCCGAGTTCCGGGCCGCCGATGCGGCGACCGGCGGGTAGGACGATGTCGCCCGACGCGATGTCGCTCGCGCGCGGCGACACGAACATACCGCTCGAGATCGCGTCGCGAAGTTCGATCGTCTCGGCCGAGACCGCGACGTCTTCTTGCGGCGCGACGGCATCCGCCCCATCGGGTAGCGCGCCGCCGGTAGGAATCCACAACGTCTCGTTGCCCGCGATGGCGCGCGGCGCGGGTTTGCCCATCTCGACCGCGCCGACGATCCGCCGCTTTGGCGACGCATGCCCACTTGCGATCGCGAAGCCGTCCATCGTCGAGCGCGCGTGCGAGGGATGGTCTTCGCGCGCGATCGCATCACGCGCGAGGATGCGCCCGCCGGCATCGTCGAGCGACACGAAATCGACCGCGGGCGGAGCGAGGCATGCGGCACCGAGATAGGCGAGGATCGCCTGCGTCGGTGCGAGGAGCCGGTCCAGGTCGAACCCTTCGAGGCGGCTCCGTAGCGCGAACGGCGACCGTAGGACCGCGGCGGAATCCTGCATAAACGACGTTTCCAATCGAGGCGGCATCTTTGCTGCCCTTCTCCTATAGACAAAGGACGGATGTTAGACCTTGCGCTCCTGCGCCGCGATCCCGACCGCGTGCGTCGCGCGGCGTCGCGTCGTGCGATCGGAGCCGCATTCGTCGACGACGTGCTCGCGATCGACGTGCGTCTGCGCGCCGCACGCACCGCCGCGGAAGCGCTGCAAGCCGAAAAGAATGGGTTGACGTCGCAGATCGGCCGAGCCGCCGATAAAGGCGCCGCCGCACGCGAATTACGTCCGCACATCGCCGAACTCGACGCCCGCATCGCGGCGGCCAACGCCGAGATTCCGTCGCTCGACGTGCGCATCGACGCGATCCTTTCCGAAATTCCGAATCTTCTCGACGACGCCGTTCCCGACGGCGCGGGCGAGGACGACAACGTGGTCGTGCGCGATTCCGGCCCGCCGCAGGCGCTCGATTTTCAAGCGAAGTCACACTGGGAACTCGGCGAAGCGCTCGGCATCATCGATTTCGAACGCGCGACGAAGTTATCGGGCGCGCGGTTTGCCATCTTGCGCGGCGCGGGTGCGCGCCTCTCGCGGGCGCTCGTCGCGTTCTTCCTCGCTCGCGCGAACGTACGCGGCTACACGGAAATCGTGCCCCCCTATCTCGTCACGCGCGACACGATGTACTCCACGGGTCAGCTCACGAAATTTGCCGACGCGATGTTTCGCGACACGGATGCCGACCTCTTCATGATTCCGACGGCGGAAGTTCCGCTCACGGCGATGCACCGCGACGAGATTTTGGATTCGGGGACTCTGCCGATGCAATATACGGCGCACACGCCGTGCTTTCGCAAAGAAGCGGGTGCCGCGGGCAAGGATACGCGCGGACTGATCCGTCAGCATCAATTCGACAAGGTCGAACTCGTCTGGCTCGTCGAGCCCGAAAAATCCGACGAGGCGCTCGAACGGCTCACCGCCGACGCCGAAGCGCTGCTCGCGGAACTCGAATTGCCTTATCGCGTGCTCGCGCTCTGCAGTGCGGACGTCGGCTTCAATGCGGCGCGCACGTACGATCTCGAAGTATGGTTGCCGGGTCAAGCGACGTATCGCGAGATCAGCTCGTGTTCGAACTGTACGGATTTCCAGGCTCGTCGCGCGCAAATTCGGTTCCGACGCGAAGCGAAGGGTAAGCCGGAATTCGTTCACACATTAAACGGTTCGGGCCTCGCGGTCGGTCGCACCCTCGTCGCGATCCTCGAAAACTATCAGCAAGCCGATGGCGGCGTGCTCGTTCCACGCGCGCTCGCGCCGTTCTGCGGCTTCGAGCGCATCGCGGCGGACGGAACGCCGCACTAACTCGAGAGCGTTCGCGTTTTCACGACGAGGCGCCGCACGGAATCGTCGACCGCGTACCGCTCGATGTCGGCCAGCTCGATCCAGCGAACCTCGTGCGATTCGTCGCTGACGATTGGCGCCGCGGCGCGGTCGGTGACGAACGCGTAGCGCACGTCGTAATGCGCGTGCGCGGGCTCGTCACCGCGCGCCGGAATCTCGTGCACGTCGAGATCGAAGATCGCGTCGTTCGCCCGGGCGAGCCCTGCGAGACCGGTCTCTTCCATCGCCTCGCGAAACGCGACGCGACGCACGTCGCCGTCGCCGTCGGCGTGACCGCCCGGTTGCAACCAACGATCGAGCTTGCGATGATGCAGCAAGACGACCGCCGTTCCATCGCGGTCGACGATCCACGCCGAGCCCGTGACGTGGCCCGCGAGATTCGCGCGTTCGAAACAGTTTTCGTTGGCAGCTACGAACGCACGCAACCGGTCGCGCATCGCGCGCTCGTGCGCGTCGACGGGCGCATAGCCGTCGAGCGCCTCGATCAGGACGCTACGATACCAACCGATCTCGGTCGGTCGTAACGCACCCGAGGCCTCGTCCGGCGTCACCTTTTGGCGCGCCCGACGCGGGCGACATCCGTCGCGACGACGCGCGCCGTCATTTTTGCCGACATCATGACCGCGGGCGTCCCGCCGCCGGGCTGCGTGTTCGCGCCGACGAGGTAGAGCCCCGCGACGTCTTCGCTGCGGTTGTGCGGACGAAAGAACGCGCTCTGCACGAAGATCGGCTCGAGACCGAAGGCGTTGCCGAGCCGACTGTTGAGCGTCTCTTCGAAGTACGTCGGCGTGATGAAGCTCGACGTCGTGAGCCGTTCCCGCAAGCCCGCGATATGGCCCGAATCGTCGAGCATGTCGATGACTTTCTTCACGAGCTTCGGGCCCGCGACGTTCCAGTCGATCTTGCTCGCGTTGTGCGGCACCGGGATCAACGTGTACGCCGCATGATGACCCGCAGGCGACATCGACGGATCGGTGAGCGACGGCACGTGCAGATATTGCGAGAAGTCGGCGGCGAGTTTATGGCGATCGAAGATGTCGCCGAGCAGCCCCTCGTAACGCGGCCCGAGGATGATGTTGTGGTGACGCAGATCCCGGTCGCGTTCGGCGTCGGCGCGGAATCCGAAGTAGATGACGACGACCGACATCGACTGCTTCGCGAGCTTGAGTCGCAGGTCGGGATGGTACTTGCGAAAGCGCTTGTCGACGAGCTCGTACGTGCCCGCGTAATCGCCGTTGGAGACGACGATGTTGGCCGCGAGCGTCTCGCCGTTCGCGAGCGTCACGCCGGTCGCGCGCGGTTTGCCCTTCGCTCGCGCTTCGACGTCGATGCGCGTCACCTCGCTCTCGTAGCGAATCGTGCCGCCGAGTTCTTCGAACTTGCGCACGAAGCCGCGCACGAGCGCGCCCGTTCCGCCGAGCGCGAAGTGCACGCCCCACGTCTTCTCGACGAAGTGGATCATCGCGTAGATCGCCGGCACGTGCATCGGGTTACCGCCGACGAGCAGCGACTCGAAACTGAGGATGGCGCGAAGTTTCTCGCTCTTCACGAACCGCGAGACGAAGCGGTAGAGCGGCTGCATCGCACCGAGGCGCACGAGATCGGGCACGATGCGCAGCATCGTCCGGAGATCGCCGAAATACGTGTAGCCCAGGCCGAGGAACCCGCGCTTGAAGATGCGTTCCGCCGCGTCGTGAAAGCGGTCGTAGCCTGCGAGATCGTCGGGCGCCATGGCGGCGATCTGCGCGCGCGTCGTCGCGGGATCGCCGTCGTAATCGTACCAGGTTCCGTCGTCGAAATTGATGCGATAGAACGGCGCGACGGGCACGATCGTCACGTATTCCGACGTCTTCGGGCCGCCGCTGACGCCCGTGCGGATCCGCGTTCCGTCGAGTGTGTGGGGCGGGAAATCGGGGACATGCAACTTCGCGTCGCCGGGCTCCAGCGCGAAGAGTTCCTCGATGAAGTGCGGGACGGTGAGCACGGTCGGGCCCATGTCGAACGTATAGCCGTCGTGACGGCGTACGTAGGCGCGCCCTCCGGGCGCGTCGAGCTTCTCGACGATCGTCGTCGCGAGACCCATCGCTTGCAGACGAATGGCGAGCGCGAGGCCGCCGATCCCCGATCCGATCACGACCGCGGTCGTCCTCGCATCGCGCTGCGCCGTGCGGACGTCACTGGCAATCGTTTGGGTCATCGGCTCCCTTCGACAATGTGCTCGACACGCCGGTTCCGCGACGGGCGAGTTTCCGCCTCGAAACGCGCGGTGCGCCGGGCGTGAAGAGCGAACGAACGGGCATGCCTGCTCGCACCCGTCGCGCCAATCGGGCTACGCTCGTCGCTCTTGCCACGGTTCTCTGCGTGACGGCGGGTCTGTCCCTCGCTGCGGCCAACGCGCCCTTCGCACGTGGCCCGTTCTTCGAGCGCGTAACGCACCCGAGCATCGTTGCGACGAGCCTCGAAGAAATCGACCACGTTTTGGGCGGCGAGACGCACCGCTTTGGGCGCATGTTGTTCTCGACCGGCCAGGCCGACAACGGCGTGCCCGTGTACGTCGCACGCGAGCGCGATCCGCATTACCGGATTCACTGCATCCGCTTCACCAACTGCCCGCTCGAGGGAGCGCTGGTCGCAATTCCGCGCGGCGCCAAAGCGGAGGGCAACCTCGGGAATCGCGATTTCGAAGATGACGGTCACGACGATCGCCATCTCGCCGTCCGCAACATCGATACGGGCATCGAGAGCGATCTGTGGCTCTCACCCGAGCCCAGTGGCAACGGGGGGACGCTCAACATCGGCTACGGCGGTAGCTTCCCGGCAAATAGCCGCGGCGTCGGTCACGGCGGGGCGACGGCGTCCGGCTTCGCGCTCTCGATCGGCCGCATCGGTGCGGACGAACTGCTCGCGGGACACATGCGGCACGCGCTCTTTCTCATAACGCCGTGCGAGAACGGCCACGTCGCTCCGGCGATCGGCGACGACAATGGCCGCGACGCGGGCTGTCCGCCGATCGGCGCGCGGTTGTGGCTCGACACCCCACCGAGCATCATCGCGCGTTCCGGTGCGTCGCGCGATACGCAAACGATTCTGCGCGCGATGTACGAGTACGGCGGATTCATCGGCGACCGTTGCACGTCGTGCACGCTCGGGCTTGCCTTTGCGGGCGGACTTTCGGATACCGCCATGGGTCGCCGCAATCCGTGGCGCAGGATCGCCGCCCGCTACCCGGACGAACACCCCGCCGGACCGCGCGGCGAGTACCACATCAACGTGGGAACGGGCTCGATCGATCTGCGCGAGCATCTGCACGTCATCGCGTGGCCGTAGCGCGAGTGACGTTCGCACCACGGCAACCATCGCCGGTACGGCCGCAAACGTCGCGATCGCTTCACGCCTCAAGCACCGACGAAAGAGCGCGTGAGGCAAGTCGCGCGTTCCCTTCGTCGCCGTGACGAGGAGAGAGTGGGGTGCGAACCCATTTCATGAGGGGCCTCTAGAGTTGTTGAGAGTCTTTAACGGCTCGATTTACGAGGGGATGTTCTTAGGTTTGTACGCTGAGAGTTGCTAACGGTTGCCACGGACGGCAACCGTTTGGCAACCGCGCTTGGCGCGCGCCCTGTCCAATGCTCGCGCAGTGCGATCACCCGCCACCGCGGGCGCTCCAATCAGGCGTACCACTTCAATCCGCGAGGCGAGCTTCGCCGCTTAGTGTGCGCGAGGCCGTAATAAGGGGCATAGACGTCTTGTTATTTTTTATATATTGTCGACTTATTCATTCGATATCGGTTGACTTATCGATGACTTATGTACATAATAATCGAACCTCATAACACCGTTTTGGACTGGAACTGCTTGTGGCAAAGAACTATCGTCAAATCGCCGCTGGTGCGGCTCTAGCGGGAGCGGGTTTGCTGATCCGCTGGTTCAGTACGCGCGGTAGTGCGGACGAAGAATTCGAGGAGGATCCGGGCTTGGCAACTCTTGGGGAAGTCGAGGATGCGATTTTAGAGGTCGAGGGTTTTCGCGTGTCATTTACCCACTCTAGTGGCCGAAATGCTCGTTCAAACAAACGGGGGTTTCCTCCATATCAATACCAGAAGAAGTTGAACGACGATTTCAGTGTCAAGGCTTACTTAAAAAGGCGAATTTCTTACACCTATGGATCACTTCTCGAAGAGCATGGCATGACCGCCGTCGTCGAGTATGCGGACGGCGCCAAGGTAATGGGCGGAGCACACCTCGTAACCGTACGTGATTCCTACAAATAGCATTCGAGGCCCCTTATGCGCGATGACTTGCGCTTCCTAAACTGGCGGCGCAGATTTACAGCGCCTAACGCCGTTGCCGAAGCCGCGAAGCGTAGGACTAGTCAAACGACGCCAATGGCGAAGCTCCGCTCAGAACAATAGCATGGACAAATTTACTTTCTGGTCGCGGACGTTTGTAAAAATACGTTGCAATTCCATAATTCGCGCAGCTATGTTTTCCATCTGCCGGCAAAGAATTTGGCGTCTCATGCCGGATGTCGATATCCGCTCCAAGCTTGCTAGTCCAAGTCCCGTCTTCGAGTTGTCAAAAGCGTTGATTCTCCAAAATTCTTTTCGCATAGCGCGATCTTCTCAAAGCCTTCTTCTAGGGCATAACTGCGATCATCAAGAGGGCCGCCGCAGAATTTGTAACCAGACATTGCAAAGACAGTGCTAAACTCTTCAACGGATTCGACAGGATTTGGTCGCGGCCAATCAAGATACGGACTCGGCCACATTACCTGATTGTTGAAGCCTAGGGCGTACGCGCAACAGTTATAGTTGTCGTCCGGACAACTCGTTCTGATCCACGGCAAATTTTTTTCCAGGACTGCCTATCCTCTGCCGCTAGACGCGGTAACCGTGATCTGCCCCCCAGCATCTCCAACTCTGGACCATGGCTGGCACTCGCCCGCGATCTGCGTCAGAAATCGGCCACTCACCGACCACATTTCCGAGAATTATCGTCCAAAGGAGTGGCCGATTTGGCATCCGATTAAAAATTTCTTGAATTAAAAATTCTGGAGCGAGACGCTTTATAGCTTGAACATTGGGATGCGACAGCATTTGGACCGGATTAGAGTACGTTACTGTATCTTCTTCCAATTGCTGAGCAAGTTCTGCAAATCGTTCTACTTGCGTCGCGTTGAAGAATTGTTCCAGTATATACGACTCATTGTTCAGATCTTCGGCGATCCGCTGAGACAGTAAGAGGCCAACCCATTGCGGTTGATGCTCTAGTGAAATCACATTCACATTCGGCATTGATTCGGAAACCTGCGACGCAAATGCATCCGTTTTCGCGCCGAAGGCTGCCTGTAAAAATTCAGTCGTAATCATCCCTTTGGAACCGCCACCACTACCGGACTAAGTGCCGCAAGAAGAATTGGGGACCCGTCAGGAAGCGTAGAACCGACAACTTTAACCAGACTAGTGAGGACGCCCTTAATCTTAACGGTTGAGCCATCCGTGATCTGGTATTCATTGTAATGTTCCGTGGACGACGAGACTTCGAGATCTTCGACTTCAACATCTTTGCCCGCCAGGCTAATCATACGTTTACTCACCGGTTGATGTCCCTCATGTAATTCCTCGAACGCACGTTCGCGCGCAATCAAGACCGCTGTGTCCGACTCTATCTCGCACCGCCCTTTCGTCGAATTGGACGTCGACTTAGAGTGGCCTATGAGAAGTTACGTTATCGCCTATCACCGCGTCAGCACGCGCGAACAGGGCAACTTCGGCCTCGGTATGGAGACGCAGCGCGCCGCGGTCGTGGTCAAGCCCCGCGAACCAGGGATTTTCACGAGGAGAGAGTGGGATTCGAACCCACGGACGGCTCAGCACCGTCTTCTGTTTTCAAGACAGACGCAATCGACCACTCTGCCATCTCTCCAGGATGCGCCCCGGTTAGTACCGGAGGGCCGTGCCCCACTCCCGCCTCCGAACGATCGCGAGGCCGACGCCCACGATCGCCATGAGGGCGAACCACGCGGGAATGCGTTTGGCGATGCGCCGTGGCGAGGCTTCGCTGAGGTCGGGACTCCGCCGGATGACGGCGGCCCACTGCGTCGATGCGAGCGCCGGATCGTAGGGCGCGATCGCGTGCGCGATCTGCGCGGGCGTCGCGACTGGCCGCAAGCGCACCGCGGGCTGGAGCAACAACGCGACGTTCAACACTACATACATCGCGAAGCCCACAACGCCGACGAGCGCGCGCGTTCGCGGCGGACGCGCGACGAGCGTCTCGTAGGTGGCGCCGATGATGAGCACCGCCGCGAGCGGGACGTTCGAAACGTCGCTCAAGGGCCATTGCGTTGCGATCAGCACCGCACCGAGCCACGCCCACACGCGCAAACCGGGCGCGCGCGTTGCGGCGTAAACCGCGAACGGTAACGCGCTCGTGATTTGCATGATGTGAATGAACGGGCCGCCGACCACCGCGCAAGCCGCCGGAAAAAGGACGATCGCGGGCGCCCCGATGCGGCGCGCGATCGGTCCGGCAAGCGCGACGCCGAGCAGCACCATCGCCGCGTATTGGAGAGACCCGAGCCGCAGCGCGAGCGCCGTCGGAACGCCGACGGTGAAGAGCAGCGACGTCAGGCTGTACTGGAACCACGCGACCACCTCGGCGAACGCGTGCACGGGCAGCACGCGCGCGAAGTATTCGGCGTTGGCTGCCGCACCGATCGCGGCGAGCGAAACCGCGGCGAACGCCGCGCACACGATCGCGACGACGACTCGCGTGCGCGTCCAAACGAGGACTGCCAGCAACACCGGAACGCCGACGTGCGGCTCGATGAGCGTGAACGCCGCGGCACCGGCCGCGAGACGCGGCCGTCCCGTCTGCAGCCACCGCGCCGCCGCGACGAGCGCGAGCGTCACGAGCGGTTGCGTCTGGCCATATTGATAGCAGATGTACCCGTCGGTGATTGCGAAGAGCACGAGCATAAGCCAGAGCGGCTTGCCGAGCATCCGCGCGAACAGCAACGATGCCGCCACGTTGCACGCGATCAACATCGCGATCCACAACAGTCCCGCAACGCGATACGGCAGCAGCGTCAGCGGTGCGAAGAGTGCGAAATCGTAACCCGGCAACGGCGCCGGGTTGACGCCGTTCTCCGCAAACGTAAGCCCACCGGCGCGATACGCTGCGCTCTGGCACGCCTGCAGCGACACCGTCGCATACGGATCGTGTCCGTTCCGCGCTGCCAGCGCCGCACAATAGAACGCCGCGAAATCACTGCGGGCGAGGCCTCGGTCGGCCACAAGAGCCGGGCCGGCGCCGCGTGCGTACGGGGCGAGTTGTCCGAAGGCGATACACGCGGCTACGAAAACGGTCAAGACGATCGCGATCGATCGCGACCGCGCCCCGGCAACCGCCGCGAGACCGCCCGGAGGTTTCACGTCCGCCGAGTTTCGCGCCGCAAATTCGGCACCTCCGGCGCGACGTCGCTAGACGATCGGCGCGGCCTCACGTAATGCGCGCCGGTCGGCGTCGCCGGCGATGCGTTGTTCCCGTGCGACGAGGACGACGATTACGACGAGGAAGACGGCGCTCGTGATCGTCGTTCCAAAACCGAGGCCGCCGTCGGCTTTGGCTTGTGAGAGCAAATCCCCGAGCGACGCCCCCAGCGGCCGCGTCATGACGTACGCGATCCAAAACGCGAGTACGCCATCGATCTTGAGCACGAAGTATGCGACGGCCGTGAGGGCGATGATCGATGCGAAGAGCAGCGCCGCGAGGGGGTAACCGAGCTGCGATTTCTCCGAGATGAGATCGCCCGCTGCGGTGCCGAGCGCGAACGTGAAGAGAATCGCGCCCCAGTAGAAGAGCTCGCGTGGACGCGTGACGATCTCGTGCACGGAAAGCGTTCGCTCACGTGCATACCACGCGGCAAAGACGATCGCGAGTGCCACCGAGAAGACGATCGTCGTCGTCTCGAGCGATACGTGCAAGTTGTCGGTGAGATTATCCGTGATGAGCGTACCGACGACGCTGACGAGCACGACGACCGCCCAGTAGATACCGGGTACGTAGCGACGACGCGTGAGTTGCACGCCGAGCATGATGAGGAACAGCGCTCCCATCACGAGCGACGTTCCGTTCAATCCGAAG
>JAABUX010005779.1_pt1 | contig 15067 bp, 17 predicted proteins | sample 5561851 | NCBI WGS metagenome assembly JAABUX01 (sample SAMN10711883, study PRJNA513361) | rock metagenome | isolation source: Antarctica rocks | place: Antarctica: Victoria Land, Richard Nunatak red sandstone | collected 2016-01-03 | reverse complement strand
CGACCTGGTATGGCGCGAGCGCGGCGGGCCGCCCGTCGTCGCCCCGCCGCGCCGCGGGTTCGGCTCGCGGCTGATCGAGGACGGAGTGTCCTACCAGCTTGGCGGCCAGGTCGAACTGCAGTTTCCGTCCGAGGGGGTCGAGTGCCGTTTCCGGCTCCCTTTGACCAGCAAACTAGGAGGGACGTGATCATGGGCGATCAGGGCGGGAAACTGGACGGCTTGCGCGTGCTGGTGGTCGAGGACACCGCGGTGCTGGCCTGGCAGGTGCGCGATGTGTTGGCAGCGGCCGGAGCAGATGTCGCGGGTCCGGTGCCGAGCGTGGCCCGCGCGCTCGCCTTGTTGGCCGAACGGAAGGTTGACGCTGCGGTGCTGGACAAGAACCTCGACGGCGATCCGGCCGATCCGATCGCCGACGTGCTGGTCGCGCAGGACGTGCCGTTCGTGTTCCTGACCGGCTACGGTTCGGACGACACGGAAGGCCGGCACGGCACGCGGCCGCATCTCGGCAAGCCGCTGCGGCCAGTAGCTCTGGTGCAGGCCATCGCCGACCTCGCGGCAGGCCGGCCGCGGGCGGGTTGATGAAGCATGGGCCGGGAAGGAGGCTAGGATGCCGGGTCGGTCGGTTGCACAGGGCAATCCTGCATGTTAGAGGCTCCGCGCCGGAACTTAGCCGGTTCTCGTTCCTCCTGACGATGGAATTGCCGCGTGGCTGCTGAAGGCACGACGATCTCTACGAGCGGGGGCCTGCAAGGCCGGTATGCCGCAGCGCTGTACGATCTTGCCGACGAACGTCGTGAGCTCGACCCTGCCGTCGACCAGATGGAAGCGCTTGGCCGCCTGATCGACCAGAGCCCGGAACTGCGCCGGCTGCTGTCCAGCCCGTTGATCGACGTGACCCAGGCCCGCACCGCCGCCCAGCGCGTGCTGGAGCAGCAGGGCTTCGGCAAGACCGTGCTCGATTTTGTCGGCGTGGTGGCCAACAACCGCCGGCTCAACTCCTTGCGCGCCATTACCGCCGCGTTTGCGGCCTTGGTTGCGCAGAAGCGGGGCGTGATCGTCGCCAACGTCGCATCCGCCCACGCGCTGACCGACGTGCAGCGGGAACAGTTGCGCGCCCGCCTGATCGAGGCTGGCTACGGCAACGTCAACATCCAGGAAACGGTCGATCCGGCCCTGCTCGGCGGCCTCGTGGTGCGCGTCGGCGCCCGCCTTTACGACACAAGTCTAAAATCCCGGCTGCAGCGCCTGCAGTACGCGATGAAGGGAGCTGCTTGAGCCATGGAAATCCGTCCCGCCGAAATCTCCGAAATCCTGAAGCAGCAGATCGCCAGCTTCGACCGCGAGCAGGACGTCGCCGAGACGGGCCAGGTGCTCAGCGTCGGCGACGGCATCGCGCGCGTGTTTGGCCTGCAGAACGTGATGTCCGGCGAGCTGGTGGAGTTCCCGTCGGCCGGGCTGCGCGGCATGGCGCTGAACCTCGAGACCGACAACGTCGGGGTGGTGATCTTCGGCGACGACCGCGCCATCCGCGAGGGCGACACCGTCAGCCGCACGCAGCGCATCGTGTCCGTGCCGGTCGGCAAGGGGCTGCTGGGCCGGGTGGTAGACGGCCTCGGCCAGCCGATCGACGGCAAGGGCCCGCTGACGGACGTCAAGGACATGCTGGTCGAGCAGAAGGCGCCCGGCATCATCCCGCGCCAGTCGGTGAACGAGCCGATGCAGACCGGGCTGAAGGCGATCGATGCGCTGATCCCGGTGGGCCGCGGCCAGCGGGAGCTGATCATCGGCGACCGCCAGCTCGGCAAGACCGCCATCATCATCGACACCATCATCAACCAGAAGACGGCGCACGCCGGGACCGACGAGAAGAAGAAGCTCTACTGCATCTACGTCGCGATCGGGCAGAAGCGCTCCACCGTCGCGCAGATCGTGCGCGCGCTGGAGGAGAACGGCGCGATGGAATATTCGATCGTCGTCGCCGCCACCGCGTCCGACCCGGCGCCGCTGCAGTTCCTGGCGCCCTACACCGGCGCCACCATGGGCGAGTTCTTCCGCGACAACGGCATGCACGCCGTCATCTTCTACGACGATTTGTCCAAGCAGGCCGTCGCCTACCGCCAGATGTCGTTGCTGCTGCGCCGCCCGCCGGGCCGCGAAGCGTACCCGGGCGACGTGTTCTACCTGCACTCGCGCCTGCTGGAGCGCGCGGCCAAGATGAGCGACGCGTTCGGCGGCGGCAGCCTCACGGCGTTGCCCGTGATCGAGACGCAGGCCGGCGACGTGTCGGCGTATATCCCGACCAACGTCATCTCCATCACCGACGGCCAGATATTCCTGGAAGCCGAGATGTTCTTCCGTGGCATCCGCCCGGCGGTGAACGTCGGCCTGTCCGTCTCGCGCGTGGGGTCCGCCGCGCAGATCAAGGCGATGAAGCAGGTCGCCGGCCGCATCAAGCTGGAACTGGCGCAGTACCGCGAGATGGCGGCGTTCGCGCAGTTCGCCTCCGACCTCGATGCCTCGACCCAGCAGTTGCTGGCCCGCGGCGCGCGGCTGACGGAGCTGCTGAAGCAGCCGCAGTTCAAGCCGATGCCGGTCGAGGAGCAGGCGGTGGTGATCTTCGCCGGCGTGCGCGGCTACCTCGACAAGATCGAGGTGAGCCGCATCGGCCAGTTCGAGAAGCAATTGCTGAGTGAGATCAAGGCGCGGGAGCCGAGCGTGCTGGAGAACGTCCGCAACGACGGCCAGTTCAAGCCGGAAACCGAGAAGACGCTGATCGGCTTCCTGGACGGCTTCAGCAAGTCGTTCGCGGCCTAGCCGGTCGCTGAGCCATGGCGAGCCTCAAGGCGCTTCGGGCGCGCATCAACTCCGTCAAGTCCACGCGCAAGATCACCAGCGCGATGAAGATGGTCGCGGCCTCCAAGCTGCGCCGGGCGCAGAGCCAGGCGGAGGCGGCGCGTCCCTATGCCGATCGGATGGAGCGGATGCTGGCGGCGCTCGCGGCCAGCGTGCAGGGCAGCCCGACTGCGCCGCGGATGCTGGCCGGCACCGGGTCGGACCGCGTGCACCTGTTGATCGTGATCACCGCCGACCGTGGCCTGGCCGGGGCGTTCAACACCAACGTGTCCCGCACTGCGCGCAACCTGGCGCGGCGGCTGGAGATGGAAGGCAAGACGGTCAAGATCATCACCGTCGGGCGCAAGGGCCGCGACTATCTCCGGCGTGAGCTGGCGACCCGGATCGTCGGCGAGATCAGCTTTGCCGGCAAGAAGCGGGTCGAATTCGCCGATATCCAGGCGATCGGCGAACAGGCCGCCGCCATGCTCGGCCGCGACGAGTTCGACATCGCGATCGTCGTGTACAACCGCTTCCAATCGGTCATCTCCCAGGTGCCGACCGAGATGCAGATCATCCCGCCGCTGCTGCCCGGCGAGGGCAACGCGGTCGGCACCGGCGCCATCTATGAGTTCGAGCCGGACGAGGAAACCATCCTGGCCCGGCTGCTGCCCAAGAACATGGCCATCCAGCTGTATCGCGCGCAGCTCGAAAGCGGCGCCGGCGAGCAGGGCGCGCGGATGACCGCGATGGACAACGCCACGCGCAACGCGGGCGAGGCCATCAACAAGCTGACCTTGAACTACAACCGAACCCGCCAGGCGAACATCACCCGCGAGCTGATCGAGATCATCTCCGGCGCCGAAGCGCTGAAATAAAGGGAGCCGTCATGGCGAAGAACAACGTAGGCCGCATCACCCAGGTCCTCGGCGCCGTCGTGGACGTGCAGTTCGAGGGCGACCTGCCGTTCATCCAGAACGCGCTGACGACCAAGCTCGGCGACCATACGCTGGTGATGGAAGTGGCGCAGGAGCTCGGCGAGAAGACCGTCCGCTGCATCGCCATGGACAGCACCGACGGCATGGTTCGCGGGCATGAGGTCTTGGACACCGGCGCGCCGATTAGCGTTCCAGTCGGGCCCGAGACGCTGGGCCGTATCCTGAACGTCATCGGCGAACCGATCGACGAGCGTGGCCCGGTCCACGCCAAGATGCGCTACCCGATCCACCGCGCCGCGCCGTCGTTCGAGGACCAGGCGACTTCGTCCGAGGTGCTGGTGACCGGGATCAAGGTCGTGGACCTGCTTGCCCCCTACCTGAAAGGCGGCAAGATCGGCCTGTTCGGCGGCGCCGGGGTGGGCAAGACGGTGCTCATCCAGGAACTCATCAACAACATTGCCAAGGCGCATGGCGGCGTGTCGGTGTTCGCGGGCGTCGGCGAGCGGACGCGCGAGGGCAACGACCTGTATCACGAGATGATCGATGCCGGCGTGATCAAGCTCGGCGAGGGCACCACCGAAGGGTCCAAGGTGGCGCTGGTTTATGGCCAGATGAACGAACCGCCGGGCGCCCGCGCTCGCGTGGCGCTATCCGGGCTGTCGTTGGCGGAGTATTTTCGCGACGAGGAAGGCCAGGACGTGCTGTTCTTCGTGGACAACATCTTCCGCTTCACCCAGGCCGGCGCCGAAGTGTCGGCGCTGCTGGGCCGCATCCCGTCCGCAGTGGGCTACCAGCCGACGCTCGCGACCGACATGGGTGCGCTGCAGGAGCGCATCACCAGCACCAAGAAGGGCTCCATCACGTCCGTGCAGGCGATCTATGTGCCCGCCGACGACCTGACCGACCCGGCTCCCGCGACGTCCTTCGCCCACTTGGACGCGACCACCGTGCTGTCCCGCCAAATCGCCGAGCTGGGCATCTACCCGGCAGTCGACCCACTCGACTCCACGTCGCGCTCGCTCGACCCGCGCATCGTCGGCGAGGAACACTACGACGTTGCCCGCGAGGTGCAGCGCATCTTGCAAACCTACAAGTCGCTGCAGGACATCATCGCCATCCTAGGCATGGATGAGCTGTCCGAGGAGGACAAGCAGGTCGTCTCCCGCGCCCGCAAAATCCAGCGTTTCCTCAGCCAGCCGTTCCACGTGGCGGAAATCTTCACCGGGTTCCCCGGCGTGTTCATCCCGCTTGCCGACACCGTCCGCAGCTTCAAGGGAATCGTGAACGGCGAGTATGACCACTTGCCGGAAAACGCCTTCTACATGGTCGGCACCATCGAGGACGCGGTGAAGAAGGCCGAGGGGATGAAGGTCGCCTGATGCCGGTCGAACTCGAAATCGTCAGCCCGGAGCAGTTGCTGCTCTCGCGTCCGGTGGACATGGCGGTCATCCCCGCGGCCGAGGGCGAGATCGGCGTGCTGCCCAACCATGCGCCGATGATCGTGCTGCTGCGCGGCGGGGTGATCGCCATCCATGAGGGCGGCCGGGTGACGGACCGGCTATATGTCTCGGGCGGGTTCGCTGAGATCACGCCCGAGCGCTGCACGATCTTGGCGGATGAGGCGGTGCCGGTGGGTGAGTTGTCCAAGGCCGAAGGCGAGCGCCGGCTGGGCGAGGCCGAGCGCGCCTATGCCGATGCGGACAAGATGGATGTGGCCGCATTGGACGAGGCGATGGACCGTATGCAGTCCGCCCGGGCGATGGTCGACGCAGCGTCCTAAGTCCGTTGCAGTGAGGTCACATGCCGCGTGGCAACGGTGTCCTGCACAGGCGCTAGCTCGATCTGCGGCAACCAGCGCCGCCAAACAGCCTTATAAGCCGGCAGGATGAAGCATTGGCGCATTGATGAGGTAGCTTGGAAGGATTTCGATCCGTCCAAGGTCGACCCGGGTATCGTTCCCCTCGTCAAGGCGGCGGCGATGGTCGAGCGGAACGGCATCGACTACGCGGCCTACCTCGGCAAGATCTTCCGCGACGACCCGGCATTCCGGGCCGCGACCGACAATTGGGCGGTCGAGGAAGTGCAGCACGGCGACGCCCTGGGCAAGTGGGCGATGCTGGCCGATCCCAGCTGGGATTTCATGGCCTCGTTCGAGCGCTACCGAACCGGCTACAAGCTTCCGCTTGATGCCGAAGCCAGCGTCCGGGGCTCACGCACCGGCGAGCTGATCGCTCGCTGCATGGTCGAAACCGGGACATCGAGCTACTACACGGCATTGGCCGAGGCGACCGATGAGCCGGTCCTGAAAACGATTTGCAAGCAAATAGCCGGCGATGAGTTTCGGCATTTCAAGCTGTTTTACGACCACATGCGCCGCTATCTCGCGCGGGAGAAGATCGGCGTGCTGCAGCGGCTGCGCATCGCCGCCGGGCGCATCACCGAAAGCGAGGATGACGAGCTTGCCTATGCCTTCCATTGCGGCAACGAGCCGGAGGGCGTGCGCTACGAGCATGAGCGCTGCATCGCGGCCTATATGGTCCCGGCGATGGGCTACTATCGTTACCGTCACATCGAGCGCGGCATGGGAATGATTTTCAAGGCGGTCGGGCTCAGCCCGCGTGGCCGGCTGTCCGGTGTGGCCGCCCGCCTGGCATGGCGCCTGCTGCAGTCGCGCCGCCGCCGTCTGGGCCTGCGCCTGTCGCCTCCAGCCCTCGCGGCTTAGGCTTCGAGCGCCCGGGCGACCTCCGCCTTCAAGGCGGGCAGCACCTCGGTCACGAACCACGGATTGCGTTTTTCCCAGATGCCCGTGCGCCAGGACGGGTGTGGCAACGGGAAATACCGAGGCAGGTAGTCGCGCCAAGCGCGCACGCGCTCGGTCATGGCGCCCTTCCCGAGCGCGTCCGCCTGCGCATATCCGCCGACCAGCAAGGTCAGGCTGATCGACGGCATCAGCCCGAGCAGGCGTGTCCGCCACAGCGGGGCGCATTCGGGACGTGGCGGAGCGTCGCCGCCGTTCGGCAGGCGTCCGGGGTAGCACAACCCCATCGGCAGGATGGCGATCCGCGCGCCGTCGTAGAACACCTCCTTGGAGAGGCCGAGCCAGCCGCGCAGCCGGTGACCGGACGTGTCGGTCCACGGGGTGCCGCTGATGTGCACCTTCGTCCCCGGCGCCTGGCTGGCGATCAGCAGCCGGGCGGTTGGGGACACGCGCAGGATCGGTCGCGGACCGAGCGGCAGGACGGCGGCGCAGACGGTGCAGGCGCGGGCGGCAGCGGCAACCTCCGCGAGGGTGTCAGGCGAGTTCGTAATCCACCTCGGGTGTGTAAACCGCCTGGTCCTTGCCGAGACGGGAGCTGAACAGCGTGAAATGCTCGACCTGGACCGGATCGGCGCGAAACAGATTGTGCGCCTGCACCCATTCGGCAAGCTTCAATTCCGGTACGTTGTCCAGCCGCGCGAGCGTCACGTGGGGGTTGAAGCGCCGCCGCTCCGGCTCGAACCCGATCCGCTGCAGCGCCGTCTCGATCTTGCCCTGCATGTGGTCGAGGCTGGCACTGCGCTCGACGCCCACCCATAGCGACACCGGCCGGCCCGCCTTGCTGGTGACGCCCACTCCGGTCAATTGCAGTGAAAACCCCCGGCTGCGCAGCATGGACAACGCCGTGTCGGCCTCCTCGGCGCGGTAGGCCGGTATCTCGCCCAGGAAACGCAGAGTCAGATGGTAGTTCTGGGGCGACACCCAGCGCGCGTTCGGCAGCCCGCCGGCCAGCCACGACAGCCGCTGACGCACGTCAGGCGGCAGGTCGATGGCGACGAACAACCTCATTGCGGCCCGGCCTCGTCGAGCAGCTTCTCCACCAGCGGCTTGATTCGCGCGACGATGCGCCTAACGCCCTCCGGGTTCGGGTGGATGTGGTCGGCCTGGTTCAGCGCCGGGTCGGTTGCGACACCCTGGAGGAAGAATGGGTCGTACAGCAGCCCGGGCCGCCGCCCGAGCCGGTCGAACACGGCGCGGAACTGCGCCGTGTAGTCCGCCCCGAGGTTGGGCGGCGGAAACATGCCCGTCAGCAAGGTGGGCAGGCGCTTGGCTGCCAAGGTGTCCAGGATAGCCGCAAGATTCGTCTGCATCACTTTCGGGTCGGTGCCGCGCAGCCCGTCATTGCCGCCGAACTCCACCAGCACCGCGTCGGGCGCGTCGCCCAACGCCCAATCCAGCCGCGACCGCCCGCCGGCGCTGGTGTCGCCCGACACGCCGCCATCGAGGATTTGAACGTCGCGGCCGTCCCCGCGCAAGGCATCGCCAAGTCGCGCTTGGAAGCCGTCGGGCGCGGCTAACCCGTAGCCGGCTGCGAGCGAGTCGCCGAACACCAGCAGCTTCAGCGGGCGCGCCTGGCCGGCGGATGTCAGGATGACGACGGCTGCCAGCAACACGCCTATCGAGATCAGCCGCGCCGGGCCATATGGTCGGGTCATGGACAGTATGATGCCTCCGGCCAATCCAACGCCGCTCGTCGCCGTGCGGGACCTTCATTTGACCGTGCCTTCCGCCGCAGGTCCGGTCAACATCCTCTCGGGGATCGACCTCGCCGTGAACGAGGGCGAGGCGGTCGGCATCGTGGGGCCGTCGGGGTCGGGCAAGACGAGCCTGCTGATGGTGCTGGCGGGGCTGGAAGCCGCGACGTCCGGCAGCGTACGGGTGGCCGGGCAGGAGTTGACGGCGCTGAACGAGGACGCGCTCGCCCGCTTCCGGCGGCTGACGGTCGGAATCGTGTTCCAGGCCTTCCACCTGATCCCGACCATGACGGCTTTGGAGAACGTCGCGATCCCGCTCGAACTGGCCGGCGCGTCCCACGCGGAGCAGCGCGCCGCCGACAGCCTGGCCAGCGTCGGACTGGGTCATCGGCTGACCCATCTGCCCGGCCAGCTCTCCGGTGGTGAGCAGCAGCGCGTGGCGCTCGCCCGTGCCTTCGCCCCGCAGCCGAGGTTGTTGCTGGCCGACGAGCCGACGGGGAACCTGGACGTGGCGACCGGGCGCACGGTCATGGACCTGTTGTTCGGCATGCAGCAGCGCCTCGGCACCACCCTGCTACTGATCACTCACGACCCGGCGTTGGCGGACCGCTGCGGCCGCCGGGTCCGCATCGCGGATGGGCGGGTTGCCGAGGAGGTTGCGTGATGCTGGCGCTGCGGCTGGCCGCCCGGGAGTTGCGCGGCGGCGTGCGCGGATTGCGGATCGTGCTGGCCTGCCTTGCTCTCGGGACCGCCGCCATCGCCGCGGTCGGCAGCCTGCGCGCTGGCGTCGAGAGCGGGCTCGCGACCGAGGGGCGGCGCATCCTCGGCGGCGACATCGAGGTCGAGGGCGGCGGCCAGCCTCTTCCGGACGCGTTGCGCGATTGGCTGCGGCAGCACGGCGCGCAGATGTCCGACGTGGTGCACATGCGGTCGATGCTGGTCGCGGCGTCCGGCGAGCGGCAACTGGTCGAACTGAAGGCGGTCGACGCGGCCTATCCGCTGATCGGCGCCGTTGCCATCGTGCCGGACCAGCCAATCGTCGCAGCGCTCGCCGACGACGGCCTGATCGCCGATCCCCTGGTACTCGACCGGCTCGGACTCAAGCCGGGCGACACGGTCCGGCTCGGCACGGCGAGCTTCACGGTGCGGGGCGCGCTGACGACCGAGCCGGACAAGGTCGCCGGACCGGCCATCCTCGGGCCGCGGACGATGATCGCCGGGTCCGCCTTGCCCGGCACCGGGCTGGTGCAGCCTGGGTCGCTGCTCACGTACGACCTTCGGGCGACGCTGCCGCCGGGCGTTTCGCCCCAGGCGACCGCGCAGGCCATCCGCGCGGCGTTCCCCGACCAGGGTTGGCGCATCCGCGACCCGAGCGAAGCGGCGCCGGGGCTGAACCGGACGGTCGAGCAGACCAGCCTATTCATGACACTCGTCGGCCTGTGCGCGCTGCTTGTCGGCGGCATCGGCGTGGCGACCGGCGTCCGGGCCTGGCTCGAAGCGCGGGCGCGGACGATCGCGACGTTGCGCTGCCTGGGCGCGTCGGCAGCGATGATCTTCGCGGTGTTCCTGCTGCAGGTTGCCGCCTTGGCGCTGGCCGGGGTCGTGATCGGCGTCATCGCCGGGGCGGCCTTGCCGATCATCGGCGTCAGCCTGTTCGGCAATCTGCTGCCCGTGCCGGCGCACGCCGGGATCTATCCCATGCCGCTGCTGCTGGCCGCCGCCTACGGGCTGCTGACCGCCGGCGCTTTCACCCTTTGGCCGCTTGCGCGCGCGGCGCGAATTCCCGGCGCGGCGCTGTTCCGGGACGCGTTCCTGCCCTCCGGACGCGGCGTGCCCCGCTCCATTTTGGCGCTCAACGCCGCCTTGGCGCTGGGCCTGGTCGGCCTGGTGGTCGCGACGTCGCCGCAGCGCGGATTTGCGCTGTGGTTTTGCGGCAGCGCCGTCGCGACGCTCATCTTGTTCCGGGCGGGTGGCAGCTTGCTGATGGCCCTGGCGCGGCGGAACCCGGTGCGCCATCCCGCCTGGCTGCGGCTCGGGGTGGCGAACCTCCATCGCCCCGCCGCGACGACGCCCCTGCTGCTTGTGGCGCTCGGGCTCGGGCTGACCACGCTCGCGGCCGTCGCGCTGATCCAGGGCAACATCCGGCGGCAGGTGCTGGACCAGCTGCCCGCGGCCGCGCCCACCTTCTTCTTCATCGACATCCAGAACGAGCAACTCGCCCAATTCGAGCAGATCGTGCACGCCCAACCCGGCATCCTGTCCGCAGCGCAGGTGCCCAGCCTGCGGGCGCGACTCGTGTCGTTGAAGGGAGTTCCGGTCGACCAGGTTCACGCCACCCCGGACACGCAGTGGGCGCTGCGCGGCGACCGGGGCTTGACCTATGCCGCCAGCTTGCCGGAGGGCTCGCGCCTGGTGGCGGGCGACTGGTGGCCGGCCGATTACGCCGGGCCGCCGCTGGTCTCGCTCGACGCCGGGCTGGCGAAAGGGTGGGGCCTGGGCATCGGCGACACGATCCGGGTGAACGTCCTCGGCCGCGACATCGATCTCAAGATCGCCAGCCTGCGCGACATCGCCTGGCGGTCGCTGGCGCTCAACTTCACCATGGTTGCCTCCCCGGGGCTGCTGTCCAACGCGCCGCACATGCACATCGCCACCGTGCGGGACACACCGGCCAGCGAGGCGCCGCTGTTGCGGGCGGTGACGGACGCCCTGCCCAACGTGTCCGGCATCCGCGTGGCGGACGTGCTTGCGGCCATCGCGAGCCTGGTCGGCAAGCTTGCAGCGGCGTTGGCGGCAACCGGCTCCGTCACGCTCGCGTCCGGCGCGCTCGTGCTCGCCGGCGCCGTCGCGGCCGGGCAGCGCCGGCGGATTGCCGAGGCGGTGGTGCTCAAGACCCTGGGCGCCACCCGTGCGCAGGTCCGGGCGGCGTGGCTGGTGGAATTCGGCCTGATCGGCGCGTCGGCGGGGCTGATTGCCGCCTTCGTCGGCACCTTGGCGAGCTGGGGCGTCGTCCACTACCTGCTGCAGGCCGACTGGGTGTTCCTCCCCGGCGTGCTGGCCGCGACGGTGCTGGGGTGCGTGGCGCTGATGCTCGGTTTCGGCTACATCGGAACCGCAACCGCGTTGCGGGCCAGGGCTGCGCCGTATCTCCGCAATGATTGATTCGGGTCCATGGAACCGCTGGGGTGGCGTTTCCGCTTGAACGAGCCCACCTTGGGGACAACATAGGCGGCACGGAGCATCTCGCTCCATTCAGAGGAAATCGGACCATGGCTTTCAGTCCCGACTATCGGTCCTACGCACCCGGGACCGCCGCGAATGCTGCGGTGCTGGATGCCGGACTGCGCGCCTACATGCTGCGGGTCTACAACTGGATGACCTCCGGCCTGCTGCTGACCGGCGCGGTGGCGTATGGCATCGCGAACACCAGCCTGATCGGCTTGTTCTACCATGTCGTGCAGACGCCCTATGGCTCGCGGTTGCAGCAGGGGCCGCTGGCGATCGTGGCCATGCTGGCGCCGCTGGCCTTCGTGCTGGTGCTTAGCTTCGGGGTGAACCGCTTATCCCGCAGCGCCGTCCAGGCGATCTTCTGGGCGTTCTGCGCGGCCATGGGCGCATCGCTGACCAGTATCTTCATCGCCTACACCGGCGAGTCGATCGTGCGGACGTTCTTCATCACCGCCGCGACCTTCGGCGCGATGAGCCTGTACGGCTACAGCACCCGCACCGACCTGACGCGGATGGGCAGCTTCCTGATCATGGGCCTGTTCGGCATCATCCTGGCAAGCCTGGTGAACATGTTCATCGGCAGCACCGGGCTGCAATTCGTCATCAGCATCATCGGTGTGCTGGTGTTCGTCGGCCTCACCGCCTACGACACGCAGCGGATCAAGGCGACCTATGTGCAGTTCGCGTCGGCGGAAGGCCCGGACGGCGCCGCCAAGCGCAGCGTGTATGACGCGTTGAGCCTGTACCTGAACTTCATCAACCTGTTCATGCTGCTGCTGCAGCTGACCGGAAACCGTAGCAGCAACAACTAGGCTACAGCGTAGCTGAAGCGGAAACGGCCCCGGTGCGAATCGGGGCCGTTTTTTATTCATACCAGCGGCCCCTTGGGGCGACCGCCGAAGGCCAGACAAGGCAAGTGAAAGGTTGAGGCTCTGCCTCAAACTCTGCCAAAGGCATGATGCCTTTGGAAACCCAAATAAATGCGGGTCTGGGGCCTCAGGCCCCAGCGGGTCCAGGGCAGAGCCATGGCCTGCTACTTTGCCTCGGGCGGTCATCACATAGGGCGGGTGGTATCAGACCGTTTTCAGGAAATCCGCCAGCTTGATCACCGCTGTCGGCTTGTCGGTCTGGTCCAAGGCCGCCAGTTCAGCCGCCAACCGATCCATTGCCGCCTCGTAGATTTGGCGTTCGCTGAAGCTTTGGTCCGGCTGGCCGGCATTGCGATGCAAGTCGCGCACCACCTCGGCGATCGAGAGCGGGTCGCCGCTGTTGATCTTGGCCTCGTATTCCTGCGCCCGGCGCGACCACATGGTGCGCTTAATCCGCGCGCGCCCTTTCAGGATGGCAAGCGCTTCATCGAACATCTTGCGGGTGGCGAGCTTGCGCAGGCCCGACGAGCGCGCCTTGGACACTGGGACGCGCAACGTCATCCGGTTTTCCTCGAAGGTGATGTGGATCAACTCGAGCTTGTGCCCGGCGATTTCCTCCGTCGCGATCCGCTCCACCTTGCCGACGCCATGGGTCGGATAGACCACATGGTCGCCCTCGACGAAGTTTTCCGCCTTGGACGGAATTCGCGGGTGCATGAGCGGACGGTTGGGAACCCCCGGCATATGGCCCGGCATACGGGGAGCGATCCGGGTTGGCGTTTCCGGCTCTTCTTCCTCCTCCTCAACGATGGCGTCGGGCAGAGCTTCAAGGTCGGCATCGGCCGCCAAATGGACGGGGCCATCCTCGGCGACGCCGTCCTCGACGACGTCACCCGCGAAGGCGCTCTCGTCCAGCACCATGCCCGGAACCGGATCGTCCTCACCGGTATCGTCCTGAACCGGCGGCTCCTCGTTTTCTGGCAGCGGGTCCAGCACCAACGGCACGGGATCACCAAAATCCTCGGAAGGGTCGGACGTAGTGGCAGCAGACTTTGTGGGCACTTGCTTGTGTAACTCCTGCTTCGGCACTGCCGAAAGCTCGCTGGGATGTTGCCGAGATCGTGCGCGCTACGGGACGATGACTGCGGGTCGAAATGGATCGGCAGCGGCCCAGCCTTGCCGGACAGCCAAGAACAAATTCACGCTAGGTCGAACGGCTTCCGTAGCGGCACAACATCATCGGCCAGGAGCATACCACAGAAACGCCGCAATGTGAATCGCCGCGGCATCACGTCTAGTGCTGAAGCCTTACCCGGGATTTGCTGAGAACAACGCAGCCTTGCCCGGCTTGTCCTTCCAATCGTCAGCATCGGCCGGCGGCTCGCCCTTTCGGGTGATGTTCGGCCATGCCAGGGAATACGTGCGGTTCTGCTCGGCCCAGGCGGCGGCACGGTCGTCGCTGTCCGGCACGATCGCTTCGGCAGGGCACTCCGGCTCGCATACGCCACAGTCGATGCACTCGTCGGGATGGATCATCAGCATGTTCTCGCCGACGTAGAAGCAATCCACCGGACAAACCTCGACGCAGTCCATGTATTTGCACTTGATGCAATTCTCGGTGACCACGTAGGTCATCACGCACTCCTCATGCGAAAGGCTCGCTCGTCAGGTGGGGCGATATGCCGACGTTTCATCCCTGGCGCAAGGCGTGGCCGAATCGGCGTACGCAGGTTCGGCGATCTCCTCGTACAGCCGCCGCGCTTCCGGCGCCGGGCCGCGGCGCTCCCCTAGCAGGAGAACGCGCACGACCCGGATATGGCCTGACACCGCGAACGTCAGCACATCGCCGGGCCTGAGGCGGGCATGCGCCTTGTCGGTCGGTTGCCGGTTGATCCGAACCGACCCGCCCGCCACCAATCGCGTGCAGGCCGAACGGGCTTTCAGGAAGCGTGCGTGCCACAACCATTTGTCCAGCCGCTGCCAGGCGCGGTCCTCGGCCTCCGTCATCAGGACCGACGCAATGTCGCCAAGGCGGCGAACGGGCTGTCGATCCGCAGTGCCGGGGCCACGACCGCCCGCATCCGGTCGGCGCCTTGCGCCGGACGGGTGCTCATCAACGGCGGCGAAGGCGGCCCGAACGCATCGGGCGCAAGGGCGGCTGGGATGATGCGAACGCCGAGAGCATGCAGGACCGCAGGCATCGCCTCGGCGCGGACCGACAGGCGCGACGGCAACCCGTCCGGAAGGGCCGACGGACCGCGCCGCGTCAGCCAGGTCAGGTCCGCGGCGATCCGCTCCGCCACATCCAGCCGGAGCAGCACGGGTCCCGCCGTCACCCATCCCATCGCTGCGGCAAAGCCGGACGGCCAATCGGGCGGAGCAAGCGACACCAGCCCTGGCGCAGGAAGCGTCGGCGCCGCCTGGCGCTGCGCCACCGACCAGAGCAGGGCGCGCAATGCCATCGCCCGCGGCTTCAGCGCCGCCGGCACGAACAGCGCGAACCGCCCGGCGCGTACGCCCAGCGCTTTCAACCGGGCCCGTTCCGTGGGCGGGAGCTCGATTGGAGCCGCGATGCCGCCGGCTTCGACAAGGCGGTGCAGCGGACCGCGAAGGGCTGGGTCCGCCTCTCCCTTCGCTGCCGCGCCCAACACCCCGCCCAGCTCGCGCGCGATCATCTCCGTCACCAGG
>JAABUX010005778.1_pt1 | contig 15070 bp, 16 predicted proteins | sample 5561851 | NCBI WGS metagenome assembly JAABUX01 (sample SAMN10711883, study PRJNA513361) | rock metagenome | isolation source: Antarctica rocks | place: Antarctica: Victoria Land, Richard Nunatak red sandstone | collected 2016-01-03 | reverse complement strand
CGTCATCCGTGCGTCGATCCCCGAGCGCAAGTCGCTCGTCGCATAGCCGATCGCCTCGGCCGCGGCCGACGGCGTTTCGACGTGCGCATCCGCTGCGAAATCGCAGAGCTGTTGGTCCGCGGTATGGCCGATCGCGGAGACGATCGGGTGATTCACCATCGCAACCGCGCGAACGACGCGTTCGTCGCTGAAACAGAACAGATCTTCGAACGCTCCGCCGCCGCGCGTGAGCACGATGCAGTCGACGTCGGCGCGCGATGCGCGCGTGAGCGCACGCGCGATCTCGGATGGCGCGCTCGGCCCTTGCACGAGCGTCTCGAACCACAAAATTTCGACGTGCGGCGCGCGGTCAGCGAGAAGTTTACAGAAATCCTGCGCACCATTGGCAGCGCGCGACGAGACGAGCGCGACGCGAAACGGAAAGCGCGGCAATTTGCGCTTGCGCTCGGGCGCGAAGAGTCCCTCGGCTGCCAGCGTGCGCTTGCGTTCCTCGAAGATCGCCTGCAAATTCCCGACGCCTTCGAGGGCGATCGCGCGCACGACGAGCTGGTACGTACTTTTTTGCGCGTATGTGGTGATGCCGCCGGTCGCGACGACGGCCGCGCCGTTTTCCAGGCGGCCCGGAAAATCGGCGGCATAGTACGCCGACGCATAACACTGGACGAGCGCGTCGCGATCCTTGAGCGAAAAACTCAAACCGCCGTTCGCGTGCCGAAAGACGCCCGACAACTCGCCGCGCACGCTCACGTTCTTGAGCGCCGCATGTCCCTCGAGTTGCGCCTTGATGAAATCGGCAAGGCGCTTGACGGTCACGACGCGCGGCGCGCGCGGACCGGGCTGCGCGGTCATTTCGAAGCGGTCGCGGCCGCGGCGCCGTTCATCGCCTCGATGGGCGGCGAGGTCGGATCGGGCGGTAACCCGTCGGAGAGGGAGGCGTTGGCGGCCGCGCGTGGAGGCCGCGGCGCGCCGCCGCCCGTTCCGACGCCGACGACCTGGCTTGCGGGCGGTGCACCCGCGGCCGTCGCGGTGTGCGACATCGCGACCGACGTGGCCGCGCGAACCGCCGCAACGGCTGGCACCGCGAGCGTCGCGCCCGGCTGCGAAAGCGATCGAAGGGTGGCCTTCGTCAGTTTCTCGACACGCGCGTTTTCGAGATCGGCCTCGTGAACGATCGCCGTTGCGACGAGCGGTTCCGCCACGACCGGCGGCGTGTCGATGCGCGCGTGACGGCGGCCGAAATATCCGGCCGACGCGCACGCCCCCGAGGGCTCCGTGCCGTCGAGAAAATACTCGTACTTCTTCGGGTTGTCGCAATACGCGAGCTTGCGGACCTCGCTTGCGGGAAACGCGAAATCGTGTTTGGGCGTTTTCGCGAGCGCCGCGCGCATGAAACGCGCCCACGTGCGTGCGGGAACATTACCACCGTACGATTCGTTCATCCGCGCATAATTGTCGTTCCCGAGCCAAACCGCAACGGCGAGATCGGGCGTGAAACCGACGAACCACGCGTCGCGGAAATCGGAGGTCGTGCCGGTCTTTCCCGCGGCCGGGCGGCCGATATCGGCGTTGGGATACCCCGTGCCTTCTTTGATGACGCCCGCGAGCATCGACGACATGAGGTAGGCCGTCCCGGCGCTGACGACTTCCGTCTCTTGCGGTACGCGGTTATCAAGGAGATCCGTTCCGAGCGAATCTCGCACCAGCCGCACCGGCGAGGGATCGATATGGATACCTTGATTCGCGAGCGTCGCATAGCCCGCGGCCTGATCGAGCGGCGAGACGAGCGACGTGCCGAGGGCGAGCGAGAGATTCGCCTCGAGCGGCGCGCGCACGCCCATGCGATGCGCGTACTCGATGACGCGATCGATGCCGACCTGCTGTGCGAGTTTGACCGCAACGACGTTGCGCGATTGCGCGAGCGCGTAGCGCAACGTCACGCCGCCGAGAAAACGGAAATCGTCGTCCATGGGATGCCATTGCGTGCCGTCGCCCATCGGATACGACACGGGCGAATCGTCGACGATCGAGGTCGGCGGCATACCGCTATCGATCGCGGCCGTGTACACGTACGGTTTGAACGAGGAGCCCGGCTGCCGCTGCGCCTGCCACGCACGATTGAACTGACTGTTCAGCCGGAAACCACCCGCGCCGCCGACCATTGCGACGATCTCACCCGTCTGCGGTCGAATCGCGACGAGCGCCGCCTGATGCGCGTTGATCCCTTCGCTGACCGCACGCCCGACGCCCCAATCGATGGCGTTCTGCGCGAGCTGCTGCAGATGCGGGTCGAGGGTCGTGTCGACTTCGAGCCCGCCTTCGTACACGGCGTTCGAGCCGAACGTCGAATCGAGGACGTGCGTCACGTACGTCGTGAAGTAGGGATACTTGAACGACTGCAGCCCCGTGAGCCGCTCGGGCATCAGATTGAGCGGTGCGTCGAAGGCGACGGTGAGCTGCCCGTTCGAAATGTACCCGCTGTCGTGCATGCGTTCGAGCACGTGCCGCTGACGTTCGATCGCGTGCTGCCGATTGACGTAGGGTGAATAATCGGATGGCGCCGCAGGCAAGCCCGCGAGCATCGCGGCCTGTGCTACCGTCAGGTATCCGACGCCGGTGCCGAAATAGGTGTGCGCGGCCGCTTCGATCCCGTAGGCGCCCGCGCCGAAATAGATGAGGTTGAGGTATCGCTCGAGGATTTCGTCTTTGGTATAGTACCGTTCGATTTCGAAAGCGAGCAGCGCTTCTTGGATCTTACGCGAGATCGAGCGTTCGTTCGAAAGGAAGAGCGCTCGCGCCAGCTGCTGCGTGATCGTCGAGGCGCCCTGCAATTGCTTGTGCTGGTAGTCCGCGAGCGCGGCGCGCGCGATGCCCGCAAAATCGACGCCATGATGTTTGTAGAAATTGTGGTCTTCGTTCGCAATGAAGGCGTTGCGCACGACGTGCGGGATGCGGCCGATCGGCACGAAGAGCCGGTTCTGTTTGTAGAGCGTCGCGAGCAATTCGCCGTTGCGCGCGTAGACGCGCGTCGAGCGCGACGGCTGAAAATCCGCCATGCGGTTGATGTCCGGCAGGTTCTTCGAATACGAGTACACGACGCCTGCGATCGTCCCCGCGGCGAAGAGCACGAGCAGAAAAACGGTCGCGATCGTCGTGTAGACGACGCGTCCGAAGATCGATAATCGGCGCCGCTTCTTACGGCGGCTCGCAATCGTGGCCGCCATCAGCCGACGTTCGCGCTTGCGAGCACGCCGTTGACGTAGCGACCGCTATCGTCGGTCGAAAATTTCTTCGCGAGTTCCACCGCTTCGTTGAGCACCACCGCGCGCGGCGTTTCGCGATGATAGGTCAGCTCGTAGACGCTCATGCGCAGCACGATGCGATCGATCGTCGGTAAACGATCGAGCGTCCATCCTTGGAGCAGCGGCACGATGAGCGCGTCGCTCTCATCGGCGTGCTCGAGCGTGCCGAGCACGAGATCGCGCACGAACGCGCGATGCTCGCTCTCCTGCGGCCCCTCGAGCGTCACGTCGAGTGCGGCCGCCGGCTCGTGATGGCCGAGCTCGATGCTGAAGAGCGTTTGCAGCGCGAGTTCGCGCGCGAAGCGGCGCGTCATGCAACGAGCACCGTCGCGGGCGGGACGAACGCAGGCAGGTAGTCGATCGCAATGCCGCCATCGCGGAAGCGTCCGTCGCGCATGATCGCTCGGCAGATGTCGATCGTGGTGTTGACGCCCGCGATCCGCGTGTCCCCGAGCGCCGCGATCATGCGATCGATCGCCTCGATCCGCGTGGCGCCGTGCGTGACGATCTTGGCTAGCAGCGAATCGTAGAACGGCGGAACGGCCAGGCCCGCGTACGCGTGCGAATCGACGCGCACGCCGTAGCCGCCCGGCAACGCGACGTCGGAGAGCGTGCCCGCGGCGGGCGCGTAGTTGTTCGCGGAGTCCTCGGCGTTGATACGGCACTCGATCGCGTGCCCGCTCGGTACGAGCTTGCGCTGGTCGAACGAAAGCTTCTCGCCCGCCGCGACGCGGATCTGTTCGCGCACGAGGTCGACGCCGTAGAGCGCTTCGGTGACCGGGTGCTCGACCTGGATGCGCGTGTTCATCTCCATAAAATACACGTCGTCACCGGTAAGGAGAAATTCGAGCGTTCCGGCGCCCTTGTATTTCACCGCACGGCCCGCGGCGAGCGCGGTTTCGTGGAGCTTACGGCGCACGCGGTCGTTGAGAAGTGGCGCGGGGGCTTCTTCCACGAGTTTCTGGTGCGAAGGCTTCTGAACCGAGCAGTCGCGCTCGCCGACGTGCACGACGTTGCCGAACGCATCGCCCATGATCTGCACTTCGACGTGGCGCGGTCGCTCGATCAGCTTTTCCATGTAGAGGCGGCCGTCTTTGAAGTTCGCCTCGGCCTCGGCTTGCGCGGTCGCGAACGCGTGCTCGAGTTCTTCGGGCGTCCGCACGGCACGCATGCCCTTGCCGCCACCGCCGGCCGTCGCCTTGAGCATCACGGGATAGCCAAGCCGCTTCGCACCGGCGAGCGCCTCCATGACGGAATTGAGGATGTCGGTGCCCGGCGTCGTGGGCACCTTGGCATCGGACATGATGGCCTTGGCCGTCGCTTTGTCGCCCATCTTCGCGATCGTCTCCGGCGCCGGCCCGACGAAGGTCAGGCCGTGGTCCGCGCAGATCTCAGCGAACCGCGCATTTTCCGCGAGAAAGCCATAACCGGGATGGATCGCATCGGCGCCGCTGATCAGCGCTGCAGAGATGATGTTGGGGATGTTCAGGTACGAACGCGCGACCGGACCCGGACCGACGCAAAACGCCTCGTCGGCGTTGCGTACGTGCAACGACGCGCGGTCGGCTTCGGAAAAGATCGCGACCGTGGCGAGCCCGAGTTCGTGTGCGGCGCGATTCACGCGCATCGCGATCTCGCCGCGGTTGGCGATCAAGAGTTTCCTGAACATCTACGTCTCGAGCGCGAAGAGCGGCTGACCGTATTCGACGGCATCGCCGTCGTGCACGAAAACGTCGGCGATGCGTCCGGGCCCACCCGAACGGATGGGATTGCGGATGCCGAGCGATTCCACGTAGGCGAGTTCGCGATCTTCACCGATATCCGCGCCGACGCTCACCGCCGGTCGCGAGAGCCGCACGATGCCGACGAATTCCGCCTTGAGGACGCTGTGCGGCTTCGCGGTGTGACTCGCACCGTTGGTGGCGGCATGCCCGTTCGCCGCGGCGGCATCGGCGAGGTCCTCTTCCGACGCGAGCGCCGCGAGCGCGGCGGCACGTGGCGTGCGTCGCACCTCGATCTCGAGTGCGGATTCTTCGATGCGGAAGCGCACGAGCCCCGACGACGCACAGAAGCTCGCCGCGGAGCGCACGCGTTCCAGCGTTTCGTCCCAAGTCACAGCCCTCGCAGTTCGAGCCGCGGCGAGCGGTATCCGCTGGATGGCGGCACGCTCGGCGGCGGGCAACGCCGCGAGCAGCGGCGCGTAGGCGGGCTCGATTTCCGCCAGCGGCGCGAGGGCGAAGGCGCGTTCGTGAAGACGCGGATGCGGGAGCGTGAGCTCGATCTCGTCGAGCACGAGGTCGTCGTAGGCGAGGATATCGAGATCGATCACGCGCGGCCCCCAGCGAAACGTCGTCACCCGGCCGAGATCGGCTTCGAGGTCCTCGAGCGCGCGCAAGAGGTCGTGCGGCGCGAGTGCGGTCTCCACGAGCGCGGCCGCGTTGATGAAATCGGCTTGATCCTTTACGCCCCAGGCCGGCGTGCGATAGAGGCTCGAACGCCGCGCGACCCGCCCGAGTTGGCCGAGCGCTTTCAGGGCCGCCTCGACGTTCGCCGCAGCGTCACCGACGTTCGAGCCCAGTCCGATCCGCGCGAGCGATACCGCCATCACGCGCGCGTTGCGTGCAGCCGCACCGCGGGCGTGGCGCCTGCGAGCAGCTTCGGTTTTGCGATCGTGATCGCGGCCGTGCGAATCCGCGTATCGGCCATGACGACATGGAGAATCTCGTCGCCGAGTTTTTCGAGCAGTCGGTACGAGCGATCGCGCACGAGCGCGACGATCGTTTCGCGCAGCGCCGCGTAGTCGATCGTCTCCGTGAGGTCGTCCGTCGCGCGCGCGCGAGCGAGATCGAGACCGAGTTCGATATCGATATCGAAGGGCTGCACGAAATCGCGTTCGCCCGGGTTCGCGCCGTGTTTGCCGTAGGCGCGAATCTCGCGCACGAAGATCGTGTCGGTCATAACGACTCCATCCAACCCGCAGGGCGCCAGCCGCGCACGATCGCATCGCTCACGCGCGCAACGTCGACCATCTCCGCGACGTCGTGGACGCGCACCACGTCGATGCCCGAAGCGATCGCGAGCGCGACCGTCGCAGCGGTGCCGAACGCACGCGCGCTTACGTCGCGACCGGTGAGTTTGCCGATCGTCGATTTGCGCGACGTGCCCAGCAGCGTCGGAAAACCGAGCGCGACCACGCGCGGCAGCGCGGCGAGGACCGCGAGATTGTGCTCCGGCGTCTTGCCGAATCCGATGCCCGGATCGAGTAATACGCGGTCGGGGGCGAGACCCACACGGACCGCACGCGCGGCCTGACGCTCGAGCGACGCGAGCACGTCGTCGACGACGTCAAATTCGTACACCGCGACGCGCTCGTTGTGCGTGATGACGATCGGCACGTCGCGATCGACCGCACACCCCAGGAGCGCGTCGTCGAAACCCCAGATCGAATTGAGGAAGTCGCCGCCCGCGTCGTGCGCCGCTTCGAACACGCCGTGCTTATAGGTATCGATGGAGAGAACGACGTCCGGATCGCGCGCGCGCAGCGCCCGTACGACCGGAAGGAGACGGCGGCGTTCTTCGTCCTCGTCGATCGGCGTGTGCCCCGGCCGCGTCGATTCGGCACCCACGTCGATGAGATCCGCACCCGCGGCAACCATCTCGGCCCCGCGTGCGACGGCATCGTGCGGATCGAGAAGACCGTCGCCCGAGAACGAATCCGGCGTTGCGTTGACGATGCCCATCACGTACGTGCGCGCGCCCCATGCGAAGGTGCGTCCGCGCACCGTCATCGCGCCGCGCTTAGCGACGCGTGCGCTCGCCGACATGTTCGAGCCACCACGCGCGCAACGTCGCCGGAACGAACGTCGAGCCGGTCACCACGACGACGTGCGAGCCATCGGCATGACGTCGCGCGACCGCGAGCGCTTCGATCGGATCGCCGATCGTGCGCGCGCTCGCCCCCGCGCGCTCGGCGATGTTCGCGAGCCGCTGCGGCCGCTCGGCCGTGCGTCCCGGCGTATCGAACGACGTGAAGATGAAGGACGCTGGGAGATCGAACCACGCGCTCAGGATGCTCGCCGCATCCTTCGTCTCGCCGATGCCGACCACGAACACGAAGCGCCGGTCGGGGAACGTTTCGCGCAAACTCTGCGCGAGCGAGGCAGCCTTGTCGGGATTGTGCGCGACGTCGAACACGACGCTCGGAAAACCCGGAAAGAACTCCATGCGACCGGGGATGACGAGTTGTGCGAAGCCGGCTTCGATCGCGTCGCGCATCGGCCGCAGCGCCGGGCGCAAGCGTTCCAGGGCCACGATCGCGGTCGCCGCGTTGCGTTGCTGGAAACTGCCGAGCACGGGCAGCGCGAGATCGTAGGTCATCGTCGTGGTCGCGAGCTCGAACGACTGACCGTACCGTTCGCCCGGACGCGGCGCGATCGTCGCCTGCTCGCCCACGGCGAAGAACGGCGCTCCGACGCGCGCGCACGTCGCTTCGATGACGGCGCGGGCTTCGCCCGATGCATCGGAGACCAGCGGCACGCCCGATTTCGCGATGCCCGATTTATCGCGGGCGATGAGCGCGGGCGTATCGCCCAAGAGTTCGGTGTGATCGAGCCCGACGTTCGTGATGACGCTAACCTCCGGCCGCACGAGATTCGTGCCGTCGAGCGTGCCCCCGATGCCGACTTCGATCGCGGCGATATCGACGCGTTCGCGCGCGAAGTAGGCGAACGCCATCGCGAGCGTCGTTTCGTAAAACGATGGCCGCCCGAACTCGTGCGTGGTTCGCTCGATCGCGGGCAGCATCTCGGCGAGCAAGTCGCCGAACGCGCCCTCGGGGATCGCCACGCCGTCGATGCGCGCGCGTTCGGTGATCGACACGAGGTGCGGCTTCGTGTGCAACCCGGTACGTTTGCCGCTCGCGGTGAGGGCGGCGGCGATCATCGTGGCCGTCGACCCTTTCCCGCTCGTGCCGCCGACGTGTACGGTCGGGTATTGCAGATGCGGATCGCCCAGGTTCGCCAGGAGCGACGCCATGCGCGCCAAGCGGTGGGGAACGGCGCGCGAGATCGTCTCGTTGATCGTGCCCAGCAGATAGGTGACGGCGCGGTCGTAGGTCATCGTCAGCCGTCGGTCACGACGTCGGCGAGCAGATCGAGCGCGTGCGGCAGTGCGGGAACGAGCACCGCTAACGTTTCGCGAACGGCCTTGGGACTACCGGGTAGATTCACGATGAGCGTTGCGCCCCGCACGCCCGCGACCGCACGCGAGAGCATCGCCGTCTTCACGATCGCGCCGGATGCGGCACGCATCGCTTCCGCGATGCCGGGAATTTCATAATCGAGCACGCCTGCGGTCGCCTGGGGCGTTCGGTCCCGCGGCGCGAGCCCCGTCCCGCCGCTCGTGAGCACGAGCGGCACGCGCCGCCGATCGGCGAGGTCGATGAGTTCGGCTTGCAACGCGGCCGCATCGTCGGGCAAGATGCGTTCGTGCACGATCGTATACGCAGCGCCGAGCGTCTCCGCGATCGCGGGAATGCACGCATCGGGTCGCGTGCCCGCAGCAGCACGATCGGAGAGCACGACGACGGCGACGTCGCGCGTCATCGCGACACCTCGTCGAAATCTGCGGCGCGCCACGTACCGCTCTTACCGCCCGCTTTTTCCAGCAGCCGAACCGTCTCGATCACGATGCCTTTGTCGAGCGATTTTGCCATATCGTAGATGGTCAGCGCCGCAACCGACGCCGCGACCATCGCTTCCATTTCGACGCCCGTTTGCGCCGACGTACGCACGACCGCATCGATATCGAGCACGGTCGCGTCGCGCCACGCGAACGTGACGTCGACGCTCCCCAGCGGCAACGGATGGCAGAGCGGAATGAGCGCGGCCGTTTGCTTAGCGGCGAAGATGCCCGCGATCTGCGCGGCCGCGAACGCGTCCCCTTTGCCCAGCGTCGCCGCGCGCAGAGCGTCCGCGCTCGCGATGGTCAGACGCACGGACGCGCGCGCGCGCGCGCTGCGTGCCGTCACTATCTTCTCGCCGACGTCGACCATCGCGACGCCCCCATCGGGGCGCACGTGAGATGGCCGGGCAGCCGCGGCGGATGGCGACGGATCGGAGATTAGCGCAGACTCGGCGTCGTCGGCTTGTTACTTTGGAAGCGTAGCCACACCAGACACAAGGCCGCCATGACTTCGAAAAGGACGAAGTGCGACCAATGATGCGGCTTCGGACTCGTCAGCCAGTTAATGGCGCCGAGGGCGTACAGCACGCCGACGAGCGCGAAGACTCCGGCGAGACCGATGGCGGCGATTTTCATGCGATGACCTTTGCGAGTGTGAGCCCCAAACACGCGGCTCCGAAGATGAGGCAATACCAGCCGAATGGCCGCAAATCATTGGAGTGAAACCAGCGCGTGAGGAATGCGACGGACGCGTAGGCGCAGATCGCGGCCAAAACGCCGCCGACCACCGCTTGCGCGAGCACGTCGTGCGCGCTTGGTGCGAAAAGTTGCGGGACCTCGAGCGCCGACGCGGCAAAAATTACCGGCGTCGCGAGCAAGAACGAGTAACGCGCGGCGTCGTCGTGACTGAGGCGTAGGAGCAGTCCCGCGACGATCGATGATCCCGAACGCGAGATCCCGGGCAAGAGCGCCGCGCCCTGCGCGATGCCGACCTTCGCGCCGTCGCTCCAGGTCATCGCGGGTAACGCTTGCGCCTCTCCGCGCCCGCCGCGGCGGCGCAGCGCTTCGCCCGCGAACATGATGCCGGCGTTGACGATGAGGAAGATCGAGACGAGCGCGCTCGAGCCGAAGAACGCGCGGACCGGCTTTTCGAGAAACACGCCGAGGAGCGCGACCGGAATCGTCCCGACGATCAAGAGCCAGCCGATGCGTTCGTCGGGATCGTTCGAGAGATTTCCGCGCGCGACGCTCGCGACGAGCGCGCGCACGATGCGTACCCAATCGGCGCGATAGAAGACGATCAGCGCGATCGCGGTGCCGAGGTGCAACGCGACGACGAAAGCGAGAAACGTTGGATCGCTGCGGTCGATCTTCCACCGTAGCAGCGACGGCACGAGGACCGTGTGACCGAGGCTCGAGATCGGGAAGAGCTCGCTCACGCCTTGCAGCACGGCCAAGAGCATCGCTTGGAACCAGGTCATGATCGGCCGTTCGTTTCCGTTCGTTTTGCAAGCCGCGCGCGCGCTATCACGGCAGAGCCGCGATAGCATCTCGCTCGAATCTTACTGTCCGGTGAAGTCGACCCGGAAGAGGTACGACCCCGCGGTCGGGACGCAGTTCACGACCTCCGCCTTGTACGTGCTCGCTCGCGCGGCTTTGACCGCAGCCTGGTCGAGCGCGGCGTTGCCCGCGGACTTACTGATCTCCGCACCCCCCACGTGACCGCCCGCATCGAGCGTGACTTTGACGGCGGCGGTTCCGACGACGCCCTGTTGACGCGCGATATCGGGATAGTCGGCCTCGGCCGCGTTCAGGGTCGTCGGCTCGACGTTCGGCACGGCGCATTTCGGTGCGAGCGGCGTTGGCGTCGGCGTGGGCGGTGGCGGCGGCGGCGGCGGCGCGGCCGTGGCCACCGGCCCGACCTTCACCGGAGCCGCGGTCGTAACAGGTCCGGCGGTCGCCTTTCCGGTACCGCCAGGTGCGCCTTTGGCGTCGCCATTTTTCGGCGGAATATAGGTTTTCTCCGTTGATGCACCCGGCTTATTCGAGGTCGTTTTTGGCGGCTTGACAAGCAGCGGCTTAGGCGGCGGCGGATTCGTTTGCTTCACCGGCGGCGGCGTTTGTTTCTGCGGTTTCGGCGTTGGTGTAGGCGGCGGCGGAGTGGGGGTCGGAGGCGGCGGCGTAGGAACCCGCACCTTGATTTTCTCGACCGTAACTTTTTGCTCTTTTTCCGTTTGATCTATGTGTTTCTTCAACCCGAAAAACGGCAAAACGACCGCGTGAATTAGCAGCGAAATGAGAAAAGCGTAGCTGAGAAAAGAGCGTACGCGATCCGCCGTGCGCGGCTGCGCCGGCGGTGGAGTAGCTGGTGCGGTCATCTAAATTTTCGCACCGTCAGTTTTATTCGCCAGCCCGAAACTGGTGAGGTCTTCCTTCTTCGCCGCGTCCATAACCTGGAGGATCGTGCCGTAGTTGGCCTTTGGATCCGCTTTGATAATGACGCTACTGTAAACGCGATTGGTTTGTTCCTGGAGCGTTTTGAAAACCTGGGGAGCACCCACGATATCCGTCGTCGTCGAGCCGATTTGAATGCGCGACTTTGCGTCGATATACACGATGATCTGCGAAGCTTTCACCTTTACCGCGTTATGCGCGCCGGGTAGGTGCGGCTCTTTCGTGACCGAGGCAAGGATGATGAAGATGATCAGAAGGACCAGCAGCACGTCCGTAAACGGCGTGATGTTGATCGTCGACATCACGTCGTCGTCACCGGAAGTCGAAGCAACGGCCATCTTACGACGTCACGAATCCGACGTCGACGAGATTCGCTTCCTTCGCCGCATCGAGGATGCGGATGATAACACCGTAGGGCGCCTTCGCATCGGAGGTGATCGAGACGTGCAGATGCCCGCGCCTGGCCGCGGTTTGCGACAGCACCGAGTAGATCGATTTTTCGCTCGCTCGCGCGCTATCGACGAAAATCGTGCCCTTGTCGTTTACTTGGATATCGATGACCTTTTTGTTGTCCTGTTGCTGCGAGCTGTTCGTATCGCTCTTATTGGGCAGCTCTTTCTGGAAGCCGGGCGGGGTCACGAGCGCCGCGAGGATCATGAAGATGATGAGCAAGACCAGCAACACGTCGGTAAACGGCGTGATGTTGATCTCGGCCATGACGTCGTCGTCTTGACTTGACGAAATGAGCGACATGCGCGCCGCCTATTTTGCGGCGGCGGGCGCCGCGCTCGACCGTCCGACACCGACGGGCTGGTACAAATCCGTCGGAATGGCTTGGTTCTTGTTATGGAAGTCGAGCATCTCGGCGAGCTGATTCGCAGCCACGATCGTCTCTTGGTTGTACGCCTTTATCCGCGTCTTGAAGTAGTTGAAGAACACGACCGAAACCACGGCGACGAAGAGACCGGCGGCCGTCGTCACGAGCGCTTCACCGACGCCCGCAGCCACGACGGCCGGCGTCGAATTGCCCTTCAGCGCGATGTCTTGGAAGGCGTGGATGATGCCGGAAACCGTTCCGAGCAGGCCGACGAAGGGCGCGATGACGGCAATCGTTCCGATGATGCCGAGGTTACGCTCGAGCGTATTGAGATTCTCCATCAACGCGATCGACAGCGCGTCCGTGATATCGGAGCGATCTTTCTCGCCGCGCAGCAGACCGAAGGCGAGGATGCGCGGCAGCATGCCCTTGTTCTGATTGCAGACGGCGATCGCGCCGCCCATATCGTCGGCGGCGATCTTCTGGCCGAGCGACCGAAGCAGCGCGCGGCTATCGCCGTGCTGCTGCGAAAAGAACACGAGCCGCTCGATGACGATCGCCACGGCGATGATCGACATTAGGATCAGGATGATCATGACCACCCCACCCTGCTTGATCAACTCTACGAAACCACTGAAGAAATCCACGCTGCGGCGCCTCCGAATGCCAGTAATTGTTGCCTGCGAACGAATCGAAGCGACGCCGAGGACCCGTCGCGAAAGGCGTGTTAGCGCCCGTTTTCGCTTATTCCTCGGCTCGCGTTACTTAGCGTTGAGTTGTTTGATGACGTTCTCGATGTTTGCGACGAGCGCCGTGTCGTTGCCGGCCTTGGCCGACGCATCGGCTTTGTTGAGAAACACGAGCGCGTCTTTGGTTTTGCCGGGTTGATTCGCAAGCGAGACGCCGGCTGCAAAATTCGCCGACGCGTTGCTCGGATCGAGCGCGAGCGCTTTGTCGGCGTCGGCCTTCGCGCGATCGTTATCGGGTTTGGGTTGAAGTTGAAGATACATGAAAGCAGCGTTCGCGTACTCGATGGCGGCGATCGATGGGAAGGTGACCGCGCCCTTCTCGTACAGTGCGGCGGCATCGTTGAACTTCTTCGCCTTCGCGAGCTCGCTTCCGGACTTTTCGTAATAGCCGCGCACGTATTGTTGTGCGTTCGTCGCAGACGGATCGGATTTCACGATTTCGTCGAGGATCGGCTTGGCTTGATCGGCCTTGTCCGCGGCGAGATACGAGAGCACCAAATTCGCGTCGATCTTCGCGAGATCGACGCCCTTGAAGCCCGCGATCCCAGCGGCCAGCGAGCGCGCCTTTTCGAGATCGGCAATCGACGCCGTGTGGTCGTTTGCGGCTTCCTCCGCCGTCCCGAGCGTGTTGTACGTGAACGGACTCGGTGCGAGTGCGACCGCGTGCTTCGCGGCGGCGACGGCGGCGGGATAGTCCTTCGCGACGATCTTCTCACCCGCCGCGTCGTTGTACGCTTTTGCGGCGAGGGCTTTGTAGTTGTCGGGGACCGTCCCCGCCTTATCGAACGCTTCGGCTGCGACCGAATATTGGCTTAGGAAGGCGCTCGCGACACCGAGATCGAGCTGCGCCTTCGCGTCGCCCGGATGGGCCGCGATATAGCTTTGAAGACCGCTTTGCGCACCGGCATAATTGGCCGCGCGTATCTGGCGTTCGAAAACTGCGAGGCCGCCGGACGCCTCGCCCGACGCATCGCTCGTCTGCGTGGCGCCACCGCTCGCGAACTTCAGCGTGAAATCGTAGAAGGCCGTCTGTGGGACCGCGCCACGCGTCGCGGGCCGGTACGTGGACGATTTGGCGATCTCGAGGGCCGCCGCGTCGTCGCGATGATTCGTCGATCGGATGACGCCTTGGACGGTCGCCGCACCGGTTTTCGTGACGAGAACCTTCACGATCACGGTGCCCGGACCGCCGCCGGACGTCTTGCTCGTGCCTTGAGTTTTGAGTTTGGGCGGCGTGTAATAGTTCGCCGTCACATCGGCGGCGGCGGCTGCGAGCGGGGCGACGATGGCGAGCGCGCAAGCGGTGGCGCTCAACGAATGACGGTCCATGCTTACCTTTCGTCCGTGACGGGCTTCGACCGGTCAACGAGCTCGACCGGTGTGCCGTTGCCGTACAACCGTGCGACGGCGGAACCGGAAGCGGCAAAGCGCTCGGCCCACGCATCCATTCGTCCGGCGTCGAGATTTTCGGCGAGTGAAAAGAGTAGGGTCGCGAAGCTACGTAGTTCCTGCGCTATCGGTCGAGCATTTGTCGAAAGGATCGCTTCCCAAACCCGCCACGACGATCCGCCTAGGCGGAGCATCGATGCGATCCCCGTGCCGCACAGGTCGGCCACGCGGGCGTCGTCGAGATGGTCGTTCAATCGCGCGCCGAGCGCCACCGCGAGGACCTGCGGCAGGTGCGACGTCAGCGCGACGACGCGATCGTGCTCGTCGCTCGCGATTGCGATCGGCCGCGCGCCGAGGCTCGTGATGAACGCACGGGCGCGCGCCGCGAGCGCCGGCGTCGCATCGGCGCCCGCATCGTACGTCCACGTCCGATCGCGGAACAGGACGGCGTCCGCAGCTTCGGGCCCGCTGCGCTCCGAGCCCGCGATCGGGTGCGTCGCGACGAATGCCCGGAGTTCCGCGCCGGCACGTGCGATCGGTGCCTTGACGGAGGCGACGTCGATGACCAGCGACGCACGCGGCGGGGCGGCCACGTAGGCGCGCAACAAGGCGATCGTGGCGTCGACCGGCGCGGCGATGACGAGCGTTTCGACGCGATCGCCGAGCGCGCTCGCACCCGG
>JAABUX010005777.1_pt1 | contig 15070 bp, 23 predicted proteins | sample 5561851 | NCBI WGS metagenome assembly JAABUX01 (sample SAMN10711883, study PRJNA513361) | rock metagenome | isolation source: Antarctica rocks | place: Antarctica: Victoria Land, Richard Nunatak red sandstone | collected 2016-01-03 | reverse complement strand
GGCAGCCTTGCGCGCCGACGTGGGGCTGCCACCCGAGTAGAACAGGCAGGGCGACACCTCTGGACCAGAGTGTTCAGCAAACTGAACGGCTTAGCGTTGCTTTCTGTTCCGCTGCTTGTCCTACCCCACCTTGTACGCCTCATGGTCGGCGTGTCGCGCGACCGGCGCCGCGGCAACCGGAGCCCGCGCCACGCGCATCCGCATCGAGGCCTCCATCTGATCCCTCATCGTCCTGGCAGGGACTCGGTCTCGCCGCGAAGGCCGAGTCCCTGCCGGTATTCGGCCACCACCGTCGCGTCGGCGACGCGCGTGTAGAGGCGGGTCGAGTCCGGGGAGGCATGGCCCAGACGTTTCTGCAAGGCTAATTCGCGCATGCCGCCCTCCCACAGGCGTGTGGCGTGGGTGTGCCGCAGCGCGTGCGGCGTGACCCATGGCGCCCGGATGCCGAGACGGTCGCACTGGCGGGAGAACAGTTTGACCAGGGCTTGGTACCCCAACGGTTCGTCCCGCCGCGTGCCGCGGCCGCCGACGAGAAACACGAAGGGGCTGGCGGCATCCGCGGGTCGCTCCCGCATCATGTAGGCGCTCACGGCGGCGAGTGCCTCGGGCTCATGGAGGTCGACGACGCGCCCCTGGCGCGACTTCGTGCGCACACCCTTGGGATGGTTGGTGCGATACCGTACGATGATCCGCCGTCGCCCGTACTGGATGTCCTCCAACTGGAGCGTGAGCACCTCGCCCGGACGCAAGCCGCCCTGCAACATCAACAGGAGCATGGCGCGGTCCCGCTCACGACGCAACGAGGCCAGCAGCGGGACGATGTGGTCGTCGTCGAGCGGGCGCGGCAGGCGCTGAACGGTCTTGACCTGGATCACCCGGCGGATCGGGCGTTGCCGGCTGGCACGACCTAGGGCGGGCCGATGGCGTCCCGATACACGCGCGCCGCTCGGGTCGTTCACCATCCGGATGGGATTCTCGGTATCCTTGAGGCAGCCGGAGACGATGAGGTATTCGTAGTGGACCTGCTCAGGCATCAGGTAGCGTTTTTGGGAAGTAATTCCTCCCCGTCGAGTGGCCTTGCGACTCGAGGGAATCATGAGTTGTCATGTATAAACCGACGGATTACTGGCATTTTACAGCGTAAATGTCGTTGATTCTGGCACTTTTTCTCGTAGTACGCTCTGCCCTATCGTCACATTATGGGGACATATTCCTTCCCAAAAACGTTACCTGATGCCTGAGCAGGTCCAATTCGTAGAACGAGGACACGGCGGCGAAGATACGATTGATGGTGGCGGGCGCGAGCCGTCGCGCTGGCTGGTCACCGGTGACCGTCACCAGCACCGGAGTGAGCCGCCGCGCCGGGGTGCGATTGGGCACCTGGCGCAGATACTCCAGGAAAGCTAGGGACACGACCGGTGTAAAGTCGTCGTAGGTCAGGTCGTGCTGGTGGAGAAAATGTGTGAAATGGAGCAGGTCGTGGGCGTAGGCCGAGAGCGTGTTGGGCGAACAGTCGCGCGCCCGCAAATGGCGCATGAAGCCCGCGACGGCGGGGACTGGTCGACCCGCGTCGTCCAGGAGATCGAAGGTCACGGCGCCGTGCCCGTTGTCATGAACCCGCTGGACCCGCATCGTGCCTCCTCATGGCGTCGCCGTGTTGCCACGATTGTCGCACAGGAGCGCCTCCCGGCGGTGAAAATTGTCCACATAATTGTGGGAGACTTGCTCACGGCGGGCAACGACATCAGCGCCGTGCAGCGCATGGCTGGCCACGCGAGCGTGACGACCACCCAACGCTACGACCGGCGCGGCGAGGAGGTCATGAGAAAGGCGGCCGACACGCTGCACTTCCCGACGCCAGCGATGGAGTGATTTGATAATATAATTGTTTGATCAAATATTAGTGGAGCTATACTACGTAGCTTTGCTCCCGCAACACCGCCTCAACTCGATCGCGTAAGGCAAGGTGGGCGTCGGTTGGTAGGGACGCGGCGCTGAAGTATGTTTGATCGTCGAAGCGAGAACCAGCGCGCAACTCGTAGGCGAACATAATACCTGTACCCGTTTGTGGTAGGCCGTCATACTCGCCATTAGGATTAAACATCGTCACGCGGATACTGGGGGACATAGCAATCGCCACTTCGGGATATGCTTCCTGGAAAGCAGGCTGGATTAACTCTCGGAGTTGCGCGGACAGAAGCGCCTCAGGGCGATAGACGGCTGGCCTGGTGATCTCGGAGTAGTCCTGCACGCGCTCAGGGACATCGATCACAGGTGAACCGTCCGGCGAGGGAAAAGCGCTGACTGCCTCAAGCAGCTGCTCAAAGGCAACATCGATGGCAGAGGATGGGCCGGCTACGTTGAAGACGATGCGCCTAGCCTCAATGTGCAAAAAGCGGATAGGGGTCGGCACGCCATCAATGGGACGCGTCGCCCCATAGTTGAACACCAAACCCGGCGGGATTGTAAGAGGGACCGGACCAGCAACGGGACTGGGCGTCCCGATCTGGGCGGCCTGAAAGCCAAACGTCGCACTGATGGCTGGGTGAACGTGCGCCATCGTCATGAGCGAGAGACGAAGTCCTTCAGGCCGGAACTCGTAGACTCGCTGGGCTGTAGGAATAGTGGCTCGCTGCATAACCTCTTGATCTGTATTCATCGTCACGCCGCCCATGCACCACTACTAGCGGTAGCAACATCCTTAGCGACAGCGGACTGTACTCCGCTGGATGTGGTATAGTCTATCGCGTAATTCGATTCCAGCCATTGAAACATCGGCCCACTCTGACCAGCCCGCTCGGCAACCGACTGCCGCAACACGTCCACTTCGACGGGCGGTGACTGAGCCGCACCGACCGGAGAAGAATGCACTACAGCGGCGTTCGATAGTTGCACTGCGCCGTTTGCCACGGTAACGGGGGATGCTTGGGTTATTACCTTGGTCATGTGGCCGATGAGAAGCTCCTGCCAACCCGGTGTCTGGGACGCATCCCGGAGCCGGGGAGTCACAATGGCGTCTATGCCGAGCTTATCGAGAGCTCGCTGGATGCGTTCGCGCTTGGCCCCGCGATAGTCGTTACTCTCATCACGCGACACGGTCGACGAGTCGCTATAGCCTAACAGGGCTGCGAACTGCTCCTGGGTGAGGCCACGAGCGATACGGCCACTAATTAGGAGGCGCTCCAGCGTCTGAAAAGAGCACGGCTGCAACTGGCCGGCGCGGGCACGGTCGTACTCCTCCACTTCATCGAGCAGTTGCCTGCCAATCGCATGGAGTGACTCCAGCAGTGTCTCGATCTCGTCGGAGTTGAAGTCCTCGGCTTGCAGATATGTCCGCGTTTCGTCGATCGCGGCCCTGTTCTCCTTCAATCGCTGCTGGGTGATTTCGTACTCCCTGTTGGTTCGGATCATCGGTCCCGTTGCCCTCCTCCTCTATAAAACGATGCGGATGAGACCCTTCGGCTTGTCCTGTCGGCTGCGCCTGAAGTACTGGGGGATCGCGCCGGGATATCTATTTGCGGGCGTGTCGGGCACATAGAAAAGCTCGAGCCGGGCAGCATGCCACAATTGCGGCCTGAGTTCACCCTTCTCCGGGGAGTATACCCAAGTGTTCCTATCGGACACTGTGGCAAGTAATGGATCGATGGTCATCAAAAGAGGCCGCTGGACACGAAGCCACGTGGCAGGGTCAACCATGTAGTAGCCGTCAATATCGCCTGGCACCAGATTGTTTTGCACGAATGAGCCTGCCAGGAACAACTCGGTGATGCCAACAAGCTTGAGGTTGGCCATGCGCACGGCAAGACGGTCGACGAGTTCCCTCCTCCACGACGCGTCCCACCCTGGTAGCAATGGACGGGGTCCTACAACTAGCATCGATTGTCGTAACTCTGCAAGTGTCAGCGTATAATCGCTCGGAGGAAGAACTGCATTGGGCGGCGGGTCCGAAGTGAAATTTGGGAGCAACAGTCTACCCCTTCGACGCTGCCAGATACTGCTATTATGCCCTATATTGGCAAACTTGCCAAGTACCCCTTTGGGCCATTTCCTCATCACTCTCGCTACCTTTAGAGAAAGGGCGCTCCCCTATAGTTAGGCATCTCGTCAAAAAACAGTGATCTTCGATAAAGGGGGCACGGAAGCAATGCTCGACAAGCCCCTATGGGTTCAAGTGTAGCACTGATGTTCTACAATTTCGGCGGGGCCTTCCTAACGTTCACGTCTTTCCAATTCGAGGTGGGACTCGAGGCCGGGAACGAGGAGCGACAGGGCTCCACCAACCGCGATCTAGCATCAGGGGGGAGACAACGATTCCTGCAATTTTGGGCCATTTCGCGTAGGTAGCGTCAAGTCGCCCTTGATTGTCGCGTTAGTGACAGCGTGAGGGCGGCCTGGAGCAGAAAGGTCGCCCCAGAAGATACCTTTCGTGACGAGTGCAGGCCTCTTAACGACCTTCCTCATGCGTGTCTAGCGGGAGATGTCCCTCATGCTACATCAAAAAGGGACGCTAAAACTCGTCACAGAAATAGCCGGGAGGGCAAATGGCCCAAAATTGCAGGAATCGTTGTCTCCCCCCGACTACTACCCCGAGCGTGCCGCCGCCCAGGCGCACGTCGAGGCGATCCTGCGCCGCCGCCTGCGCCACGGCTACCGCGTCCTCGCCTGGCAGTAGGTGGCTGCGTTGCCGCCGTGCGCCCGGCGTGTCGAGGTCGTACAATCAAGAGGAATAAGCGTACTGGGTCCTCTGCCGCACGGCCTGATCGACGGCGGGCAACGGCGTAGACGTGAGGGGGAAGGGAGACGAGGGAAGATGGCGCATTGGCGCGAGACCAAGGATGCAGACAAGGGTGCGACGCGCCAGCCCTGGATGTGGGAACGCCTCACCTGGACGACCCTGACACTCGTCGGCGTGGTTGGTCTCGGCCTGATGGGCTGGAGCATCACGGGAGGCGCGCAGATGAGCGATGCGTGCGCGGCCCTCGCCGCCTTCCTCATCTACGTGACGCTGTGTATCCTGATCGTCCACGTCGACCGCGTCATAAAGGGACAAGAGCGGGTCGAGCGCGCGGCGAGCGAGGAGCGCCGCCTGCGGATCAGACGACGACCGTACAGCGTAGTGGACGAGGCCGAGGCGGTGCTCCTCGCTCGCCGCGCGCAAGGGCAGGGGACGCGGTGAGCGCAGGCGAGGGCGCGGCGGAGCGCGTCACCCTGACGACGGACGACGCCACGATGCCAGCCGTGGAGGACATCGCGGCGATCCTGCACGCCCAGGGTTTCGTCGTGGAGCGGCGCGTGTTCGTCCGTGCGGCGGCCGAGGAGCCGCGCCGGGTCGTGCTGCTCGCCCTGGAGCGCCCCCTGCCCGCGCTCGTCGCCCTGGCACCGCCGCCGGCGGCGTTGCCCGGTCTCGGCGCGGCCCTCGCCGCCGCGCTCTATTCGGACGGAGAGGCACCCGCGCGGGCTGCGGTCGCCACACTGCAATTCAAGGTGTTGGGCGCGTTCGCCAGCGTGACGGTGGGATCGGGGTCGGAGTTGGCCGATGCGCTGCTCCTGCTGGCGGGCCGGGTGCGCGCGGTGTCGTGGTGGACGCGGCCGGCGGACGGCGGCGAGCGACGGATCGCCTACGTGGGGGGGGCAGTGGTACGTCGAGTAACGGTCGCCGCGCGGCCGTGCGGCCATCTGTGGACGGAGTGTGGCAGACAAGGCGCTGGAACGCGCCGTTGGGGCCGAAGGCGACGCCAAGGCCGCCGCCGCGACGGTCGACACGGACAGCGGCGAGGTATGAGGGATAGTCCGAGGGGCATCCAGGCCGGCGTCCCCACAACGGCCCGGATGCCCCCCATCCGTCTGTAGCGTAGCAGCGGTCTGGGTGGCCGCGCATGATGCGAAACTCACAAAGATGCGCGATGGCGCCAGCGGCCACGCCTTTCTTTTCCAAGCAGTCGTTGGCACCCGCCAGCGCGGTACTATGGAGGTACGAGCATGGTCCCCTCATCAGGGCCGTGACGAACGGGAGGGTTGGGTGATGCCAGAGGTGTTCACGGGCAAGGTGCTGATCCCCGGCGACCAGATCGACGTCTACCTCGCGGCCCTCAAAGAAGCCGAGGAGGCGCGCGCTCCGTTCCGGCGCTCCCTCGACGACCTCAACGCCGCGTTCGCGGCCTCCTTGGAAAAGAAATATAGCCGGCGCACCGTCCTCAAGCACACGAGAATCGTCGACCTGTTCATCATCTTCTTGTGCGACTACACGAATGTGGCCGGGCTGGAGGACGTGACGCGGGGCATGGTCAACAGCCACTTCCGGCGCTGGTACCGCGGCAAGGTGCTCGACCGCATGGACCCCGACGAGACGCGCGTGGCGCTCAAGAAGTTCTTCGGGTTCCTCGACCAGGAGAAAGACATCCACAACCCCAAGGCGCTGGACGCCCTGCGGTGAGGCGCGCGAGCGGGGGGGCGAGATGAGCCAGAAGCGGCGGCGGGACACGCCGGAGTGGGTGTGGGAGCAGGCGCTCATCGACGCCTCCGATGATCACCGCTTGCATCTGGCATGAGGTCCTCGACCCGCTGGCCGCGGTGGTCCGGCGCTGGGAGGCGGGCGACCTGGACCACGTGGACCTGGCGCGGGCGGCCATGCGCTTCCGCACAGAGGCGTCCCCCTTCGACGATGTGTGCGGCCACAAGCGCGAGATGGTGGGGCGCATGAGTGCGTGCGACGGCGCGGGGCGCGACGCGCAGAGGGTGCGCCGATGAGCGAGGAGAGCTGGGACCGGGTGCTCGGCGACATCTTCGCGGCGCTGGACCGGGACGCCGCGGCGGAGGGACAACTCATCGCCATCGCGCCCCGGCTGTCCGACGAGCAGATCCTGCGGGCGTGGGCGTATCTCGGTCACGACGACGCGCTGCGGTGGCGCGCGCGCAGCGCCCTGGCGCACGAGGCCCTGCAGCGCGTCGTGGGCCGGTCGGAACGCGACGGCCGGGGGACCGCGGCGGTGCAGCAGCTCGCGGCCACACTGGGGGTCGCGCCGGGGCGGGTCTATCGCCTGGCACAGATCCACGCGGTGGTTGAGAGCGGTGGGGTGGGGGCCGCCCTCATCGGGGTGCTGCCAGAGATGGCCTGGTACGACGAGGCGCTCGCCGCACCAGACCCAGGCGCCGCGCTGGGCTACGCCGCCGATCAGGTCACGGCGGGCCGCCCCTACAGCCCCGCGGACTTCCGGCGCGACGTGCGGAAGGTCGCGGTGGCCCGCGGGCAGCCGGCGCGGGAGCGTCCGCCGTCCCCGCAGGTACGCCTCCGCATCACCCGGCGCGACGGATCGCACTGGCCGGCGGCGGACGCCGTGGCGTTCGATCTGGTCGATATCGCAGCAATCGAGGTGGAGACGCCATGGGGGCGGGCGGTGCTCGCGCTTGACAGGCAGGGTTACATCGACGCCGACGTGCAGCAGGACGGGTGAGGGCGTGCGGACCGGTGATCGGTGATCAAGCGGCCGGATCTCACGGCGGACGTGGGATGTGTGGGGACGGGCTGATCGTCGACGCGCGTGGGCACAGGTGGGCGGGTAGCCGGATGACGGTACTGCCGCCCGGCTACGCGACCGTCGCCGCCCCCCGATTACCCCTGGACAGGCCGGGCCGGGCGATAATATACTAAAGAGGTAGCGAGTTCGACGGGATAGATCAGCCCGGCGGCTCGTTTTTTTATATCCTGCAATAGGGCCACCTAATTGCTCTTAGGTCCATAATTTATCGTCAAGTGGAACAGCGGCCCATACGCGACGTCGGGCGTGGGGCTGCGGGAGAGGATGGCGCGTTGTACGTCGAGAACATTTGCCCCGACTTTCTCGCCTTCTGGGAGCGCGCGCAGGCCTGCCCTATAGAGGAGCAAAGGCACCTCTGGCATGCCCTCTATGAAGACCAGCATCAGGATGTCTTCGACGTGTACTACAGGACGTGGGGCGACCCTCAACGCTTGGACGCGGCGCTGGGGCACTTCCCCACGGCCGCGCCCGCGATCCGCGCGCGCCTGCCCGCTATCGAGAGCAGTATCGGTCGCATGACCCCGCGTTGCGCCGCCCTCTTCGGTCTGCGCGACGACGACGTGCGCTACTTGCTGATGGTTGGCCTGTTCATGTCGAACGCCTGGGCGACCTTCCTGCGCGGCCGCGCGACCTGCTTCGTCGCCGCGGAAATCGAGGCAACGGCGCGGGGCCTCGACATCACCGTGGCCCACGAGGCGGCCCATGCCTTCCATAGCCGGCGGACGGAGATCGACCTCAATACGACGGCGGTCGGCGCGGGGCTGTTCCTGGAAGGGATGGCCGTCCTCGCCTCCGGCGTGGCCGTCCCCGAGGCGAGCGAAGCGAGCCTGCTCTGGTTCGACGGGGAGCGCACGCCCCAAGGCCAGTCTCCCCACGAGTGGGTCGCCGCGTGCGAGAGGCAGTGGCCTATCCTGCGCCGCCACCTCCTGGATAACCTGGACGCCACGGATGAGGTGCGCTTCGCGGGCTATTTCTACGCGAGCGAGGCCAGGCGACTCGAGGGGGTGCCCATGCGCGCCGGCTACTTCGCGGGGTATCGCATCGCACGCCTCTTGAGCCGGAGCGTCCCGGTCGCCGACATGGCGGGATGGCCCGTGGAGCGCGGGGTGCGGGAAGTCCGCGCGGTGCTGGATCAGGCGCGGGAGTGCCCGACCGGAGGCCGCGATGCATGATGAACGCGCGCGACCCGCGCCCGTGTCGGCGGCACCCTCGATCCCGGCGTCCCCGACACCCGACGCACGCGTACCTGGCCAGCCTGACCTCCGAGCGCAGCCGGCAGACCGTCTATAAGATCCTGCGCAAGCGCCTGGCCCAGGCCGGCGTCGAGGACCTGCGCCCCCATGATTTTCGCCGCACCTTCGTCTGACCTGCTCGACGCCGGCGTGGACCTCTCGGCCGCGCAGCAACTCGCCGGCCACGCCTCCGTCGTCACCACCGCCCGCGACGACCGCAGCGGCGAGGCCGCCAAGCGCCAGGGCGTCGAGAAGTTGCACGTCCCCTTTCGCTAACGGCCCGCACCTCTTTTTCCACGCACCGCGCGGTCTGTGTGCCGCCAGCTCTCGACAGAGTGGGCCACACACGGCCAGCCTGCGGGCTGGGAGACATGGTCCAGGGTAGGCAAGGACTACACATACACCATTATTTCCGCAGAACAGACTACAACAGGCAACAACAGGCAGCTAATGAATGATGGGGAGCTCTATGACCGTTTTCGTGTTGACGCTCCAGCAGACATATTATGATCACGGCTTCTTCAACGTGACCGTCGAGTATGACAGTTACGTCCGTGAGCGGGAAGGGCCAATCCATCTGGTCCTCGGTGAGGAGGGGGAGCAGACCATCGACGGGCGCATCGATCGCCACGCCAACCAGAACGGGACGGCGCGCATCCACGGTGGCCCCCGCCTCCGCGCGTGGTTCCAAGCGCACTTCCAGGTCATGGAGCCGGTGGCCGTCGACCTCAGTTCGCCCGACCTCATCCAGCTCACACACGGCGACCCGTAGAGCCAGGAGACCGTCAAAAACCGGGGGAGGCAGCATCGGGCAAGAGGGCATCGCCCGGCGAAAGAGGGCACCACCTGGCGACGGCACCTTCGGCGCGGGGGGCCTGACGGTGCCGTCGCTGTCGCGTCGACGGCAACGCGTCCTGCGAGTTAGGGGTATCAGGGCCGCTCCTCCCCCGGTTTTTGACGGTCTCCCATAGCGTCCTCCTGCGGTCTCAGAATCCTTACGATGCTATGATACGGGCATTATGAGACGACTTGTGCGACCTGCCCTGCATCCCGTCTCGAAAAGTATACCTTCTGAGCCATTGTTCTCAAGGGTAATCGGGCCAACGCTTATGTGTGCTGAGGCCTGCTGCTTGGAGTAGCGGCGGCGAGGCGCGAGGGCGGCTATCCTGAGGAGAGAACCCGGATGGTGGAGCCGCTGTCCGTACCGCGAGGGAGGGGGTAACAACGATGGCAGGGTCGACGGAGCAGCCCGTGTACTATGTCGTCTTCTTCACGACGACCTATGAGTCATTCGCTGAGGCGCAGGAGCAAGCGCCCGAGGACATCGCGGCCCATGTGGCGCGCTCCCGAGAGATGCACGGGCGCGGGCTGGTGGTCATGGCGGGGGCGTTCCTCGACCGGCCGGATGAGCCGCTGAGCACGATGGCCGTGTGCGCCTCGCGCGAGGCCGCCGAGGAGTACGTCCGGGGCGACCCGTTCGTCGTGAAGGGGAAGGTGAGCGGGTGGCACATCCGCGAATGGGCGAACATGTTCGCCTGAGGACCGGCCGGCGTGTGGCGACGGGGCGGACGGCGCGGCGCTCGTTCCGGTTCGTGGCTGATATAGCGTGGGGGCATCCGCAGCGGAGGTAACGGATCGGGGCACGGATCGCGCAGCGCGTCGTGAGCGGTCGGAGCATCACGCGCGGGAAAGTGCACCTTTTTGGGGGGATATGCAGAAACCCCCAGTATGCGCTCGTGATACTAGCCCAGTTGAACCGCAACATCAGATCGTGCGTAATGTCAGCGGCAAGGTCGACCTTGCCGGCCGTCCAGTCTTCGATGGAACGGGTACTCTCATGAACCACATCCGGCAGCGCCGTCTGGTAGCGTGCGCTAAGGAGCCCCCGTCTGGTTTGAAGCGCAGCTCCCTTTACATTCACTAAGCAGAGACGCAACGTTACCTCTTCAGATGCGAGGCCCAATGCGTCCCCCATGCGCACCATGCAGTCGATGGCCTCTGCGACGTAGACGGTGGTTATCTGGATATCGACAGACAGGCTACTATTCTCATTGTTGTAGGCGTCGAGCGCTTCCGGCATGACCTCCTTGTGGTAAAAGAGGCCGGACTGGCGTAATTGCCAGTACGTGAACGGGTGAGAAACAACCCTTCCAGGAAGAACAACGCACTCAATAGCGTCCTGGAGCGCGACAGGGTCAAAATGACCAGGGCTGTACCAGAGGAACGGCCAGCCATGGTAATCGATATGGGCCTTTTGCACCACTGAGGTTAAGGCATCCAACGGGAAGCGTGTTGCCTCGAAGCGAGCTGGCCACCAACTCGCTTCACGGAAGCTTGTGAAGGCTGTTGGCCAATCCGCCGGGTAGCTGTCCGTCATTCGCTCCTGTACCTCTTGCAGTTGTTGAGCGAACTGCTCGTCGTCCGAGATAGTTGGCGTGAGGTTTGCTCCGACCAGGATGCTACGCATCGATTCCATGAGCATGTTTCCCCGATTACGTACCGCCTGTTCGATGATGACATGGAAGTCAGCAGATGAGCCAATTGGTTCGCTCGCATTGTTCGCTGTGCGTACATAGAGGGCAAATCGAATCAAAACATCTGGGTAGCCGTTGATACAGATATGGGGCACAGTGGGGAACGATGGCACATCGAGAGCGATGAACGTGAGACCATTGTCGGTCAAGCGACGCATTAGGACATTGATCGGCGGATCGGCGTACGTCTGGACGAAGTTGTTGACACGGGTCGTTTCCCAGCTCGACAGCATATCTGAGGGGACGCCGCTACGTCGGAACGACTTGTCGAGCAACTCATCGACGCCAAAAATGATAAGGCCGCCGCCACTATTGGCCATGGCTAATATGTCCTTGACAACCCCGCAGCACGATGCTTTCCCTGCCTTTGTGTCCCACGCCATTGCCGCTTTGTAATCGACACCACGCGTTTCGTGACCCTGGCGCAATGCATGTATCAATCGGTCGTTCGGATCGTTCATTGCCCCCCCCTCTAACTAGTCCTTTGCCGTTGTACCAACCCTATAGCGCCGTCCTCATAGCGAGTAGTTCATCTTATAATTATTTCGGCCCTCAGTCGCTGGCGTCCCGCTAGAGGGCCTGAGAGGGCCTGTCAGCGGCAAACGAGAGGACACGAGACCGCCGTGACGTTGAAAGGGGCCAAAAATGCCTCTCAGAGCCTCTCAATGCTATTAGGAAGATGAACTAGTATACAAGGCCACGCCAGCACCACTGCTGAGGACGAAGGCAGACATCACGTCCAGATCGGGTTAGGGGGCCGGGGCACCCCAATGACGTTGGCCCACGACAACGACTCGTGCCACAGTTGGCTACGTGGTTTGTTACTGGCTCAGCCGTATTAATAGGGTCGTCAGCCTGCTCGGCTTTACCACACCTGACCTGTACGGACGTTCTCTTGAATGGCTCCCAATAGGGCATTTATATAAGCCATGCCGTCTGAGTCGATGCGCACGCCGGCATCGGTTTGACGCCAGGATCGCTGTTCATGGAATAGGCAGCCTCGCAAATGCGTGAGCAGCGTCGGCATACGTCCGTATCGCTTGTACACAGCGCCCCAATCGGACAGCATAGCATCATACCACTTTGGGGCTGGAGAGTCTCCATATGGGTAGCCATTAAACGTCAGGGCGAAGGCGGTGATGGTCAACCAATCAGCATTGGGTGTCGGTATGTCACTCTCGGTCAGCTCTTCATTGGGGATCTGTCAGAACTCAGAATACAACTCTGCGAACCAGAATTGGAGTGGCTCGAAACGTAGGTCTACCTTCACGATCGAGACGGCCTTTACTGGCCTGGAGCGAATCGGAGGCGAGTAGTAACGTGTGTTCTGAGTTCTGACAGATCCCGTCATAGACGCTCCACCGTCTGCTGTCGCGCTGTGTTGCGGTTGGGCCCCCGCTCGCCGGCGATCATTGTCGGCGCGGCGTGTCCTTGGTCTTGCCCACCGGCCCGGGGCTGCTCCGTCTCCGCGCCCACCTCCTGTCCCTCGGCAGCATCGTCGTTGTCCTCGTCCCCAGCACAGAAAGACGCCACGCCCATGCGGGCGATGAGGAGCGAGATGCCGGCGAACAGCCACGGATCCAGATCGATGGGAACCTTGCCCGAGATCTGAAGGCCGGCGAGCAGCGGGGTGATGACACGCGCGATCTGGAACGCGTCGCCGCTCGCGCTTTGCAGCGCGGGGCACAGGTAGCGGCGCAGCCCGTGCAGGTCGCGGTGGCGCCGCGCGGCGTGCAGTGGGCTGCGCACCGTGACCTCCTCCGGCTCGCCTGGCGCCTCGATCGGCGCGCCGGCCGCGATGGTCCCCACGACGCGCAGGCGCACCGCGGGGGACGCCTCGAACAAGCGTACCAGCTCCAGGACTCGGTCCTGGAACGGACGCAGCTCGAAATTGTCCTCTTGGGGGCGATACACATCGGTGACGGTCAGCATTTGTCCTCCCATCCGACTGGCGCGGCAGCCCTTCGTATCTGAGCGAGCGGCTCAGCGGCCACGCCGTGGGCAATGCCGCGCGGCGGGACGGCCCCGTCGTCGGGCGACGGGTCGTCGTCCTCGTACTCGTACCAGGGGCAAAGGGGTGCGCCGGCGCACGATCCATCGTGGCAGGACGCGTAAAACGGCTGGCGACAGAGCGCGCAAGGGAGAAGGGCCATGGATAATCCTTTCACACTCATCATGTCCTCGTCGCAGCGAGAGACGCCGGAATTATAGTACATATGTCCTAATAAAAGGCGCCACTTATCCCCGTCCTCTCGCACGTCAACCGTCGATCCGCCCCTCTCGGGGCGCTGCCGTACCGATGGATCGTTCGTTGTACGACGTGCGGCCGGAGAAACCCCCGGCCATGGTAGACGATGAGCGACTCGTCCGCAGTGCCCCCGCTCCGTCTCCTACCTTCTATCGTATCCATGACCCCTGCAATGTCCGATAGGCGCGCCGCAGGGGTCATCCCGATGCAGGACAAGATACGGAAGCTCGCCCGGTTGTACTCGTCGATATCAGAGCCTGGGCGTCACGCCGCCCGGTCCTTTGAGTTAAGGTCGACATCGACGCCGAGGGACCCAAGTTGATGGGCTTCGCTTTCGACAGCAAGGTGTTCGGCGTTGACCGACCGGCGTTGCCCCGGCGCGGACTATCTGCGCCGGCGCGGCCTCGACCCGCTGCTCGCGGCGCGGCTGGGCGCCGGGTACGCCGCGCCCGGAACCTGGCCGGGCGCGGGAGCGTGGGGGCCGGGTAGGATCGTCTACCCGCTACACGACGCGCGCACGGGCCGGGTGGTCAGCGCCCTCGGGCGCGCCTGCGTCGACGACACGACGCCGCCGACGGGGGGACGCGCGAGCAAGGCGCAACTCAAGCTGCGTGATTGCCCCGCCGGCGTCTGGCCCGGCGGGCAGGCCGCGCGCGCACGGCACGATAACCAGCCCCTGGTGCTCGTCGAGGGGCCAGCCGACGCCCTGGCGTTGCTGGCGCTGGAGAACGCGCCGCCGATCGAGGCCCTGGGAGGCACGCACAACCCACTGACCCTGGACGTCCTACGCTCCCTCATTGGCCTCGTCATCGCCTTCGATGAGGACGACGCGGGCAGAGCAGCCTCCCGACGTTTCGCCGCGAACCTGGACCTGCTTGGCATCCCACACCGCGCGCCGCCGGCCAGCTGGCTGGGCGCCGATGCGACGGACCCGGCCGACCTTGCCGCGGCGAGCAACCGCGCGCGCCTCCAGGAGCGCGTGCGTGCAGGGGACCGACCGTCCGTGTCCCCTGAGGAGCGGGCCTACCACGGGCTCGTTGCCCCGCTGGCTGCGGTCGCGCGGCAGCTGCAGAGCCCTGCGCACGCGCGCGCATCGTCGTCGATTGGCGGGCGCCGCGCGCCGTCGTGAGCGCATTGCCGTCCTAATCCTCGTGCCAGTGGGCGCGTTGGGCGGACAGCATCGATAGCGCAGCGGGCTCCTCTCGTCGGATAGGGGAGCCGTACGGGAACGGCGGCTGCCCGTCGTCGCCTCGCCGGCGCGCATGCGGCATGACCGTCCCGCTCCTCCCGACCGTCCTGTGTCCTGACGCGCGTTCGGACGCCCCCTCTTAGCCACTCCTCCACCTTAGCCCACCGTCCTGTCGGGGCGCAACAACCCCAAGACCCAGAGGCATCGCGCCTGCGGCGCGCTACCTCCGGCGCCTTGTTGCGCCCCGCCGTCCGGCAGGCTCCACGGTGGTCGTTGGCAAGAGGGAGACGCCGACGACGCCGATAAGACAGGACGGAGGACGAGATGAGCAA
>JAABUX010005776.1_pt1 | contig 15074 bp, 13 predicted proteins | sample 5561851 | NCBI WGS metagenome assembly JAABUX01 (sample SAMN10711883, study PRJNA513361) | rock metagenome | isolation source: Antarctica rocks | place: Antarctica: Victoria Land, Richard Nunatak red sandstone | collected 2016-01-03 | reverse complement strand
GAAAACGACCAAACGCGCTATGTATGGTCGTGCGAAGTTTGATTTGTTGCGTCAACGTGTGCTGCATGCAGCATGACGCTCCCACCCCCACTCACCAGAAGTGCCGGAGATCCAAATATCGTGACCGGCGACACCAGGAGCGTCGCCTCGGCGAACGCCGTGAAACCGTCCAACGCCTCCGTCGCCTCGGTAGCGCGCGTTCCTGTTCCACCGCCCATATCCGTTGTCATCGTGTCCTCGCTACCTTGTCGTCTGTCCTGCTTGCGTCGGCGGCCCGATTGAAACGCTGGCCGTCACCGACACCGTATGGATTCACATATCGGTCATGCCCACGGCACATACGCGGCCTGAGCCGCGAGCAAGTCGTCGGCGAGCGTCGTCGCCGCCTCAATCGAATCAACCGCGCCGTCCAGCACGAGCGCCTGGATAAACTTTGTCCGACTCCCCTCCAGAGCAGCGTCGACGACTGTCTCCACCCATTGGTAGCGCGTGGCGAGCGTGCCGACCAGGGCGGACGGCAGCGCTGACTGGGCGATTGCCCGTACCCCGGCGCCATCCGCGACGGCTGGGCTTTCAACAATGACGCGGGGCGGCAAATTAGGTACTTGCCCTGTGTTGGGGAGATTGGCCGAGAAGATCGCGCCGCGCTCGCACCGGATGGAGGCGATGATGTCGAGCACCTGCTCGTGCTCGCCTTCGAGCCGCTCGACGTAGCCAGCCTCCAACGGCCGTGCCGAGAGCGCGTCGTCCCGCATTTGCGCGAAGGCGTCGTCGCCCCGTGTGATCGTATCCTCGAAGCTGAACGCGTCGACGCCCAACCGCCGGCCATAATACGAACCGTCGCGGAAGAACTGGGGGAAGAACTCGGTCACATGCCGGTCGAGGACGGCCGGGAACGCTCCGAAGAGCTGGAAGAGCCGCCAACTGAATGGGTTGTCGTCAGCGCGCGCGTCCTTGCCAGGGCCGCGCGCCAGGCGTTGCTCCGCGATCGCGCGCAGCCGTGGGCGGGCATACACCCCATCCACGCGCGCCTGGATAAACCAGGTCAGGTGGTTGATCCCGACCGCCGTATGGCGCAGCCGCGTGGGTTCCACGCCGAGCGCGTCGGCCAGGTAGCGGGCGACATGCGCGACACCGTGGCACAGCCCGATGATGGGCGCCTCGGTGGCCTTGTGGACGGCCCGGCAGATCGGCGCCATCGGGTTGCCGTAGTTGAAGAACAGGGCGTCGGGGGCGAGGTCCAACACGTCTCGCGCGATGTCCACCATCGCCGGGATCATGCGTAGAGCGCGCGAGGCGCCGCCGGGCCCGACCGTGTCGCCAACCGGCATGTAAATACCATGGCGGCGCGGGATGAAGACGTCCTGCTCCCAGGCCCGGCGACCGCCTACTCCGATGGCGCAGATGACGACGGTGGCGCCGGACAAGACCGCGCGCCGGTCGACCACGGCGGATAACGCGACAGGGGCGGCGCGGGCGGCGATCATCTTGGCGGCGAGGCGCTCGGCGACCTCCAGGGCGTCGGGGTCGATGTCGACGAGGGCAAGGTCGGCCTCGATCCCCGCCTCAATCAGGTCGGCCACCAGCCCCCGCGTGAACACCGCGCTCCCCGCGCCGATCAGTACGATCCGCTCCCTCATGGATGCGCCTCTCCTTTTTTAGTGCTGTCTTACAGTGGCTGCTTTGCAGCGGCGTATCCCCTGGGACCGCCGGCTGGAAGCCGGCCTGTCTCGGCCCCAGACGCTCTTGCTGCTGGCGGACGCTTGCGGGGCGACCGTGGGCCGGCAAGATGCCGGCGGTCCCAGTCGACGTCAACGGTGCAGAGTTCGCTTGACAGGGTGCTAGCCTGGCCGGGACGCGCGATCATCAGTGTAGCGGCGGCAGCAGGTCGCCGTGCGCCTCGATGAGTTCGTCGCACATGGCCCAAATTTGATCGAGCGTCAGGGTCGCCGCAGCCAATGGGTCGAGCATCACCGCGTGGTAAACGTGTTCGCGCTTGCCGGTCAGGGCCGCCTCGACCGTGAGTTGCTGCACGTTGATGTTGGTACGGTCGAGCGCGGCGAGTTGCGGCGGGAGGTCGCCCACCACGGTCGGCTGCACGCCATTCTTGTCGATCAGGCACGGGACCTCGACGCAGGCGTCGGCCGGCAAGTTGGTGATCAGACCGCGATTGTACACGTTGCCGTTGAAGGCGTACGGCCGGCCCGTTTCCATCGCCAGGATAATGCCGCTGGCGTACTCCACGCCCTCCTCAACCTCTGGCGATCCGCCCTCCTCCACGATCCGGCGCACCTCGTCGAACTCTCGTAGGTTGTCCTCGCTGCGCCGGATGTATTCGTCGATGGGCACCTCGAAGCGCTCGATGTGGCCCGCGTGAGGGATGAAGTAGGGCACGTACTCGCTGAAGTGCTCGCTCGACTCGGTGACGAAGTAGCCCAGCCGGCGCATCATCTCGAAGCGCACCCGGTCCTTGGCGACAATCGCCTCGTCCTCCATGGCGCGGCGCAGCAGCGGATAGGCGTCGCGGCCATTGTGCTTGAAATCGAGGAACCAGGCCATGTGGTTAATGCCCGCCACTCGGTAGCTAACCTCGTCGTAGGGGATGCCCGCATAGTCGGCGAGCTGCTGTGACGTGTGCTGCACGGAGTGACAGAGGCCCACCGTGGGCACGCCTGAGGTTTTGAAAACGGCCAGGCAGAGCATAGTCATGGGATTGGTGTAGTTGAGCAGGATGCTGTTGGGCGCGACCGCTTCCATATCCTCGACGATACTACGGACGACCGGGATCGTGCGCAGGGCACGGAAGATGCCGCCGACGCCCAACGTGTCCGCGATGGTCTGCCGCAGCCCGTATGTGCGCGGAATGGTGAAGTCTTTGAGGGTCGCTTCGTGCATGCCGACCTGGACCATATTGATGACGTAATCGGCGTCGCGCAACGCCGCGCGGCGGTCGAGCGTCGCCTCGACCCGCACCCCCGGCGCGAACCGCCGCGCGAAGCCCTCGCCGACCTTTCGGGCCGTGTCGAGGCGCTTGCCGTCGATGTCCATCAAGGTGATCGTGCTCTCGGCCAACTCGGGGTGGCGCAACAGGTCGCTCATGAGCTGCTTGGAGAACACGACCGAGCCTCCACCGATGAACGTAATCTTTGCCATACCTAATCTTCCCTTTCCATACTGTCGGCGGCTGTCAGCCGCCGGCTAATCGCCTATTTGACGCTGCCGGCCAGGATGCCGCTGATGATGTAGCGGTTGAGGAACATCACGATGGCGGCCGGCACGACGATGCATACCATACCTGTCGCGTTGAGCAGCGTATAGGGGACGGTGTGCTGGCTCTGCAGTGAGGTGATGACGACGGTGAGCGGCTGCGTGGAGATGTCGGACGCTAGCACCAGCGGGAACAGGAACTGGCCCCACGCCGAGAGCAGGGTGATGATCGCCGTCGCCGTGATACCGGGCAGCCCGAGCGGGATCATGATGCGGAAAATGATCTGTAGGGGCGAGGCCCCGTCGATGGACGCCGCCTCTTCCAGGGCGGGTGGGATGGCGCCAAAGTAGCTGTACATGACCCACAACGCCAGGGGTAAGAACCCCGAGACATACACCAGGACGATGCCGGTGTAGGTGTTGACGAGCCCCGCGCTGCTCATCATCTGGTAGAGGGGGATGAGCGTGGCATACGCGGGCAGCGCCAGCGTGGCGATGATGGTATAAAAGATGACCGTCTTGAAGCGGAATGTCATGCGCGCGAACGCGTAGGCGCTGAAGACGGCGATGATGACGGTGATAATCGTGGCGGCAAGGCACTCGACCGTAATGTTGATGAGCGAACGGCTGAGTTGGGGCCACAGATTGGTCGAGGTATTGAGCGGGTCGGCCTGGAGACCGAAGATTCGGGCGTAGTTGGCGAACGTCGGCGGGAGCGGTAGGTAGCGCGCCGGGACCGACTGCGCCTGCTCGTTGGTCATCAGGCTCGTGTTGAGCGTCCAGTAGATAGGGAAGGCCGACCACAGCACAATCAGGGCGATGGCGAAAGCGTGTCCGTACCGTGACAACAGGCGCACTTAGAACTCCACCTTTTTGTAGATGACGCGCAGGGCGACGATGGAGACGCCGATCGTCAGCAGCGTGACCAGGAAAGAGAGCGCATAGCCCTGCCCGAAGTTGAGATTCTGAAAGGCGATCAGATAAGTCTGCATAACAACGGAGGCGCCGGTTGAGGCGTTGCCGTTGAGCACATAGACCTGATCGAAAATATTGAGCGAGGCGATCAGCGCTTGCACGATGGCGATGGCGATACCGGGGCGGACCAGCGGCAGGGTGATCCTCCATAACTCCTGCAGGCGGCTCGCGCCGTCGATCGCGGCGGCGTCGTGGAGCTCATCCGGGATATTCTGTAGACTGGCTAGGATGAGCAACGCCGCCAGCGGCGCCGTCTGCCAGACCTGTACCAGATCGATGAAGAAGATCGAGAGCACGCGGTTACCGGAGATCCACAACTGATACTGCGTGATGAGGTGCAGCGAGCGCAGGGCGCTGTTGAGCACGCCGAAGGTGGGGTCGTAGATCCAGTTCCAGATGATGCCCTCCACGACGCCAGGCAGCGCCCAGGGCAGGACGAGCAGCGCCAGCACGAGGCCGCGGCCACGGAAGGGATGGCGCAGCGCGAGCGCCATGCCCAGGCCGATCGAGGTCGTCATGACGATGCCGAAGAGAGCGTAGAGGGCTGTGTTGAGCCAGGCGTTGGCGACGGCTGGATCGGCGAAGATGGCGCGGTAGTTGCGCAGACCGACGAAGCGCGCCGGCGGGTTGAGCGGGTCAACATTGAAGAACGACTGGACGAACGTCGTCGCCGTCGGATAGAGGGCCAGGACAACGATCACGACGACGAGCGGGAGGATGAGCAGGTAGGGGAGCAGGGCGTCACGCCAGTGGCGCCGCCCGCGCCCGCCACGCGGCCAGCCACGCACACCGGCCTTGCTCGCGATCATGTGATCCCCTCCCTACTCTCTCCGGCTAACGGCCATCATACTCTGATCGATCCGGGTATGTTTCAGCGGCTCCCCCTCTCCCGCGTCAGGGAGAGGGGGTTGGGGGGTGAGGGCCGCGCCCCAACGTGAATGAAACGCACCCGATCGATCCGTGTCGAGCGCACACGAGTGGATGTCTACCCATTCAGCGAATTGACCGCCGACGCGATGGCGTTGATCGCCGTGGACACACTCTCGGAGCCGAGCGCGGCGCTGTGAATGTTGGTGTTGACCGCCGCGCTGAACCGGGTGTACCAGGGCGGGATGCCGTAGGGGAACGCGGCCTGCGCGTGTTGCGCCAGGAGGCTGGTCAGCAGAGCGCCCTGATCCAGCTTGTTGGCCTTTGTGAGCATCTTGAACGCCGAGAGGCGCATTGGCAGCGGGAAGCCGACGATCACGTTCTTGCTGCCATCGAGGCCCGCCCACCGGGCCTGGTTGGTGGGATCGGTAAACCAGCGGATAAACGTGGCGGCCGCCCCTGGGTTGTGCGCGCCCATAGGTATACCCAGCCCATCGGGATTGCCCAAGTTCGGCGCCGTTCCCTTGACGCCGGGTATGGGGATGTACTGGATATCGCCGACGACATGGGACGCGCTGGGCACATTATAGAGGGACCCAACATTGCCCGAGTAATCGGAGAAGATGCTGGCCACACGGCCCAGAGCCATCTCGTCCTGCATGCCCTGGCCGTCGGCCATATTAATGTTGGCCTTGGGGACAAGACCGCTCTTGTAGGCGGCAACCATCCACGCCAGGGCGCGATAGCCGGCGGACGACGGGCTGGTGAAGAGTGGATGGAAGGAGCGGTCCAGCATCGTGCCGCCAAACGCGGCGGTCATCTGATACCAGTAGGTCGAGAGTCCCTCGGCCGCGGAAAAAGGAATGTCGAGTGGGCTGGCCACGACATGGGCTGACTGTAGGCGCTTGAGGTCGGCAGCGTACTGCGTGAACGTGCGCGGGATCGTGCTGACGCCGGCTTTGCGCAAGTCGCGCATATTGATCGTGGTGACCGTGAACGATGAGTCCGCCGGCATGCCGACGAGCGTGCCGTTGTCGATGAAGGAACTAAGCTGGGGGACGTCACTCTTGAGCGAGTCGACATTAAAGGAGGTGTTGAGCGGTTGGAACCACTTCAGGCGATAGTACTGGCCGACACGCGACCAGTCGACATCTGTGACGTCGGCGAGGTAGGCGTGGGCCATCGCCGCGGCCGTGATCTTGGTCTGAAGATCGTCCCAGCCCACGTTGGTCCAGTTCACGGTGATGCCCGTCTGCGCCTTAAATTGGTCCAGCAGACGTTTGGGCGGCGGCGTCGAGGCGTAGACGACACTGATCGTCTGGCCGGCGAACGGCTTGGCGGCGGGAGCGGCGGACACGCGGACGCTGGCCGATGTCCCTGCGAGGGCGCAGGAGGCGACAAGAGCGGTGGCCGCGATGGGCCGGAACATGTGTGCGCGCATTGATCCGTATACCTCGTACCTTTCTGATCTGACGCTTCTGGCGCGTCTATCGTGTCTATGGCGGCCCGTCTGCCCGGCGCCGTCCCATGATCAGGAAGCGTATCACCGATATCGCGCATTGTCAAGCATAACCGCTCCTTCATGCTTGGACTTGATCATTCTTGTCCTTATGCCGTATGCTACACCCAGTCGCGTCGGTTGCGCACCGGTGTCGCGCCCAGCGGGCCAAGGGGGAACGATGAGAATGGAAACCAGTACGGCGCGCGTTGTGAGCGGTGGGGATGGGCCACTGCTCGCCGAGGAGCGGCGGCGGCGCATCATGGAGGCGTTGGGGCGCCGGGGCGCCGTCCAGGTGGCCGCGTTGAGCCAGGCCTTGGGCTGCTCGGAGGCGACGCTGCGTCGGGACCTGCAACGCTTGGAGGAGGAGAACCTGCTACGGCGCACCCACGGTGGCGCGGTGCTCGTCGGCGATAGTCCCGAGGCGGAGTTGCTTCCCCAGGATAAGGCGACCCTGCAAGTCGTCGAGAAGCGGGCTATCGCGAACGCGGTGACACGGCTGATCGCGCCCGGCGAGGTCGTCGCGCTCAATGGCGGCACCACGACGTTGGAGGTCGCGCGCCAGATCCGCGCGATCGTCAACCTCCGCGTCGTCACCAACTCGGTTGGTGTCGCAACCGAACTGGCCGGCGCGCCGGGCCTGGAGGTGACGTTGACCGGTGGGACGCTGCGCGGTTCGCTAGAACTCTCCGGCCCGCTGGCCGAGCAATCGCTGCGCAATGTCTACGTAGACACCGCGTTCATCGGCGTCGACGGGCTGACGGTTCAGCACGGGCTGACGACCTACAACCATGCCGAGGCGTCCATCAATCGTATCATGATCGGGCAAGCGCGCCGCGTTATCGTGGTAGCCGACCACACCAAGATCGGACGGGTGACGATGGCGCTGATCGCGCCAGCGCGCGACGTTGCCGCTCTCGTCACGGACGCGGCGCCGCCGCGTGACCACCTCGATGAGTTGCGCGCGGCCGGAATCGAGGTCGTGGTGGCCGTCTAAGCAGGTAGCGGACAGAACGTCTATCAATCGTGTATGAGGTGGAAGATATGGCGGCAATCGAAGAAGACATTCGTAGCACTCCGAACATCCTGCGGCGGACGTACGAGCGCGTCGCCGAGCGCAAAGACACGCTCGGTGTCCCGTTCGGCGGCCCCCTTGTGTTGCTCGGCTGCGGCTCGTCGTATTGCGTCGCGCTGGCGGCGGCGGCGGCCTACGAGCGGACGCATGCGGCGCCGGCGCAGGCGATCGTCGCCTCCGACTACCTGCCCCGACCGGGCTGGACGCACGTCGCCATCAGCCGCACGGGACAGACGACCGAGTTGGTGCGGGCCATGGAGCGCGCCCGCACGGCCGGAGCGGCGGTGCTGCTGATCGTGGGTGAGGAAGGCTCCCCCGCCGCGGACGTCGCCGACGCCGTACTGTCGCTGGAGTTCGCGGCGGAACAGGGCGTCATCCAGACGCGCTTCGTGTCGGCCAGCATCGCCGCATTCGGCGCGCTACTGGGCGGCGACGCGCTGGGCGACAAGGCGCGTAAGCTCCCGGATCGCATGGAGCGCGCTCTGGCCGCGTTCGACCCAACCCCCTTGCTGCGCTTCGACCACGTCGTGTTCCTGGGGCGTGGGCAAAGCTACGGGCTAGCCCGTGCGGCCGCGGTCAATCTGCAGGAAACGGCCCTGCTGGTCCCCGAGGCGCACCAGACGCTCGATTACCGGCACGGCCCTATCGCCGCGGCCGACGCGGACACGCTTGTCTGGTCCCTCGACGCGCCCGGCGACGCGGAGAATGAGGCCGTGCTGGACGACGTACGACGCTCGGGGGCCACGGTCTACACGGCCTCCGACGATCCACTCGTCGCGCTAGCCCAGGCCCAACTCAGCGCGCTCCACAAAGCCCGCGCGCGGGGGCTAGATCCCTCGGCGCCGCGCCACCTCGCGCGCGCGGTCATTCTGGGGCACTGACGGCAGCGCGGCCATGCATACATGTATGCCAGAGGAGCAGGGAGTGAGGGACATGGGCGGGGAGCGGGTGATTCTAACGGTCACGTTGAACGCGGCGGTAGACACGACGCTGGCGCTGCGCGGCGCACTGGCGGTCGGTATGTCGCAGACCGCCGCGCAGGTTTTGCGGCTGCCCGGCGGCAAAGGCGTGAACGTGGCGCGCGTATTACATACGCTCGGCCTACCCGTGCGGGCGACGGGGTGCAGCGGAGGGCCGGCGGCGCAGGTCATCGGCGACGGCCTCGCCGCGGAGGGCATCGCGGCCGATTTCCTGCCCATTTCAGGGGCGTCACGCACGAATGTGGCCCTCGTGGACGGTGAGGGTGGCGCGGGCGCCGATCCACGGGTCACCGAGATCAATGAACCGGGCCCTACCGTCACCCCCATAGAAGGGGAGCGTTTCCTCGCGCGCCTGGCGAGTTTGCTGCCCGGCGCCCAGGCGCTCGCCCTGTGCGGCTCCCTCCCGCCCGGCCTGCCCGACGACTACTACGCGCGGCTAATCGACTGTGCGCGGGACGCCGGTGTCCCGGCGCTGCTCGACACAAGCGGCCGCGCGCTACGGTCCGGCGTGACGGCGCAGCCGCTCCTGGTCAAACCAAACCGGGTGGAGGCGACCCAACTGATCGGGCGCCCGGTGCGCGACGTACACGACGCCGTGACGGCGGCGGAGGCGTTGCGTGCGCTGGGCGCCAGCGCGGTCGCGCTAACCCTTGGCGCCGAAGGAGCTATCCTGGTGACGGCTGGCGGGGCGTGGCACGGGCGCGTCGCGGTGACGGGGGGAGTGTCGCCGGTTGGCAGCGGCGATGCGTTCCTGGCGGGGCTCCTGGCGGGGCTAGTGGGCGTGGTGGACAGGGGTGATAGTCGCGATATCGTACAGGCGCTCACGGATGAGGCCGCGGCGCCGCAGGCCCTGGCCCGCGCAGTGGCCTGCGGCGCCGCGAATACACGACGGCGTGGGGCGGGTGTGCTGGATAGAGACGACGTTGCCCGCCTGGAGGCTCTGGCCGAGGTGGCGCCGTTACGCGTACTCATGGGAGACGAGAGGAGTGCGGGCGTGTGAGCGATAGCGATTTTGTCTTGGGTATCGACGTGGGCGGAACCAAGATGGCTCTGGCGACGGCGCGGCCGGATGGCACGCTGCTGCGCGTGGAGCGTCATCCAACTGAGGCGGCGGGTGGGGCCGAGCAAGCGTTTGGCCGCGCCATCGCGGCCGGCCTGCGCCTCGTTGATGAGACCGAGGCCGAGTACGGCGGAACGTTGCGGGCCGTTGGTCTGTCCACCATGGGCATCACACGCCCCGACGGCGTCCTGTTGGCGCCTAACGTGCCGGAGTGGGACCGCCTGGCGATCCCCGGCCGCTTGCGCTCCGCCTTCCAGGGTGTCGCGCACGGTATCGAGAACGATGTCAAGGCGGCGACGCGGGCGGAGTTGCGCTGGGGCGCGCTGCGCGGTTGCCGAACCGCGATCTACCTGAACGTGGGAACGGGTATCGCGGCTGGGCTGGTCGTGGCGGGGTCCGTGGTCGACGGCGCCAACGGCGCGGCTGGCGAGATCGCGTACAATTTGCGGACGTCGCATGAGGAGATGGGCGCGGCGCTAGGTCGCGTGCCACTGGAAGAGTATGTAGGAGGGCGCGCTATCGGCGAGCGCGCCAGCCTGCGCTTCGGCCGTCCGCTCACGGCGCGGGACGTGTTCGAACAGGCCGACAGCGACATAGAGGCGCGCGGTCTGGTCGAGGAAACGCTCGGCGAAATGGTATTCCAGGTCACGAACCTTGCCATCGCACTGGACCCAGAGCGCATTGCCGTGGGTGGCGGGCTCATGGCCTCGGAGGCGCTGATTCTACCGCGCCTCCAGGCCCACATGCGCCGCTTCGTGCCGTTCCCTCCGAGTGTCGTAGCCGCCTCCCTCGTGCACGATGCTGGCCTAATGGGCGCCGTCGTGGTCGCCGTGGAGGCGTGGGAGCGAACGTAGGAGGGCACAGCGTCAGTGTCGGCGAAACGGCTCAGCACCTACGCCCAACGCCGCGTCCAGCGGTATCTCGCCCCGCTTGCAGAGCGCGCCAATCAGGTAGGCTATCATTGTGACAGCGATCAGGCGTTCTCGATAGCAATGCGCTGGCCGTCTCGCAGTGACCAACAGAGATAGAGGCGTCCATCGATCACGACGTAGCTGTCGTCCCTCAGGTCAGCAGCCCGGCTAACGCGGTCCAGGGGAACGGCGTCGATCCTGACCGCTCGAGGCGGTATCGGTAGTGCCACGCTCAACGTGAAGCGCTCGCATGGGAACGGCGCCGCGATGTCAAGCGCCACCGTCCCGTTGCCCACCGATCGCTCCATCACGCGTACAGCCGCCGCTGCCGCCGCATAACAGGCCACGTCTGAGCAGCAGGTCCAGACGATTCTGTCACCGAAGTATGTGTCGAGGCGTTGCACGACCGTGCCCAGCGCCTGCAGCCCACTATGTGTGCCCTGCCCGAATAATGTCTGCCAGTGGGTGTGGAAGGCGGCCGGTCCACCGGCCGCCAGCACCTGGGCTAACCGACCGTGTCGTCCGTCGGCGCTGATCAACACGTCTGGATTGGGCGCCCCGCCAGTCCAGGCGCTGTGTCCAAAGTCTTCCGTGTCGCAACATACGATGCTCACGACTGCCTCGCCGGTCTCGGGACGGAAGAGTTGCAGGCGCGGAGGGACGTGGAGGGAGGCGCCGTCGGCCTGCAGGAAGTACCAGGTGAGCGACCGCGCGTTGACCTGCCGCTGCGCGGACAGCAATGCCTCGGCATACTCATCCTCCACTCCGGCCCCAAAATCCCAGGGGGAGGTCATGCCGCTGCTCGGAAGATCCACGGCGTTGAGGATCTCCAACGCGAGCGCGAGATAGGGGCGAAGGGTCCGCCGGTCCTGGCCGCGACTCCACATATGCTCCCAGAATGGGAGCAGACACCCCGTGGCTAGATCGATGGCGTTCCAGTGCGTGAGCACTTCGGGCGTCACGTCCAGGACGGGGGCGATACGGGCACGCACGACGTCGAGGAAGTAGGCGACATCGGCATCGGCGAGCCCTTGCACGGATCGGTCGATACGGCCCAAGCCAAAGGGGTTGGGGATCACGCTGAATTTGCCGCGGATGCCGGTGGTTTCCACAAGATCGGCTACCTCATCGATCAGGGCGCGCGGGACATGCATGGGGCCGTGGCGGAAGCCGAGGTGGAAATAGGCCGGGTTGTAGCCAGGATTGGGATCGTCGACGATCAAGCTGATGGGCTGACGCAAGCGCGGATTCTCGACCCGCCCACTTACCTGGGGAAGGTCACGCCAGGAGAAAGGGGCGCCCGCGGTTGTCACTGCTGTCCTCCCATTAGGCGTGGAAGCTCACCGACTTTAGCGTAGGTTCATGACAATAGATCGTAGTACTCGTCTATGTCGCGCTGATAGGCGTCGACACTGTGGTCGAGGATCTCGCGCGGCGTTACCTGGCGTCCAAGCGTCGACGACTCGAGGATCGCGAAGGCGCAGGCGAGGTCGCGTAAGCCCTCAACTCCACTCGTTTCCGGGTCTGTCCCGTGCTCGATGGCCCGCAGCCAGTCGAGCTGCTGAATTGCAAAGGGGTCACGCAGCCCCAGCGGAAAGAACTGCTTACGCTCCGCGTCCGTCATAGATTGCTCAAACTCTTGCTGCAGCGGCAGGCACCGCCCATCGTCACGCGCCAGCTCGTCGCCCCTGATGCTGCCCTCGCTGCCGAAGAGGACCGGTGAACCAGGGATGTCGAGCGGCTCGCCGTGGAGACCCCACGACCACCATAGCTGACCGATAGCGCCCCGGTCGAAGACGAGGGTAGACAGATAGGTGTCGTCCACGTCGGCCTGGACCTGTTCCACGATCCGCCCACGCTCATCGCGCCGGGAGCGCACCGGCTCATACGTGCGCGCGACCGCGCCGACGGCCGCTATCTCGCCGACCACGTAGCGCATCCAGTGCAGTTGATGGACGCCGATGTCGATACTGCCGCCGCCACCGCCACGTCGTTTCTCGTGCCGCCAGGGCGTGTCCGCCACCACGCGGTCGGGCGACCAGAGCCCGCCCAAACCACCCATGACGGCCACCTGTACCTGGCCGATCAGCCCTGTTCGCACCGCCCACGCCGCCGCGCGCACGGCGGGCGACTGGCGCACATTCTCGCAGACGCCCAGCGTCACGCCGCGCTCGTCGGCCACATCCACCAGTCGCTGGGCCGCTCGTACCGACACGGCCAGCGGTTTCTGGGTCAGCAGGTGCTTGCCGGCGTGCAGAGCCGTGAGACCAACCTGGTGGTGCAACGCCAGCGTCGTGAAATCATTGACGGCGTCGACGCCTGCGGCGGCGATCAGGTCACGGTAGTCGGTACAGATCAGCGGGTCGACGTCGTCCTGAAAATCGCTCAGGTAGGTGTGCGGCGCGGCCAGCGGGTCGCTCGTGGCCGGGTCGAGCACCGGCGGTCGGGGCGCCGGTCCGTCGCCCCGACGCAGGAACATGCGGGCATCCTCGTCGCGCCGCGCACAGAGCGCGGTGATACGGAAATTGTCGATGCCCCGTTCGCGCAACTGCTTGTATCCTTGCAGATGCGCGTTGAGAATACGCCCACAGCCAACAATGCCGATACGGATCATCGTTCCTGATCACACCCCTCTGTTGCTACACGGCATCCGCCCATGCTCCGACAACTGAACTGCCCGGCGGCATGGACTAAGGATACAGCAGCAGGCCGGTCGCAGTCCACCGCGATCGGTAGCTAGCGGAGCCTATATACTTGTTATGACAGAGGCGCACTCCGCACTGTTCGTGACAAGGGCGAGGCTGCTCCCCTGATGCGGACGTCAGCGCCCGTGCGGGACGCATGCCCAAGCTTCGCTTGCCGGGCGTCGAGCTCAATGCGCCACGGTGCGGATGATACACGAAAGGATGACCATGATGACCGACAACCCACGCGTGACCATCCTCGCCATCGGCGCGCACCCGGACGACTGTGACCTGCTCGCGGGCGGGTTGGCCGCCCTCGGCGCGCGCGCCGGTCACGACGTCCACTTTGTCGCGGCGACCAATGGCGACGCCGGCCACCATGAGATGGGCGGCGCGCCGCTGGCGCGGCGGCGCCTCGCCGAGGCGCGAGCCGCCGCAGCGGTCGCCGGCATCACCTATACCGTACTCGACAATCACGACGGTGAACTCCAGCCGACCCTGGCCAACCGCCGCGCGATCGTCGGCCTGATCCGCGCCATAAAGCCCGACCTGATCCTGACCCACCGGCCCAACGACTACCACCCCGACCATCGCTATACGGCGCAGCTGGTACAAGACGCGGCCTACACGGTGACCGTTCCCGGTACGCTGGCGCTCACGCCGCACCTCGCGACCAATCCCATCTTCGGCTACATGAGCGACCGCTTCCGCCGCCCCAATCCATTCGCGCCTGACGTGGCGATCGGTATCGACGACGTGCTCGATCAGAAGATGGACATGCTGCACCAGCACACCTCACAGGTGTATGAGTGGCTGCCCTTCAACGAGGAGCGTCTGGCCGAGGTACCGGCGACCGAGACGGAGCGCCGCGCCTGGCTGCGCGCACGCTATGCCCCCGACTTCGTGGACGTGGCCGACCGCTACCGCGCCCTCTTGACCGACCTCTATGGCGCGGAGCGCGGCGGCCGTATACGCCACGCCGAGGCGTTCGAAATCTCTGAATATGGCGCGCCGCTGACGCCCGAGGCGCGCCGGCGGATCTTTCTCGTGTAGTCATTGGTTTATAGGTACCCGGACGTGGTAGCTGAAATGGAGCTGTGATGACGCGCACATACCGTGTTGGCATTCTTGGTCTAACACATGACCACATTTGGCAGCATGTGGCCGATCTGGCGGCGGCCGCCGAGGTGGAGGCGATATATGTCGCGGATGAGCATGAGGATCTGATACGCCAGCTCGCGCGGCATGTGACGATCGCCAACACCTATGCCGCCGCCGAGGATCTGCTCGCGCATGAGCAGCTAGACATCGCGATGATCTACGCCGATAACCGCGGCTCGGCGGACCTAGCGGTCAAGGCGATGCAGCGGGGCATCCATGTGATCGTCGAGAAGCCCATGGCCGCCGACGTGCGAGAGGCTGAACACATGCTGGCGACCGCGGCCGGAGCGGGAGTGCGGCTCATGATCAACTGGCCCATCGCCTGGAATCCCCCGTTTCGCTATGCGCTGCGTCTCGTCGCGGAGGGCCGCATCGGCCGGGTCATGCATGTGGAGTACCGTGGCGCCCACGCGGGCCCCAAAGAGTTCGGTTGCTCGCCTTACTTCTATGGATGGCTGTATGATGCGGACCGCAATGGCGGCGGGGCTCTCATCGATTACTGTTCGTATGGCGCTATGATTTCTCGCGTGCTACTGGGCCTACCCCGAGGGCGTTTCCTAACTCATAGGAGCCCCTCCCAGCAGTGGGCGAGGACGCGGGCGGGAGAGCGGATGAGATCGGGACGGCCAGCGTCATGGGCGACGAGCGCGACGACA
>JAABUX010005775.1_pt1 | contig 15075 bp, 13 predicted proteins | sample 5561851 | NCBI WGS metagenome assembly JAABUX01 (sample SAMN10711883, study PRJNA513361) | rock metagenome | isolation source: Antarctica rocks | place: Antarctica: Victoria Land, Richard Nunatak red sandstone | collected 2016-01-03 | reverse complement strand
CTCCCATGTGTGAGCCGCCGAGCGACAGCGCCCGGATCGCGGCATCATGGATGACCTGTGCCCCCGCCGCGATTACCCGATGTCCACATATGACGGACAGGCGGCGTAGCGGCTCTAAACCACCATTTAGAATCGCAACACCTGAAAAGCACCACATTCACAGGGAGGGGAAAGGTTTGAGGCGCAACGGAACGAAAACTATGTGGAGGGCGATGGCAAGCAGGTAGCTGTCCTGGTCAAGAGGGTTCGTTATACGCCGCTCGTCCGTCACCACATTCGAAGCGTCGAGGTCGGAGTGCTGCTTATCGGCGTGAACCGCTCGCCATACAGGCGTCGCGTTGCGATTTTGGTGATTTCGGTGGCGGTACTCTGTCAGGGGTTCCCCGAGGTCGCCTTCTGCCACGCCTGCATTTCGTTGATCTCGTTCTCCTGGGCGGACACGATCGCCTCGGCAAGCTTCCGCATCGCCGGGTCCTTGCCGTTGGCCAGCTCGAACCGCGCCATGTCGATCGCGCCCTGGTGATGTGGGATCATCATGGCTACGAAATCATGGTCGGCATTGCCGGTCATCGGCACCGCCGCCATCGTCTGCGACATCTTCTCCATCGCCGACATCATCGACTTTTCGGCCTCTGATCCCGCTGGAGTCGTGGCTCCCGCTGCTGGGGGCATGTGCATCGGAGCTGACGATGCCGGTGCAGACGGCGCAACATCCTGCTGGGTGTAGCCTGGCAGGGGCGCTGTCAGACCTGCAAAGACGGCAGCCGCCGCAAGCGTCGCGATCCTGGGTTTATGCATCATCATCCCCGCTGAAGTGGATTCAAGGCTCGCCATCCATCCCGCCCGAAAGTTCAGGCTTTCGTCATAGCCTGAACTTCGTAGCCGGCGTCCCGAATAGCATCCTCTAACTTGCCGGCGGGCGCGGTGCTCTCGACGCGTGCCTGGCCAGCCTTCAGGTCAACCTTGATCTTGGCCGCTGGATCGACCTGCTGGACCGCTTCGGTCACGGCACGCACGCAATGGCCGCAGGTCATCCCTGCCCGACTTGACGCAGGCGTTGAAGCGGGCTGGCTACCCGGCCGCCGAGCGGGTTACGGACCTGTCCATAGCGGGCATGAGCTGCGCGTCCTGCGTCGGCCGGATCGAACGGGCGCTGATGAGCGTCCCTGGAGTGTTGGCGGCGGAGGTCAACCTCGCGACCGAACGGGCGCGGGCGCGGGTGCTGGCCGACGTCAGCGACGCGGCGCTGGCCGGAGCCGTCAAGCAGGCCGGTTATGAGGTCAACCAGTCGCAGGCAGCGGTAGTGGGTCAGTTTAAGCAAAGATTATGGCTATGCGCTTGCCATTGGCCGCCTTTTACAAGCCGGACGGGCCAAACTGACCCACTACCCAGCAATCTCTTGACTTCCCCAGAGACTATAAGAGATGCTAACCTATCGCAACTGCCATCCAGATCGGCTGATTCTGTCTGCGCCTGCGAACAGGTACAGCTGATTCGTAATCAGCAGGTCCTCAGTTCAATCCTGAGCGTCGGCATCGGCTCACCGCGGCGTGCCGGGTGGGTTACTTCCGCCCGGCCTTGCTCTCATGCAGCCGTGCCGCCCGTCGATCCTTGCTTAGCTTTTCATCTGTGCGCAAACCTCTAGAGGTCTTAGGGAGGCCCGCATGACCCAACTCCGCTCCGAGGTTGTCGAGGCTTGCCGCGCCATGAACCGGCTCGGCATCAACCAGGGCAATTCGGGCAACGTCAGCGTCCGCGATGGCGACACGATGCTGATCTCGCCGTCGGCCACGCCGTACGAGACGATGCAGCCGGAGCACGTGGCGGCCATGCCGATCACTGGCGATTACGGCGCCTGGACCGGGCCGCTGCGGCCGTCGACCGAGTGGCGTATCCACCTCGACATCCTGCGTGCGCGGCCGGATGCGGGCGCCGTGGTGCATAGCCATCCCACCTATTGCACGAGCTTGGCGATCGCGCGGAAGCCGATCCCGGCGGTGCATTACATGGTGGCGGCGTTCGGCGGGATAGACGTGCGCTGCGCGCCTTACGCGACGTTCGGCACCAAGGCGCTCTCGGAACACGCGATTGCCGCCCTCGACGGCCGGAGCGCCTGCCTGCTTGCCAATCACGGGATGATCGTGGTCGGGCCGTCGCTGGCGAAGGCGATGTGGCTGGCGGTCGAGCTCGAGGCGATCGCCCGGCAATACTGGCATAGCCTGTTGATCGGGGGTCCGGTGCTGCTTACCGAGGCGGAGATCGCCGATACGATGGAGGGCTTCGGCAGCTACGGGCTGCAGGAGGGGCAGGCCGGGCCGGGGCTGAAGCGCCTCGCGTGAGCGCGCCGCCCGAGAGCGTTTCCAGGCAGACTAGAAGCGCTCTAACCTTTTGTTTGCACGCGGTTACTCAGCTTGACTGAAGATGGTCAACCTGAAACCGCTCGAGCTGTGACCATAGGCATTCGGGACCTGTTGGGTGAGGCGGATGCTTTCCTGGTGGACCAGTTCGGCACGTTGCACGACGGCATCCGGCCCTATCCCGGCGCGCTTGAGGCGCTCCGGCTGCTGCAGGAGGCGGGTAAGCCCGTGGCGTTGCTGTCCAACTCCGGCAAGCGCGCTGCGCCCAACCAGGCCCGGCTCGCCCGGCTCGGCTTTCCGCCGGACAGCTACGCGGCGTTCATCAGTTCGGGGGAGGTCGCCTGGCAGCGCCTCGCGCGGCAGGGCGGCGGCGGCGCGTGTTTGCTGTTCAGTCGGGGCGACGATGCGGCCTTTCTCGACCGCTTGCCTTGGCGGGCGACGCATCGTGCGGAGGAGGCGGACCTCGTTCTCATTACCGGTAGCGAGGCGGACCGGCGCGGGCTCGCGGGCTATGAGGCGGCGCTGCATAAGGCCGCGTCGCGTGGGGTGCCTTGCCTATGCACGAACCCTGACCGGACCATGCTGGTGGAGGGCGGGACCGCGCCTGGCGCTGGGCGCATCGCCGAGCTTTATGCGGCGCTGGGGGGCGAGGTGACTTGGGTGGGCAAGCCATATCCGCCCATTTACAGGGCGGCGCTCGCAGCGCTCGGCATTGCCGGTGGGACGCGGGTGATGGGCGTGGGGGATAGCATCGAGCACGACGTGGCTGGGGCGCATGGTGCCGGGTGCCGGGCTGCGCTGGTGCTGATGGGGATCGCGGCGGGAATGGACCCGGCGGCGATAGCGGCCGAGGCGGGGCGCTGGGACGCGACGCCGGATTGAGTGCTGCCGCGCTTCGCCCCGTAATTTTTTCTGCCTGGGCGCATGATTTACTAGCGTAATGTCTTTTTTTAGCATATCATCGGTAGTTGTGCACTCGACCGACCTTTGGCCCGGAATTTTAACCATGACCCATTTTCTCGCTACTTTCTCAGTTTGCCGGGATTTCGCGACCGTGTACCGCAAGCATCATTCCCGGAACAAATGGCTCCGGTCGCTGCATCCGGCGACGTTGGCGAATGTTACCAGTTCGGGAGGTTTGGGCTTTAATTGCTGGTAGGAGTGCGTCCTACAGCGGGGCCGTCGCAATCCGAATCCTCGTTGAGCATGTAAGGCGAGCAGCCGACGCATAGAGCTCGACGATTTACGCCCTTCCGTTGTTGCAGAACTCGGCCACCGCATCGAGGGTGGCATCGATCACGGCGTCGTCGTGCTCGGTGGACATGAACCAGGCGCCGCGTTCCAATGCGCGCACGCCTCGGCGGAGGAGGGCGGTGGTGAAAGCGACGTAGCGGGCGCGGTCCATACGGGCGAGGTCGGTCCAGTTGCGCGCCGGCTCGGTCAGCCCGAATGCGACGTGGAATATCTGCGGGAAGCCGGTCACGATGGCGGGGATTCCCGCCCCCGCCAATGCCGCGGCGATGCCTTGCATCAGCCGGGCGCCACGCTGTTCCATGAGGTCGTACACGCCGGGCTGGCGCAGCCGTTGCAAGGTCGCGACGCAGGCGGCCATCGCGACGGCCTGGCCGTTATAGGTGCCGCCGTGCACCACGCCCGCGGTGCAGAAATCCATCAGGTCGGCGCGGCCGGCAATGGCGGCGACCGGAAAGCCGCTGGCGATCGCCTTGGCGAAGGTCGCGAGGTCGGGCGTCACCCCGAAACGCTGTTGCGCGCCGCCGGGGGCCAGGCGGAAGCCGGTGATCACCTCATCGAATACCAGCACGCTGCCGGTCCGGGTACAGGCTTCGCGCACGCCTTCGAGGTAGCCGGGAAGCGGCGGGACGGCGCCCGCGTTGCACATCGCCGGTTCCATGATGACGGCGGCCACGTCGCCTTGCTGCAGGCGCTTGCGAATTGCGTCGAGGTCATTCCACGGCAGCGCGACGATGTCGGCGCCGGCTGCCTCCGGTTGGCCGAGGCTACCCGCCACCGGCGCGTTCGCACCCGGCGGCGGCGCCACCGACCACAGCACGTTGTCGAACCAGCCGTGGTAATGGCCCTCGAACTTGACCACCGTGCGCCGGCCGGTCGCCGCCCGCGCCAGCCGCAGCGCGGTCTGCACCGCCTCGGAGCCGGAGGTGTTGAAGCGGACGCGCTCGGCGCAAGGCACCATCTCGCATACCAGGCGCGCCGCCTCGGCCTCGATTGCGCTCTGGCCGCCATACAGGATGCCGCGCTCCATTTGCTGCCGCGCCGCCTCGACCACCTCGGGCGGGGTGTGGCCGAGGATCATCGGGCCCATGCCGAGATAGTAGTCAATCAGCTTGTTGCCGTCGGCGTCGAACAGGAAGGCGCCCTCGGCGCGTTCGAACACGAGCGGGGTGGGCGAGATGCCGAGGCGGAAATTGCTGCTCACGCCGCCGGGCAGCCATTGCGACGCTTCCTCGATACGCCGGCGGGACTCGGTGAAATCGCAGTCCGGCGGCCGGGCTGGCACTGGCTTCGCGATGTCCGTCGAGTCCGCCATGCCGCTAGTACAGCCGGGTCCGGTAGGCGGCCTCGATGCCCTGTTCCGCTGCTTCCGGGGTGAGCAGCCGGGTCTGCTCGGCCAGGATGCGGCCGAGCGTGGGGAAGCGGTCGCGCGGGATTTTCGATCCCTCGTCCCAGAGCCGGGCGCGCTTGAGTGGCTTGCCACAATGGAAGAACACCTGGTCCACCTCGACCAGCAAGCCGCCGCGCGGCTGCTTGCCCTCGACGGCGCTCGCCGCCAGCAGCGGGTCGTCAAGCAAAACTCGCCCACGGCCGTTGACGCGCAGGGTCTCGTCGATGCCGGGGACCATGAACAGGATGCCGACGCCGGGGCGCTCGAACAGGTTGCTGTACGTGTCGAGACGGTTGTTGCCGAGGCGGTCCGGCAGCAGCAGCGTGGCGTCGTCGAGTATGCGCGCGAAGCCGGGCGGGTCGCCGCGGGGGCTGGCGTCGGCGGCGCCGTCAGGGCCGGAGGTGGCCAGGACGATGAACGGAGATAGCGCGATGAACGCCCGGGCGTGCCGGTCGAGACGGGGCAGCACTTTGCGTTGGACCAGCGCGCTTTGCGGACCGTAGCGCTCGCGCAGGGCGGCCTCGTTCAAGTCGCGCTCCATCTCGGCCCATCCCGACCTAGGTCTGTGGCCGGGAAGGCTGGCCGCGAGCCGGCGGGTTGTCAATCAGCATTCCAGCGCCTGCGTGTGCCGGGCGATTACCGCCTCCTCGTCCGTTGGCACCACCCAGACCGCGACCCGGCTCGACCCGGCGCTGATCCGGCCTTGCCCCGCTGCGTTGGCGGTGGGGTCGAGGGCGACGCCTAGCCAGGCAAGCCGCTCGCATACCGCGGCCCGGAGTGCTGCGTCGTGCTCGCCGATGCCGGCCGTGAAGACGAAGCCGTCGAGGCCCCCCAACGCCGAGGCCAGCGCCGCGGTCTCGCCGGCGATGCGGTAGGTGAACAGCTCGATCGCCTCTTGGGCGGACGGTGCGTCGCTTGCTGCCAAGTCGCGCATGTCGCTGCTGATGCCTGATACGCCGAGCAGCCCGGAACGAAGGTAGAGCAGGTCCTCGACCGCGGCTGCGTCCATGCCGCGGGACTGCAGGAGGTATAGGATGACCCCTGGGTCGAGGCTGCCCGGGCGCGTGCCCATCACCAGGCCGTCCAGCGCCGTGAAGCCCATCGTCGTCTCGATGCTGCGCCCATCGCGCATCGCGCAGAGGCTCGCGCCGTTGCCGAGATGGGCCACGACGACGCGGCCGGCCGCGAGGCCTGGCGCTAGCGCGCGCAGCCGGCCGGCGATGAACTCGTAGGACAGGCCGTGGAAGCCGTAGCGGCGGAGGCCCAGCGCGCGCGGCAGGGCCAGGCGCGTGGCGATTGGGGGCATGGTGCAATGAAAGGCGGTATCGAAGCAGCCGACCTGCAGCAGCCCCGGACGCGCTTGCGCCACGGCGCGGATCGCGGCGAGGTTGTGCGGCTGGTGCAGCGGCGCGAGCGGGACCAGCGCGTCGAGCGCGGCCATGATGTCCCCGTCGAGGCGCACCGGGCCGCTGAAGCGGTCGCCGCCGTGCACGATGCGGTGGCCGACGGCGGCTATCGTGTCGTCGCCGAGATGCGCGTCCACCCAGCCGAGCAGGATGCCCAGGACGTCCTCGTGCGTGCTGCCCGGCAAGGCCGGCGCGTCGAGCGGCTGGCCACCCGCGCCCGTGGCGGACAGGCGGGGGTGGGACCCGATGCCCTCGATTTCTCCACGCAAAGCGGCAGCTTCGCCCTGGTCGAACAACGCGAACTTCAGGCTGCTCGACCCGGCGTTCAGGGTAAGCACCGCTCGCGGCACCGGGTCAGCCCGGCCAGCGCCAGTCGCGGATTTCCGGCATGTCCTCGCCGTGGCGGCGCACGTAGCGCTGGTGGTCGATCAGCCGGTCGCGCAGATGCTGCACGAAATGGGCGGAGACCTCGCCCATGCGGGGCACCCGCTCCACCGCGGCCATCGCCAGGTGGAAGCGGTCGAGGCCGTTCAGCACGGTCATGTCGAACGGCGTGGTCGTGGTGCCCTCCTCGTTGAAGCCGTGCACGTGGAAGCGCTCGACCTGCGTCCGGCCGTGGATGAGGCGATGCACCAGCCAGGGATAGCCGTGGAACGCAAAGATGACCGGCCGGTCCCTGGTGAACACGGTGTCGAAGGTGGCGTGGGACAGGCCGTGCGGGTGGTCGGCGGGCTGTTGGAGGGACATCAGGTCCACGACGTTGACCACGCGCACGCGGAGGTCGGGCAGATGCGTGCGCAGCAGGTCCACGGCGGCGAGCGTCTCCAAGGTCGGCACGTCGCCGGCGCAGGCCATCACCACGTCCGGGACGGCGCCGGCGTCGTTGCTGGCCCAGGTCCAGACGCCCGCGCCCTCGGTGCAGTGGCGGATGGCCGCGTCCATGCTCAGCCATTGCGGCGAGGGCTGCTTGCCGGCCACCACGGCGTTCACGTAGTCGCGGCTGCGCAGGCAATGGTCCATCACGGAAAGCAGGGTGTTGGCATCGGGCGGCAGGTACACCCGCACCACGGTGGCCTTCTTGTTCGCGACGTGGCCGATGAAGCCCGGGTCCTGGTGGCTGAAGCCGTTATGGTCCTGGCGCCAGACATGGGAGGTCAGCAGGTAGTTGAGGCTGGCTACCGGGCGGCGCCAGGGCACGCGCTTCGCCGATTCCAGCCATTTGGCATGCTGGTTGAACATGCTGTCCACGATGTGGATGAACGCTTCGTAGCAACTGAACACGCCATGGCGCCCGGTCAGCAGATAGCCCTCCAGCCAGCCCTGGCACAAATGCTCGCTTAGCACCTCCATCACGCGGCCGTCCGGCGCTACGTGGTCGTCGCCGTTGCGGATTTCGGCCATGCTCTCGCGGTTGGTGACCTCGAACAGGGCGTCCAGGCGATTGCTGGTGGTCTCGTCCGGGCCCATGACGCGGAAATTGGCCATGTTGCCGCGCATTATGTCGCGCAGGAAACGGCCGAGGATGCGGGTTGCTTCGCCGTCGGTGGCGCCGGGCCGTGCGACCTTGACGGCGTAGGTCCGGAAGTCGGGGAGGGCCAGGTCGCGCAGCAGCAGGCCGCCATTGGCGTGCGGGTTGGCGCCCATGCGGCGGACGCCGTCGGGCACGGTGGCGCGGACATCCTCCGCGGGGCGGCCTTGCGCGTCGAACAGCTCCTCCGGGCGGTAGCTGCGCATCCAAGCCTCGAGCTGGCGTAGGCGCTCCGGGTGCTCGCGCAGCTTGTCGAGCGGGACCTGGTGGGCGCGCCATGTGCCTTCGACGGGCAAGTTGTCCACCGTCTTTGGTCCCGTCCAGCCCTTGGGGGAGCGCAGGATCAGCATGGGCCAAGCCGGGCGCAGCGCGCTCCCCGCACCCGCGGCGCGCGCCTCCATTTGGATTTCGGCGATGCGGTCCAGCGCCGCGTCGAGCTCCTGGGCCATGAGGCGGTGCATCGCGGCGGGGTCGCTGCCGGCCACCATGCGAGGCGCGTAGCCGTAGCCTTCGAACAGCCGCAGCAACTCGGCCTCGTGGAGGCGGGCGAGCACGGTCGGCCCGGCGATCTTCCACCCGTTCAGGTGCAGGATGGGCAGCACCGCCCCGTCGCGGGCGGGGTTGAGGAACTTGTTGCCGTGCCAGCTTGCGGCCAGGGCGCCGGTTTCCGCCTCGCCGTCGCCGACCACGCAGGCGGCGATCAGGTCCGGGGTGTCGAGCACCGCGCCCGTGGCGTGCAGCATCGAGTAGCCGAGTTCGCCGCCCTCGTTGATCGAGCCCGGCGTGTCCGGCGAGACATGGCTCGGGATGCCGCCGGGGAAGGAGAACTGGGTGAACAGGCGTTGCATCCCCGCGGCATCCTGGCCGATAGCGGGAAAAAGCTCGCTGTAGGTGCCCTCGAGCCAGGTGTTCGCCACGATTCCGGGTCCGCCATGGCCGGGACCGGCGACGTAAATCATGTTCAGGTCGCGCGCGCGGATGGCCCGGTTCAGGTGGGCGTAGACGAAGTTGAGACCCGGCGTGGTGCCCCAGTGCCCGAGCAGGCGCGGCTTCACGTGGGTGATGTCGAGGGGCTCGTGCAGCAGCGCGTTGTCCATCAGGTAGATCTGGCCGACCGAGAGGTAATTGGCGGCGCGCCAGTAGCGGTCGAGGCGCTCGGCTTCGCCGTCGGTGAGGGTCGGGTGCTGGTTCGGCATGCAGTAGCTCCTGGAAGGCGCCGGCACCATAGGCGTCCGCAGCCGATCCAATCCAGCAAGCCGGCCACATCACTCCGTGACGATAGCAAGTCAGGCCGCACCGCCGTAGGACAAGCGAGTCTGTGGGAGCAAGTGGCTGGGGGACCTGGATTCGAACCAAGGCTGCCCGGGTCAGAGCCGGGAGTTCTACCGCTAAACTATCCCCCAAACGGCGGGACTGACCGCATACCATGTGCGCCCCGCCACCCGCAACGGGGGCGCCGTGCGCGGTTGCGTGAAACTTGGCCTTGCCCTGGCCCTCACGAAAGGCCGACACTGCCGCCATATCACGCGTGGACGCCCAACGCATGGCCTATCACGCCTATCCTGACCGGTTTCTTCACCCCGCCAGCCCGGCCTTCGCGGCGCTGGATCTCGGGACCAATAATTGCCGCCTGCTCGTCGCGACGCCGTCGGGGCCGGGCTTCCGGGTGCTTGACGGGTTCAGCCGGGTCGTGCGCCTGGGCGAAGGGCTGCACGGGAGCGGCCGCTTGGGCGACTTGCCGATGGAACGGGCGATCGAGGCGCTGCAGGCCTGTGCTTCCCGGCTTGCGCGCCGCCCCGTGCGCGCGGTGCGGGCGGTCGCGACGGAGGCTTGCCGTCAGGCCGTCAACGGCGCGGACTTCCTGGCGCGCGTCCAGGCCGAGACCGGGCTGCGGTTCGACACCATCTCCACCCGCGAGGAGGCCGAGCTTGCGCTTGAGAGCTGCGCCCCGCTGCTCGAGGGCGATGGGCGGCGGGCGGTGCTGTTCGACATCGGCGGGGGCTCCACCGAGCTTGCCTGGGTCCGTCTCGGCGCGGGCAGCCCCGAGCTGATCGGCTACGCGTCGCTTCCGGTCGGCGTCGTCACCCTTGCCGAGCGGTATGGCGCGGCGAGCTTCACCGCCGAAGGCTATGCGGCAATGGTCGACGAGGTCGTCGGCCGGCTCGAGTTTTTCGAGCGGGTTCACTGCATCGGCCATGAAATCCGCCAGGGCGGCGTGCGCCTGCTCGGCACCAGCGGGACGGTGACGACGCTCGCCGGCGTGGCCCTGAACCTGGCACGGTACCGGCGGCCGCTGGTCGATGGCGTCGTCCTGCCCGGCCCCGACGTGGACGCGGCCTTGGCCCGCCTGCGCGCGCTGGGGCGGGACGGGCTCGGCGAGCACCCTTGTGTCGGCCCCGAACGCGCCGAGTTCGTGCTGCCGGGCTGCGCGGTATTCGAGGCGATCCGCCGCGTCTGGCCGATCGCCGAGGTGCTCGTCGCCGATCGCGGCCTCCGCGAGGGCATCCTGCTGCGCCTTATGCGCGGCATCCCCGCCCGCCGGGCTGCGCCGTCTCGGCATGCGACGTTTGCAGGCCCGATGCCCGCATGAGCAAGAGCCTGCCGCCCACGCGCCACCTCGCCGAAACGCTGCGCACTTCCCGCGGCCGCACCAGCGCGTCGCAGCGCTGGCTGACCCGGCAGATCAACGACCCTTACGTCCGCGCCGCCCGGGATGCCGGTTGGCGGTCGCGCGCCGCCTTCAAGCTGATCGAGCTCGATGAGCGCTTCCATTTGCTCCGCCGCGGCGCCCGTGTGCTCGACCTGGGCGCCGCTCCCGGCGGCTGGAGCCAGGTCGCTGCCCGCCATGGCTGCACCGTCCTCGCGCTAGACCTGCTCAAGATCGACCCGATGCCCGGCGTCGTCATGCTGCAGGGCGACTTCCACGACCCGGACATGCCCGACCGCCTCCGCGCAGCCCTCGGCGGCCGTCCCGACCTCGTCCTCTCTGACATGGCGCCCAACACCACCGGCCATCCCGCGACCGACCACCTGCGCATCATGGCGCTTGCCGACCTTGCCTTGGACTTCGCCATCGAGGTCCTGGCCGAGCGCGGCGCCTTTGTGGCCAAGGTGTTCCAGGGCGGCTCCGAACGCCCGATGATGGACCGCATGCGCCGCCACTTCGCGACCGTCCGCCATGCCAAGCCGCCCGCCAGCCGCAAAGGCTCCTCCGAACTCTACGTCGTTGCGCAAGGCTTCCGCGCGTCATAACCCGCGGCTTGCGTAATCCCGGCCCGGCGCGTATCTCAGGGCGCCAAGGTAGCGCAGGCCCGTTTCGGGCCGCCCCGCACCCAGGACGCTCCTGCCATGGCACCCGACGCCCCCCTTTTTCTCGCCCCGCACGTCGAGGAGGCGCTCGCGTTCGACGACGTGCTCGTCGTTCCCGCCTATTCCGAAATCCTCCCGAACGCCACCAGTACGCGCGCCCGCCTTACGCGCGAGATCATGCTGCACATCCCCTTTGTCAGCGCCGCGATGGACACCGTCACCGAGAGCGCGATGGCGATCGCCATGGCGCAGCTCGGCGGGATCGGGGTGATCCACAAGAACCTGGAGATCGAGGAGCAGGCCGCGCAGGTGCGCCGGGTCAAGAAGTTCGAGAGCGGGATGGTGGTGAACCCGCTGACCATCTATCCCGACCAGAGCCTCGCCGACGCGCGGCTCCTGATGGCGGCCCACAACATCAGCGGGTTTCCCGTCGTCGAGCGCGGCACCGGGCGCTTGGTCGGCATCCTTACCCATCGCGACGTCCGCTTCGCGAGCGAGCCTGAGACCAAGATCTATGAGTTGATGACGCGGGAAAACCTCATCACGGTACGCGGCAGCGTGGACCCTGACGAGGCGCGGCGGCTCCTGCATCGCCATCGCATCGAGAAGCTGCTCGTCGTCGACGACGCTTACCGCTGCATCGGCCTGGTCACGGTCAAGGACATGGAGAAGGCGCAGGCGCACCCGCTCGCCAACAAGGACGAGCTTGGCCGCCTTCGCGTGGCGGCGGCGACCGGCGTGGGCGAGGATGGCGAGCGCCGGGCCGAGGCGCTGGTCGCCGCTGGCGCCGACGTGGTGGTGATCGACACGGCGCACGGCCATTCCGCGGGCGTGCTCGGCGCGATCGAGCGGGTGAAGCGCCTGTCCAACGCGGTCCAGGTCATCGCCGGCAACGTCGCGACGCCGGAAGGGGCGCGCGCCCTCATCGAAGCGGGGGCGGACGCGGTCAAGATCGGCATCGGCCCCGGCAGCATCTGCACCACCCGCGTCGTGGCGGGTGTCGGCGTGCCGCAGTTCACGGCGGTGGCGGAAACGAGCGCCGCCTGCCGCGAGGGCGGCGTCCCCGCGATCGCCGACGGCGGCGTCCGCACCTCGGGCGACGTGGTGAAGGCGATCGGGGCTGGGGCCGATTGCGTGATGGTCGGCAGCCTGCTCGCGGGCACGGACGAGGCGCCGGGCGAGGTGTTCCTCTACCAGGGCCGCTCGTTCAAGAGCTATCGCGGGATGGGCAGCATCGGCGCGATGGCGCGCGGCTCGGCGGACCGCTATTTCCAGCAGGACATCAAAGACTCGCTGAAGCTGGTGCCGGAGGGGATCGAAGGCCGGGTCGGCTATAAGGGGCCGGTCGGCGCCGTGGTGCACCAACTCGTGGGCGGGCTGCGCGCCGGCATGGGGTACACGGGGGCCGCCGATATCGGCGAGTTGCAACGCAACACGCGCTTCCGCCGCATTACCGGCGCCGGGCTGCGCGAGAGCCATGTGCACGACGTGGCGATCACCCGCGAAGCGCCGAACTACCGGCAGGAGGGCTGAGTGGTCACGGCCTACGTCTTCGACGCCTATGGCACGCTGCTCGACGTGCATGCCGCCATGGCCGCGAACGCCCGCCTGCTGCCGCCGGATTGGGAGCGGATCAGCCAGGAGTGGCGGCAGAAGCAGCTTGAATATAGCTGGGTCAGGACGCTGACCGGCCTCGCCCACCACCGCGATTTCTGGCAAATCACCCAGGACGCACTTGCCTTCGTCGCTGCCCGGCACCGCATTACCGATCCCGCGACCCTCACCGCCCTGCTCGACGCCTATCGCCGCCTGCCCGCGTACCCGGACGCGGCCCCGACGCTGCGGCGGCTCCGCGCGCAGGGTATCCGCACCGCCATCCTCTCCAACGGCGAGCCGGGCATGCTGGCCGATGCGGTGCAGGCCGCCGGGCTCGCCTCGCTGCTCGACGCCGTGATCAGCATCGAGGAGGTGGGCGCCTTCAAGCCGGACCCGCGCGTCTATCAGCTTACCGCCGACCGCCTCGGGCTGCCGGCCAGCGACATGGGGTTCGTGTCCTCGAATGCCTGGGACGCCCAGGCCGCGCACGCCTTCGGCTTCCAGGTCGCGTGGTGCAACCGCACCGGGCAGCCGGACGAGTATGGGCTGGCGGCCCAGGTGCGCGAGATCAAACGCTTGGACGCGCTTACGGCGTGACGCCCTCCGCCCGTCTGGCCGCGGTGATCGAGTTGCTCGAAGCGGTCGAGGCTGCGCCGCGCAAGCCCGCCGACGCCACAGCCAACGAGTTCTTTCGCGCCCGGCGCTACATGGGGGCCGCCGACCGCCGCGCCGTGAGCGACCGCGCCTGGACCATCCTGCGGAGCTGGCGCCGCCTGGCATGGTGGGTCGATCGCGCCGGCGGCCTCGTCGGGCCGCGCATGCTCGCCGCTGCCAGCTTCCTTCTCGGGGGCGAGCCCCTCGCGGTCCTTGCCCATCTCTACACGGGTGGTCACTACGCGCCCGCCCCACTCAGCCAGGCTGAGCATGCCGCGCTGGAGAAGCTCGCCGGCCACGCCCTCGACCACCCCGGACAACGCCCCGGCGTCCGCCTCGAGCTGCCGGACTGGATCGTGCCCCGCCTCAAATCCCGCTTCGGCCACGATTTCGACGCGGAAATGCGCGCGACCCTCGACCCGGCGCCGCTCGACCTGCGCACCAACCTCCTGAAAGCCACCCGCGAGGACGCGCAAACGGCCCTGCGCATGGAGGGTATCGAGGCTGCACCGACACCGATCTCGCCGTGGGGGCTGCGCATCCAGGGCCGCCGCGCGGTGACGACCGGGGCCGCATTCCGGGACGGCCTGGTCGAAATCCAGGATGAGGGGAGCCAGATCGTCGCCGCCCTGACCGGCGCGGCGCCAGGCCTGCGCGTCGCCGATTGGTGCGCGGGCGCGGGCGGGAAAACGCTGGCGCTGGCCATGCTGATGCAGAACCAGGGGACGCTCGCCGCCTGCGACATCTCCGAGCCCCGCCTAGAGGGCGCGACCAAGCGCCTTCGCCGCGCCGGCGTCCATAACGCGGAGCGCCATCTGGTCACGCCCGGTGATAAATGGGCCAAACGCCGTGCCGGCAGCTTTGACCGCGTGCTCGTGGACGCGCCCTGCACCGGCACCGGGACCTGGCGGCGCAACCCCGACGCGCGGCTGCGGCTGTCCGAGGCCGATTTGGCCGAACTTCTCGTAAAGCAATCCTCGATCCTCGACTCCGCCGCCCGTCTTGTGAAGCCCGGTGGACGCCTAATCTATGCTACATGCTCCGTGCTCATCGACGAGGACGAGGATCAAGTGGCGGCCTTCCTCGCGCGCTCCCCGGCTTTTGCGCGTATCCCGCTCGCCAAAGCCTGGCCGTTCGACCAGGCCCCGCCCTGCACCGGGCCGGACTTGCTGCTCACCCCGCATCGGCATGGCACGGACGGCTTCTTTGCAGCCGTGCTCGCCCGGGCGGCGTGAAATGATCGTCCGGCGTGCGCGGCCGGCCGACGCGGGCGGCATCGCCGCGGTCCACGTCGCGGTCTGGCGCAGTGCCTATGCGGACATCCTGCCGCCTGAATACTTGGCACAGCTCTCCGTGCCGCGCCTCACGCAGTTCTACGGCCACGCGATCCATGGCGGTGGGGGCGTGTTCGTGGCGACCACCCCATCCGTCGCCGGCTTCGCTACCGCCGGCCGCGCCCGCGCCCGCCTTGCCGACGGCGAGATCGAGACCCTCTACGTCCTCGACGACTGGCGCGACCGCGGCCTCGGCCGCCGCCTCCTCATCACGGCCGGCGCCTGGTTGCAGTCGCGCGGCGCCAACAGC
>JAABUX010005774.1_pt1 | contig 15077 bp, 13 predicted proteins | sample 5561851 | NCBI WGS metagenome assembly JAABUX01 (sample SAMN10711883, study PRJNA513361) | rock metagenome | isolation source: Antarctica rocks | place: Antarctica: Victoria Land, Richard Nunatak red sandstone | collected 2016-01-03 | reverse complement strand
CTGCCCAGGAGGGGAGGCCACATCGGTCGGCGCGGCGCTCAACCCATTCAGGGCGATCGTCTGATCCGGGAACACGGCGCGCAGTTATCAAGGCCAGCAGAGAGACGCGGTCGGCGTCTGTTAGCAGGCCGGCCTGCTGTTTGTCGAGCAACTCGGAGAAGCGGCGATCCTCGGGGGCATCCATCTGGGCATCCGCCGCTGTCAGGAGATCGGCGTTGGATAGCTCGGCGACCGGTTGGCCAGCGGCGCCTTCCGGGCCCAGCGGTCGGAGAGACAGGTCGATCGTTTCGGCGAGAAGGTCGGCGATCGGCCGCTCCGTTAGCTCGGCCAGGCGTTCAGCGCGTCGGTAGATGTCGTCCGGTAGCGTGACAGTCACCCGCGTGGTCATGATCCACCCCTTGAACATGTGCAGCCCGATTACTTCTCATGGTATGGAGCATACCAGGCGTGTTGAATATACATGCCCGATGGTCTCGCCGCGGACTGTGGATCTGCCGCTGCTGCTCGATGCAGCGTCTTTATCGTATCATGGAGACGGATAGCCATGCGGGTCCGGTTAGACTGGCGATACGGACCTGACTAGCGATTGCGGCGCAAGGGGAAGGGAGGATCGGATGATGCGGGATGATGCGGACGTGCCTTTTAAGGAGGCCATGCGCTATGGCTGGTTCCTCGGTGAGGAGCCGATGGTCCTCTGCGACCGTCATCCGAGCGAGCCCCTCGTCGCCATGCAAGTAGACTTGATCGAGCCGCCCCACGAGCGCGTCGCGGTGTGGGATACGACGACAACCGACCTCGTCTGGGCGCCCGAGAATGCCCTGGCGTTATGCTGGCGTGGAGCGGACGAAGTCGTCCTCCTGCGCGAACAATACAGCGACGACGGAAAGGATATCGACCCAGCGAGGAGCAGCCCTCACGGCGCGTACACCTACTATCTGGAGCGCCATAGCTGGCCGCCGCGCAATCTCCTCGCGGTGTGCCCGTTGCGTCTGTGCTTTCCGGCGGCGCGCCCGATGTACGTGGCGCTCTCGTCCGGCGGCGAGCTCGTCGCCGTGCAGTGGTTCAGCTGCGATCCGCGTTGCGAGGGCCTCGAATTGGTCGCCTTACGGTCATGGGGTGATCATCAGGTGGACAACGCCGGGTATCGAGCCGCTAGCGACGATATCTCACGGCCGATTTTCAGCCCGGACGGTCGTTACCTCGCCGTCGTCTCTCGTCGGGATGACTGGTGGACACGGCAGCCGAACGCCTCCTACAATGCGCCCTCGGAAGGAGGGCGGTTTACCGCTGGTCAACTTGTCTTGCTCGACCTACAAGCAGCCCAGGCGTCCGGAGACTACCGCTACCATGAGATCGATCTGGAGGAGAACGTACCGGTCGGCTGGCGGTATGAGGACCCTCAGACCGGGGACAAGGCCGAGTTGAGTCAACCGCGATTCGTGGGGCCAACCGACCTCACGATCGCACTGCCCATCAGCGGGACACAGCATTTTCACGTGCCGAGCTGGATAGACGTCCACGGATCATAGCTGACCATGCAGGATGGATCATGCAGCCGGAAGGTTTACCCCGATGACGGCCCAGCGCCAGGGCTTGTTGTTGTGCCTCGTGGCCGCCGCGGGCTTCAGCACGACCGGCATCTTCGCCAAGCTGGCCTATCAGTCCCACGCCAGTTCTCTCGTTGGGGTGGTGCTGGTGTTCTCGGGCGGCGTCGCGCATCGCGACGGCCTCGGTGTGGCGCTCTCCCTGGCCGCGGCCCTGATCTACGCGGTGCTGATCCTGATCGTGGACCGTATCGGGAGTGTGGTGCGCCCGCTGGTGCTGTCCACACTCGTTCCGACCGGCTCCGCCGTCACGTTTGTTGTGGGCGGGCTGCTGTTGGGTAATCTACAACTGAGCATGGAGCCGGAGGGGTGGGGCGCGATCGTAGGCCTGGCCATCGTTGCCACGGTCGTGCCGCCAGCCCCGTTCTACGCCGACATCGCGCGGGTTGGCCCCTCCACGGCCAGCATCCTGCTGACGGTTGAGCCGGCCCTCACCGTGCTATTGGCCGCCATCGTACTGCACGAGCGTCTCGGTCCGCTGCAATTTCTGGGCGGAGCGCTGGTTCTGGCAGCCGTGTTGATCCTGCAACGACCCTCAAGGGTGAACATAACTGCGGAGTCCAACATCTCTTGGTGGTCCGCTATGTCGGCGGATGCCAGCCAGCCAATACCCATTCCCGCCTGACCATGACCGCAATCGCGTTATTCATCTGAAGCGCGACGACGGTTGCGCGTCCACATGCCGTTAGCCCGATGACTCGCAAACCGTCCGAACTCCAAGCAAAATGCTCGAGCCACTGCTGCTGGCGAGGCTGAAACAGGGGCACATTTTCGCCTGTCAGCGGATCAGGCCCATCTAGGCGATCGCTCTTGAATCCGTTGCACATGCGGCACGCGAGCCACAGGTTCCCTTCCTCGTCCGTCCCGCCGCGTGCGGTCGGGATGATATGGTCTATTTCGAGCGGCCCAAGTACATACTGCTGAGCACTGCGACAATATCCACACCGATTGTTAGCCTGCGCGCGTACACGCGCTCGAAGCGCGTCTGAGATACTCACGGTTCGAGTGGTGGGCGTAGTCCCCGACGCACGGCTTCGTTCAAGGCCTTGGCTTTGCGTAGCAGGCCGTCCTGGTATATCTGCATCAAGGCCAGCAAGGAGACGCGGTCGGCGTCTGTTAGCAGGCCGGCCTGCTGTTTGTCGAGCAACTCAGAGAAGCGTCGATCCTCGGGTGCATCCATCTGGGCATCCGCCGCTGCAAGGAGATCGGCGTTGGATAGCTCGGCGACCGGTTGGCCAGTGGCGCCTTCCGGGCCCAGCGGTCGGAGAGACAGGTCGATCGTTTCGGCGAGAAGGTCGGCGATCGGCCGCTCCGTTAGCTCGGCCAGACGTTCAGCGCGTCGGTAGATGTCGTCTGGTAGCGTGACGATCACCTGTGTGGTCATGATCTACCTCCTGCACGTGTGCGACCTGATAACTTCTGAATGGAGCATACCAGGCTTATTGGGATAGGAGACATCGTGTCACTTATCTCCTGACAATCTGCTATGTTCGATCCTCGCGCACCCAGGACCATTGGGGGGTTGGCCCGATGGGGCGGATGTCCTACAACGGTTACGACCACTACAGGCGCGTCCGCGTCAACAAACGGATAGGGGAGTGGAATAGAAGGCCCATGAGTATCATAGACACGTCCCGTTCCGAAGGGTCGCGCCCCGACGGCCGCTCCCCTGGCCGCTCGCTCGGCTGCGCCCCCGTCGGGGCAAGGGCGACGAGAGCGACGGCCTCTGCGCCGCTGGCGCCGCGCCGGCGATGCGCGGCCGGCCGCGGGCGCGGCGTTCTATCGCGCCCTCTCCGAGCGCGCCTCCGATATGGTCGTCGTCGTCGACACGCGGGGGGCGATGCGCTATGTCAGCCCGTCGCATCGGCGCGTCCTCGGCTACGCGCCGGAGACGCTCTATGGACACGTGACCCTGGACTACACGCATCCGGACGACGTGGCGCGGGTGCGCGCCTCCTTCGCCGCCTGCCTGCGCGCGTCCGGAGCGGCCGTCCCGGTAGTCCTGCGCTTGCGCCACGCCGATGGGTCCTGGCGCACCGTCGAGTCCGTCATGGACAACCGCCTCGCCGACCCGGCGGTGGGTGGCGTCATCGTTACCAGCCGCGACATTACCGACCGCACGAGTGCCGAGGAGGCTTTGCGTCTCAGCGAGGCGCGCTACCGCGCCCTCTCCGAGCACGCGAGCGATATCGTCGCTATCCTCGGCCCGGACGGAACGATGCGCTACGCGAGCCCGTCCCACCACCGCATCCTTGGCTACCGACCCGAGGAGATCGTCGGGTCCTCTGTGCTCGAGTGGACGCATCCCGACGATCAGGCCCGTGCGCGGGACGCCGTCGCCGCCTGCCTGGGCCAGCCGGGGGGCACGAGCATGGTGGAGTCGCGGCTGCGCCATGCCGACGGGCAGTGGGTCACGCTCGAGTCTATCGCCGACAACCGGCTCGACGACCCGGCCATCGGCGGTATCGTCGTCACCAGCCGCGACATCACCGCGCGTGAGCGGGCCGAGCAGGAGTTGCGCGCGAGCGAGGAGCACCTGCGCACCGTCGTCACCAACGCGCCAATTATCCTCTTTGCCCTCGACCGCGACGGCGTCTACACCATGTCCGAGGGCAGGGGCCTGGCTGCCCTTGGGCGGGAACCGGGCGGAATCGTAGGCCGCTCCGTCTTTGACGTGTACCGGGACCAGCCCGCCCTGCTGGACTGCACACGGAGGGCGCTCGCCGGTGAGCCCGTGGCCTTCGCCAGTTATCTTCAGGGCGCCGTCTTCGACAACCGCCTGGTCCCGCTGCACGACGCCGAGGGGCGGCTAGGGGCGGTTAGGGTCGGTGATCGGCGTCTCCACCGATGTGACCGAGCGTGCGCGCGCCGAGGCGGCGCTGAAGGAGAGCCGGGCCGAGATGGAGCGATCCAACGCGGATCTGGCGCGGTTCGCCTACGTCGCCTTGCACGACCTGCAAGAGCCGCTGCGCACGGTCTCCAGCTACTTGAGCCTGCTCAAGCGCCGCTACCGCGGCCAGCTCGACGAGAGCGCCGACGAATTCATCGACTACGCCGTGGACGGCGCGACGCGCATGAGCGAACTGATCCGCGACGTGCTGGCCTACTCGCGCGTAGGCACGCGGGCCAAGGAGTTTGCCCCGGTGGACTGCGCCGCGCTCGTCGCAACGGCGACGGCCAACCTCCAGGTCCGCATCGCCGACACGGGCGCGCGCGTCACCGCCATGGGGTTGCCGATGGTGTGTGGCGACGGCACGCAGCTCGGCCAGCTCTTCCAGAACCTCATCGGCAACGCCTTGAAGTTTTGTCGGGACGCGCCCGACGTCAGGGTATCGGCGGAGAAGCAAGGCGACACCTGGCTGGTGCGGGTACGGGACAATGGCATCGGCATCGCGCCGGACCAGGCCGAGCGCATCTTTCAGGTGTTCCAGCGCCTGCACAGCCGGACCGAGTACGAGGGGACCGGCATCGGCCTGGCTGTCTGCAAGCGGATCGTGGAGCGCCATGGAGGGCGCATCTGGGTCGAGTCCGAGCCGGGGCACGGGGCCAGTTTCCTGTTCACCCTGCCCGCCGCGTGAGAGCAGAATAGCAGCACTTGCTTTTCTGCCCGCAATAGGTACAATGGTACCACTGGCGACCTGTCGATCCCCTCCACGCGTGTACGGTGTACGATGGGCGTTCCGGCCGGCCGGCGGAACGATCTCCGTCGCTCCCTCTCGCGCGCCTCGACAGGGCGTTACCAGACAAACGGTGTCGTGTGGTCACACGGACGTGACCATGGCAGGAGGTTCTGCATGCCCAGGCCTTGTTCTCGCGCGTCCCTGGTATCCGGGTCGCTGGCCGTCGCCGCCGTCGCACTCATCCTCGCCGTTCTGCCCGCCCACGCGGCCTCGGCCGCGCGCGTCGGGCGCATGACCCACGCGGCCGGTCCCGCTGGTCCTGCTGCCTATTACCTCTCGCTGGGCGATTCTCTCGCGTTTGGCTACCAACCCTATCCGCCGCTGCAGCAGGGCTTCGGTTTCTACGATTTTCTCGCGCAGGGCCTGGAGTCGATCAATCCCAGCCTCAAGCCGGTCAACCTGGGCTGCCCTGGCGAGAGCAGCGCGACCTTCATGAATGGTACCTGTCCTGGAGCCGTGGCCAACCGCTACACGGGTAGCCAGATGGCCGCGGCGCTTGGTTTTCTGCGGTCGCACCCCGGTCAGGTCAGCCCCATCACCTACGTGCTGGGCGCAAACGACATCCTGCCGCTCCTGAAGGCCGGCGATCCCGCCGCGATCCAGGCCGGGCTGCACCAGTTCGCCGCCAACGACGACGCTATCCTCAAGCAGATCCGCCAGGCCGCGCCCAAGGCGGACATCGTGACGCTCGACTATTACCAGCCTCTGGCAGTGGCCGTGACCAGTACGGCGGCACTCAGCGGGGTCATCGCGATCTCGCAGCAAGGCAACGCCATCATCAACCAGGTGGCCGCGCGCTACAACGTCAAGGTGGCCAACGCCTTTGACGTGTTCAACACGCCGGTGCAGAGCCCCTTGCTGTGTACCCTCACCTATATCTGTAGCGCCTACCACGACATCCACCCCACCATCGCCGGCTACGAGATCCTGGCCGGCCTGTTCGGGGCGGCGCTGGGCTACCCTGCCCTGGCCGGTCCGAGCACGCCGTTCAACCCCATCGCCATCTCGACCGGACAACTGACCGCACCGGCCACGATCACCTGGTTGTGGATCGGCGACCGCAATGCCGAAGGCTACGACGCCATCGTGTACCATTACGATGCCAACGGCCAGGCGGTGCAGGACCGTAGCCTCACGCTGCCCGCCGGTACGCACGACTACACCCTGGTCGGGGCGACCTGCGGCATCTCCTACGAGTTCAAGATCCGCTCGCGCGGCCACAACCGGCCCAACGCCTATCTCACGCCCGGCGACGGCAGGCAGTTCTCTTGCTGACGAGCCATTAGCCATTAGCCGGTCCTGGAGCTAGTGGCTAATGGCGAGTGGCTAATGGCTAACGGCTAATTACCAATAGCTATAGAAGGAGCACAACGATGAAGTTGACAGACGGACTCAAGGCGGCGACGGCGGCGTCGCTGCTGATCTTGACAGCGATTCCCTCGATGGGGCACGCGCGGGCGCAAGCCGTGGCCGCGACGCCCGGCGTCACCGCTACGTCGATCACGTTCGGCACCTCGCTGCCCGAATCGGGGCCTGCCGGCGCCTATAACGTCATCGCCGGCGGTGAGCAGGCCTACTTCAACTACGTCAACGCGCACGGCGGCGTCTTCGGCCGCAAGATCAGTCTCAAGGTCCGCGACGACGGCTACGATCCCGCGCGCACCGTGAGCAACGTGCAGCAACTGGTGCTGGCCCAGAACGTGTTCGGCCTGATCGGCGTGCTGGGCACGGCCAACAACCTGGCCTCGCTGCCGTTCATCACCAAGCAGGGCGTCCCGCTGGTCTACCCGGCTACCGGATCGTCGGCCATGGCGCAGCCGTTCCACAAGTACCTTTTCCCGCTCCAGGTGACCTACACGACCGAGGGCAAGGTGCTGACCGACTACGCTGTGCGGACGCTGCACGCCAAGCGCATCGGCGTCTTCTACCAGAACGACGATTTCGGCAAAGAAGGGCTGGCCGCGGTCACGTCGCAGGCCAAGAAGGACGGCGCCACGATGGCCGACGCCGAGCCGTACCAGGTGACCGATACCAGCTTCAGCGCGCAGGCGCTGCGCCTGCAGAACGTCGACACGGTGATCATCTTCGCCATTCCAACGCCGGCCGCCACGTTTATCGGCACGGCGGCAAAGGTGGGGCTCAAGGCCAAGTTGCTCTCCAGCTCCATCGCCGAGGACCCGGCCGTTTTGAAGATCCTTGGGCCGGCCGGCGAGGGCGTCTACTTCGACGACTACGCCCCGTTGCCCACGGCCGATGATCCGCAGGCCACCATGTACCGGTCCGTCCTGAAGCAATACGGCGACCCGGTCACGGCGCCCATCGGCGCCTTCACCGAAGTTGGGTACGGCGCCGCGCAGGTCGCCGTGGAGGGACTACGCCGCGCCGGCAAGAATCTAACGCGCGCGGGTTTCATCAGCGCGCTGGAGACGCTCAATAACTGGCACGGCTCGCTTCTCCCCAAGGTCACCTTTACCAGCAGCAGCCACGCCGCCTCACCCGGAGCCTACGTCCTGGTCGACCACAACGCGGCCCTCACCCCTGTCTCGGGCTACGACTACCCGTAGAGAGTAGTTAGTGACTAGTGACTAGAAACTTCTAGTCACTAGCCACCAATCACTCGTCACTAATATGACAACGTGACCTTAACCTGCGACTGAAGTCGCATGGTAAAGAACGACGACTGAAGTCGTGTGGAGCGGCCTGGTGAGACACTTTAGTGTCCGTTGTGTGCCATGCGACTTCAGTCGCAGGCAGGTCCTAACGTTGCAGTACTAACACCTGTGTTAGATTTTCTTAAAGACTGCGTGAGCGGGCTGGCGACGGGCAGCATCTATGCCTTGCTGGCGCTGGGGCTGACCCTGATCTACCAGGTCAGCGGCATCGTCAACTTTGCGCAGGGGGCGTTGGCCGCTGTCGGCGTCTACGTGCTGTGGTCGCTGACATATCAGTGGCCCTTTGCCGCGGGTGGTTTGCCGTTCTGGCCGGCCGCTCTGCTGGCAGTGGTGGTCGTCTTCCTTCTTGGGGTCTTATTGCAGACGCTTTTTTTGCAGCGTCTGCAACGGTCTCCGGCCACAGCCGTTATCGTTACCCTGGGCCTGTTCATCACGTTGGAGGGCGGCATCGGTCTGATTTGGGGACAGGCCACGCCGCCGACGACGTTGTCCCTGCCCTTCACGCCGGGGCTGGTCACGGTCGGCGCGCTGACCGTGAGCGGCCTCGATCTGACGGCCATCGGGGTGACGGTCGTGCTGATGCTGGTCTTCTTCGCCTTCCTGCGCTTCACTCACGCGGGCGCCTCGTTGCGAGCCGTGGCGCAGTCGCCGCGGGGGGCACGGCTGGTGGGCATCCGGGTCGACCGGGTGCGGCTGGCGGCCTGGGGCATCGGAGCGGCGCTTGCCGCGGTAGCCGGCGTGTTGATCGCCACGGCCACGTTCACGCAGCAGTCGCCGACCCTGGCCGACGTCTATCTGCTCAGCGCGTTCGCCGGCGCGGTCATCGGCGGCCTGGATAACCTGGTCGGAGCCGCGGTAGGCGCGCTGCTCGTGGGCATCGTGCAGAGCCTGGTGGCCCTGTACGCGCCGCAGGCGCTGCTGCCCTACAAGGACGGCGTCGTCTTTGCGCTGTTGCTGGCCGTGCTCTTCGTCCGTCCGGCCGGTCTGTTCGGCGTGGCCGTGCAGCGCCGCGTCTAGGACTCATCACTGGCCTGCGACTGCGGTCACATGGCAAACCATGGGCCGACTGCGGTCGGTTGGACCGTCAGCCTATCTGAGGAGGCGGGTCAAGCAAAGCTGGGCGTAGGAGGTGGGCTGTGAACTTCGGCGCACGAAAATCCTGGGAGCGCGGGCGTCTCGCCCGTCCCCGCGTGGGACCTGGGACGGGCGAGACGCCTGCGCTCCCAGATCATCCCAGGATTCACGCCCGCCGACGATACTGCACAAGCGGTGGGTTAAACATAGGAAGGGGAGTGTGAGAGTGACAGGCGCGAGACCGTTCGTGCGGACGACGACGTTGCTGATCGTGGCGCTGGTCATCGCTCTTGCCGCCGTCCCGCTGGTCATCCCGACGGACTATGTGCTGGGTGGATTGCTGGCGCGGGATGTGCTCGACACGGCCGCCACCTTCGCTATCGTCGCCGTGGGCCTGAATCTGCTGACGGGCGGGACCGGTCAGTTCTCGCTGGGCCACGCCGGCTATTACGCCATCGGCGCGTTCACGGCGGGCATCCTGAATACGACCTATGGCTGGCCGTTCTGGCTGGACATCCCGGTCGGCGGGCTGGTAGCCGGCGCGTTTGGCGTGGTGCTGGGCGTTCCGGTGCTGCGCCTGAGCGGTCCCTACCTGTCGATCGCCACGCTCGGCTTCGGACTGCTGGTGGCGCAGGTGCTCGGCGGCGCCGATTGGGCGGGCGGCCGGTCGGGCATCGCGCTCAATCCGGCGCAGCTCGGCCCGTACACTTTCAATGGCCTGACCTTCTTCTGGGTCGTACTGGCGGTGCTCGCGCTCGGCGTCTTCGTGGCCCACAACCTGCGGCGCGGGGCCACCGGGCGCGCTTTCGTGGCCCTGCGGGAGAGCGAAGCGGCGGCGCAGGCCAGCGGCGTCAATGTGGCCCGCTACCGCGTCATCGCCTTTGCCCTCAGCGCGCTCTACGCCGGGATCGCGGGCGGGCTCTTCGCCCACTGGAGCCCCGGTCCCATCTTCGCGGACAGCTTCGGGCTGCCCGTGTCGGTGCTGTTCGTGGCCATGATCGTGATCGGCGGCCTCGATAGTACCGTGGGCGCCATCATCGGCGCCGTCTTCCTGACCGCCGTGCAGGAGGTGACGAGTGGCAACCCGCAACTGGCCAGTACGCTCTTCGGCGGCATCATCGTGGTGGCGTTGCTGTTCATGCCGCATGGGCTGGTGGGTTTGCCTGCCCGGCTGCGCCGCGTGCGCCGGCCGGCCGACCCGATAGCCGTGGGAGAGACGCATGCCTGAGTTGCTCGCCATCCGCGCCCTCACCCTGACCTTCGGCGGTATTTGCGCGCTCGACGGCGTCGATCTGACGGTCGAGCAGGGCCACATCGCCGGCCTGATCGGCCCCAACGGCGCCGGAAAGACCAGCCTGCTCAACTGCATCTGTCGTTTCTACCATCCGCAACAGGGTTCGGTGCGGCTGGGCGACACGGACCTGCTGCGCCATCCATCGCACGCGTTGGCGAGACTCGGCCTGGCTCGCACGTTTCAGCACATGGAGCTGTTCGGCGGCATGAGCGTGCTGGAAAACGTGCAGGTCGGCGCGCACGTCCGCCAGCGTCCTTCTATGCTGGGCGAGGCGTTCCGCCTGCCCGGGGCGCGGCGCGCCGACCGGCGACAGCGCGAGCAGGCGCTGGAGACACTTGACCTCGTCGGCCTGTCCCCCTGGGCGCAGGCGCCCGTCGGGTCGCTGCCCCTGGGCTTGCAGAAGCGCACCGGCGTGGCCCGCGCGCTGGCCTCGCGCCCCCGCCTGCTGCTGCTGGACGAGCCGGCGGGCGGGCTCAACGCCACGGAGAAGCGCGACCTGGGCTTGTTGTTGCGTTCCCTGCGTGAGCGGCTGACCCTCAGCATGCTGCTGATTGAGCACGACATGGACCTTGTGATGAGCCTGTGCGACGCCATCACGGTGCTCGACTTCGGACGGCGCATCGCCGCCGGCAGCCCCGCACAGATCCAGCGCGATCCGGCCGTCATCGCGGCTTACCTCGGCGTGGCGCCCACCGCCGCCGAGGTCGGCGAGGCACTGGCATGACCGCCACCGACGGCCCTGCCCCGACGGTGTCGCCGGCCGCTGGGAACCCGCGCCCCGGCGGCGCGGCGACACCCCTGCTGGAGGTGCGCGGACTGCGCGTGGTCTACGGCCCCGTCGTGGCGGTCGACGACCTGACGCTGAGCGTCGGCGCCGGTCAGGCCGTGGCCATCCTGGGCGCCAACGGCGCGGGCAAGAGCAGCGCCCTGCGCACCATCGGCGGCCTGCAACGCGCCAGCGCCGGCGAGGTGCGCCTCGACGGCGCGCGCATCGAGCGGGTCGGCGCGGAGGGTTTGGTGCGGCGCGGCCTCTCGATGGTCACGGACACGCGCGACCTGTTCCCCCGCTTCAGCGTGGCCGAGAACCTGCGTATGGGGGCGCACATCCGGGCCGGCCGCGGCTTCGCGGGCCGCCGCGACGACATCCTGGAGTTGTTCCCGCCGCTGCGGCGCCGCCTCAACAGCGCCGCGTGGACGCTGTCCGGCGGCGAGCAGCAGATGCTGGCCCTGGGGCGGGCGCTGGTGGCGCAGCCGCGCTTGCTGTTGCTCGACGAGCCGTCGCTGGGGTTGGCGCCGCTGGTGGTGGAGACCATCTTCGCGGCGCTGGCCACGATCGTTGCGTCCGGCACGGCTATCCTGATCGTCGAGCAGAGCACCGCGGCGGCGCTGCGGCTAGCCCAGTTCGCCTACGTGCTGCGCACGGGCACGGTGGCGCTGGCCGGTCCCAGCGCGCTGTTGCGCGAGGACCCGCGCGTGCTGGACCTGTACCTCGGCGGCGGAGAATAGCTTCATGGGCCTGTCGTAGGCTATCGGCGGCCGTTCGCGGTATCTCATCCTTCACCATCAGGTAGCGACCGGGCTGCGGGGGTTAGGTCCACTGGGTAGACCGGGTTCGTCCCCGCTGCCTGTTTGCCGATGAGATACCGTGCCGCGTACAGCAGGCGCGGCGCGGCGCCGGTCGTGGCGATGCTGTAGAGGCGCGCTATCTCGGCGTCATCGCTCGAAACAGGGCAGACGCTCACGAAGGCAAGAGTCGTCGAGTCCGGTAACCACACGAATTGTGTCGTCTGACATGAGCGGACGGTGGCGTCGGGCGGCAGAGGATGCCCATGGGCGCCATCGACATCCGTGAGCCAGAGGGGATAGCTATCCCCCTGAGCGTTGCCCTCGACGCGGAGGGGGTCGGTCGCGAGATGCGTGCGATCCGGCGAGAGGGCGAAGTTGGTCGCGCTGTCGAGGGCCGGATTGGAGGCCGGAGGCGGGGTCGTAGCGGTCTTATGCGTCGTGAGCGCCCGGTTCCCTTCGATCAAGCGGGCGCGCCCGTCGCCAAGTGCCAACTGCCATAGGCCCGTGATGAAGCCGCTGCCCCGGCCACTGATGACACCCATCGCGATGGTTTCGAACAGGAGGTGGCGCCCGTCCAGTGCCCAGGCCAGGGCGGGACCGACGACAGCTTCCCCCGGCGATCCCTGCACGAAGTGGACTGTCGTCAGCGCCTGTCCGCCCCCGTCGATGCGGGCGACGGCGATTTGAGCGGGAACGGACATCGTGCCCGCCACGACGATGGCGACGCGCAGGCCGTCCGGCGACCAAGCGATGGGGCTCGGGGATACTCCCCGGAGGACGACGATGCGGTGCGACCCATCAGGCGTCTCGACCACGACCGTGTCGCCCTCGTCGTAAGCAAGGGAACGCCCATCCGGAGACCAGGACAGGTTGCCGCGGTCCACGGACGGGTCGGTGACGGTGATCTTGACGGCGCTCGATCCATTAGGGCGGCCGTCGGCCGGGACGACCCACACGCTATGCGTCGTCGCCACTCCATGAAACAGGAAACGCGGTGAGGTGGAGAGGTAGGCCATCCGCTGCCCGTCGGGCGAGAGCGCCGGGTTGCTGTTCAAGCCGTACGCGGTCAGGCGCCGCGGGGGACCGCCCGTCGCGGGAACCGCGTAGATGTCGCCATGCAAGGCAACGGCGACGAGAGGAACGCGTCGCCTGATGACGGCGGGGCGACGATTCGCATGCCGCGACAAAACGACGCGGTTTCCGGCTGCGCGGACCTCCCCCTGGACTATGGATGCGCCGGCAAGGACGGCCGTGAGGATACCTGCCATGCCGATAAAGCGTATGGCCACCTTCAATGGCCCTTCCCCCCCCTTTTTTAGTTAAGGCAGCGCCATCGCGATCTGCCTCTTTACAGGACGATTCGAAGGGACAAGAGGATACAAAGTGACGCCCATCTGGACCTATAGCTGCGTGTCGTCGTAGAATCTGGCCACGGGGCAGGTCAGGCCGATCGTCTCCAGGGTGACGTCGTCGCTCGGGCCGTAGCGTTGGTAGGTCCAGAGATTCGGCGCGGTGCGTCGGAACCGCTCAACCGACCGCTGGTGCGAATCGACCAACAGATATTCCTCGAAAGTGGACAGGGTCTGGTAGTGGGCGAACTTACCGCCGCGATCGTTGGCCTCAGTCGAGCTTGAGAGTACCTCGACGATGAGACACGGTGTGGTGACCTGGATCGTCGTGCCGCTGAGGGTCTCGTCACAGATGACGAGAGCATCGGGGTAGTAATAGACGGTCGCGCTTATCCGCACGCGCATGTCCGGTCCCTGTGCCTTACATCGCCCTCCCCTGGTGTGGTTTTTTAGCTCAGCCCTCACGTTGTTGGCGATGGCGTCGTAGTCGAGCGTTCCGCCGGACATGGCGTAGACATAGCCGTGGACGTACTCATGCTTCTCCTGGCTCGTCTCCTCAAGCGCCAGGTACTCTTCGACGGTCATGGTGGTAGGTTCAAGGTTGGCGACCATACGGTTGACCTCCCGTGGCTAGTAACGTCACGACCTGTCCATACGATACCACGAGTGGGGTCCACGCGGGCAGGGCAGGTTAATGGTTTAGAGGGTAAGCTCCCCCCCCGCGATTATGATGGCGGGCGCCGTTGGCCTGACCTTGAAAGGTCATGGCAGATTGTCATGTCCCGGCGGGACGCCCCCACGGATGAAAATCGGCAATATACACAGCAGGAGCGGCCCCACAAAGGTCGGCGTAGGAGCCCTGCGCGTGGGGTTCGCGCGGAGTGACGGGCCAGTGAAGACCCTTCAGGGTCCGTGCCCTGCCATGACCATTTATGGTCGGTGGCAACCACACTCGCGCGGCTCATCCGCGCGGAGAGTGGAGTACTATAGGGTCAGGGTCTGCACATGCTCCAAGGTGCGCGGCGCCTGCTGTAGGTTGCACGATTGCGGGAGAGGGTCAGGGAGGACCAGGATGAACTTCGACTACTCGGCTAAGGTTCAGGACCTGCGGGCGCGGGTCACGGCGTTCATGGAGGACGTCGTCTATCCCAACGAGCGGACGTTCGAGCAGCAACTGGCCGCTGGCCCCAGCCGCTGGCATATCCCGCCGGTCATGGAGGAGATGAAGCGGCAGGCGCGCGGCGCCGAGCTGTGGAACCTGTTCCTGCCCGAAAGCGAGTATGGGGCCGGGCTGACCAACCTGGAGTACGCGCCCCTGGCCGAACTGATGGGTCGTTCCTTCATCGGTCCCGAAGCCTTCAACTGCTCGGCGCCCGACACGGGCAATATGGAGGTGCTGGCCCGTTACGGGACGAAGGAGCAGCAGCGCGAGTGGTTGGTCCCGCTGCTGGGCGGCGAGATCCGCTCCTGCTTCGGCATGACCGAGCCCGACGTGGCCTCGTCCGACGCTACTAACATTGAGACGCGCATCGAGCGCGACGGAGACGAGTACGTCATTAACGGCCGCAAGTGGTGGAGCTCTGGCGCGGGCGACCCGCGCTGCCGGATCGCCATCGTGATGGGCAAGACTGATCTCAATGCGGATCGGCACAGGCAGCAGTCGATGATCCTTGTCCCCATGGACGCGCCCGGCCTGACCAAGGTGCGCACGCTGCCCGTCTTCGGTTACGACGACGCCCCGCATGGCCACGCCGAGCTGACCTTTGAGAACGTGCGCGTGCCCACCACAAATATGCTGGTGGGCGAGGGCATGGGCTTTGCCATCGCCCAGGGGCGCT
>JAABUX010005773.1_pt1 | contig 15078 bp, 14 predicted proteins | sample 5561851 | NCBI WGS metagenome assembly JAABUX01 (sample SAMN10711883, study PRJNA513361) | rock metagenome | isolation source: Antarctica rocks | place: Antarctica: Victoria Land, Richard Nunatak red sandstone | collected 2016-01-03 | reverse complement strand
GCATGAGCCCACTTTCAAACGCCGAACACACGCAAGGATTACAACTCCCTTCTCGATCAGATTAGGTGTGATACGATCACCTTATCTTGCCGGGTGCAGCGCCGCTCCTTGTACGCGTGGTGGGCCACCGGATAGCGCAGCAGTTTGGGGAAAGGGCGACACACACATGGACAGGCCCGCTTGGTTCCTGGACGAGGTCGCGCACGCGGGGGATGAGCACTTGGACCCCGCCTACGTGGCGACCTACAATGACAAGGCTCACGTCGATCCGACCGAGGATCTGGCGCTCCTGCGCACCCAGGGCCTGAACGAGCGCAGCATTCTCGTCGACCTGGGAGCGGGCAGCGGTACCTTCGCCCTCGCTGCCGCCGCGCTGTGCCGTCGGGTGGTCGCGGTGGATGTCTCGCCCGCCATGCTCACAACCCTGCGCGCGCAGGCTGCGGCGCGTGGCCTCGGCAACATCGAGGGCGTGCAAGGTGGCTTCCTCACCTATGCACACCAGGGCGACCCCGCCGATGTCGTCTACTCGCGCCATGCGCTGCACCACCTGCCGGACTTCTGGAAGGCCATAGCCCTGGTGCGGGTGTCCTCTATCCTGCGGCCCGGCGGCGTGCTGCGTCTGCGCGACCTCGTCTACGCCTGCGAGCCGTGCGACATCGAGCGCGTGATCGAGCCGTGGCTCGCGGCGGGGGCGGCGCGCCCGGAGGACGGCTGGACGCGCCAGGAACTCGAAACCCATGTGCGGGAGGAGTATAGCCCCTTCAGTTGGGCGCTCGAGGCGATGCTGGAGCATGCGGGCTTCCAGATCCAGCAGGCGGAGTATGATGCGTCGCGCATCTACGCCGCCTACACCTGCGTGAAGGGATGACGCCACGGCACGCACCCGCCGCTCCGTGCTGTCCTTCGTGGATGATGGGGCTCTACTGCGGCGTGTCGTCGTTCGGGGCAATCTTTACACAGTTTGCGGCTGGTGACAGCGACCGTTACACCAGGCTGACGTCTGGGACGTGCGCCGCATCCCCGGCGCCCGCTACGCTGACTACGATAGCCAGCACCTCCTCCGTTTCACGGACGTCCCTGGCCCCTACCGTCCTGCGGTCAAACAATTCATCCGGCGGCCGTCGCCTTGACGGGCGCGTTGCACGACGCTGACGAGCAGGTGCGGGAGTGGGCAGCCCGATCGCTCAGGGCAATTCAATCCGGATGATCACGGAAGGGCCGGAAGGGATGGCGCTACTTTGCCCCCGGTGTCACGCTCCGTAACACCAGGCCGTGTTGTCGGCAGGCTTCGCACCTCGGTTGTGGCACAACCGAACGCACGCTGTTCACCCATCACATCGGTACTCATTTTATGCGGCTCTTAGCAACACCTCCTATCGTTAAAGGGCGCACTCCTGGGAGCGCCACTATAGTCTGGCGCGTCCTTTCGACCAACGACGGATCCGCCAGCGGAACAGAGCAGAAGAGAGTTGTGTAGGAACATAATCTCAGGTGCCAACTGGAAAGAGCGTCGAGAGCCGCCCGAACGCGCCGACATAAATCATTATGCCCATTAGCACGAGGAGCCCACCTGCAACGAAGTTGATGACGCCGAAATAGCGTCTGACTCGTTGCAACCACACCACGAGACCCTGGACAACGACAGCTGCCAACAGGAAGGGGAGACCGAGGCCGAGCGCGTAGGCTAGGAGCAGAGCTGTTCCCTGCCCAAGGGTCGCCGTGTTGCTTGCTAGCAACAGGATAGAGCCGAGCAGGGGGCCGATACAGGGTGACCACCCCGCGCCAAAGGCTATGCCAAGCATCGCGCTCCGGCCTAAACCAGTACCAGTAGTCGCATCGACATGCAGACGACGTTCGCGCATGAGCCAGGAGAGCTGCAGCAAGCCTACTGTCTGAAGGCCGAAGAGCACGATAGCGGCCCCCGCGACACGGTGGACAAGCAGTAGATGCGCGCGTAGAAGCGTCCCGAGCATGCTGGCCGAAGCTCCTAGTGCTACGAATATAGCGCTGAAACCGGCGACGAAGAGGGCCGCGTGCAGGAAAACGCGCCACTGCTCCACTGATGCTACCGTTCCTGTGGTCACCAGTTTAGTCGGCTGAAGTGCAGCACCTCCACCTCGCTCCGCAATCCCTAACTAAGAGATAGGACAGGTATATGGGAACCATTGGCAAGCAACAGGGCGAGAGGAAAGAGGCCAACCCTGCACCCAACGCCAAGCCCATCTCAATGAGACTCATGGAACGCAACACATCCTGTATGGGGATTTAACGAGTGTGGACAGAGGTCCAGGTATAACTCCACGGCTCTAAGCGTCGCGCCCTCCTTATGCGTGGTGACAAAGACAGCATACCGCATGTTCCATTCCCGTCATCTCACCTCCCCACCACGGTTCCCTGGGGTTGTACCACAGAGGTTCGCGCTTCCTGGATCAACCGCCCCAGGGTCTGATCGTCTGAGAAAGGCCTGGGATACTTGTTACTGATCCTGCCCTGCGGCGTGATAAAGACGGTTTCGGGTTGGCCGGTGGTACCGTACTCAATGTTGACGTAGTTGGGGTCTGGGCCATTAGGATACGTGATGTCGTAAGCTTTTAGGAAATCCAAGGGGGCTGTCGATGCAGGATCGTCGAGTTCATCCACTCCGACGAAGACGACATCCTTGTGCCTCCAAGCGCGCCACTGTCGCTCCAGTATTGGCGCTTCCTGTATGCAGGGTGGACAACCGGACCACCAGAAATTGACGACGACCGTCTTGCCATGCAGACCCGCCAGATGTAATCGGCCCCCGCTATAGAGTTGTAAGGTGAAGTCAGATGCAGGGAGATTCCTCAGTGTGGGAAAACTATCCTCTGCCGGACGCAGCACCACCACTGAAAGCAGGGCGACGAAGCCGACCGCCACAACTGTAGCAATTAGTAGGAGTGGATTACTACGCCGCAAATGATTAGTAGTTGCCTCATGCCTCAAGCCTCAAGCCTCAAGTTCGCACATCTAAGTAGATGTTGCTAAGTTCTTGCACGGCCGGCACGCCTAAATGACCGTTTTTCTAGCTTGTAGCGTCTGCACGAACTTACCGGCGCCTACTTAGTGGTACATCCACCAAGTCTAGGCCGCTTTGGGCAGCGCGGCAATGCCGGGGCGGCGGCCCAATGGCGCCGCCGTCGGCCCCAGATAAAGGGGTGGCGATGCTTGTTCCAGTACGCGGTAGCCGCAGCGACCGCCTGGCAGACGTCCTCCCAGGTCTCAAAGCGCCGGCCCTTGAGCGCCAGAGGGCGCAGGATCTTCCACCAGGGCTCGATCAGGTTCAGATAGGCCGCGTAGGTGGGCTGGAAGACGAACTCCCAGCGTGGATGGACCAGACTGAACAGCAGCACGTCGGTGGCCCGATGCACGTTGAGATTGTCCACGATGGCATAGACCGTCTCGACCTCTGCCGGGACCCACGCCTCGACCTGTTCCAGGACATCGACCCAGTTCTTGCGGGTGCGCCCCGGATACGGTCGGGTCATCGCATCCCCCGTCGCTGGTTGGAAGGCCCCGAAGATGTAGCCCTTGCCGTGCCGCCCGTCGTCCGCCTCCTGACGGGCGCGCTCCGCGGGCCGCTTGTCCGCCGGGTCGGGCCGCGCCCGGACCACCTGCTGACCAGGGAAGCTCTTGGCCGCTTCCGGACCCATCTGGTCGAGGCACAAGGTCACACTGCCGGGGGGAGGAGCCGTATAGAGGGTCGTGCTGGCCCCCTTTTTTGCGCGAAGTCGGGATCGACCTTGTCACTTAACCCATATCCTTGCCATTGCGGCAAACTTATGCTTCCAACTTTGGTGTCCCATTGGGTCCTCCCATGAGTGTCGGCCTGTCGTCCTAACCGCAGCGATTAGCAGCTTGCGATGCTGCGGCGATAATGCTAACAAATGACGGCTGAGTTTGTCACGAATAGCAAGTCCTCGGTATTGTCCTCGCGGCGAGGTTATGCTTCCATTTTGCACTCGCGGCAACATTATGGTTCCACCTACGCTGCCGGACTGCTTGGCCCCACGCCCATGGAGCGGCAAAGTTACGCTTCCAACGCGGCAGACTTATGGGTTAAGTGACAGACCTCACGCTCTTTCTTCTTTCCAGGAGTGGGGGGACGGATGTCCCCGTCTACGGGCGGTGCCAGGGCGGCCCGTTCGCCAAACCAGGTCTCCCGTGTCCGCCAGCGCAAACCCTCGGCGATGAGCAACTCATCGATGCGGCTGCGCTTGATGGGCAGCGCGCGATCCTCCTTGAGGTACGCCTCCAGGCGGTCCAACGTCCAGCAGCCGAAGGGCAAGCCCACCGTCTGCGGATCGGTCAGGGCGGTGGCGATCACCTCCCCGACTTGGCTGGGGGTGTACGTCGCTGGCCGTCCCGGCCGCGGGGTGTCGTCCAGGCCGTCCATCCCGGCGTCACTGAAGCGCCGGATCCAGAGCCGCACCAGCCGCTCCCCCACCCCTAGTTGCCGTGCGATGGCCGGCACCCGCTGGCCCTGGCCGGCCAACGCAATGATCCGTGCCCGCTCCACCAGCCGCGCCGCAGCCGTGCGCGCCTGGGCCAGCCGCGTGATCTGTTCGTTCTCCTCCGGTGTCAATGCCCGTACCCGTATCGCCGCCACCCCCCCGTGCCTCCGTCGCCGCGCTCCTGCTTGACCATAACTACATTCAGTATAGCCTACATTTGGTGGATGCACCACTTAGGAATCGTCAGGAAACAAAGGTCGTCAAGAGGGCCAGTGGGTGTAGACTGGAGGCATGAGCGAGCAGGGCAAGATCGCGGAGCGGTACGGCCGGGTGGCCGGGACCTTGGATGAGCGGGGACGACGGGCGGTGGCGGCGTCCGAAGCCCTGGCGCAGGGCCGGGGCGGGATCGCGACGGTGGCGCGGGCCACGGGGCTGTCGCGCAAAGCGATTAGCTTGGGGATCAAGGAACTGCGCGGCGTGGTCCCGTCCGCGGGGCCGGGGCGGGTGCGGCGGCCGGGCGGGGGGCGCAAGCGGATCGCGCAGACGGACCCGGAGGCGCTGACGGATTTGGAGCGGCTGGTGGGGCCGACGACGCAGGGGGACCCGGGGTCGCCGCTGCGCTGGACCTGCAAGAGCGTGCGCAAGCTGGCGGCCGAGTTGCGGGAGCGGGGGCACCGGGTCAGCCACCAATGGGTGGCGGAGGCGTTGCGCGGGCTGCGCTACAGCCTGCAGGGCAACCGCAAGACGCGCGAGGGGGGCGACGACCCCGACCGCGACGCGCAGTTCGCGCACCTCAACCAGACGGCGGAGGAGTACCTGGCGGCGGGCGACCCGGTGCTCTCGGTGGACGCCAAGAAGAAGGAGTTGGTGGGGGATTTCAAGAATGGGGGGCGCGAGTGGCGGCCCCAGGGGCAGCCGGAGGAGGTGCGGGTGTACGACTTCGCGATCCCGGAGCTGGGGCGGGTGACACCCTACGGCGTCTACGACCTGGCGGCCAACGCGGGCTGGGTCAACGTGGGGATCGACCGCGACACGGCCGCGTTCGCGGTGGAGAGCATCCGGCGCTGGTAGGAGAAGGACGGGCGGGCGCGCTACCCGAACACGCACCGCCTGCTGCTCACCGCCGACGGCGGGGGCAGCAACGGGTCGCGCCGTCGCCTCTGGAGATGGGAGTTGCAGCGCCTGGCCGACGAGACCGGCCTGGAGATCGCGGTGTGCCACTTCCCGCCGGGCACGAGCAAGTGGAACAAGATCGAGCATCGCCTGTTCTCCTTCATCACCCAGAACTGGCGCGGCCAGCCGCTGGTCAGCTACGCGGTCATCCTCAGCCTGATCGCCGCCACGACCACCGCCGCCGGCCTGACCGTCGCGAGCTACCTCGACACCAACACCTACCCGACGGGCGTCAAGGTGACCGACGCGGAGATGGACACCCTCCGCATCGAGCGCGACGCGTTCCACGGCGAGTGGAACTACACCATCCTCCCCCACGCCGCCTGAAATGAGAGGCTCGTTCTTTGACGGTCCCTTAGCTAGACTTTGGCCATTTGAGGGGGGAAAGGCAGGCAGACTAAGCAAACGTGTCGCTGATCACGAAAACTGGTTCTCAGGCACTTCTGATGATGCCGGTGGAGTGCGACGTCGTGACGCTCATTGAGCAAAGACACAGCGAGCGTTCACAACGGGTCACGGTGATGGACGATGAGAGGACGGGACTCAAGGCAGGATATGCGCATCGGTGGTCGTGCTGCGGGGCAGAAGCACAGCGGCCGCATTGTCGCCCTCAAACCGCGCGTCATCGACGGCTATGAAGCATCATCAGAAGTGCCTGAGACCCAAAAATCATGGCCAGTGACAACCAGATCGGTTCACTACCTGGAAGAGCTGTTTCCTGTAGTGAATGTGCTCATCGCTAGGGCTGTGATTACGCCACCTATCGCCGAAGTTTTACCGACACAAAGCCCGGAAAATGACAAGATGAAGCAGTACGTCGATGAGACCAAGGCCGTCGCCAAGGAGGGGGTGGCGGCGCGCCACAGCGCCACCCAGCGCGACCTGTCCAAGGCGGGCGCGGTGCTCAAGCTGTTCACGGCCGAGGAGGCTGACGCGGACACGCCGTTCGGCGCCGTGCAAACCCACGCGTTCGCCATCTTGGACCGCGACCGCCTCGATCGCGTCGCCGACCACCTGGCCAAGACGGCCGCCTGCGACGAGGTCGCGTTGCAGTGGGCGCACGTGGACAGGCTGGCGCCGCAGTTCAAGCGCCACCTGCGCCCGCTCCTGCAGGCCGGCGACCTCACGGCCCCTCAACCGGAAACCCCACTGCTGGCGGCCGTCGCGTTCCTCAAGCGCGCCTTCGCCAAGGGACAAGCCCTCGGCCAGCTCCCGGAGGGCGCCATCCCCACGCGCTGCATCCCGAAGCGGCTGCGGCGCTATCTCTATGAGCAGGTCGGTCGCGAGGGGCGTCGGTTGCGCGCGGACCGCTACGAGTTCTGGGTCTATCGCCTGGTCCGCCAGGCCCTGGAGGCCGGCGATCTCTCCTGCCGCCAGAGCGTGCGCTTCCGCAGCTTCGAGGATGAGCTGCTCTCCGACGACGCCTGGCAACACAAGGAGGCGCTGATCGCGCGCCTGGGCTTGCCCGTGCTCACGCAGCCCATCGCGGCGCAGCTCGCCGACCTAGAACACCAGTTGGAGGAGCGGCTGCAGGCCGTCAACCAGCGCCTCGCCTCCGGAGAGAACACGCACGTCCGGATCACGCAGCGGGGGAGCGCGGTGCGCTGGACCCTGGCGCATCCCCGTGCCGCGCCCGCCGTGAATCATGCCCTCTTCGATGCGTTGCCCCCGCGCGACATCGCCAGCATCGTCCACTTCGTGGACCGGCGCTGCCCCTTCCTGCACCACTTCGACCACCTGTTCCCCCGCTTCGCCAAACGCCGGGCCGATGCGCGGGTGTTGCGGGCTTGCCTCGTCGCCTGGGGCATCAACATGGGGCTCGGGCGCATGGGGGAGACCTCCGACCTGGGTTTCCAGGCCTTGCAAGACACCAGCGACAACTTTATCCGCCTGGAGACGCTGGGACCGGCGAACGATTGTATCGCGAATGGGATCGTGGCCCTGCCCATCACGCACCACTACGATCTCGGGGGCCTGGTGCACTCCAGCAGCGACGGCCAGAAGTTCGAGACGCGCCGGCCGACCATCAACGCCCGCCACGGCGTCAAGTACTTCGGCCTCCAGAAGGGCATCGTGTCGTATTCGCTGGTCGCCAACTGTATACGGCAAGCTGAATGTATTTGCCAAATACACCAACCATATCCCGGTGAACGCCCGCATCATCGGCGCCCACGAGCATGAGAGCCACTACGTGTTCGATCTGCTGTTCAACAATACGACCACCCTGCGGCCCGACCTCCATTCCACCGACACGCACGGCACGAACGAGGTCAACTTCGCGCTGCTGCATGCCTTCATGTACCAGTTCGCGCCCCGCTATGCCGATCTTCAGGAGAAGGTCCGCACCTCCCTCTATGGCTTCCAGCAGCCGCGCCAGTACGCGGGCCTGACGCTCCGCCCGATCCGCAAGGTGAATACGGAGCTGATCATCGAGGAGTGGGACAACATCCTGCGGATTTTCGTCTCCCTCGCCCACAAGACTACCACACAGAGCATCATCGTCGGCAAACTGAGTTCCTACGCGCGGCGGAACAAGACCCAGCGGGCGCTCTGGGAATTCGACGCCATCCTGCGCAGCCTCTACCTGCTCGACTATATCGACTCCCCGCCCCTGCGTCAGAACGTCCAGCACGCGCTCAATCGGGGGGAGAATTACCATCAGTTACGCCGGGCGATCGCCTATGCGAACGTCGGCAAGCTACGCTTCCGGAGTGAGGAGGAGCAGCAGATCTGGAACGAGTGCAGCCGCCTGCTCGCCAACTGCATCATCTTCTTCAATGCGACCATCCTATCCGAGTTGTGGGCGCATAAAGTGGCCGTCGGCGACACGGCCGGCGCGGAAGCGCTCAAACAGATCTCGCCCGTGGCGTGGCAGCATGTGAACGTCCATGGGCGGTATGAGTTCACCAAGCGGCCGCAACCGATTGACCTGGCCGACATTGTGCGGCACCTGGCGCAACGCCCCATCGTCGTAGAAGGAGACGCTTAATGCACCTTTTTGAGGGGATATGCAAAAACCCCCAGATTGCGCACATGCCGGTTGGCCGCGCGCCAATCGACGCTCGTCCAGTCGGTCTGCCTCTCTGGTCCGTTTGCAGGGGTCTGCATCTAACTTGTCCTTCGATGTGCAATCATCGCCGCGTTCTTCGGGTGACTCACCTGGTCGACGTCGGCCGCCTTTCGGCGCAGGCATCTGCCCTATCCACCCGGTTATGGATTCCCGTCGCCTTTCGGCGTGGTGGCGTTCGCTTCTTCGACCATCCTCCTCCCCCAGGCGGCTTGTATCATCCTTACGGATGACCTAATGGCCGCTGCCAGACACCAGGGGGGTTACCACGTTCCGCACCGTCGAGATGCGCGTGGGGTGGGTGTCCTCTCTACTCCGGGGGCTGGTGCCCGCGCACAAGAAAGCTGCGATCCTCGTGCCTTGCCCCACGATCGCCGTCTTGGGTACCCATCGTTCCGGCAACTAGAGCTAACGAAGCCTCATCGAGGATTCACTCACGTTCACCCGTCCACACTTTCCCTAGCCCGGTTTGGTCCGATGGGTAGACCTCTCCTTGGGCATTTCCCCTGGCTTCACACCCCGCCGTTGCCGGCGACGCATGCAAGGGTGGGAACAGGCGTTGGACACTCGCCTGAGTGTAGCTTTTCCTCCTACACTACACTACTCTAGCGGTGCGACTTCGTGTCGCACGCAGCAACGCTTATTCTAGGCGCTTTTACAAGCGCCTAGGCCGATAAGTTAAGCATGCTCACGCTCGTGCCCCTGCCTGCGTTTGTGCTGGCGCTCATGCCGGGCGCGGAAACGACGAAGGCGTGCCCTGTCTGGTCGTCGACGGCCACTGCAAACGGAACACCAATCACAGAAATAGTTCGTAGGACAGCACCATTGCTCGCATCCAGCACTAGGACGCCACCGGTTCTTGTCACGACCCCTTGCCGATTTATATAACCTGTGTTGGTGACCAAGACACGATTGCGACGTGCATCCACCGCGATCCCATAGGGATGCCCAATCACGGTGATGCTACGCTTGACCTGTCCACTGATTGTATCGAGCACAAGGATCCTTCCTAGACCTTCGGGGTTAGAACTAGAGGTGTAATCGGCGACGAAGACACGTTTCGTCCGCTCGTCCACCGCCAGCATTGCCGGGACGCCACGCGTCATGATGGTCCGCAGCCGCATACCCGTCATCGTATCGAAGACGACGAGCGCGTGGTCTTCGGTAATGAACGCGTGATGGGCTACGCTGTCCACCGCCACCATCGGCAAGGAGCGACGAGTCATCCCCGGTAGGAATGCGCTATGGATGAGCCGTCCCGTCCTAGCATCAAGAAGGCTTAATTGCCCCCCCGCGCTGTCTGGCCCGACAGTCTCTTTGCTGATCACTATAACGCGGTGTGCGCCTTTGTCCACGGCCATCGCCACAGCCGAGCCATACACCGCCGTGACTCTCAATAAACGTCCGGTAGGCGCGTCGAGGATACTGACGCCGCTATCGCGCACGATGCTCTTACCCTCGTGGATCTCTCCATAGCCTCCGCTTGTGATGAAGACCCGTTGCGTCTGTTCATCGATCACGACTGCGGTGGGATCGGTCCGTATGGCGGTCGTATTTTGGATTACCCCCGTGCGCGCGTCGAGTTCGGCCACGATTGGAGGATGGGAGTTCGTGGTAGGAGGGGTCTCCCTAAGCCCATCGACAGCGACGAAGACGTGACCTGAGCGATAGTCCGCAGCTAGAGCACCGTTCCCGCCACCAAAAACATCTCCAACCGGGCCAGTTCGCACGAGTGATCCCGTCAGTGCGCTGAGCATACTAACGAGGGCCGCATTAGACCCCTCGCCCAAAGTCAGGACGAAGACATGCCCGGCGCGCACGTCTATAGCGATGGGGCGCACTGGACTTAGATCGGTATTTTGGCCGAGCGATAGGGTTCGCACGACCGGGCCAGAGTTCACATACTGTGGCGTCGTAACACCGAGGGGCGCTCCTAGGAGCGCCAAGGTCGCCAGGGTTAGTACTGCCAGCCCTGCGGCGAGGATCCAACGCGTCCTCATTACTCCTACACCTCACCAATCTTCTCTGCGATGAACTACTACCTAGCGTCACGACTGCCGAGGCAGGGGATGGCTCAATCTAAGCTAGACTTTGGCCATTCAGGCGGCAGACTACAGCATCTCGCTCAGGTGGGCGACCACGGCGCGGGGACTTTTCTAATATCGGGGCGAAAAGGCGACGTGGAAAAACTCTGTGTGCCTACATGTCCTCGCTAATCATCACGCTGAGAGCACACGACGTAGGCGTCATGGTGAGGTCCCACGCCGTGTGGGGACGCCCGGAGGGGCCACCAAAAGCGGAACCATGCGTGCGCATCGCGCTACGTCTCTTGAACTGCAAATGGTAACGATAGGTAGGGCTTTACAGCCGTTCCCCCGTCCCAAACGGAGCGTGCGACTTTCACCGCACTCCGCTTTCCAGTTGGGTCCGGGTACTTACGGAGAGCAGATTCATGGTTGCCCATGGGGAAGCGCACCGGCAGGACATTCCTCCCGTCATCTGCTTTCCTCCCGTCATCTGTTTGCTCCGCTTTTCTCGGACTTGCCCTGGCGGACCTTCACCCTGTCCGTGCCATTACAGCACGGCCTTTGGCTACTACGTCGCCTCCGCCCTCTCTCCCGCACGCTGGCATTCCCGCGTCCCCTCGCGGGGTAAAGCGGTGTGAGAGTTCCCCCGTTCCAACATGAAAGACGATAGTGCCCCGTCGCTGCCTGCTCTACGCCGGGTGGATCAGGGACAACATGCGCGCGGTTTGGCGACCGGCACATCCCCCACCATCCCTTTTGGGCCAGGTGTCTCAGCCACTTTCACCTGTTGCTAGTAACGACGCCTCGAACACAGGTTCCTCGCGTCAGCATAGGGCACAGGACTGGTCGGTCAACCGCCTCGTGGTTAGCAGATGCCGAACTTTTGTCCGGAGGCTTCAGACCCCGACGGGTGCCACCCCTCGACGCCTGCTGCGTCGTCCTCGTTCCGTTGTCCAAGAACGACTCCTCACTGGAGCAATCTTTCATACCGTTAAAGGGCGCACGCCAAAGTCTAGCTAAGTAGGTGGTGCCTAAGTTAGATGCTGCTAAGACATGGTTCATTTGGAGCCGGTTCTGCTTGACAGTCTGAACAGTCGAAAACAAAGCGGCAGCAGCCATTTCACGCTTACGGCGAGCCATTTCCACCTACCGCCGATTTAAAACTGTCAAGTCCGATTGAACCTTGTCTAAGTCTGCATTTCGCACGGAGATAAGTGAGATAAAATCCTCCCGTCGGCTCATCGTAGCATTCCCGTCGGGACACGTGGCGGCGCTTTTATGGTAAAGTTAGAGAGGGGCGTCAGACGATAGCCTGTGTGCAGGTTCCCTCTCCTCGCGCGTCCCGCTCCTCTATCTCTGTGCACCAGCGATCCCTGTAAGGCCTAGAATTAGAGAGCGTGTCATGAGCCGCAATAGGCGTCAAGAGATACTAATCAGCGTCAACATGGCTGAGAATAGCTCTTCTCGGCCATGTTTGACCCGCCTCTTGACCATGCCCAGCCTCGATCATTGCAGCGAAACGGCCTAGATGTGCCGATAAACATGGCTGAGAAGGCAACAAAGCCTATTCACGTTGTTGTTGCGGCTGATAACACGTTTTCTAGTTCTGGGCCTGTTACTGTTGACCGCACGGTCCTGTCTCCGTGCGAAATCCAGACTTAGGCCACGCACATCTGCGCATGGTATTGGTGGTGCATCCTCGCGCCGCCGGGCTGATGTCGCCGGTATCATAGTACGGACAGAGGGCGACGGCCTTCTTATGGGAAGGCCGTCGCCCTCGTCCATCGACACCTGCGACATCCACCAGGCTGCTACTGGGTCGAGAAGAAGAAAGAGCCGCCGGTGCGACCGTAATCATCCTTGAAGTAGGTGGTCCAGGAGATACCGGCCGTGGCAAAGCCGTGACTGTAGTCGTGGACCCCTGACAGGCCAACACAACAACCGCCGAACACGCCGTCCGAATATATGAACGAGTCTCCGGTATTGTTGTTGTGGAAGTAGATGTAGAAGATGGCGCCGTAGTGGTCTTCATTGGCCCACTGTTGCGCCCAGGAGCAGGTCGTGTTCACGTAACACGTAGTCGTTCCTGCCAGCCCTGTAGTTTGAAAGCATGGCGAGGTTTGGTTTGTCGGCGAGCAGGTGATCGCGTATGCGTGCAGTGTCGGCATGGCTGCGCCAGACCCGGCCAGCAGCAGGCCTACTATCGCACCAAGTACCACTAATTTCCTTTTAATCATCGTCCGTCCTCCCTCTCTAGGCTTTCCTGAGATATCGCTACCGATGGCAATATCCGATGTCCTCCGCGTGCCGTCTACCCATCCATTCGCTGCAGCAAACGCTCATAGGCTAGGCACAACTCTTGTCGAAACACGATGAATGGCAGCTGCTCGACATGTTTGCGCAACATAGCCCTTTTTCGAAGAAATTGTTGTACTAGGCTATAATGTCGATCAATCGGGCAATCATCGCGATTCGACGACCCGTGCTAATTTCTTCTTCCTTGTTTCTCCTTTCTTGATCCTGACTGCAACCACAACCAGCAGGTCGGCCTCCTAGCATTAATGACACTTTGACCAGAAGTCGCCTCAGTGCCGTCTGCTCATCCGTTCGCTGCCGCTGTCGGTCACCGGCCAGGCATATCCCTACTGTAAGCTTGAGGGAGCCCCGTTGTCTGTGCGATTCCCATCAACTTCTGTGAGGGAATGCCCTCCATCTTTGATGGAAACCCTCACCCGCGTGAGGGTTTTCCCTCACGCGGGTGAGGGTTTTCCGTGCAGGCGTGTCCCTAGTCGTTGAGCGCGACCAAGCCCAGGGAGACCGCCTTGGCGCATAGGGCGCATGTCGTTGCCACGCCGAGCTTGTCGCGCAACCCTCTGAGGATGCGCTCCACCGTCGGCACGCTCAGGTGCAGCTCCGCCGCGATCTCTCGCTCCACCCACCCCGTCACCTTGCCATGGAGGACGCCCCGCTCCTCGTCCGTGAGCACGAGACCGCTCCCCCGTGGTCGCCGCTGGTGCTCCGTCTCCGGCTCCGGCGTCTCCCGCCGCTCGACCGCCGCGTCGCTCGCGACGCGCATCCCCCGCCGCGCCAACTCTAGGATCGCCCCCATGCTCGCGTCGTCGATGTCCTTCCACAGCACGAACCCTCGGACGCCCAGGGCCGCGAGCTCGATGTGCTCCGCACACGGACGCAGCCGGCCCACCACGACAATCTGGCCCGCGGGGAGGGCCGCACGCACCTCCCGCGCGAACGGCACGATGGGGAGGCCGGGCAGGTCGGAGCCGGCGATGATGATATCGGGCTGCTCCGCGGCGATGGCCCGCAGGGCCTCGTCGCCCTGCCGCACCTCGCCGATGACCTGAAAGCGCCGCTGCTTGCGGAGCATCGCTTGGAGCCTATCCCAGTTGGGATGCGGCGCACTGATCAGCAGGATCGTCGTCATGGGCTGCGTGTGCATGGGGCTGTCCTCTTCGTACTACAGGGTGAGGGGTGATCGGGACGAACGTCGCACGTGAAGGGTCGCTCTGGAAACGTCTGTGCCGCCTGCTTGCATCTTGCCGTCACTGACAGCGGCGACGATTACCAGCCGGAGGGCCTCGGTGGTCACGGTCATCCAGTGGATGAAGCCGGCCATGCCGAGTGCGTCGAGTTGCCGGTGGGCCTTGGGATCTAGGGGCTGGCCAAGCACGACGACCCGGCTGTGCAGGCTTGCCTCGCGAAGGTCGCGAACGAGCGGCACGAGCCGCAGGCCCGCTAGATCAGAGGCGACGAGGATGAGGATGAGGTCGGGCCGTTCACGTGCCGCGACGGCCAGGGCATAGTCGCGCTGTTGCACGTCGTCGACGTGCATCTCCGGCCAGCCCGCGAGGGTGGCGCGCAGGCCGACCCAGTTGAGGTCGGTGGACGAGACGAGCAAGGCGGTGGCGGGCTGCATAGCAGCAACCTTTTCTAGCAACGGATCACACTCTGCCAGGCTAAAGTCCGAACATCCAACGGGGTCGGGCGCCTGGTGGTCGCGGCACTGGCTCCCGTTCCTCCCCCCCCGCCGGCACCGCCGATGCAGCGCATCCCCGCGACCATCCTCACCGTGCCTTAGTGGCAGGGACAGCTCTATCTCCACGTCCGCCGCCGTGCGCACCGCTGTTAGTCAGGCCCGACCGGCGACACCTCGGACCGCCGGTCGCGCCACCCATCCCCTGTTACCAGGGTGCGTGGGGGATGTGCGCGGCAGGGAGCGAACGCGGGAGAGAAGAACGATCAGTCACCTATCCCGCCTCGCGGTGATGTTTCATCGCTCAGAGGTCGAGCCGAAGAACGTGAGGCCATCGTCGACCAT
>JAABUX010005772.1_pt1 | contig 15079 bp, 8 predicted proteins | sample 5561851 | NCBI WGS metagenome assembly JAABUX01 (sample SAMN10711883, study PRJNA513361) | rock metagenome | isolation source: Antarctica rocks | place: Antarctica: Victoria Land, Richard Nunatak red sandstone | collected 2016-01-03 | reverse complement strand
TTATATAAACTCTTTAATTAATTTTTAATAAGACTCTACTCTATAAATACCTTATATAAAGTTTTAGTAGATTCTAACTATATATATTACTACTAGAGTACTTAATAGATAGATAAATAGAACTCTTTATACCTTAACAAGTTCTCTATAGTTTCTTACTAAAAATAGCTCGTTAAAAAGCTTTAAGCGAGCTCTTTACAACGATATTATTTTCTAGAAATCATATTTATTATATCTTGTAAGGAACGAGTAAGAACTAATAAGGTTATACTAGCTGCGGATTACCCGGCTCTAGCGGAATATTAAAAATTCAGCTAACTTTTAAAAATTCTAGAAAGTCGAGACTAAGCCTAATAAAGAAGGTTAGACCCTCCTTTTATAAGGCTTATAGTCCGCTTTAGTATATACTTTTTAAAAAAAAGATCGGATTAAATTTAACCCGGAAATTATTTAGCTAAAGATTTTAAATAATTCTTACCTAAATTCTTAGTAGTATATAAATAATTTCCGCGCCGAAATTATTTATCTCTAGTTATTAGTATTAACTATTATCTTCTTTCTTAGTAAGGTATATTTCTTATAAAAGTAAGTCTTTAATATTTTTATATATACTTTATAATATATCTTAGTCTTTATTTTATTAATAGTAGTTTTTTTTATAATAATAAAAAAGATATTACTAATACTCTTAGTATTAATAATATTTCTATACTACTTTTTATTTATCTTACTATAAATCTTAGGGATTTTAAAATACTTTTAAGGGATTATTTAAGAGCTTCTCTAGATAGTAAGATAGTATTAACTAATATATTATTATATTATTTAGATAATTCTAATAGTATTAAATACCTAGTAATAAATTAAATATATAAACCTCTATTTAAACTAATATTAGATATTCTAGTAAGTAAATTAATAAAATAAGTAATTTATAAATAATATTAGGATTTTAATATTAATAATTAATATTCTAATTATAAGTATATTAGTAGATTAATATACTTATTCTAATATATTCTTAAAACTACTAGACTAATTTTTAATAATTTTAATATAATTAAGTAGTATAAAATAGACTAGATAATATTATTTATATAAAAGATATTATAATATATTAGTATATATATAAATAAAATATAAAGAATATTAGAAATTTAATAAGTAGTTATATAAGGGTATAAAGTAAGTAATCTATTAAATAAGATATCTAAGAAATCTTTAAGACTTAGAATTCTATATATTCTATTATATTAGAAGTATTAAGAATATAAGGTGTAATAATAGTATATATATAAGAAGAGGATACTTTATTATAATAAATATAAGAGATACTATTAAGTTTAATAATAGTATATTTAATTAAGATAATAATACTTAATTATAGTATATATATATTATATTATAAATTATAATTAAAGTAAATCTAAATAAGAAGGCTATTCTTAGCTTTAATATATATAAAGAAAGATATAATACTTTTAGTATATAAAAAAGAAGATATAATACTTATTTAAGTATATATAAAAGAAGATTTAGGGTTATTTCTAGCGTATATAAATAATAATATAATACTTTATTCTAGTATATATAAAGAAAGATATAACACTTTATTTTAGTATATATAAAGAAAGATATAATACTTTATTCTAGTATATATAAAGAATAATATAACACTTAATTTTAATATATATAAAGAATAATATAACGCTTTATTCTAGCGTATATAAAGAATTATATAATACTTTATTCTAGTATATATAAATAATAATATAACGCTTTATTCTAATATATATAAATAATAATATAATACTTTATTCTAGTATATATAAAGAATAATATAACGCTTTATTCTAGTATATATAAAATTTTAATATAGATTAATAGTAAGTTATATAAAATATACCTTCTCTACTAACTCTTTATCTAACTTTTAACTTATAGATATTTATTACTAAGATAAACTAATTATAACTCTATTATATAATCTATAAATAGAAAAGATTATAAATTTTAAGTTTTTCTTATAAAATTTTAAAACCCTAACCCTTTATATAAGTATAAAGTAATAAGTTATAAATACTCTAAGATAAATACTACTAATACCCTTTAAGTTACTCTTTAAATACTTTATACCCTTTATCTAGTTATAATTACTTAGCTATTATTTACTAGAGGATAAGAGGAGGAATAAGATAGAATCTATATAAGATTATCTATCTAGCTTCTAGTATTCTAACTAAGCTACTTAGTAATATAAGCTTAAGAATAAAGCTAGTAATCTTTTTATAAGAGTAGGTAACTTATAAACTCTAGCTTTAAATAATACTACTATTTCTATAATTAATAATATATTAGATCTTAGACTTAATAGAGGTAAAAACCTTAATTTTAAGTATAATCTAACTAAGATTAGAAATTATATTACTACTACTTATACTACTATTATAACTAGAAAAGCTAGGGCTATTTCTCTCTCTTAAATTACTATTATAAATAATTTTATATATCCCTTATAAGTTACTACTATAAATAATTCCTTATTACCCTTATAAGTTATAGAAATTAAAGAGCTTAAACTAGTAAGATTTAAGATATATCTAAAATTAATCCTTAAAAAAGATACTCTTAAAAATATAACTAGGAAGTAGTCTTATATATAAGATCTAAGTTATAATTAACCTCCTTTTAAAGTATAAAGGTCTAAATAAGAATATCTTATATAGTTACTCTTACTTAGTTATTTTATTAGAGTTTATCTAGTATTAATTAAGGTAACTATAAGTTATAATAAGTTACTTAAGATATATTAATATATAATTAATATCCTAGATCCTTACTAGTAGTAAAGTATAAAGTAAGAGATTTAAGACTTTTATAATAAAGGTTTTAGTAGCCTTAATATTAATATTATATTTAGATTTTATACTTAACTTATAAATAATACTTTTATAATAACTTTAGTAACTTAATAATAGCTTATTTATTATAGTAGCTATATTATAACTCCTACTTCTAGTAATCCTATAAAAGCTATTTTATAAGAGTATAAAATTAGAAATAAGAGCCCTACTAAGAAGTTATATAAAGAGATATTAATAATATAAAAATATACTAATAAAAGATATTTAAATAATACTATACTTAAAGTATTCTACTAGATTAATAATAACTTAAACTATATCTTCTTTATAATAAAATAGGTAATACTTTAAGCTAGTACTATATTATAAGATAATACTAGAAGGATTATAAAGTAGACCCCTCTAGTTATACTTATAAGAGATATAAGGGTATATATAAAAAAGTAGATAAAGTTAAAAGAGGAGTAATTAAAGGAGTAATAGATAGAGTTACCTTTCCTATTTAAAAGTTACCCCTAGGCGGCTCCCTTATATAATTAGTATAATACTTTTAGAGGAGTATTTTAATAACCTACTCTTATACTATATCTTCCTTATAATAGAGCTTTTACCCTACTAATTTAACTCCTACTAACCCTACTACTTATCCTTCTACCTACCTTATAAAATATATAAACCTCAGAGCTATAAAAGGAGCTTAAGGAGTAAGTATAAGAGTTATCTAGCCTTTAATTATAGTTTATAATAGTACTAATAAAAGCCTTCTATACTCTAAGACCTTTTATTATATTAATACCTCTAATAGATATTTAAAGTAGCCCTATTAAAGGTAATCTTACTAAGTTTATTAAGTAGATAAAAAGGAGTAGGTTTATAAATAAGATAGTTAACTTAGATAATATATATAATAAGCTTATAGATAAAGGCCTTACTATAAATCTAATATAAGAGTAGAAGTTTAATAGGGAGTTATAAATTACCTTTAATATTAAGTATAGTATTAGTATATATCTAGCTAGAGGTATTAGCTAATAAGGTTATAAAAGAGATAGGATTATACTATATAATTAATTTATAGCTAGGCTTCCTAATAAGCCCTTACTTTATTACTATAAGTATTTAAGTAGACCTCCTATTACCCTACCTAGTAAGGTTACTTTACTACCTAGATTAGGATATTAATATAGTTATATCCTAATAAGTATTAAGTAGAATAAGGGTATAGATAGTAAGGGGTTTAATAACTATAATAATATATATAATAACTAACTACTTAGTCCTACTAAGTCTAATAGATTAGACTATTTAAATACTTAACTATTATAGTAGTAGCGAGCCTTTATATAGTATTTATAAAGTATATAATACTAGATTAGCTTATAATCTCTACCTTCTATATACTATCCCTTATATATAATACCTAACTTTTAGAATAGATTACTAGGGTTTACCTATCCTACCTAGGCTTTAATTATAAGCTTTAAAAAGTACTTATATTATCTATCTTCCTTGTATATAATAGTAATATCCTAATATTTCTTAATCTAATCCTTTAAAATAGTAAATAATATCTTAATAGGATTTAGATCTAATAAATATAAGGGTAAATAAGCTAACTTAACTCTAGCCTTATCTACTATATTAACTAGCTCTAAGTTCTAATAAATACTTATATTATTAATTATAATTACTAATAATAGATTACTATTAGTAATATAACTATAATAAAGGAGAACTTAGAAGTAAATAAAGTTATTAAATATAAGGGCTTTAATAGAGCCTTAGTAGATAAGATATAAGAGGTAGCTATTAATTATAAATATAAGTAGAATACTCTATCTCTTTAACTATTATAAGCTTAGTATTATAACCCGTTTACCTTCTAATTAGATAGCTCTAGGATCTAGGTAGATCTTATAAAGAGGAGTATTAAGGACTAAGGTAAATAGGCTTCGTACTAAACTAGTCTAGTATAGGTGTAGTATTATATTTAGTATCTAGGAGATAGTCTAGTTAATAATATAAGTTAAGTATAAAGCTCTTATCTAGAGAGAAAGTAACGCTATTTATATAGATATAGGAAAGTCTATACTCGTACTAATCGCTAGTAATCGCTCTCTATTAACTAGAGCGACTAGTCGCGCGATCGCCTAGCTCGCTACGGTTATCCTATATTAACTAGAGCGACTAGGTAAGTAGTTACTCGACTCGTTATACTAAGGTATATTCGACTTAGTAAGCGCTTATAATATCTACTAAGGCTCGCGTATTAAGGGCGTAACACTTTATATCTAATATAGTATTTTACTAAGAGGTACCTATTTATAATACCTATTACCTAGGATTTTACCCTTAGTAATTAAGTATAAAAGTAGCTAATAATATCTCTTACTAGTATACTTATATATAGTACTCTTATTAAAGAAGATAAGTTAATTAACTTACTAGCTAGCTAGTTATATAAACTATAAGTTTCTAAGGTCTTAATTATACTACTAAACTATCTTCCTTATATTCTTTCTTAACTAGCCTAACTACTATAAATACTACTAGATTATTAACTTATTAATAGAGACCCTAAACTTATTATAAAGGAACTAGGCTATCTTATTTAAATAAGCTATTAAGTACTAGTCTAGGTATATAAGAAGCTCCTCTTATAAAAGGTTATTAATAAGATAATTACGTCCTAGTTAAGGTACTAGAAATAGGAGGTAGATTATATCCTAGTCCTTCTAGGTATATCTTATATAATTTAGGGTATTAATACTAACCTTATATATAGTAGTAATCTAATTATTATTATAATTAAGCTTAAACTTATATTTAATATACTCCTTAATAGCTAGTATAATAGGTAGAATTATAGTAATAGTAAGAGTAGTAATAGTAGGATTATAAGCTAGGACTAAAATACTAAGGATTAGATATATAAGATAATTTATAGCTTTATATAACTTATTTAGATATTAAATAAGAGTTATATAGCTTATAAACGCGACCGTATATTATTAAGGCTTTACTACCTAATTTTAGTAGGGGACGTTTGATGATTTACGGGCTACTAGCGTTAAATCAATGGCTTTATAAACTACTATACTAGCCAAGGTCTTATTATATAATCATGACGGGGATGCCAAATGATTTCCTCCTTATTACCTACATACACCACTTATCAGATAAACAGAGCTTGAGCTCGTGCATTCTTACATTCCATCAAGGCCCCTTCGCATTATTTACTAATACCAAAGGTCAGGCCCAAAGCAGAGAGTAAGCCTCCTATTATGAGAGGTTGCCAGTGCTCGTTGAAGGCGATGGGACAGTGGAGGTGGAACTGCGCAAAAGACCTTTGGTAGGAACCACCAGTCGCCGCACTTCCGTATTCGACGGGGAATGCCCGCCGATGATATTGCTGCTGTACATGTCAGCTCATCGGCGTCGCTTTCGCTGTCGCATGGGTAAGTGACTGCAGAAGGCGCACAGTCAATCGCAAAGTAATCGTGATCGTGCTTCAGGCAAATTCTGTCCGAGCAATGGCCCATTACTATTTCGCGCTTTTGCCGCTCCTTTACTATCGGTACATGAGACATCTTGTGGCCTACAGAAACGCGCACTAAGGGCTATGCGTCGAGCTATATCTCTAACTCTGTACTATCTCGCATTTTCCTTACGGAGCGAAACGGCCCAGAGTTGTGCGACAATGCTTAGTGTACCTTGAGCAATCTTCGCAGCTTTTACTAGCATTAGTATATGGTTTGCTGGGTCTCTACTCTTTTATACTTTATCTATATGCCTAAAAGTTATGACTCTAGCATCGTATTAAGGATTATTAAATGCATTTCATCGATGATTCCTTCAAGGTTCCGGGTCCTTCATATTCTCAATCTTGACATCCTTCGACTCCTTCCCCTCATGCGGTGTCTCGTACCTGTCAAACAAGAAACGTGGTGGGAACGGATGCAAAGTTGGCCTGCGAGGCACGGGGTCTTCATGCGCGAACTCCCAGATATCCTTCGTGACCGATTTGCCTAGACCGTCCAGCAATGGCGTGAGCACCGGTAGCGAAATTGCGATGACGGTGAAGCAGCAGATTGCTACGATGAGAAGATTCAACCAATATCTGATGCCATGTACGGCGAATACGATGCATAACCAAGAGCCAAGACTCCAGAACACGAACCCGTGCAGCAAGTAAATCGTGAATATATGTGGGAAAACCCACACCAGTACTCGGAAGGAGAAGATTTTCTGGATGATGGGGCTAAGTTCGACGGCTGCTTGAATTCCCACTGCGAAGGCGACGCCGTTGATTCGAGGAAAGTAATAAGGCGGGTACACATCTCTGCCAGCCTGTGATATTGTAAGGCCTGTGCTGTGATCTGGATGGATGCCGTACTCGGATGTGGCATAGAAAACATTTGTCCATTGGGTGACGACGTCTAGGCTGAGCGCAGCTAGGCAGAGCACAATGAAGAACGTAAGCAGGGGATAGTATGCAAATGGGCGTGCATGTAGGTATTTGCGCCACTTGTAAGTCACATCAAGGTCGGTGAGCATGATGCCCAGGTAGAAGTACGTGCCCCAAGATACGGCGTACCAGTGGTTGATGATGCAGAAAGCGTAGAAGCTGAATCTCTTCCAGGGTGCTTTGATTTCGTAAATGACGATGACCGCGAGTAAACTCAACCATGAACCCTGTAATTGGACAGGGATTGTCCAAAGCACACCGGTGCAATAATTGAAGGTGATCAATGGTGCTGCGTTTGGAATCAAATATGCCAGCTCCAAGACCTCATTCACAAAGTTGCTGAAGTTACTGTATCCAACCGCATAAGGCCAAGTCGACCAAGTAACTGATGGAAGGAATTCCAGCCAGTTGATAGCACCACAAGTAATGAGGAAATATTCCAGCATCGCCATGGCTGCAATGGGAATCATCAGGCGGAACGTTCGTGTGACCGTCTTTTGGGCAATTGGAAGAAGATCTCCAGTGCGAAGATAGCTCGAAACCAAGAAGCGAGTGGAGGTCATGAGGAATGGTCCAATCCAGATGAGATTCAGGAAGAATTGATTGAAGGTTTTCCTTGCAATCTCCTCACTGTGGTAATGGTGGAAAGCGCCAGGGTTGAGATCACCAAACACGAAGGTCAGACTAAAATGGATGGCTGTGACTATCAAGCAAGACACAGCGACAAGCCCTGCCAGGTGGTCGATACGATTTTTGGCCTCTGGAAGATTTTTCGATCCTCTTGGAGCTGGCGTTAACGATATGGCTTTAGTATCGTAAACCGGATTTTTGGTAATCTCCACACCATTCTCAATGAAATCGTGTCGGGTTCGTTGATGAGGCGGTTCAGTACTCCGCCTACAATGCTCAATTGCGAGATCATCCATGGCGTTAGATTTGGTGACAAGACCCTCTGACTCCCCTCTACATGTGCGTTTGTCAGGACTTACGAAGGTAATCTCGTTTGGGAGTAATCCTTCGTTGGCCATGAGGTGAGGCTGCTCTTCGAAGAAGACAAACCCGTGTGGGTGTTTCAGGGACACGTCAGTCTTAGAGACGTTCGAAGACGCTTCGTTTCGAATGAATGGTGTGGCACTACCGAAAGCTAGTCTACTCTCATTGAGAGTGGTAGCACTAAGAGATGGCGCTCTCGTTCGGGTATTGGGCGTTAGGTTTGCCGATCCTGCAATCGTTGCAGCTTTCGAGTCAAACAAGACTGACTCCGTGGCAAAGGCATCCTTCGTCGGTTTGCCATGGCCCGGAGTTGATTGTCTGCGCCCTGTGATCTTCTCTCGAATCCTCTTCCAGAATGGGTTTATCAAGAGAAACGTAGTCGAGCCTATGCAAGCCACAGCGAGCCATATAGCCAATTTTCGGGTTGGCCTATGGCCAGGCTTTTGTTTCCAGCGGAGAACAGCCTCCCCAGGGTAAGGGGATGACCCTCGCAGTTTTACATCGCTAGACAAACAAGCATCTCTGAATTGACATCGCTTCCCATAACTGATGTGATCGTCTTCAGTCATCAAAGACGAGTTGAAGAATGTCCTAACCCAGCCAACGTGAGCATTCGTAGGTTGTTTGGGCGGTCCTTGGGAGGAAGCGTTGTTACCATTCGACCAGTGTCTTAAGAAAAAGGGGGACGGCGTGCTGAACAGGGTATCGGTTTCGGCTTTGTATATTGTGCGAGCCAGATAACCTCCAATGTAGAATTTCACGTACTTCTGCGTCCAGTCCATCCGCAGTTCTACATCCTCCCATGGCGAGATGGTGCCGTTTCCGAAGTCTCCTCTAGTCATGGTTTCATACGTAACGATTCGACTGGTTTCAGGGGATTCCTCGCTGTGGAGCATACTTACAAAGGCACCTGAGGGCGCGTTTGTATTCTGGAGATCGGCCGAGATCATTTGGGATAGATTGAATTGCAGGGCCATCGATAGCGCACTCCCACCATCGCCAGCACCTGGCGCTGGTGAACGTAACAAAGACGTGAACGATCCATACTGGATGTCTTGTCTGGAAGTCCTGATGCTGCTACCAACGACAAGGTGGTCTTCTCGGTAAGGGGACACACGGAGTTCGAGCGAGTCCGACCTCTTGGAACCAGTAGATGAATTGGAGAATCCAATATTGGCAAGGTCGGCACCCTCACGAAACTGAGTGTTCCAGCCCTTCTCATAATTATGCTCATAGGTCTCTGTGACAAGGCCCGCGATAGGCAATGATGTTGTCTCGTTGAAGTATACTATCATCGACTCCGTGAATAGGTTATGAGTAGTAGCATCATAGTAGCCGCATGGACAATTCCCATCTGCAGCATTGACAACAGCATTGCGAAACACGCTAGAAACCACATAGAAGTGGGTTAGACCGGAGATCGTTATCAGAGATCGCATCTTTACATGAAAGTCGGCAAATCCTCACTGTAGAGATCTCTGATGGAAGGTGGACTGATGTCAATATTGCCCACCCCCACCCGAAGGATTGTGCATTGTATGTTGGGGACAGCGGTAGCGATGTAAAGTTCACATCCTGGGCTGCAGGTACCCAGCTGAATGAATCCGAGCTAGAAGATGGCAGGCAGTACGCCACATATCTACATGCGCAAGGCTTACTTGAGAAATGTGGTTCTTATGCACCAAAAGCAAAACCACGCTTCAGAGGCAGATCATCGAATCGTATTCACTAGTGCCCGAGCAAGTGGTCTCTTCATCCTTGACGATCAGCCCCCATCTGCATCCTACCATGTAAAGCCATCGTATCGCTGGTGACCAACGACATGGGATTCGACATCCCAAAACAGAACGAGGGCGCTTTGTAGGATGGCCAGCTCAGGATGCAGAAAGATGCACGTCTTGAGTATGTTATGCGTTGATGCAACGGATTCACGATAATCCTCAGCCGCTCAGGCGGTATGGGTCCCAGCCGTCAACATGATAGACCTGATATTTGCCTATTAGATTGCGATGATCAAGTCTAACGGATCACTCTCTCCTAGCGCACCACTAGTACTAAAAAGGCGTAGCGTGAGCTTGGTATCCGCTAGATAAGGCTAAATTACCATACTTTACCAGCCGGTAAACGACAACACAACGACGTTGAAAACCCATGCATTGGACCCAGGGCAGAAATTCAGATACCGTGCAGGCTTCCAATTTCTTTGTCTTGGAACATCGCATGATGCCGGGTATGCTGTTGGACACAAATTCCATGGGTAGGAAACTGTCAGTGGCCGGATATGTTGGCATTCAGAACGCAGCCTTGTCACCGGTGTCTACGAGATCAATGCGCTTTGACTCGTAATATCGAGTCACTCTTAGGGCGTTACCTAGAGGGTGTGCTATATTGGGGATTCCTTCCAAGGCTGTTATCTCCAAAAGGCGACACCTTGCATTAGCACAGTAAAGGGGCCTAATCCGTCACTACTGACTCCCAGAAGGGACAAACGGCCCCATCCTCCAGGATCTAATATCAATTTGTTCTGGAAAGCTCACTACATCCCGTAATCATGGCTTATCCGCGGCTCTCGAACGGCCCCAAATCCTAAAATTATCACCCACATACCCATGTCTGTGGATGATTGAATATATCCAAATATATCGATGATGACCATGCTCTCCGGCCGGTTGGATCCAATTGGCCGCTTCGGATTCATCGCATCCGTGCAACGTGGCAGGGTGATGGTGACAATCAAACGTACAGCTCTTCTACGCTGGTCCAGATCCTCGGAACCTACCTTCTCGCAGCCAGGCCACCGGCTTCGGGTCATGTCTCTATTGGCCCAAATTCTCTGTACAGACAACAATGTGATTTCGCACTGTTCATAACCCATCTCATCCCTTGATCGACTACACATTGGTCCGCAATAGACCCTCCCTTCACATCACTCCTGCTGAATCTTGTCGCAGCTCGGTGATCCTTAGAGCATTGACAGCTGCTATTTCCCCAGCATGGCTGTCAATTCTTCGCTTAGCTGCTGGTATGGCAGGCCTATATCAAGACCAAAGAAGATCGCTGGAAGGCTTACGGGTATTGAGACTACTATTCACAATCTGATGAAAGCAGTTGGGTCCTATGTTGACGAATGGACGCCGTGCTTACTTGTCACTTCATACTTTGTCTTCTCGGTATCGATGTACACATTCTGCACGGAATCACTCATCACAATGTTCTGGTTCATCTACTTGACGACAAACTTCTATATCGCTGGATCTACCGTCATGGAGGCTTTCATGAGCCTGACACCTTGTAGAGACGCAAGGAAGGCGGTAAGCCAAGTGACTCAGAATGGCTGGGTATTCCCGACTCCCGATGAGGACCTGCTTGTAGTAGATTTACTCATCGTAAGCCCTGCAAGCCTCCTCGAGTCATTTCGTGTCGTGGAGCTGAGCTTCAAAGGTAGCGTATCTTCCTAACGAGAAGGACATCATAATGGATCGCGTTCATTATGCTCTGAACGAGATTGTGTACCCGTCGAACAAGATCAGGATCAATCTGGTCTACAACACACCGCATGCTATAGAGCCACTCGAAACCGCACTTCAAGAACTCGAGGCCCGTAAGTCTCATTTCCGGTTGATCAAAGTGCCAGGATCGACCTCGAAAGCGGACAATCTGAACTACTTCTTCTCGCTCAAGACCGACTCGGACATAATCACCATCTTCGATGCGGACCACTATACTCATCCTTATGGCCCAAGATGGGCTGTCGAGAGGTTTATCGGAGATCAGAAAGTAGATATTGTCCAAGGTCGCTGTGTGATCTTCAACGCCAAAGCATCTTGGCTCTCAAGCATGATATCGGTCGAATTCGACAAGATCTACGCGGTTTCGCATCCGGGAAGGGCTGCCATGTGGGGATTCGGCCTCTTCACCGGTTCCAATGGCTACTGGCGCACACCGCTGCTGCAAGATCTTAAGATGGACGGAACAGTGTTGACAGAGGACATTGACTCTACATTGAGAGCCATAACGCGAAGCTGTAAGATCGTCCACGAATTGAATGTGGTGTCCTACGAACTGGCTCCCACGACAATCCCAGCAATGTGGAAGCAGCGGCTGAGATGGGCTCAGGGTTGGACTCAAGTGAGCATAAAGCACACCATCCTAGCATTCAACAGACCCGCTGGGATCGGCAAACGAAGTTTCAAGGAGCGGTTTGGGCTTTTCTCGTTGCTCGCAATCCGCGAGTCGAGCTACTACTTGGTCACGCAATACTTGTGTCTGGTCCTGAGCTTCATCCTCACAGGTTTCCCGAAGTCTCCGGCTGCACTTGCGACAATGGTGTTTTTTCCTTTTCCGGTATCGCAGTGGTTCTTCATCGTCAGGTAAGTAGTTGACTTTGATTTGTGAACTTCGTTACACTAGGCTGATATGATTGATGTAGCATCATGTGTCTCTTCGCGACGCTGATAATAACTAATCGGGTTAAGTCGGAGTTCGTCACTTACAAGGCGATGGTCATGTTTTGCGTGATCTACACACCATATCTCATCTTCATGGCTACGATGGGCCTCTACGGTCACGCAAGGCAGGTTACAAGATACTCGAAATGGAATGCGACCAAGAGAACATGATGGATGAAAAGGACTGCCAGAGCTTAAGGACTGCATCGTCAATTTCACCACGCAGACGATCTAGACATTATATGACACCTAGACGACAATAATTATAATGTTAATCTTCTTGGCCTCCAATCTCTGTGTGAGATGGGTCAAGAAACACCAATAGACTTCGGCCATAATGACATTGTCCATGTTCACACGATATTCGCATGACCACCGCAGTCATACAAGGCCATGACCCTCCGATCCTGCATCCGTCAGCTCTAGGTTTCGGCGATCTCATTGGATGAAGAGAAATTACTTGATGCAAGCATCCGACTAACGCGAAGAAGGTCAGTGTTCGAGCGACCACGCCATTGCCGAGACCTGCATGAGGAGGATGCAGCCTACATGCCCGAGTAGTAGTGACAATCGCCAAGTGTGCCCCACTGGGACTGCATTAGTGGGAAGGAATGTTCCGATGCGGTCTGTACTGATAACGTATCAAGGTGCATTTATTGTTTTACGATACCTGAGATGCAGGGGAACACTAGCAGCTCCTGACTGGCCCACCCTGTGATATCCTTGGTTTTCATAGGCCATCTTGAAGGTACCTTAATCAAAGCTGGGTCAGCACGATAAGGCTACGAGATGATGACCCACACGTCCCACCATCCCGGTAGTCATATCCACCGGGAACGCTAATTCCCTTGGGATCTAGGGTCCATCACTACTAGCCCGAGATAGGCTGAGTAATCTATCGATCTAACCTTTCAAAGCCTAGCCGTCGCCAGGCTCCGGATATCCTCAAGCGGTCTGCCGCAGAACCTGCTCCGGGCGCTCGGGCCACGAACATATCGTTCGACGGTTCCCGCTCCCAACCCTCCCGTCAGCCAACGGCGGAGAATATCAAGATCCTACGGTAAGCGACTAAGCTAGCCACCAGTCAACATCGAATGCCGTTCGGCAGTCCATCCGTGACTATCATGACCCGATTCAGGAGTCATCCCACACGGGAAAGGATTCCAGAGATTGCGCAAGTGCTCTTGAATGGATTGATCGAGCTGAAGACACACGGGAACTATTTCGGCCAAGGATGTTTCATTCTATCAGGATGGATCCACATGTCACCGTCAGATAAGGAACTCCTGTTCGAAAGGAATCATCGAGAGGAATAAAGTAAAGACCCAATGCGGACTACACTCCAGTACCAAGGCGTGTCGAAAGTACGCCTAGCCGATAAGGGATCCACCTCCATGCATGCACACCGCGCCCAGCACCACAACATGCGAACGCTTTCACATCGACAGCACATGGGATGGAGATCACTCCAAATAGACACGGCATGAAAGGATCCAGCACAACATTCAGCCAGCCACCTTGACGTTGGGGACTAATCGAGGCCCCCTGAGTCGCTGAAGCTCCTATATGCCAGAATATGCCACGGACCCCACAGCATGATCCCCTGCATTTCAAAGCCATGTAGTCGAGCAAAGCAGGTTTTCTCCCACATAATCGGACAAGGCTACATGAGGCTCAAACGCCCTCGGTCACCGTCAAACGTCCAGGTCCGAGACTGCATGGCCCAGCCTAGCCTTCATACCCTCGACTGCCAAAACACCAAGTGACAATATCCCAGACTCTCAAACTCCTAAACAGCATCAAGATGGAAACAGAGAAAGAGCACACAGCAGCAACAGGAGCAGACCCCGGAACGCATCTATCCACCGTCCACCACCTCCTCTCCCATCTCCAAAAACACATCCGACGAACCCTCTCAACACTCTCCAAATACACCTCCCAGCAACCATCCCAATCCCAATCCCAACCCCAACCCACTCACCCCGAACAAACCTACCTCCTCGGCGTCCGAGGCCTCCTAACCCTCCAAACCTTCACCTGGGTCTTCCTCACCACCTTCGTCCCCGCCGCCGTCCAACTCCCCACCTCCTCCACCTCCTCAACCCCCCAAAAAAACAACAACACCACCACCAACAACCCCCCCACCAAACACCACCAACTCCTCCTCCGCTCCATCCTCTCCCCCCTCCTCTGGAACGAATCCCTCATCTACGCCGCCTACATCCTCCTCTCCGCCCGCACCATCCCCCTCCCCTACCTCCACACCAGCACCCGCACCACCCTCGCCAGCGCCCTCTTCCGCCGCG